>Ga0316204_10000098_pt1 | contig 366909 bp, 279 predicted proteins | sample 6monrhotite_MG_2_FD_205661 | JGI IMG/M metagenome (GOLD analysis project Ga0316204, IMG submission 205661) | Microbial mat bacterial communities from mineral coupon in-situ incubated in ocean water Damariscotta River, Maine, United States -... | ecosystem: Environmental > Aquatic > Marine >... | reverse complement strand
AATTCGACAATATCAATCTCGTAATCATATCCAATCTTCTGAATAATTGCTTTCATTGCCTCTCGTTGCGGCTCTACAAACACTTTATGCCGATACTTTGGAATCCAAACAAAATGATACATCAGCCGATAAACATGGTGAGTATTTCTCTGAAGATCCATAAACTGCATACCGTAAACTGGGAAAAGACCCAGTTTACACTATCCAGCTCGGGGGCAAGCCACCCGAGATTTACGCTATGCGGTTAAACTAAAACCGCAAGAACATTATATGAGCCTAGACTTATTTAATATTCAATCTCTAATTGCAATATTCTAATAAAAACAATGATTTACTTTTGTTTGCTGGCAACCTAATGTGCAGAGCTTGACGAGCACTACCTATATAGATAGTATTATCATCCCTTCATTAGTTTACAAGGAAGTAATCATGAATAAACCTAAGAGCCCTCGGCTTATGACACTTGTCCGATCTAAAATACGTGTAATGCAATATTCATATCAGACAGAGAAAACTTATGTGTATTGGATCAAACACTTTATTCACTTTAATAACCTTCGTCATCCTAAAGACATGGGGCCGAGCGATGTCACAACTTTTTTAACTCATCTTGCCGTTAAAAGAAATGTTTCACCAGCGACTCAAAACCAAGCGTTGTGTGCATTGGTTTATCTATACAAACACGTTTTAGAAACTCCTTTGGGTGAAAATGTGATCGATGCAGTCAGAGCCAAATATCATCGAAACTTACCCGTTGTTCTTTCTCAGAGTGAGGTAAAAAGGTTGCTTGATTCATTGAAAAGGCTACCCAAATTTATACTTATGTTTTGAATAGAAACCCTTCGGGAACCTTGAGTCCTTTAGATAAACTATGGGTGATATTAGAAATATCCTAAGACGTTATCTAAATTCCATCGAAATAATATTAATCGAGCCGCGCTCTACAACAACTCAAACTCAACCGCCCCGCTATTGCCATTTTGGTCAAATACCATAATCCTTTGATGACCTTTTTCAAAGTTAGAAAGCAGAAAACTTTCATCTGGTTCAGATTTACCGACGTATTCCCCATTTTTGATCCAGGTAATTTCGCCTTTTGCCGCTGATACGCTCAATGTAAGAGTAAAATCTGTCTTCGCATTTGGCGGCTGGCTAAGCCGACTTTCATTGTCCAGACCAATCACCGTTAATTGTTGTGCAACGTCTACCTTTTGCAAGCACGAAGAATGCGTAGCGGGCAATAACTGATCGGTGCGCCATTTACTCGGTAACCAAAGTTCTAATCGAGAAGGCCAAAGAACAATATTTCTAGTTTGTTTTTCATGATTAAAACAAGATGCATAAACTCTTTTCCCGGTGACCGGATCGATTTCTATCGGTAAAGGGTTTGGAGTTACATCAGCGAGCTCTTTCTCAGTTAAAGTTAGAGGAGCGACCTCATCAATCAGCCACGCACTTTTTTCTTGCAAACAATACTCTGTGTTCTGGGTGGATTTTGTCGTTCCCAGCGGCCAACAGATTGTATGCAAATTAACACTCGTGGGTCGTTTTGGACGAGGTCTTTTTTCCCGCGAAAGCAAAGAAAATATTTTTCTGACAAGTGGCGCAGCTGTCTTTCTTCCAAACTCACCGGGTGAGGAAGTTCCATCTGGTTTGCCAATCCATACAGCTAGGGTATGTTTGGCGCTTACAGCAACCATCCAGGCATCTCGATAGCCATAACTGGTACCAGTTTTGTGTGCTAACCAAAGATTATTGTTCTTAGTGACACCTTTGTTGAAGATAGATGGACGACTATTAATCAAGGGGACTCGCGACAAAATATCGCCGACGATCCAGGCAGACTCTTTTGATATTAAATAATTTTCCTGCTTGGTCGTGTTTTTCAAATATCTTAATTTCCCAGAAAGACCGTCAGTTGCCAGCGATCTATAAACAGAAACCAGATTTTCTAATTTAACGCCTGCACCACCAAGTGCTATGGATAAACTAGGTTTAGATTTATCTTCAAAATACAACTTTAGCCCCGCATTTTCCATTTGTCCTACAAAATTTTCAGTGCCTAGATGACTTAACACTTGCACTGCTGGGATATTAAGGCTCTGCTGCAACGCTTTAGACACACTAACGGGCCCCGAGAATTTTCGAGTGAAATTCTTAGGCGAATACAAACCAAAATTGAGCGGAACGTCTTGTAACAAAGATTGCGAATGAATCAGCTGTTTATCCATTGCCATCGCGTAAATAAATGGCTTTAGTGTCGAACCAGGAGAGCGTATCGCTTGATTCATGTCTAAATGACCAAAACGCTTTTTATTCGCAAAATCGCCTGCTCCCACATAAGCCATAACCTCTAAAGACTCATTATCGATTAGCAGTGCTGATGCAGAAGTCGACTCGGAAAAACGTCCCAAATAATCTTTAACTTGTCCCGCCATTTGTAGTTGTAAATCTAAATCGATATTGGTGTGAATTACTTGTTTATCCGGATGTTTTTTTACCAAACGCCTTGCTAGCAATGGAGCAATTAAAGGACGACTATTAAACTGAGCAAAAACTAATTCTTGTTTGGCTTGCTTCACTTTTTCGGATGACCAAACATCGAATTCGGCAAGTCGTTCTAATACTTTATTGCGCGCTTTTTCGGCTCTGGTCGCGTGTCGATCGGGGCGAAATCGACTTGGCGACTGGGGCAATACGGCCATCAACGCTGCTTCAGCATCAGTAAGAACCTTTGCTGATTTCCCAAGGTAAGTATAGGTAGCCGCTTCAATCCCTTCTATCGGACCACCAAAAGGGGCATAGTTTAAATATAGCTCTAATATTTCTTGTTTATCAAGATGGTATTCTAATTGGAAAGCGCGAAACATTTGCCATAATTTTCCAGGTATGCTTTTACTATGCGGTTCTAAAATTCTGGCAACTTGCATAGTAATTGTTGAACCGCCGGATATAGCTCGCCCATTAACTAACATTTGACCAACTGCACGAAATAATGAAAAAGAATTTATTCCACTGTGTCGCCAAAACTCTCGATCTTCATAATTAATTAATGCTTCAATATAATTATTCGAAACTTTATTATAGCTGGTTGGATAACGCCAAACACCTTGCTCGTCAGCAAAAGCGCGAAGAGGACGCCCATGTTTATCAACTACGAGTTGAGAGAATTTTTTTATTTCCGTTGCAATAGGCATCGGATAAAAAAAATCTAAAGAGATGAAAAATATAAAACCTATGCCTAAAATCGCTAGCCATAAAAGAATTTGTTTACGTAGCTTTAACAACATTAATTTTGAATCTATAGATTTAGGTAGGTTGCAGGCTCACGTCTATAGACTTGAGCCTGTGTTTTTAAAATTTAACTTTATCTTTCTGTCACTGTTACCGGTTTTTTTGGTGCCGATAAACTACGTAAATAAGGACGGTACATATCTTCTACTTGTGTAGGCGGGATCTGGTATGTTCCTGGATTGACCGCACGCATCAAGTAGAAAACCACTGCCGACTGATGGCTGTATAACGACAGCGCCGCAACAAAACGATCATCCCTATATTCTTTGTGCATTGACTCAGTCGAATAGTTCCATTCATAGATATAACTACCATCAATTTTCACTTGCGAAATATCTTGTGAAAATTCTAAGCCTGGGTTTTCTAATTCAAAACCTGCGGGCAATAGATCAACTAGTAAAGCATCTGGAAGTCGTTTGGAAGTTCCCACATTAATCCGTGTGATCACATAGTCTCCGCTCTTTACTTTATTAAGATTTATGCGTTGACCTTTAAGATTGTAGTAATATTTTTCACTACTAATACCATCACTTTGTTGTTTGGGAGCGGCGAGTGGATAACCAACTAACTGTAAATCGACAAAAAGACTTTTTCCTTCAGTCAAATTCATGTTGGTTGCATCGTTGAATACTTGTGATGTTAACCACTGACTGTAAGTTTTTTGATTTGCTATCGATTGATTCAACCCAGCACTAGAGGTCATTTTAGCCGCCCAGTCAGGTTGAGAAGTTTTATCAAGGGCTAACGCTAATCGGTAAATAGCAAACCTTTCCTGAGTACTAAACCACTGCTTATTAAGCATTTCATCGTTTACATTAAATATCAGATCCTGATAATCTAAATTAAGTTTGCTTTCAGTCGCCAGCATCATCACCCATGCTGTATCCCGAAGTTGACTGCCATAATCACCAGAATATCGAAGGCTATATTTTTTAAATTTAATCGCCTTGTTCCACAGACTCATTGCCGACTTATTATCACCACTATTTTCAAAGGCGATTGCAAGATGAGCAAGCGGTAAAGCAGATTTTGCATGCTTAGACAACTTAACTTGTATCTGGCGAGCTTCACCTAACGTGAGCTGCCCATTCTTTGATAATAAATAAGCCGCATATGCTCTAAAAGCCAAAGCGTAATGCTGACTATTTTCAGAGTAGTGACTTTGTTCTGAATAACTTGGCTGAACTGATCCAACATAGTGTTTTATTCTAGCTAAAGCATTCTCTAATACCGATTGAGGCACCGAATAACCAGACGCTTTCGCTTGTAATAAAAAGTCCAATGCATAAACCGTCAGCCAATGATTTTCTGGGCTTTGATTACTCCACAATCCAAAACTACCATCGCCTCGCTGCATCCCATTAATTCGTTGGATCGCTGCATCGATATGTTTGTTTCTTTCTTTTAGAACTTTTTCTCCGTGCTTATCTAACTTAATCGGTTGACTAAATGTTTGATAATTAAGCAGCGGCCATGCACGACTAGATGTCTGCTCTAAACACCCATAAGGATACTGCAAAAGTCCGTGCAAATGACTTTCACTGTTAAGTGGCGGCGTTGCTGAAAGTAACAATTTTGCCTGTAATGATCCTTGATCGTAATTCTTGATTAAAGAATCACTCAGGGTAAAACTTTCTCCTTTTTGCAGGACTTTACGATGCCTGACAAACTCCGCAGGGTAAGCAGGCCTAACATTGATTTTCCAACTTCGTTCTAACTTTAACTCACCCTGCTTGTCTTTCAGTCGCAAATCAATATTGCCTTCACCGATTCCAGTCGCAACGATGCCAAATTTTTGTACATGCTTTTCGGTATCTTTTAAATCTATCGCTAAAGATTGATCGTCTGAACTAATTGCCCCGCTAAATTTAATGTCTGCAACTAACGATTGAGCGTCACCAGAAAGATTTTGAAGATCAAAAGCAATATTAGTTCGATCTTTTTTCGCAAGAAATCTTGGAAGCGACATCTCTGCCACCAAAGGCGCTCTAACTTTCATAAAACTTTCTTGATTCGCAAATTGATCATCTGAGAAAGCAACTGCCATCAAACGTAATTCACCGTTAAAGTTTGGTAAATCTAATGAAACACTCGCTTTACCTTGTGCATCAAATTCAACCGCATCAGAAAAAAGCGATACGATTTGAACATCTGCTGAAGCTTGCTCACCACCTCGGCTCAATTCTGCATCACCACCAAACCGTTCTACACCTAATTTGCCGTCTTTGTTTTTGATTAGCTGAGTAAAGCTATCTCGAATAGCCCCTTGATAAGCTCTTTGTCCATAAAACCATTCAAATGGATCGGGCGTTTTATAGCCAGACAAACTGAGTACACCAGTATCAACCGCAGCCAGAGTGACCCATGTTTTTTTATTCTTGTTATTTTTTAAATCCAGATTGATACTGATGGTTTGCTCAGGCTCTACCACTTCCGGCGAATCGATAGTAATGGCTAGTTTTCGATCTTTACGATCTAACATTAATCCTTGAACACCGAGCGCTCGTTTTGGTAATGGCATTGCCTCATCAGCATCACCCCCAGGTGAAATAACCATCGCAGTAAAATAGAGATCATGACGCGACCACTCAGCAGAAATGGGTAGTTCTATTTGTTGCTCTAAAGCCGTAAGTTCAACTTGCTTTTCCCATAATATTTTATCGGACTCGACTCTTAAAAGCGCATTACCTAAATGCGGGGAAACGAGTGTGACTTTTGCGGTTTGATTGGCTCGGTAACTGTCCTGATCAAATTTAATTCTGACCTTATCTGGACGGGCACCTGAAATTCCTGACTCGCCAGCATTATCCCAATACCAGCCAGCGAAAAATTGATAGCTATTTTTTAATTGACCATCAGTATCCTTGATCTCAACTCGATATCGTCCATAGTCAACAGGCAGTTGAATACTTATCCTATCTTCTGTTTCTTTAATTATTCTGCTATAAACTCTGCTTTCTTTGGTGTTAATACCGTAGTCCCAACCACGACTCCTTGCACGCCAATAATAATCGGTATCTTCTCTAATTAAATTAACCTCTAGCTCACCAATAGGTTTTAAAGCACCATCTTTATTCGCATTTACTAACTCAAATTCTGCCTGAGTAAATGGCTTAACAATTTTTTCTTGATAAACAGGGCGCAAACCAATTTGGTTTTCTCCCACCCAGATATTTTGTTTTGTTCTACGGGTTACAGGTCGTCCACCAGATTCAAACAAACTCGCTTCAAGAATAATCTCGGTGGGAAACTTAGCATCCCCCCAAAGATTAGGAAGTACCCAATCGACTTTTCCTTTTTTGTCGAGGTTTTTATCATCTAAATCAGTTTCTCGAATATCATCATCGTTTGTCACTTTTCCAAAATAAAAATCTTTTAATTTTTCAACAGGAAAATGGTTAGGTTTGACTGTGACTCTTGCTGCAATTTTATTATCTGCTGCCGGAGCGCCATATAAATAATCACCTTGTCCAGTAATTTGAATGTTGGTGGATGGCGCAACAAATTCATCATGTTCGCTGGTTAATACAAGCTGCATTCTTTCTGGCAAAAACTCTTCAACAGAAAACGTATAGCGGAAAGTCGCTTTACTCGGATGAATCACCTCTAACGTCCACTCGCCCGTAGGATCGCTTTTGCTGACGTTTATTTCTTTGTTATAAAAACCGATCGTTTTTGGATGCCAACTAAAAGTTGTCGCGATCCGTCCATCAGGTCTTAATAGTTTTGCTTCTAATGGCACTGACGGAAGTTCTTGCCCATCGTGATCTCTCAAGATGCCATTGATGTAGATAGTTTCACCCGGTCGATAGAGATCGCGAGGACCGTACATAAACAGCTCTTGATCTTGCTGTGTACGAGTAATAGAAATTTGCTCTGAAAGATCCAGCGCAGGCGAGGCAAGAGAAATCACCGCAAAATCATTGTTCAAGCGACCAATAACAACCGCATCGCCAATATTAGTGAAAACATGATTACCATTACTATCGGTTTTAGCATCGGCAAGTGTTTTGCCTTGATAATTTACGGCTTCTAACTCTACATTGGATAAAGTTTCGCCTTTATCGATAGTCAAGCTGTGTACACTAACGCTATTATTGTTTAAGCTTTCAAACTCCGTCACATGCAAAGCAAGGTTAGATACATAAAAAGAAGTAACCTGGTTTTCATACGGATATTCACCCGCAGGTTTCATAACGGCGATATAAAAACCTGGCTTTTGCAGTTCAGAAATTTTATGGATAGGTAAAACAGTCGTACGTTTTTTATTTTTTCCATAGTCAAGTGTGTAGCGAGCGGTATATGCTAATTCTGAGTACTGGGGAATACCTTGCACGTAATAAGAATAACCATCCAATCTCTCTCGAATAACTTGCGGAATTTTCTCATCAAAAACGCGATGAAAATTAATATCAACCTCTTTAATATTAACTGATTCTACAGGTAAACCTCTAGTCAGTTTCGATGGTAATACCGAACCTTTATTGGTAAATCTAACACTATTTTCTAGATAGCTGGTTTCAATCTTTTTTCTATGATTTTTGGCTAACTGTTGACCATTGATTGAGCGAACGGAAGATTCAACCTGCACTGTGTATTTTTGACTTGGCTCTATATACTGAAAGTATGCTCTCGTCCTGCCATCGTTCATAACCCACGCGCCTGAAACGATATTATTTTTTGCGTCTATCACCTGAAAGCTAGCTTGAATATTTTTGCTGGTATCCAGAGGAACCGAGAAAGACACCGCTATGGCTGGACCGCTGTCATAGGGACTTTCGCTAATATCCAGTACTTCGAAACGCGTTAGCTGATAGGCTGCCTTTTGTTTTTCTAAGTCAAATTCACGTGACTCAGTTTGCTTGGATCTAGAAGAACTTGATTGAGAGCTAGACGCACCTTGTCCATTTGAATCATTTTGCCCATTTGGATCTGACTGTTCACAACCGAACAAAACAATTGAGCAGAACAAAAAACCAACTAACAAACGTATTTTCATGACATATCCTTCTTATTATTAGGATTAACTGATAAGTTTTCACCAAGCGCCCATTCACGAGGTATCAACCTAGTGTATCTTATCTTATAAAAATGTCACGTATGTGGTCGGATTATGGCCAAAATCTGTCTATTAGCTCTCAAAGCGATAAATCACAACTAAAAATCGTCCAAACTGAGAGGCAATGCTTGTTTTTTGTTAGGTAAATAGTCGCCTATTGAGGGATCAAAATGATAATCACATTCCCATTCACGGATATTTTCGACGATCTCGGCGAGTGAGTGCGCTATGTATCGCGCTTCGTCATCCGTTGAAGTGGGATGCATGGAAATTCGGACCCACCCGGGCTTCCTGCTTAGATCGCCTTCGTCAATCTGACAGGTAATTTCCTGAGAGGTCTTTTGATCAACTCCCAGCAAAATATGCCCATAAGTCCCAGCACAAGAACATCCTCCTCTCGTCTGGATACCAAAACGGTCGCTCAGCAACCTGACAATAAGGTTATAGTGAATGTCTGGCACATATAAAGAAATGACGCATAAGCGATTTTTGTGCTGGCTATGTAAAATTTCAAGGGCGGGGATCTTGCTAAGTTCTTCACACAATATATCGACTAATTGCTTCTCTCGAAGACGAATATTTTCTGTACCCATTTGCTCTTTGAGCTTTATTGACAGCGCGGTTCGTATAGTTTGTAAAAACCCAGGAGTACCTCCATCTTCGCGAACCTCAATATCGTCAAAGAAGTGATGTTTTCCCCAAGGATTAGTCCAGGTGACAGTTCCACCGCCTGGATGATCGGGAATTTTATTGTTATATAGCTTCTTGTTAAAAACCAATACTCCCGAACTACCGGGACCGCCCAGAAACTTGTGCGGCGAGAACATTACGGCATCCAAACGTTCCAGCGGATCACCGGGGTGCATATCAATATCTACGTAAGGCGCGGAAGCAGCAAAATCAATAAAACAATAACCATCATTCTGGTGCATAATTTTGGCAAGGGTCTTATAGTCCGTTTTGATCCCGGTAACATTACTGCACGCTGTGAACGCACCAATTCTAATCGGGCGATCTTGGTATTTCTTTAATAATTGGGAAAGCGCACCGGCATCAGGCAACCCGCTATCATCTTCAGGTACTCTAATCACGGTAACCGCACATTCTTCCCAAGTGGTTTGATTAGAGTGATGTTCCATATGAGTGATAAAAACGACTGGCTTTTCATCATCTTTAATTTCGAATCGATCCGACCATTTTTCAGGCACTTTAAGCCCCAAAATTCGTTGGAATTTATTGACCACTGTGGTCATTCCAGCACCTGCGCAGATCAAGACATCATCGTCACTGGCATTTAAGTGTTTTTTTATGGTTTGTTGCGCCTGGTGATACAAGTTCGTCATCGCATTGCCCGTAAAACAGGCTTCCGTGTGAGTATTTGCGATCAAAGGACCAACTCGCTTATTCATAAAAGTTTCAATCGGCTGATACAAGCGCCCGCTTGCTGTCCAATCGGCATATAAAACCTTATGTTGACCGTGCTCTAAGTCAATGCCAACAACATTTTCGCGAAACTGAGCAAAGTATTTTTCTAAATTCATAGGGAAATATCCTATATAAAAATTCACCTTTCGTTAGCTAGTTTTGGCTAACATGGGTATAGTATCAACTAGAGGGGTTATAATAAAAGCATAGCAGAAGAATATTTATATGTGGTCTTAGGTATGAAAAGTTGTCAATTTTGGGGTGTCCTGTTAACAGTCTGTCTATATTTGAACTCTGCCACGGCAAAGTCTCAACAAGAAAGTTTAGAACTTTCTAAAACCGATACAAAAGAAACTAAAGCCGAAACAATTGAGCAACCCGAAAAGATTGTTGAGCAAATTGAAGAACAAGATTCAAGAAAAGTAATTTATCAAAATGCGGTTAATTTCGCCAATTGGATCGACCGTTTCTTTGGTGAAAAAGAAGAACTAGAATCAGCCGGATATGATTATCTTAGGTTAATTAATAATTTAACTTTTTTAGAAGGTGAAGATCCAAAATACCGCCCACGAATAAAAGCCAAGCTCCACCTACCTCAACTCAGCGAAAGTACTAGTTTATTATTTTCAACTAATAGACCGGACTCAAATGAAGATTTAAATTCGAATCAAAACGAAAACGATACTCTAACTGACGAACAAGACGACAACGTTTCGGCTGCAATCAACTACGCGACCGAAGCTTACGCTAATTCAAAATTTGACTTTCGCGTAGGTATTGATTCATCACTAAAAACATTTGCATTTATAAAACAGAGCGTCCCCCTGCTTGAGAAAGAAGACCTGGAAGTGAGAAGTTTCAACTATCTATTTTGGGAAGATGAATATGGATTTGGATTAGCAACTCAGCTCGAAATCAATCACACTATCGATGATAGTAATCTATTCCGTTGGAGGTATGCTATTCGCAGAGCAGAAAAAAGCTTTGGTAATGAATGGCAAAATAAGTTCTCGTTAGTGAACCAACTTTCCACCGATAACTGGATAGCTTATGAGCTAAGAGTAAAGGGGGATACCGAACATCAATACGACGTTGAGAGCTACCGTCTTTCTTTTCGTTACCGAAAAAAAACTTCTACTGATTGGTTATTTTTTGAATTTGAACCAGAGGTTCGATATGATCGAACACCTGAATCACTTGATCGCGAATTAATTGCCGGAGTTACTTTTCGGTTAGAAGTGCAATTTGAGAACTAACTTTTGGAGTTATTAGCTCCCCGCAATCATCATTTCAGGTAATAACCAAGATCCTGTCAACACATTGCTACGATGATCATGATCATTCCCTATTGCGATCACATTGGCAAACATATCTTTTAAATTTCCGGCGATGGTTATTTCCTGCACAAAAAATTGGATCTCGCCGTTTTCAACCCAAAATCCCGAAGCTCCTCTCGAATAATCGCCAGTGATCATATTAACTCCCTGCCCCATCATTTCAGTCAACACTAACCCTTTATCCATTTGTTTTAGTAATTGTTCAAAATTTAGACCTGAATCTGAAACCTGTAAGTTATGTATTCCACCGCTATGTCCAGTTGGCTGGGCATTAAGCTTTCTTGCCGAATAACTGCCAAGCAAAAAAGTGTTTAGCTGACCATTTTCAATGATAGCTTGCTCCCTAGTTGCCACACCTTCGTTGTCATGCCAAGCACTCGCGAGACCTTTTTTAATGAAAGGTTTTTCAACCATTGATACAAAATCCGGGAATATATTTTTTCCTAAACTATCCAACAAAAACGAAGACTTACGATAAATATTTGTACCGCTAATCCCAGCTTTAAAATTGCCAATAAGCGAGCGAGCCATTTCCGGGGTAAATAGTATCTTAGCGCGCTGAGTTTTTATTTGCCTGGCATTTAATCTAGCGACCGTTCTTTGTGCAGATTTTTCGCCAACTAACTTTTCGCTTTCCAATAGACTCGCATCTCGACTAATGGTATACCAGTGATCTCTTTGCTTACCAGAGCTATCCTGCGCAAGTAACACACAACTCAAACTGTGCCGAGTAGAAGGTGTTGCGGCTTTGAATCCATGCGAATTAATATAAAATCGAATATTACGATGGCTATTAAAAGAAGCACCTTCGCTATTCATAATTTTGTCACTATAGTCTAATCCGTACGACTCACATTCAAGCGCGATTTGCTTAGCTTTGTCGGCATCGATCCCCATGGGGTGATCTAAATCAAGATTAACTGGGTTGGTTGCCATTAAATTTGCATCAGCAAGCCCTGAACAAGGATCGGCTTGCGTATATTTAGCAATATTTATTGACGCATCGACAGCTTGATGTAATGCGCTAATCGACAAATCACTGGTTGTCGCCACACCTTTCTGTTGACCTAAATAAACCGTAATACCAAAACTATTATCGCGATTATATTCGAGCGTTTCTATTTCCTGATTCCTGACCGAAACCGATAAACCGATATCTTTACTGACGCCAACTTCTACTTGAGTCGCGCCTTTGTTTTGCGCATATCGGATAAGTTCATCGCAGGTTGACTCAAAAAATTCGGCTTCTTTATTAACGTCCATTTGGTCAGCAGAAGAATTGCTACTTAATGACTGGCTTTGCTTCATAGTTTTATTAGTTTCCAAATTATTTTTCGACGGCTTAGTCAGATTGAAATTCTGCCAAATAGTTTTTCATTTTGTTTATTGCTATATTTTTCTTTTGGGCATTTTTTGCCACGTTAATATTTCTTAAGATTTGTCTCAATGTTTGCCGCTCCAACATTGGATTCTCGATGAGAAGCTCTTCTATTTTACTATCGCCAAATTCTATCAGCTGTTCAATTAACTTATCCTCTTCCTGATCGGTCTCATTCACCGAAGATTTATTTTCAGTTGAAGACTTTTCTTTTAATTCATTGCTCTCTTGTTCAGCTAAACATTCGCGAATAGCTTCCTCATCCTCTTCTCTTAAACACTTACCGATAAACATCAGATGCCGCTTTCTCGCTAAATTGGCGGTAATTTTTTTATAGTCTAACAAACTTTTTAGTGTTACTTCGGCGATCGGTAGTTTTTCAAGTCGTGCAGAGGGAAGTTCGGTTAGCTCAAGACCAAATTTTTTGAGCTGTAATGACTCATTTTTTTGCTGTGTTTTACTAAAATAATCGGGATCGTATTCTTTACGATTAAATTTTTTAATTGGCATAAATAAAACCTTTCACGAATGAGTACCGCCAACAGTTAACTCATCAACTTTTAGCGTCGGCTGACCAACTCCCACGGGAACACTTTGTCCTGCTTTCCCGCAAACGCCAACACCGCGATCAAGAGCCATATCGTTGCCTACCATACTCACTTTGGTGAGTACATCAGGACCGTTACCAATTAAAGTTGCGCCTTTCACTGGTGCGGTAATTTTTCCATCTTCAATCAGATAAGCTTCGCTGGTCGAAAAAACGAATTTACCTGATGTAATATCGACCTGCCCGCCACCAAAATTTGGTGCGTAAAGCCCCTTTTTTACTGATTTAATGATATCCTGCTTTTCACTTTCACCGGCTAACATATAGGTATTAGTCATACGCGGCATTGGTAGGCAAGAATAAGATTCTCGCCGTCCGTTACCGGTTGATTCTTGCTTCATCAGTCGAGCGTTTTTCTTATCCTGCATATAGCCAGTCAAAATTCCGTTTTCAATTAAAGTCGTTGATTGGCATGGTGTGCCCTCATCATCAATGCTAAGCGAGCCTCGCCTTGCAGGGATAGTTCCATCATCAACAATTGTGCAAAGTGGAGATGCCACTCGTTGACCAACCTTGTCACTGAAAGCCGAAGAGCCTTTCCGGTTAAAATCACCTTCTAATCCATGACCAATCGCTTCATGCAATAGTACACCTGGCCATCCGCTGCCGAGAACAACAGGCATCAATCCTGCTGGAGCGGGGATCGCATTTAGATTGATCTGTGCCTGATGGACAGCCTCTTCCGCCAATTGCTGTAATAATTCATCTGTTAGAATTCGATAGCTATCTCGCCCACCAGCGCCTGAACTACCTCGTTCTGTTTTACCATTTTTATCGATAATCACCGTAACATTAGCACGCACTAAAGGGCGGATATCACTGGCAAAGGTTCCATCAGAAGCACAGACTAATATTTTCTCATAAACACCAGACAATGATGCTATTACTTCACGAACCGCTGGATCTGTTTTTCTCGCTAACTCATCAAGCCGATGCAGTATGCCCAGTTTTTCTTTTTCCGTTAAACTCATCAGAGGATCATCTTCAGAGTAGCGAGCGACTTGTCCTGTGATGGGTGATAACTTTATACTTTGCTCTGCGCCAGCAACAGCTATTGAACGCGAAGCATTAGCCGCTTGTTGCAATGCTGGTAAAATGATTTCTTCTGAGTAGGCAAATCCCGTTTTGTCAGCATTCAACGCGCGAATTCCGACACCTTTGTCACTGCTAAAGCTGGCGTCTTTTACAATTCCATCTTCGAGCATCCATGATTCATGACGACTGCTTTGAAAAAACATCTCCGCAAAATCGATTTGATGAGACATCATTGATTCTAAAGTAATTACCAGATCCTTTGGTTCTAACCCAGCATCATCCAGAATTTCATTTGACTCGCTCGTCAAGGTTTGTGACATAAATATTTCCGCTATTATAGATTTGTTTGAATATAAAGATCTGTTTTAACACCAACATGACTAACAGCTATTATAGCTTTTTATGCGACAACACAGGAAATTCTTTTCGTATTTTAGATTGTTCCTGCAGATCAATATCACTAAGGATGTATCCACTACCTGATGAAAGCTCTGCTAGAACCGTTCCCCACGGCGAGACTATCATCGAGTGTCCCCAAGTTTCTCTACCATTCTCGTGCAATCCTCCTTGAGCTGAAGTAACAAAGTAACAGAGATTTTCTACCGCACGTGCTTTTATTAATATTTCCCAATGCGCCTCACCGGTTTTAAAAGTAAACGCCGCAGGTAATAAAAATATTTTGCAATCCATTTCCAACAAACGCCTAAATAGTTCAGGAAAGCGCAAATCATAACAAACCGCCAAACCGATTTTTCCCCAAGGAGATTCAAAACTCACCACAGCATCACCCGGCATGCTATATTTTGACTCACAGTAATTTTTCTTTTGATCATCGATGTTTACATCAAAAAGATGGATTTTGTCATACCAGGTAACGACTTCACCACTATTATTAAAAACATAGCAGCGTCCGTAGGGGCGTTTTACATCATCTGACTCAATTGGATGAGTTCCTGCTACAATCCAGATATTTAGTTGCTTCGTCAATTCCTTTAACATTGATTGCATTGAGCCGCTGTTGTGCTTTTCAACATACTCAAATTTATCACTTTCCCTGAGACCCATGAGTGCAAAATATTCAGGCAGAACAACCAGCGATGCACCCTGTTTTGAAGCCTCAACAATCAAGCTTTTTGCCATTTCTAAATTATCATCAAACCGAGTCGTTGACACCATCTGTATTGCAGCTATTTTTAAGTGCTTGGGATTCATGACTGGAGATCAAGAGAGTTAAATACTTGAACGGCAGGTTCCGCACTGGATTCACCCTCATCAGAGTCTAGCTCTTGAGGTTTCACTTCAGATTCTGGTTTCTGCTCCGATTTTTCCGTTGGTTCCAAACTCTCTTTTCCCTCAGGTTTAACCTCCGACTCGTACTCAACTTTGATTTTTTGCTTAGCGGTGTTAAGTTTATCCACTTTAACATCATCATAATTTCCGTGAATTCGATAGTCGATTCGGGTAGCAACTTCTACTGCGGGTTCCATCAATTTATCTAATAGAAAAACGATAAGCCCTGTCGTAGGCTCGATAGCCCAGGCTGCTAAAACCGGAAGGCTGGAAGTTAAGTGTGGAGTAATAACCGCCAACTGTTCAATTTGCTCTGTTTGGATGTTAGTCTCACCAAATAATTTTACGTCAGCAACGTTCCCTGTAATTTCGACATTCTCGGTAGAAAGGATACCTTTACGGAGTTGAAAAGTTCCCGTTATCGAATCATAGAAAAAACCTTTCTGATAAACATCTTTAAAATCAAAAGTTAATTTCCTCACCAATGACTGTAAATTAAATAACGAAAATAGCCGACCATCTTCATCACTAATTTCACTTAAATAACCTTTACCTAAACTAAGCTGTGCTTCTCCTTCAATTTGTTTGTAGTCGACATCCCAAGGAGAACTATCCCATGACATTTTCGCGCTAACAGTTCCTGAGCTATCTTCTACACCAACATTTAGATCCCAATTCTTTAATAAATTTCCTGCGTTAGTCGCATTTAAGTCATACTCGATATAAGTTTTACTATTCTTATTTTCATCTATCTGCCAAGTACCAAGTAGCAAAAGTTTATGCTGTTTTTCTTTTTCAATTCTTGCGACAAAGTCTAATGCCTTTTCTTTGCCTCGCAAGCTCATCAAAATATTTCCGTAATCGACTTCTTGTATCACGCAATTCTTACAATTTATATCCATATCAACCAGATCGTCAGGGAATAGTTCTGAGCGCTCATCACTGTCCTTTGATTCACTTTCAGCTAATTTTTTTTCCTTCGTTTGTTCAGTTTCATTTAGCTTATTTTTATCCTCAAATAAATCTTCGTTCAGGGAAATATTGATATCCTTAAGCGACATCTCCCAAGGTGAATTATGATTTAACACTATCTCGATATCACCCTGCTCACCTGTAAGTGCTAAATTCCATGGATTTTTAGCCAATTTATCAATATGCAACATGGTATCATTTAACGTCACTATTGAAGAGCTAAGTTCTTCAATATCTGCGTTGATGGACTCAAACACTAGTTCTTGTCGAGTGTTGTTTTTAGATGAACTATCTTCAACATTATTTAATCTATTTATAAATGTGAGCCAAGAATGAAAGTTTACCTTTTTGACTTTTCCTGAAATTCTCAAATCTGGAGCAATACTATCCAGTTTTTGGCTTGGTGTATTGACATAAAAGTCACCTCCGTAATCAAAGTCTCGGTTGTTATTTTTTTTGTTCTGTTGCCAATACCACTTTCCCTCAACTCCACGCCACTTTAATTCTCCTTCGTTGCGCTCGCCAATCTCTAGCGTTAAAAACAGCTCATCTTTCTGAACTTTGTTTTTTTCAAACTCATCTGGAAATTCAAAGGCCATTCCTTTAAAGTCAGATTGAAATAAAACTCGTGTGACCTCGTTGTTGTCAGCTGGTGAAAACTGGATCACAGAAGAAAACATCGTTTCCCCTTTAAAATAGGTAAGCCACTGTTCACCTATAAAGTGCGATATACCTTTTGCCGGTAAAATCCCTTTAACATCCAAACTGACGCTAGGTGACGTTTTCTTTTCTTTCCCGCGTAGTTCAATATCTAATTTTTTATCCAGATAAAAAACGTTTAGTTTACTTTTGGAAAGTCCTTTCTCGGTAAATTTGACGACACCACTTGCTCGTTCAACATCAATCACGGAAGTACGTATTTTTGAAGTTTTTGGATCGAGCGTTACTTTTCCATTCAATTTAATTTCTCCTTTATCCGATAAAGGAACGTCTAAATCAATATGTGTTTTTAGCTTACCTTGATAGTCTATGTGTTTGAGTGGTTCTGCGATAAAGTCGATGGGGGTTTGGCTTATGTAATCCCGTCCTGAGTTATTTTGACTAGCTACATCAAAATCCAGTTCAAGCATAGGTTGCGCCACGGTAAAATCTTTGGCGTAAGCGCGCGCTTTTAACACCCTATTTTTCCGGGAGACACCTTTACTCGCTATAATATTCATTCCGTTGCCTTCGAATAAAAGTTTAGCTTTTAAATCCTCTACCGCAGGCCAGTCCGGTAAATACTCATATACACCATTTTCAAGCTCTCCATAGGCAACGAAAATCCCTTTTAGATTATCGAAAGGAAACTCGCTAAGAGGGCCTCTAACAATCGATTTAGCTAATGGAAGCTGCCCAGATTTGACACCTTTATCCAGATAACTAACTAACTCTTCAGTCATTATTCCTGATGGCAAATATTGTGACTTATTAACTACATTAACATCTGTTAACTCTGCATATAATGACAATATGGGTTGCTCATCTTGAACAAAATAAGCGCCTTTGGCATTGATATTTAGATCAGAATTCGATAGATTTAAATTATTAATATTTAATTTCAATTGATTCTCTTGCGAAAATTCCCAATCAAAGTTTAACCCGAGTTGCTCGGCTTTTATTGAGTTTCTAAAAAGATCACCAAATTCCAGTTCTATATCCTTCGCACTTAAAATACCGCTACCGTCATGAGAAGAAATCGAAATCTTTCCGGATAAGCCATTGGCTCTTGGAATTTTTTTCCAGCGCTTATACTCTAATTGAGAAAATTCAAAATCGAGTTCCAGAAACTCCCACGCAGAATTTTTTTTATTAATCGATGCATTTAGCTGATTGATTGTTAGAGCAAAGTCGCTGTTTTTTAAGAACTCTACATAGGCGAGAGATTCATCAGCTACCTTACCAAAATAATTAGCTATAGGCGCTAAAGATAAGTTTTCGATTGTCAAATCCCATGATAGTGAACTATCCTTAGAACGGCTATATCTCATGAAAATTTCAGCAAGAGGTGTTTGTTGGCTGGAGTCAGTTTTCGCAGCTAAGTGATGGATAGACAAATACCCATATTCTCTTTGAAACTGTTGCCATGAAAGCATTGCTGTTATTTCATTGCTAGCTTCTGGCTTCGGGATTTGTGTTGTTCCTTCCATATTATCTTGACTACTTTCTTCTAGAAGTTCGGGAGTTATCTGGTTAGCCCAGTTCGCGTTCTTTAGGCTAAAAATAGTCTCAACATTTTGCCAATGCTTGTCATGCCAAGTCCCCCAAAGTTGCCACGACAAGTCGCCGGAATACGGCTTAGAAATTGGATAGCTGTCAAGCCAGGGTATTTCAGAGATGTCAATGTTTGCACCACTAATGTAAACATCTGAAAAGTTCTCATCAATCGATGGGTCGCCATGTAGTTCCATAACCAATGCGATCTCACCCTTATTGCCATAAGTTAATTTTCCTGATAGCTGATGGATGTCCGAAAAGTTCTCAACTTTTACCTGGTTAATCTGATATTCAAATTCTGTTCCTCTATGAGTATATAACTTGAGGGTAGAGTTTTTTATTAATACATTTCTTTGCGCAAAAAGTAAATCGACTATCGTTTGGCTGGTTGTTTCTATATCAATAGGTGTGGTTTGTAACTCTTTGCTATTTAAATTAACACCCAACTTGTCATCAAGAAAAAATTTCAAATCAGCATTGTCTATCAATATCTTTTCCGTTGAAAGCCGTCCATCGAATAGCGATGAAATCAAATCAAAGTAGATGGCAAATTCACCAATCTGAACTAAGTTATACTGCTCGCCTTCTGACTTGATTTTGAAGTTTTGCAGAGATAAGACCGGTCCCAAACCTGTCCACTCAGCAGAAATTTTATCTATCTCAATACTGAGACTATACTCAGTCTTAACCCAAGTAATAATATCCTCACGATAGCTGTCTATTCCGGGAAGAATGAAGCGAAGAATACTTAGCAACAGTGCAACACCAATTATAAAACTTGCTGCTAACAACCATAACTTGTTAATACTATAAACAAAAATACGAGATAACAGACCTCGTGACTTTTGTTTGCTAGAAGAGTGACTCATATTCAGATTAGAACCACATCAAATTGTTCTTGGGTGTAAAGTGGTTCTGTTTGAAATCTAACTGGTTTATTTATCATTGATTCTAATTCGGCGAGATGATTAGTTTCTTCATCTAACATTCGATCAACCACTTCCTGTGAGGCGAGTACCAAATATTTTTTTGCTTCATAAGCTCGCGCCGAACGATAAAGTTCGCGTAAGATTTCGTAACAAATAGTTTGTGCGGTTTTAATACTTCCACGACTGTCACAAGTGGGGCAGGCTTCACACAAAATATGTTCCAGACTCTCACTGCTACGTTTACGAGTCATCTGAACTAAACCAAGGGAAGATACTTCTGAAATATCTGTTTTTGCATGATCGCGATCGAGTGCTTTTTCTAATGTCCGTAAAACTTGTCGCTTGTGCTCATCTTCTTTCATATCGATAAAATCGATAATCACCATTCCGCCTAGATTTCTCAACCTTAACTGTCTGGCAAGAGATGACGCAGCTTCTAAATTAGTTTTAAAAATAGTATCTTCAAGATTACGGTAACCTACAAAAGCGCCAGTGTTCACATCGATTGTTACCATCGCTTCTGTTTGATCAATAATGAGATAGCCTCCCGATTTTAACTGTACTTTTCGCTGTAGAGATTTTTCAATATCATCCTCCACATTAAACATATCAAACAGAGGTCTTTCTCCAGTATATAATTCTAGACATTGATTTAAGCCTGGAATGAAATCATCTAGAAATTCCGAAAGGCGTTTATGCACCGATTCAGAATCAATACGAATTTTTTCAACATCAGATGGAACTAGGTCTCTAACAAAACGCAGCGCCAAGTCTAGATCTTCATGCACTAAGGATGGCGCTTTTACTTTCTGAATTTTGATTTTTATTTTCTTCCACAACTTTGCCAAAAACTCTGAATCTCTGATCAGCTCTTCTCCACTCGCGCCTTCGGCAACCGTTCTTACGATATAACCCGTGGTATCTTTTTCATCTCGTTTAAGAATGTCTTTTAATCTTTGTCTTTCTTGCTCATCTTCGATCCGTTGCGAGACACCTATATGATCATTATCTGGCATTAAAACTAAATATCGAGAAGGGATGGTCAAGTGAGTTGTTAGTCTGGCACCCTTACTACCAAGTTCATCTTTAATTACCTGAACGGTAATAGTTTGACCATCATGTAACAATTCTGTGATATCTGGAGGCAGAATTTTTTCATCACTTAATTCTTCATCAGCAACGACCGGTAGAATTTCTGCGGCATGTAAAAAGGCCGATCGCTCTCTACCAATATTGATGAAAGCCGCTTGCATTCCCGGCAGTACTCGGATGACTTTACCACGATAAATATTACCAACCAACCCCCGACTAGACGAGCGCTCGATAAATAACTCTTGCAACATCCCATTTTCAAGTACTGCTGCACGGCTTTCTTGTGGTGTTACGTTAAATAGTATTTCTTCTTTCATATCCAAATCATGTTTTGTTATTTGCCAGGAGCAAAATTGTCTAATAAATTGGCAGTTTCAAAAAGCGGTAAACCTACTACGCCTGAATAACTACCAGAAATTTTTTGGATAAATTTTGCGGCATAACCTTGAATGCCATAACTACCCGCTTTGTCTAAACATTCGTCCTGTTCTATATAGTTTTCAATTTGCCGCCGAGATAACTCACAAAAACTCACATCGGTAATCGATTGAGCAAACTGCTGCTGATGTTCATTCACTAATGCAACACAAGTTATTACTTGATGAGTTTTTCCTGCGAGGTTATTTAACATTTCAAACGCATTTTGTTTGTCACGTGGTTTTCCTAATATCACATCCTTTAAAACAACACTGGTATCTGCCGCAAGTAGCGGTAAATTTAACGTTCGGTTAAGATGTTTCCATCCATTTAATGCCTTCTCTTTAGCCATTCGATTGACGTAGTCTAATGGCAATTCATTCTCAAATGGCGATTCATCAATTTCAGCATCAATCAATTCAAATGACACATTAATCTGCTGAAGCAGTGATTGTCGACGCGGTGACTTTGATGCAAGATATATGTGCATAGCTAAACTTTATTGACCTGTATTCTAAACTAAACTTTTACAAAAGCGCTGTTATTAAAGTGCTGGTTTGACCGATTATCAATTAGGCTAGTTAATTCCATAAAGGTTCCTTTTTACTAACAAAATCGACGTCTTACATCTCTCAAAATTACAAACACCCAAGGCCAAAGTAACATAGAACCAATTAAGGGCATCCAATAAATGATGTCACTCGATACTGGTTTTACAAAACCTCTAAGCACTAATCCCAAAAGCATATGAATGCCAATAACAACCGTTATATTTAGGGATTGCTTCCAGCGAGGAAATAAGCGTAATCGATGAAAAGTCATTTGGATCAAATAGGCAACCACCGCAAAGGTCATAGCGTGAATTCCAAACAGCGTGCCATACAAAACATCAACAAATAACCCTACAATCCAGCCAGAAAAAACTCCCACTCGATTCGGAACAGCCATAACCCAATAAACTAACACCAACGCAACCCAGTCTGGTTTAAATGCATCGATTAACTCTGGCAACGGCAATATATTCATTAACATCGCAGCCGCAAACGACAGAATGATCACTAATGTGCCTTTAGATTCGGTTTTAACCATCATCGACACTCAAGCTTGGTTTTTCTGTCCAAACAAGTAAAACAGACGCCAACCTCTCTAGCCTCGCAGTGGGCATTGCAAATATAATCGCATAGGCCTTTCCTGGATCATGCTCCACTTTAGTAATTACCCCAACAGGATAGCCAACTGGGAATTTCTCGCCTAGTCCAGAACTAATGAGTTTGTCACCCACTTTAATATCCGTGGTATCAGTAACATTTTTCAGAAATAATTGATTAATCTGCCCACTTCCAGCCGCAATAGAGCGAACATTATTACGCGCAACCCGAACCGGGATCGCATGGTTAGCATCAGAAATCATCAACACTCTAGCCGTTGTAGCGTAAACATCTGTCACCTGCCCAACGATACCATATGCATCAATCACCGTCTGACCTTGGTAAATATCACTTGTAGATCCTTTATTAATTACAAATTCCAATGCAAATGGATTATTGTCAATTTGGATTATTTCTGCCAATAAGCGCCTTTCTAAGGTTTTGTTTTCTGTACCTAACAGGTTTCGCAAACGCGCATTTTCTGTTTGTAAAGCAATATATTTTTGCAGCTGAGCTTTAAGGATATTAGACTCCTCCTTAAGCCTTTGATTTTCCTTGCGAAGTTCTGAACGGCTCACAATTGACTCGCCGCCCCAGGAAAAAAACTCTTGGGGAATATCAGCCAAATAGATGATCGGAGTGATAAGCGTACCTAAGGCATTCCTCAAGCCTTGAAGGTGCTTTTGGTAGTGATCCACAAACATCAAAACGCTCGAAAGCACCACGACAATAAACAGACGAGTTGAGTGAGATGCGCCTTGAGAAAACAGGGTCTTAATTGATCTATTCCTTCTTGCTACCGCTCAAAACGAGATTGATCGTCAATCAAACGTAACTATTTGATATTAGGGATTTTTTGTTATTTTAGCCTATTATGCTGAAGGACTCAAAACTTACTTCTCAAGACCCGATTTAAGTTTAGTTTTTCACTCAACTATTTTTGTTCTCTCAGGTCTTCCTGAATATGTTTGCCTGACTTAAAAAATAGCACTATCGCAATAATACTCACAGACAGGGTTGAAACTAACGCCCAACGTATCGACTGCTCTTCAAGACTAGGCTGAAGGTAGTCAGAAATGATACCTACTGTCAGAGGACCTAATCCTAATCCGATAAAATTAAGCACCAAGAATAAAATCGCTGATGAAAAAGCACGCATATTTTGTGGAACTAAAGAGTGAGTAATGGCAATCGATGGTCCAAGAAATGTACTAATGCAAGCGTAAGCAATAAACAGACAAATTAAAATTAAGCTAACGGATGAATGAAAATAATAGACCAGCAGAAATGGGATCGCAAGTAAACCACTGTATGCTGAAATTTTCATATACCAAGACTTATCGTTGCGACCTAAACGGTCAGCTAAATAACCACCAACTAAAGTACCTAACGCGCCTGCAATTCCTATAATTAAACCTGCGTATAAACCAATTTCCGTTTTTGATAATCCGTGAATTCTTGCTAGAAACGAGGGCAACCAATTACCTAATGCGTAAGTCGTGAAGGTATGTAAACCAACAGCAGCTGAAAGATATAAAAATGACTTCTTGGAAAACAAATAGATAAATACTTGAAATATACTCATGCTACTCTTATCTTTTTCGACAATAGAATATTCCCGTTTTGGCTCCTTAACACTAAAAAAGAAGAATATCGCGAAAATCACTCCAGGAACTCCGAGGAAGAAAAAAGCTACCCGCCAACCGTAAATAGAATCTAACCAACCACCTAATGAGAATCCAAATAAAATTCCGACATAAATTCCCATCGAATAAATCGACAAAGCTGTGGCTCGTTTTTTTGCAGAAAAATAATCTGAAATCATCGCGTGAGCAGCGGGGCTACAACCTGCTTCTCCTACTCCCACACCTATTCTTGCGAGCAGTAAATGAAAGAAATTTTGTGCTAAGCCACAAACGGCCGTCATCGCACTCCAAACTGCAAGGGAACCCGCGACAATATTTTTACGGTTACTTTTATCGGCAAATCTCGCAATCGGAATACCTAACAACACATAAAAAATTGCAAAAGATAATCCCGATAAAAGCCCCAATTGAGTATCCGACAAACCAAGATCTTTTTTAATTGACTCCTGCAATACAACAAGAATTTGCCGATCAATAAAATTAAAAACATAAACAATGGTTAACATTAACAATACGTAGTTTTTATAAAGACTACTTACGGAACTTACTTCAACCTCAGAGGTTTTATTTTCAGCATTCATACTTTATTTTTTCTCAGATTATTGTTTTGATTATAAGCAATATTTCAGCTTTATTTTTCGAGTACCACTTGAGCAACCGCATATTTTTTTTCATCACTAATACTTAGGTGAATCGAATGAAGTTTTAAAGAATCAAAAATCTCTTTTGTCTTTTCATGCAATACTATATGCGGCTTGCCAGAATCATAATTGACAATTTCAATTCTTGGTAATGTTACTCCATCAACTAAACCGGTCCCTAATGCTTTGGCGAAAGCTTCTTTTGCTGCGAAACGTTTAGCCAAATAGCGTTCTTTGAACCTTAGCTCTAAATAACGTTCAAACTCATTATGGTGAAGAATTTTTTCTGCAAAACTTTGCCCAAATCGCTCAATAGATGACGCAACCCGATCAATTTCTACAATATCAACACCGATCCCAAATATACTCATAGCAGTTCTGGTTTATATTCTTGACTCATGTATTTCAATACTCACAACAAGTTCTAGAAATCACAACCATAACTTTCGACTTTCCAAAGGCTTGTTGCCAATAATATGCCGTAATAACAGCTGAGTAATCTGCTGGCACTCTTTCATAACCACAGAATTATAACGCCTGTTCGCTAAAGACAAAATGGCTTCCCCACTAAAACATTTATTAGACACTGAAGGTGAGCTTATATCAAGAGTATCAGTAACTTGCTCAAACCCTTGTTCAAAGACAAAATAATACGCGGATTGAGAACAGAGATCCACACCATTAGTATCAGTGTTCCACTGAGGAGCAACTCCTAGCTCTTCAAGTAGACAAACTTCAAAATTTCTTAATATGATCGCAAAGTTTTCGCTGGTATTAAGCGCCTTAATACTTTGCTGATAAAGTTGAAACAGCTGGTAAAACTCTTGCTCTTCGTGGATAGCTCTCGATAAAAGTTCATTCATATAGTAACCACAAGCTAAAGCGCGATGTGGTAAACTGATTGAATCATTAACAAGTTCACACTGACACATTGTTTTAAGATCGGTGCGTCCAAGATATTCTATATTCAACCAGTTAAAGGGTTGTAGAATAGCTCGCTGCGCCTGCGCATTTTTTCTTTTAATCCCCTTTGCCAAAACACTGAAACGTCCTCGTTCTTGGCTAAATAAATCAATCAACAAACTAGTTTCTTTGAATGGGCGGGTGTGCAAAATATACGCATTGACTGATTCTTTTACCATTCAAATCAACCAATTCTAAGCAGAATTCTCGTCAAACCCTAGAGAGCGAAGTGCGCGCTCATCATCAGCCCAACCATCTTTCACCTTTACCCAAAGCTCTAAAAATATTTTTTCACCGAAGATTTGACTCATATCTTTTCTTGCGTCAGTACCAACTTTTTTAAGCCGACTGCCACCTTTTCCAATTACAATCGATTTTTGTCCATTGCGCTCAACCAAGATCAATCCATTAATTCTTAGCAAGCCTGTTTCATCGATTTTAAATTGCTCAATCTCGACAGTAATCGAGTAAGGAAGTTCGTCTCCTAACTGACGAATTAGTTTTTCTCGAATAATTTCTGCGGCTAAAAATCTTTCACTGCGATCAGTATAATAATCTTCTGGAAAAATGAAATCGCCTTCTGGCATATAGCTAATTAGCAATTTCTTTAATTCCTCTACTTGTTCACCCTGTAGCGCAGCGCCAGGGATCAAGTGTTGGAAATTATATTTCGCCGACAAATTTTGTAAAAATGGCAACAGTTTTTCTTTTTCTTTGATCTGATCAATTTTATTGACAAATAGTATAATTGGTTTGTCGGTTTTTTTTATGTGTTCTAAAACTAATTCATCGTCTTCTGTCCAGCGTTCTGGCTCAACAATAAATACGACGACATCTACATCAGATATTGAACTCGAAGCGGCGCGATTCATCAAACGATTAATAGCCCTTGCTTCATTTCTATGAATACCGGGCGTGTCAACATAAATCATCTGTGTGGTATCAGTGGTATCAATTCCCATTATTCTATGTCGCGTTGTTTGCGGTTTACGCGAAGTAATACTGAGCTTTTGTCCAAGCAAATGATTTAACAATGTTGATTTACCTACGTTAGGTCTACCAACAAAAGCGACAAAACCACAACGCTTTGCTTGCTCTTTTTTCGATTGATTTTTGATATCTGATACCATGATTGTTATTTATTCTTTTTGATTTGTTTTGTGTTATTTTCTTCGATTTGCTGCATTGCTTTTCTAGCGGCTTCTTGTTCGGCGATCCGTCGACTGCCACCATAACCTTCAACTTGAATATTCTGATATTCTAACTGACAGTTCACCCAATAAGTCTTAGCATGATCTTTACCTGACGAACGAATCACTTCATAAACTGGGGTATTGTGACTCCTTGCTTGCAACCACTCTTGCAACAATGTTTTTGGATCTTTTTCTGCCTTACTCAAAGATAGTTCGTTTAATTTTTTTTGATACAAATTCAGAATATAATTCCGAGTTGTTTTATAATCACTATCCAGCATAACCGCACCGATAACGGCTTCAAAAGTGTCAGATAAAATGGACGCGCGTCTAAATCCGCCACTTTTTAGCTCTCCACTGCCTAAAATTAGAAACTGACTAAAATTTAATTCAGTCGCAAGTTCCGACAGCGCTTTTTCTTTTACTAAAAATGATCGTAAACGACTTAACTGTCCTTCATTTGCCTTTGGGAATTTGGTGTAAATTTCATTCGCGATCACGCTTCCTAAAATAGCATCTCCTAAAAATTCTAATCGCTCATTATGTTTGTGATGAGCACTTCGGTGAGTCAACGCTTGTTTGAGCAACGCGCTTTGTTTGAATTGATAATTGATTGTTTTTTGCAACAAATCGAGGTTTGGTTTGGTTTGCATTGAATGAACTAATCTATCGCTCTAATTATTAATTGAGCTTGGTTAATGAGAGGAAGAAATTATCGATAATTTTTGCCGATCATCTAGTTTTTCTGATCTCTTCATTGAATTCAACGACCGCCGACAAGTTACTCATAATCGGTACTTTGACATCATATTTTACCAAAATGTATTTATCACCCGTTCTATCTCGCATCGCTTTAAATGCTTTTGAATCAATTGAACGGACATTGTTAATGGTCATTCTACTTGAAATTGAGCGCATTATTGATTTATTAGTCATTTCCGCAAACTCTCGGCTATCGACAACATCTTGCAGCGCCGCACGTACTACTCGGTGTTCGAAATATATCGGTACTACTTGAAAAGCTTGCATTCCCAAAAAGCCGACCATGACTAATATGGTCAACCAGCTCCACATAGTCGCGCCACTTTGATGTTTACTATTCATACAACTCCTCAATCAATCTCAAGAATTTATAATATATTCCAAACTATCTAGTCTCAAACTACCCTAATACTAGCACAAATTAGACTACTTAATCTCACCAACTCGGTCGAAGTCAACACCTGTGGGTATCCAAGTCAAGTAAGGGGTTGTGATCCCGAAATCTAAATGTATCCAAATACTGACTGCATGACCCACTAAATTTTCTTCAGGAACGTAATGAGTAGTATCCCAATAGCGACTATCCTTACTATTATCTCTATTATCACCCATTACAAAATATTTTCCCATCGGGACTTTAAATTGAGAGTTTCTATGTTGACGCTGTTTATCTCTATGTAAAACACGCGGGTTATTCAATATCCCATGTTCAACACCATCAAGATTTTCAACAAACTCATCATTGAGCTGACCGTAATCTTCGTTTGGGTTTTTATCCATATAACCCGGTCCAGCGACTTTCTTTTTTTCAACCTGCATCTTTTCAGGACATTCAGATTTAGGAATATCAGGCGCACAGTAAGGAATAATATACAGTTCTTTTAACCGAGTATAAATCACTGTATCTCCCGGTAGACCAATCACTCGCTTGATGTAATCTTCACCAGTATCGGGTGAACGGAATACTGCTACGTCGCCTCGCTCAGGCAATCCAACCTCAATTACTTTTTCTGAGGTAATTGGTAGTCTTAAACCATAGTCGTATTTGTTCACTAAGATAAAATCACCTTCCGTTAATGTCGGCTTCATAGAAGCCGATGGGATCTGAAAAGGTTCGTACAGGAAAGATCTTAGTACCACTATAAAAAATAATATCGGAAAAAATGACTTTGAATAATCCACATGGATCGGTTCTTTAGAGACCTCTTCGATTGCTTCTTGCGGAGGATTGGGCATTTTGTCATATAGCTCTTTGATAGCTGCTTTGCGCTTTTTTCCTGCTGTAAATGAATCAATCAGCCAGATGATCCCTGATACAAACATCAAAACGACTAAAATTATTCCGTACAAACTACTCATTTATTTTCCTATTGGATATTCAAACCTATATTTTAATCATCAGCAACTCAACTGCAGGTAACTGAACTCAAAACACCTTAATCATTTATTTTTAACACAGCCAAAAATGCCTCTTGCGGGATATCTACTTTACCAACACTTTTCATGCGCTTCTTACCCGCTTTTTGTTTTTCTAACAATTTCCGTTTCCGACTCACATCACCACCATAACACTTGGCGGTTACATTTTTTCTGAGCGCTTTGACTGTAGAGCGAGAAATGATGTGGTTACCAATAGCGGCTTGAATAGCTACTTCAAACATTTGCCGTGGGATCAACTCTTTCATTTTCTCAACCAGTTCACGCCCTCGATATTTGGCCTGCTCTCTATGCACAATAATCGCCAGCGCATCGACGGTTTCTCCATTGATTAACACGTCCAATTTAATTAAATCGGCTGCTTGGAAACGATTAAATCCATAGTCAAGAGATGCATATCCGCGGCTCACTGATTTTAATCTGTCGAAGAAGTCTAAAACCACTTCATTCATTGGAATTTCATAAGTTAGCGCTACTTGAATTCCCATATATTCCATTTTGGTCTGTAACCCGCGTCGCTCGACACACAAGGTTATTACACTACCCAGATGATCTTGCGGTACTAGAATATTGACTTCCGCAATAGGCTCGCGAAGTTCTTCAATAAAGCTCGCATCCGGTAGTTTTGCAGGATTATCCACATAAATCAACTCATCTTTGGTGGTCAAAATTTCATAGACAACCGTCGGTGCTGTGGTGATTAAGTCTAAATCATATTCCCTCTCTAATCGCTCTTGAATGATTTCCATATGTAACATTCCAAGAAAACCACAACGAAAACCAAACCCAAGCGCTTGTGAATTTTCGGGCTCGAAAAACAATGAAGCGTCATTAAGACTCAATTTGTTTAGCGCATCCCTAAATGACTCATAGTCGTCCGATGAAATCGGAAACATTCCCGCGTAAACCTGCGGCTTTACTTTCTTAAATCCTTCAAGCGCTTCAGTAGCACCATCTTTCATTAAGGTTATGGTATCGCCGACAGGCGCGCCATGAATATCCTTAATCCCAGCAATCACATAACCAACTTCTCCAGCCTTTAGCTCAGGCAAGTCGCTCCGTTTTGGGGTGAATATTCCAACAAAATCAACCAGGTGCTGCTTGCCAATCGACATCGCTTGCATTTTGTCGCCTTTTTTTAAAGTACCTTCGACCACCCGTACTAAAGAAACAACGCCTAAGTAATTATCAAACCAGGAATCAATAATCAGCGCTTTCAAAGGTGCATTGGGATCGCCTACGGGCGGCGGTATTTTTGCGACGAGATCTTCGAGTAAATCTTCAATTCCTATACCTGTTTTGGCGCTGCACTGCACCGCATCCATCGCCTCTAAACCAATAATATCTTCAATTTCCTGTGCGACCCGATCAGGATCAGCTTGTGGTAAATCGATTTTGTTGAGTACAGGAATAACTTCAAGATCGTACTCAATCGCGGTATAGCAGTTGGCTAAAGTCTGCGCCTCAACCCCTTGCCCCGCATCAACGACTAATAAAGCACCTTCGCACGCAGCCAATGATCGCGAAACTTCATAGGAAAAATCAACATGACCAGGAGTATCGATAAAATTTAACTGATAGCGGTGTCCATCTTTGGCTTTATATTCCAAAGTCACGCTTTGTGCTTTGATGGTGATGCCTCTTTCTCTCTCAATATCCATAGAATCAAGGACTTGAGCAGACATTTCACGCTCAGACAAACCACCGCAAAACTGAATTAACCGATCAGAAAGGGTCGATTTACCATGATCGATATGGGCAATAATAGAAAAATTCCGAATATACTGAGTGTAAGACATAGTTTTCGCTGATACCACTAAACCGAGATCCTCGGCGGCACACATGATTGCGTGAGTTTTTAAAGGGGCGAATTGTACCTTATTTTAACAGGGGATGTTGTTAATATTGTGAGGTTATACAGCCTCATCGCAACTAAAGTGCTTACTCTATATTACTAACTTTGGAGTAGCTGTCATTCTAGTAAATAGCCTTCTCACCTTCAGGTCGGTTTCTAAACCTTTGATGTAGCCACATATAGTCAACGGGATATTTTTTTAAATACTCTTCCAAAAATTGATTGATCTGGGTCGCGTCATCCATTTCACTCCCGCTCGGAAAGTTTTCTAGTTGCGGGTACAGAGTCAACTCGTAACTATCATCTGAGTCTAAACGACGCTGGGTAAAAGGCACTACTGCCGCACCTGTCATTTTCGCTAACTTGGTGGTTGCAGTAATGGTGGAAGTTTGAATACCGAAAAAGGGCACAAAAATGGTAGTTTTGCCGCCGTAATTTTGATCGGCAGCGTACCAGACAATCTGATTTTTTCGCAATGCCTTGACTGTGCCACGTACATTATCTCGCTCCAACAATCCCGCCAGGTGACGATTCCGACCATCACACATAGCTTTTTCAAATACAGGATTTTTATTAGGTTTATACATCGCATAAAAATCATAATGAGCTCCGAGTAAGCACCCACCAACCTCCAGACTGGTCATGTGAAAGCTTAAAAGAATAACGCCTTTGCCCTTTGCTAGCGCGGCATCCAGATGCTCTTGCCCTGACACAATGCTATTTTTTTGCTGTTTTTCAAGACTGCTGTACCAACAACTTGCGGTTTCGACTAATCCGTGTCCAGATGCAGCTAAGTTCTTTTGTAGCAAATCATTGGACTGTTCTGGTGTTAGATCGGGAAAACAGAGATCGAGGTTAATTTTTGCAATTCGACGGCGTTTTTTCGCAAATTTCCGCATCAAAAAACCCAACATTTGACCAAGATTTCGCCGCCAACTGGCAGGAAGTTTAGCGATTACTCTTAGAATCAATAAACCGAAATGTGTGGACCAATATTTAGGCGCTAGAAATTTAGCTTTGGAAGAGTGTTTTTTACTCATAATCCGCTAATTCCCGAGCGCATCAAGAATATAACGAAATAAAATACCTGACTGACGGTCATCTCAATAAAGGATATTAACAAGGTGTTTTCTTAAACCGCTGAATTGTTGAAGATATAACTTGCGCGTATTTTATCAGCAAATGCTCGTCAAGGTAGCCCTTAATTTTCTGCTGCTGAGATTTACGAGAATTTTCTGCCTCGTTTGGGTTTTGCAACCTGTCAAACACTTGGGTTAATTTTTTAAAGAGAGACCGAGCTTCATCCACTTGCTCACCGACCTGATAAAGGTTATCTTGCTCGACATACTCGGGATAAGCCACTCTATTTGGCGCTACGGGCACGCAACCACTGGCGATAGCTTCAAGCATACTCAATCCTTGAAAATCATGGTTTGCACTTGAGACGACAATATCTGCTGTCGAAAGAATATTCAAATAATCGGTTCTTGACTGATATCCCCAGGTCAAAATTTCATCACTAAAATATTCCTCTGCATATACAAAGCATTCTGGTTTTTGCCGAAAAGACTGCCCAACCACATGAACCTTAAATTTAAACCCCGCCTGTTTAAACAGTTTCAATGCGTCAAAAAACACTTCTGGTTGCTTGTCATATTCCCATCGATGATTCCACACTATCTCTACGGAATCGTTACACGTTTTGACATTGGATTTGGCTAAAAAAGAATTGATAGAGACAGGTACTGGCATAACCTGTGTAAAGACTTCCCTATCTTTCAGCAAATCTTTGGGAATTCCGTCAGGAAGCATTTTGAGCAATTTGCGCGCTCCGTCAAAGAAAGTTTGCTGATTATATCGAGAGTTAAACAAAGTTTGATCAGCACAAAGTAGAGCATAAATAGAAGTTAACTGAGCGTTGATGATATTTTTAGAATCTCCATTATGATCATTCTGATTTGGTAACATCGGCGCTACAGGATATTCAAATTGATTTTCATGAAAATAAAGAATTGTCGGAATATTCGCAAGATGCGGCACAAAACCTCTCAAAGTAGTCAAATCAACCATCGAAGTCACAATCAAACAATCGTACTCTCGCTCAAGCACTTGCCTATGCTGATAGGCAAAAGTCAGACCATTGCCGCGAATCCGCCAAAAGAAATAACGATCTGGCAAGGCAATTTCTGTCCACTCAAATTGAGTTAATCCTGCAACCAGGATGTTCCTCCATTGTTTGTGGCTAGCCGCGTCGTAGCCCGATAAAAGTAGAATTCGAGACTTATTGTTAATTTTATTGGACATCAGGCGGCAGTATTCTGAATCAAATTTAGAAATGTAGGCAATCATATCGACAGGACAATAGTATTGCAAAAAATAGTTGACCGATATTTGAGAGAATAAATTAGTGTGCGGGGCTTATTCCTCGGCTCGCCGTAAAAACTGCAGTTAGTAGCAAGTTCTAGTTAAGAAACCTTTTCAAATCGAAATTCATAACTGTTGTCACTACAAACGGCTCGATAAAGGTTTATTTTTCCGCCTAAACTATTAATTAAGTCACTTATTTTCTGTTGTTCAGCTGTAGTTGCCATAGCACCGATATAGATACTCTGGATCAAATCACTTGGAAAACTTAGACAAAGCTCATCATCTGCTAGCCTATCAATCACAAGTCTCCATTCTTTTTGAGTCCGACTTTGATAGTTTTGAGTAAGAATTAAGCTCATAAAGCCTGTGGGCATTTCGTTTAATTCGCCCACCATCAGCTCAACGCCCACCTTTTTAGGAGGCTGCCGATGTAACCACCCCATTTATCGATCAACCTTTAATGGAGTTTTCCTGATTTAGTTTCTCATATATCTTTGGTGGTAAATCATTGAGCGATTCATGTGGTCGCTCGTAATTATATTCCTCAATCCAACTATCCGTTATATCACGTACTTCTGTCAATGAATCAAACAAATAACAATCCAGAATCTCATTTCGGTAGGTTCGGTTGAATCGCTCTATAAACGCATTTTGTGTTGGCTTACCAGGTTTACTAAAATCAAGTTTAACCCCGTGTCGCTCTGCCCATAATTCAAGTGCATGTGAAATGAATTCAGATCCATTGTCCTGTCTCAATCGTTTAGGATAACCTCGATATTCAGCCACCCTATCAAGCACTCGGATAACTCGCGCAGACGGTAAACTCATATCAATTTCAATCGCTAGTAGCTCTCGATTGTAATCATCAATCACGTTAAAGGTTCTAAAATGATGAGCCGAATACAGGTTGTCACTCATAAAATCCATCGACCAACAATCATTAGGACTCGTTGGTACCGTCAAAGGCTCGGGATTTCTTGTCGGCAAACGTTTCTTTGTTTTTCGCCTAAGGTTGAGCTTCAATGCACAATAAATACGGTAAACTCGCTTATGGTTCCAACCATGCCCAAGCAACCTCAATCGTTTAAATAGCTTACGAAAACCATAACGAGGATGTTTTTGAGCAAGCTCTGTCAGGGCTTCAATGAGCTCACTATCATCAACTAATTTGGCTTGATAGTAATAAGTACAACGACTGATGCAAAATGCCTCGCAAGCCAACACAACACCTAAGCCAAACTCTGCATTTGCATATTGGGCAAGCTGTTTTCGTTGTGATGGCTTTACAGCTTTTTTTCGATAACGTCTTTAAGAGCCATATTTTGAAGGCTAACATCGGCAAAGAGCTTTTTAAGCTGTCGATTTTCCTCTTCAAGGCTTTTCATTTTTGCAAGATCGGATGATTCCATGCCGCCATACTTGGATTTCCATTTGTAATAGGTACTTGGGCTAACGCCATGTTTTCGACAAAGCTCAGGGACTATCACTGCTCCAGACTCGCCTTCTTTTAAAATGCTAAAAATTTGGGTTTCAGTAAATCGTTTGTTTTTCATTTTTCGTTCTCCATTAATCTTAATGTAAATGGAAAACTCCGATAAAGCTATTCTGATTTTAAGGGAGGGTTACAAGAACACTCTCTTTAATTGGACTGACCGCTTTACTAATCTTTACGCCCATAAGTTCAAAACTACTCGCCACCGACAAAAAGGAAAAACCTTGCTCTTCAAAAGAGTACAAAGCATTCGATTTATGGCTAGGCGAATGGCAAGTAACCAGCAAGAGCAATAAGACAAAACCTTCTTCAAGCTCTATCACCAAGGGCAATGATGGATGCTCTATCCATGAAAGATATTCAACTGCAACGGGATACACCGGAAATAGCACCAGCTTTTATGATAATAAAACCAAAAAATGGCATCAGACATGGATAGATAACCAAGGACAATCGCTTAATCTGAATGGTGAATTCAAAAATGGGATTATGGCTTTATCAGATGGAAATAATAGAATTACTTGGAAATTGCTGGAGAATAAGCGAGTTAGCCAAAAATGGGAAACCACCCAAGATAAAGGAAAGACTTGGGTGGTTGTTTTTGATGGAGTTTACTTGAAACTCCCTCAATAGCACACTGAAAGGTACACTATCGAGAGTAAAACAACTTCGCTAAGTACGCCTTCGAATTGTTAATAATGTTCCAAACAAAAATATCAAAAAGATACCGAAGCTACCAACACCGTTGGTTTTTCCATCCTCTCCTTCTATAGTGATGGTAACTTGGTCTGTAGAAGTGAATTCTCCATCATCTACGATTAACGAAAACGTATATGAGCCATTTGGTACATCGCCTACATTAAAATATGCTTGTTGAGCATTTGAACCTCTCAACTCAACAGATTCACCATTTACCTGACTCCAATGATAAGACAATCTATCAATATCTAAATCTATTGAAGGTGCAGCATTCAATGTTACCTCAGTTGTAGACAATCGGTCATACGTTATATCTTCACCAGCGTTCGCAGTAGGTCCAACATTTACAAGTTCAACTGGAGATGCACTAAAGACAATATCTTCCGCTCCAACCATGCTAGATCCGACAGTTACAACTGGTGCAGCGTTAAGCCCTGAATACTGAGCTTCAGGTATGACACTAAAAGTTACCTCCAACGCTTCCGGAGGAGCTGCGTAGTCATAACAAAGTTGTACACCGGGTTCTATCATTGAGCTTACGTCAAAACCGATAGTACCGTCTGAATTTTCAACACCAGCTGTAGCCGTACTTAAATTACCTATTTGAGTATCTGAGTAAGCTACAATTGCCTCAAAAGGCCCCCATCCACCATGATCATCAGAATCAGCATCGGCAAAGATTAACACTTGATAAGTAAATCGGTCATCATCAATACCGCTAGAAGACCATGACTGTGCTCCTTCGATATCTATAATTCTTAGCGGACCCGCAGTACCCAGGCGAATGCCTCTAGTACCATCATCAACAACGATTTGATCTTTCCATAAACTCGCTAATATGTCATTGGGAATAGCTGAATTAGGAATTGAAAGGTTATTCCATGAATTAGCGCCAGCATCACCCGAGTACATCATAAAACCATTAGTGTTAATCATTACTCCTTGATGCTCTATTCCAAAGTGTGTAAAAGTATCATTTGGAAACAATGGTAAAGTCGCATCATCACCAGTAATACCAGTCGTACTAAAACCAATCCCTGATAATGAGAAGTAGCTTCCAAACCCAGCAGCCGCACAGCTAGCATCGTCAGCACTACTAGTAACAGTATATAACGGTCTCAATCCAGGTGCACTTACGTTCCAAAAGAAACCTTCTCCTCTAGCTGGCGTTAACACAATAGATAGTGTCCCACTATCTGGAGCGCTCGTACTGTCATAATTTTGAACAATAGCACGCCAGCGCCCCTCTGCGGGAGATGCTACTGAAAGTATTTCATTTGTCTCACCTGTCGCGCCAGCGAAACCTCGTTGATTAACAAAATTCACCCCGTCAGCTGCATATTCAATAAATAGATCAAAATCATCTGAAGTAGCACCTGATATAGCCAAATCCATATTAACAATGGCACTTGGTACATCAAATTCAAATACGAAGACACCATCAGTCAAATCATCAGAATGACTAGAATTGTTGGAATCTATTGCAACATTATCAAAGTCTTGTGAAAAAGTGATAGTTTCTGCATTGGGGTTCTTAACCGTGAGATTTCCACTCTCCACAACCACAGAACCTTCAACAAGCGTCATATTTGGCGGCATATCGACAGAAAACGAATAATCAACATCCTGATTATATACAGTAGGTGTCACTGATACCGTGTAGTCTATTGTTTCCCCACGAGCAACCAAGGTTTGAACCGCATTTGATGAAAAATCATCTTCCACACGGTCTAAGGTGGTTCGAAAAGTACCAATCTCTGAAGTGCCTGCCAGTACAGTTATATCTGCAAAATACGAATCGCCAGGAATCATTTCAATGTCCCATAACAATTTAACATCAACATTACCATCTGCAACTACTGGCGCATCAACTGTAAGACCGTCTACAGGATCTGTTTGAGGGACTACATTAATCTCGACTGTTCCAGAGTCTAATGCGGCTCCAGTTCCTTCCCAATTTTGAATAATAACGCGGTAACGTCCTTCGTCAGGCGCTTCCAGATCTATTGACTCTAGTGTTGCACCAGATGCAGAAAATGCAACCAATACAAAGGAACCATCAACCTCTCTCTCCAAGAATAAATCAAAATCATTCACTGGGGCGTCTGTAATTGCTACGTTAAGAGAAACTGTATTTACAGGAACATCAAATTCAAAGACATAAACTTGATCTAAAATATCTTTGTAATCATTGTTAGTAGGGTCTTCAGGAATTGAAAAATTTTCAATTGCAGAAAATCCTACGGCATTTGCATCAAATAAACCATCAATAACGAAAGTTAAGTTATCCGTTGGTATTGTCTGTATACCCTCTACCACCCATGAACCATCATTACGTCCAGCTGTTATACTCACTACTTCATCTGGTACAGCACCATTGTTGACAAGCGCATATACTGGTAATTGTAAGTCGGGTTGTGACGCAGCAGTGATTGAAACAGATTCAAATACGTTTGCATCTGTCGCATTACTTGTAACATCTAATGTAAAATCTATACTGACGTTATCGCCTGCTAATGCATCAAAAGATGCCATGCTAGTAGTTAAGTTTTCACTGCTTGTAGACACTGAATATGTGCCATCAGTGACAACATTAAACGTTCGCGTCCAAGAACACGATCCAGCACATGAATAATTAACCATGCTAGGTGTATTTAGTGTCGTAGGGTCACCTCCATCAGCAGGGTTTGCCCCCATATAATTGGCTTCAGATTCAGACATAACTAAGCCAGCATTAATGGCATTGTCAACTTGTACTCTACCAGAACCGATATCAAACGGATCAGCGGGTGTTGTTCCATCTCGCTTGGTGATATTAGTGTTTGCTGTCATCATCAAGGCTGATCGTATTTGGTCAGGGTTCCAACTAGGATTAGCCTGTTTAACCAGTAAAGCAGATCCTGCAGCATGCGGTGATGCCATAGAAGTACCACTATAAAAATTAAAATCTGTTGCATCAGCACCACTTACATTGTGGAATGGAGTCTCATCAGCAGTCGCGGCTAACACAGACGCCGCTGGGGCAGCAATACTTGGCGTTATAACCCCACCAAATGGATTTGGCCCTCTTGAAGAAGACTCCCACATCGCGTCTGCAATATTGCTTCCTCTTACAAAATCAGCAGCGGCAATGGTACCTGCATGTCCCGCTCCACTAGCAAGCCATAATTTCAACACATCTCCATCATCGGCACTGATATGAATTCCGGGAACTTGATAAAAATCTTCAGAAATACTATCTGCACCATCTTGTAAATTTGCTAGCACAAAGCCACCTGCACCACCTGCCGCTACATTTTCAGCCTTTGCGACACGAGCAATATCCCCTCTATCGCAAACCACTATCTGCGTAGCAGTGAAAGTCGCAGCGGGAAATGGTTCTAAACATTGGGCAGGATCGTTATCAGGATCGTTTGCATTCACAAAATCCCCGGCATAAACTACATCGCCTGTAAAACTTCCATTGACTCCACCACCACTTATATCAGCCGGAACAGCTGTATCCCCGCCAGCGAATGACTCGATGCTTTTGCTAGATGTTAACCCCCCAAAACCACTCGGATTTCCGTTCCCGTGATTTGTTCCACCTACAGAGGTATACCATGGCGCTGCTTTAAGAGTAGAACTAGCACTTGGACCATCATTACCTGCCGAAGTTGCTACAAAAATACCCGCAGCATTAGCACTCAAAAAACCAACATCAACGGCACTAATCCAGGGAGAAAACTGTGGAATACCGACAGGACCGATTGAATAATTAATGACATCGACACCATCAGTGATAGTATCTTCGATAGCCGCTAATATCGGACCACCAAGACATCCCGAAAAAGCATCTCCATTATTCCCGGGGTTACAAACTTGGTATGAAATTATATTTGCATGTGGGGCTACGCCTGACATACGAGCAACTGTATAGCCAGTAGGCAAGCCATCTCCAGTATTACCACCATACGGATCAACCTGCGGAACTTCAACATTCAAAAGAACATTCCCTACAGCCGTACCAGAGGTATGGGAGCCATGTCCATTATAGTCTTCACCGTAAGGAGGGCGTTGATCAGCGACATCGAACACTGGATCGTTATAATTATCAGTAATTTCTGAATAACTGCGAACGCCAATCAGTTTAGAATTACAAAGAGTTGGTTCAGCGACACAGTCACCAAGATAGTTTCCAGCACCAAGTGGATTAACAACCGTGTAACCATCATCTCCAGTCGCTGCAAAAGAAGGGTGATCAGTATTTACACCGGTATCTAGTGAAGCAAAAATAAGACCTTCGCCTTGATATTCAGCAGCACCAGCACTTCCATCCCAAACAGCAGGGGCTCCTATAATCAAAGGACCTGTGTCAGTTTGTAATTGATAGATTTCTTCCTGGGCTATAAAAGCAACTTCTTTCATTTTACCTATAGATTTAGCTTGCTCGTAAGTTAACTCAGTCAACATACCATTGATAGAGTACTTGTAACTCCTCAATTTAGGCATATTGAAACCCAGTTGAGTCGAAACCTTAGTTAATAAAGCAGCTTGTTTCTGGTCTAAATAGCCCGCATATTTCTTAGATTGAGCACTTTTAGCATTAAAGGAAGGATTGTTTAGTGTGCTTTTTTTAGCTGAGGCATTTGTTTTCTCAAAACCCTGTACACCACCTTTATACGATGCTACTGAATCATCGACCAATCGAACTATATAACGCTTAGTTCCTTCATGTTGGCGAGCTTTAAAATAACTTTCTTGGATTTTTTTGTTTTGTAAGGTCTTGTATTGAGTTTTGGTTTTTTTCGGCTTAAAGATTTTTGACTCGGTACTTAAAGCTGATTTTCCGGCATCATTCAACTCTTTTAACATGCCGTTTTGGGTAACAGTCGCAGCTCCCGTACCAAAAGCAGCAGCCATAACAATGGCAGTCACGATTGATTTAATTTTCATGATATTTCTCCAACGTAATTTTTGATTCTTATTGAACACCAGCTTTAGCAAGCTGGTGTTTGTCCGTTTAACCGCAGGTCAATTAGAAATTGAATGAAGCACCGGCGAAGACACGACGACCGTAGGGATCATAAATCTCGTTACGAGTATAGCCATCTGGCAGTTTATTACTCAAATTACGAACACCGCCAAAAACTGATATGTCTTGAGTGATTTGATAACTAGCTGATAAATCATGTGTGGTAACACTGCCGTGATACGCTGGATTAATATCTTCAGCAATTGACGTATCGTCCCCACCTGTTAAGTTAAATCTAGCAGATCTCTCAACAAACCTACTTGTCCAATTTATGTTCAAATCATCCAACGAATAATTCATGACAAAACGTCCCTGAAGTGTAGGGTCGCCGATTTCGCCGTCATCTCTATCAACGTCCTCAGGAATATTCTGAAACTCAAACCTGTCCAGTTTAGATAACCGCGTAGCAGCCAAATGCATTGACAATTCACCAGGAAAATCAATAAAACTAAGATCCGTTGCGTAGCGAATATCCATTTCCAGCCCAGCAACTTCTAGAGCTGAACCATTTATGAATCCAGAACGCACTAAAGTTATGTCATGAGTAACGGGATCTCGATCTACCGCACCACAAAAATTTGCATCCAAACCGGATGATGAATCCACGCAATTGTCTGCAATTGCTTGGGTCGGCACAAACAAAATAGCATCCGCGATATCAATTGAATATGAATCTAATGTTAGTGAAAAATCCTCAATAAAACTTGGAGTCCAAACTATTCCAATCGTTGTAGATTCTGATTCCTCAGGCGTCAGATTTGGATTACCTCCAGAAATAACATTGATACTTACGTTATCATTAGCTTCAAAGCCTGCTGGAATACCCAACGCAGCACAATTCGCGGCTCTATCTGGATCATTGCCTAAGTTATCGGCATCACACGGATCTGATACGCGACCAAAACCTGGCGATTGGGGAGAAAAAGCTTCTGATATGTCAGGGGCTCTTACTGATTCTCCATATGTAGCACGCAAACGAATATCATCTACGGGAGCATAAACAAGTCCTACTTTATATGCCTCTGCGGAGCCCGCGTGAGAATAGTCTGCAGAACGATATGCTAAGTCCATCGTCAACTCTTTCGCAAACGACATGTCAGCCAAAAGAGGTAAAGATAACTCAATAAATCCTTCGTCAACATCATACCCGCCACTTTCATTTGGCGTTGCAGCATTGGCTAGAATACCCGAACGGGTCAAACTATCAGTTACTGTTTCTGAAGTTTCTTCTCTAGTTTCAAACCCTAGAGCAACCCCCATAGGACCACCTGGTAGCTCAAACCAATCCGCACTATCAAATGCAAGAGAACCGCTTATAATTTCTTGTGTAATTTCATCTTGCCTTAGCACATCTGCCGAGACAAAATCAATAGCTTCTTGAGATGCGGCGCCAAAACCAAAAGGATTATACGGTGCGCACGTATCTCCTCGTAGATCTGCAGGATCCTCGTAACCTGTACCTTGAGCACTAGGTACCTGACTTCTACAAGCTGCTTCTCCTGTTAAAGGGTCAATAACTGCGTCAAGTGCTGCGGTTAAATTATTTGGAATCGTTGAATTTAATGTTCCTCGTTGGTTACTTGTTCGTCCATTTACATAAGATAAATCAAAATCAAGAGGTGTCTCTCCGAGATCAAAAGTCCCTTTCGCGCCAGCAACAAATCGGGCAGTTTCTCTACGATTGTCCGCAGACCTATTCCCAATCTCGTCAAAAAACTTAGCCATCGTAACACTTGTTTGACCAGCGTCTAAGAGAGTTTGGCGTAACCCCGCATCCAAATAGGGGTTATCAACAACATTAATTGTTATCCCGCCAAAATTGAATCCCGGCTGAAACTGTTGCTCTATATCAGAGCGAATGTACTTAAAATCGCTGTAAAGGGTTACGTTGTCTGAAACCTCGTAATTTAAAGTTCCGCCAAAATTAAACTTTTCCGCTTGCGGCAAAAAGTTTTCTGTTCTCTCAGTAAAAAAACAGGTATCACAACCATTAGGAAAATTACCAAATGCAAAACTGTTACTCAATACTCTGTCTTGTTGTATGACTGGTGTGCCATCATTCAAAAACGTATAACGGGTACCACCACCAAATGGGTTTAGAACACCTGTAGAACTAATAAATTCAGAACCGACAAAAGGAACTGTCAACCTGTCTGGGATACCGTCATTCTCTCCTGTATCGAGAGGATTTTCTACTGTTCCAAAATTATTTAACTGTTGGATGTCCGCAGAAAGTACTTCACTCGTATAGTCTCTTCCTGCAAAAAAGGTGATGTTACCTTTCCCTTCAGAAAAATTCGTACCTGCTAAGAAGTTAATATCGCTGTTGGAATTTCCTACGCTTTCAGTAGAATCGGAACCAAGCAAATTAAGCTCGAAACCTTCGTAATCTTTACGGAGGATGACATTAACAACACCCGTAACCGCGTCTGAACCATATATGGCTGAAGCTCCACCCGTTATAATTTCGACTCTTTCAATTAAATTAGTTGGGATCGTCGTCAAATCCACTTGAGCCGTCCCTTGGGTGCTCGCCACATGGCGTTTGCCATCTACTAACACTAATGTTCGATTAGCTCCAAGACTCCTCAAGTTTGCTGAGCTAACACCTGCTTGTTGGTTGTTTTGAGCATTACCTTGTAATGTATCCGACGCGGTAATAGACGAAAACTCGCCCAATATGGTGCCTAAATCAGAGGTTCCGAAGCGCTTAATTTCTTCGCGCCCAATGACTACAACTGGAGCAGGATTTGATAACTCTTTTTTCTTAATACGAGAACCTGTAACGACGATTTCTTGCTCGTCTGAAACTTCATCTTCCTCATCTGCAGCAAAAACTGCTGGCGTAGAAAGAGCTGAAACCGCAGCTGTTGCGAGTAATGCAACTTTTATTGCTTTCGCAATTGGATTGCGTTTATTTAATTTGTTCAATTTTATTCTCCCTGGTTGTCATGGGTTGTTATTTATAATTGTAAGTAGGCTATGCATTATTTTCACATAGTCCTGCCTTCCTCATACTACTTTATTCAAGTTATAAGTAAGAATAGATCTGCCATTGAGAATAATATCTGTTATATACCTACAAGGTCAACCTAAAAAATATCCTCAGATTGTGAATAATTGCCTATTTCTTAGGTTGCTTAGTTTCGATCCTAGGGTGCTCTTTAAGAATAACTTACTTAAAAACAAGCTTTTATTGCGACGTTGGAATATTGATGGTAAAACAAATATACACTAGTTCCGCAAACTTGAGTCATTCAGCACTTTACAGTTATTCAGAAAATCCATATACGAAACTGATTGACAGGGTTCACTATAGATTTATGAAATATGGTTGTTTATACTCAGCCCAGCGATATACATACTTATACCAAGAATAAACGCTAAAACTATTTGGTTAGTCCATTATTTGCTCATGAAGCGTGTTTAAGCAGAAAATATTAATTTAAGTTAATTTAGAGGTCTTTTAAAAATGTCGAAAGAAACAAAAGACATTATTATTCTAGGAGGAGGAACCGCTGGCTGGATGGCTGCAAACTTGATGTCTTCACACTGGACTAAGCTAGGATTTAGCATTACTTTAGTTGAATCTCCGGAGATAGGGATTATTGGCGTAGGTGAAGGCTCTACGCCGAAACTGAAAGACTTCTTTGATACTTTGGGAATTCAAGAGTCAGAATGGATGCCAGAATGTAATGCTACTTATAAAAATGGGATTACCTTTAAGAATTGGTCAACTATAGATGGATTTGAATCCTATTTTCACCCTTTCGGCTGTACCATAGATGCGTTAACTTACAAACTGTTCAAAAACAACCTTACACTTAGACAAAAGGGATTCGATGCATGTGCCCATCCAGATCGCTTTTTCCTCATGTCTGCTCTGGCAAATCAGAACCTCTCACCAAAACCTCCTCAAAACTTCCCTTTTGAATTTCATTATTCTTATCATTTTGATTCCGTATTACTAGGTAAGTTCTTGAAAAAAAAAGCAATGAGTAGCGGAGTTAAGCATGTAGAAGGTACCGTACAAAACGTCCAATTAGATTCAGATGGAAGCATCGCAAGTATAAAAATAAACCATGAACGTACCCTCTCAGCAGATTTTTTTATTGACTGTTCAGGTTTTAAATCCGTATTACTGCAAGAAACACTTAAAGTCCCATTCGTAAGTTTTTCAGAGAATCTTTTTAACGATGCCGCAATCGCTATACCTACCGAATTGAAAGAAACCATCCCCTCTCAAACAGTGTCAACTGCGCTTAAACACGGTTGGGCATGGAAAATCCCGTTGACCAACCGATACGGAAACGGCTATGTATACAGCACTAGGCACTGCTCTTCTGACCAAGCGGAATTAGAACTTAGAACCCATTTAGGTATATTAGATAGTGATGTAGAATCACGTCACCTGAAAATGAAAGTCGGCAGAGCCTCTAGCTCGTGGTATAAAAATTGTGTTGCCATTGGTCTTTCTCAAGGGTTTATAGAACCTCTCGAAGCAACAGCACTACAGTTTGTGCATTCGTCAATAGAAGAATTCATCCAAGCGTTTACGGCAGGAAACTTTACTAATAAGCACCGTGAAACATTTAATCGACGAATTAATGCGAATTTCGAAGGAATAAGAGATTATATTGTTCTACATTATAAGACGAATTCAAGAGAAGATACTGAGTACTGGTGCGAAAATCGCAATAACATTAATATTTCGTCGAACCTGCAAGCTATGTTAGAGAGCTGGAATAAAGGTATTAACCTTGAAAGCACATTACGACAACTCGGTATCCACCAATATTATACATCAATCTCTTGGAATTGTTTATTGGCTGGTGTCGGGAGTTTTTCAGTTCAGAAACACTTCTCTCCGATAAATGATGACTCAGATCAAGTTGACTTAAACTATATAGATAACTTTATTGCTGGATGCACTCTTAATTTTGAAGATCATAAAGCATATTTAAAAAAACAACGATTGTGAGTAGCCCAATAGAAATTACCTAATTAAAGCTCTTTCAACCGCCTATGCATATAAACACTTATACTAACCTAAACGCTCGCAGAGAAAATTAACCACAGCAAGAGTCACAGAATAATAAATAATATATTGTGACCTTTGGCTTCGAAAGTCCATATAGGACAAAGAAATTAAAACATGGTGCTCTCATATTAAAAATCAACTTTGGAGCGAGCTCACTTTTGTCTGTATTCGTTTTGCAAACATCTAAACAAAATAATTAAGGTGTACTTATGGGAAATATACTTTGGGTCGCGTCTTATCCAAAATCGGGAAATACTTGGATGCGAACATTTATTCAGAATTATATAGAAAACACTCTAAAACCAATCAACATTAACTCAATTCACGAACACTCTACTGCAGAATCTTATGCATATAGATACCAGAAACACTGTTCTCTAGAAAGAGCTACGACCGATTTAACTATCGAAGAAATATGCGCCATTCGCCCCCTAGTACATAAAGATATTGCAAATCAAGCGAACGGGACTATTTTCGTTAAAACCCATAACTATCTAGGAAGCTTTCGTGGTCATCCCCTACATACCAGCTCTGTTTCCTCTGGCTCTATTTATATAGTAAGAAATCCTTTAGACATTGTAATCTCAATGTCAAACTACTTTAACTATTCTATTGATAAGACTATCGATTACATGTCAGAAGAAATGACTGGCACACCAAATGAAAAAGAAAACGTACCCCAGCTTATTTCTTCATGGTCGCTTCATGTCAAAAGCTGGACACAAACTCCTGATCCTTCATGCCTCATCTTGCGTTATGAAGATATTTTAAAGAATTCCCGAAAGGTATTTAGAAAGGTTGAGTCATTTTTAAAGCTAAAGAAAGATCCTGCTCGTCTGAAAAGAGCAATAAAAAATTCGTCCTTTGGGCAACTAAAAATACAAGAAAAGAAACACGGATTTGTCGAGAAACACGAAAATGCGAACTCTTTTTTTAGAAAAGGCGAAATAAACCAGTGGCAAAAAAAACTGACTGATTTACAAATTCAAAAAATAATTGACCATCATGAAATCCAAATGAAACGATTTAAGTATTTCCCCAGTAGCTACCGCACTTAAATATTACATACGACTTCTTTTTTACCCAATCAGTGTAAATGCTTTTTAAGAAATTCCAATGTTCGAGAATAAAACTCAACTTGATTATCTTCATTAAAAAAACCATGCCCCTCTTTTTCTTTGAACATCCATTCGTATGGCATATTTCTCTCATCTAACGCTTCTTTTAACAAATAGGCCTGTTTGGGTGTCACTCGTTCATCTTTACCACCATGAACAATGAAAACAGGGATTTTTAATTGATCAATATAAGTTAAAGGTGATTCCTTTTTTAATAACTTTTCTTCTGCCCCATATACCTCAGCCGCTTCAGCAGCAAACGAACTTATTTCTGAATAATCTGCGTCTTGCTCTTGCTCTATCGCTTCATAAACCCCCGCATGAGCAATACTACAATTGAATAAATCTGGTTCAATTAATGGTGACATTAAAGCCGAATACCCACCAAAACTACCTCCCATAATACAAGCTTTATTGTTAGTAATTTCAGCAAGTGATAGCGCCCATTTAGTGCCATCAATTATATCGTGTTGAATCAAAGTACTGCGTTTTTGATAAGCTATTTCTTCATATTTTTTACCATAACCACCAGAACCTCTATAATTGACTTGTAAAACCGCATAACCATTATTGGCTAACATTTGCGCTTCACTATCAAACCACCAGTAATCTCTGATCCCATAAGGACCACCATGAACATAAGTCACCAAAGGTACAGTTCCATTTGCTTTACGAGGAAGCGTTAAATATCCGTGAATTATTTCTCCATCTCTCGCTTTAAATTGTATCGGCTTTCTTTCAGACATTAACTCTGGGTCTATCCAGCTTCTTTTGCTTAATAAATAAGATATCGACTTATTTTCTTTGTTATACAGATAATAATCACCTGCATTTTTATCACTAACTACCAAAACTACCATCATTTTTTGATTCTTAGTAATAGATGTCACGTGAATATCGCTACCGGAAAAGGTTTTAGCCAATTTTGCATGTTCCACGGCAAACTCATCATCTCTATCCACATAATGATATTCAACATACCCTGGCATTACCTCAACACCAACCACAATACCCGTTTGAGGATTTTCTATCCGTTTCAGTATATCTGACGTTTCATGATGAAATATTATGCCCATTTTCTTATTTGCAAACGTATATTCAAATAAAGTTTCTGTATTCTGATCGATATAGGAAGACACATACAGTTTACTCCCATCAACATTCAAAGATAGCAGAGTCATTTTATACAAGGGGCTATTTTGAGTAATTTCTTTCCAATCATCATCAGTATAAAAAAATGCCTTATATTGCCTCTCGGATCTCTTCCTCCAGCAACTACTGGCTTCCCCACTGAGTTGTATATAACATTCATATTGCCGAAGGGTGTTTTTGCTATTTCTTTCTTCTTAGCCCTATAAACATCGAGTTTGACTATTCGAACCGAAGTGTCGTAATCATTAAACATACTTCTCGCTTCTATTAGAATATGTTTAGGATCATCAGGCAACATATGCACAATTTTACCCCAAGAGTTTTCTGGTCCCTGATGTCTATTTAACCTCGATTGGACCTGCTTTCTTCCTCCTTCGTAACCAAATGCAATAATGTTTTTAGTACCATCAATATTACCTGAGTATATTTGACCGTACGTTACAGATTCTTCCTGCCAAGCTTCTTTTATGTTACGGGTGTAAATCAAACGTTCATTATTAACCCAAGCAAACTCATTTATGTGTTGATTAGGGCCAAATTCAAATACACCAACTGATTTCTTGCTGTCTGTTTCTAGAATTACCAAAACGGTCTTGTTTCCTGTAGGCACTTTTGCAGCAAGATGTTTTCCATCAGGCGAAATTTTTATCATTTCAAATTCCGTCTTTTTTGCAAATGTCAATAATGGTAGCGGCTTTGCAGCTACACTAGCTGTCACGAAAAAAAATAACCCCGTAATTGCAATTTTTAACTTCATTCTTTTCCTTTTTTTATTTTGCGTAATTATTTAATGTTAGAAACGGACTTAGCTCTAGCAATAGATGAACGAGCTTCCCAAAAAAATTGGTGTGTATCATATTGAATATGTTGAGAATTCAAATATGACATCCCATCTGGGTCATCAAAGGATAACTTAACTGATGGATAGTCTTTTAAATTTTTTAGTTGTTTTTTTTCTCGAACACCATTATTTGCTAAAAAGTATTTTTCAAAATCGTGAGCCAGCAAGGTGGACACTGGATATTCGTAACTATCATCAGGCATAGCCAATTCGTTAACCTTTAATACAACATCAAACGCACTATCTCTTTCTATATTAAAATCATTTTTAGCTATTTCGGCAACCTCATCATAGAATATTTTCCACCCACCAGGCATAAACTTATCGGCTTCAAAATACTTAACAATAAATGCTATTCGCGGATACAATACTGTTTTATTTTTCACTGCTTCGCCAATACATTCTAAAAAATCAATCGCTTTAATACCATATTCCCATTGCAAGAATCTCAGTACATACCGCATTAAAGAATATCCGTCCGCAATTGTATATAAAGAATAGAATCTTTTCATTTCACTTAAATCATCTTCAGTATAACTATAAGTTGAAATGAGAAAATCATTCTCATCTGTTTTTATTTTATATTTTTCAATATAATCCGGATCGGCCATAGGGCTATTAGGGAGTAATTGGGTTGGGTATGCTTTAAGTGACACATCAAAATCAAAGTACCGCTGAAGATCATTCTTAAATGCGGAAACGGTAATCCCAGGCAAACCCAGCATTAGGTCAGTTGAAAGCGGAAGTTTTAAGTCATTAAAAATTTGACTCAATTCATCGTATTTTTTTGTTTTTATATTTTTTCTATTAATCACTTCAAGAGTCGTAACATCTGTCGTTTGAATTGAGATCACGCCTTGACTAATAATTTCTCCTTGTGAAAATATTTTTATAATTTCTGCTAATCGCCATGTGGTATTCTTTGTATAGTTGACCACAATTTCTTGAGGGAAATGGTATTTAGTCTTCATTTCTACAATGAACTTAGACAGCTCTATATCTCTGTCATACAAACCAAAATTTGCATCCGCTATCCACAATACTCTAATTTCTTTCCTCGCAATCCATTCGACTTCCTGTTTTACTCGTTGCAAATCGAATTTACGGATTTTTTGATTGGTAGCTGATCCCCAGTCACAAAAAGTACACCCAAAAGGGCAGCCCCGATTAGACTCTATTATGGCAGCTTCAACTGGTTCATCACTGTAGTGGTCAAAATAACCTTCAGCGTAGGGTGACGGTATTACATCAGGTTTTGTGAGCCTTGGGCGTGAGTTTGTTCTACGCAGAACGACTCCATTCTTCTCATAAGAGCGAAAAGTAATTCCTGAGACCTGATGCAATGTCGTAGATTCGTAGGATATGTGGTTGCTTTTTGTGGTATATAAACATTGTAAAACTTCCGTTATAGCTCCTTCTCCTTCACCATGAACACAGATATCCACTGACTTGTATTGCTCAAAAAATTCTCGGCTTTTAGATTCATAATTTGGCGTGCTTGGTCCGCCATGGATAGTCAAATTACCTGGGATATGATGTTTTATTGCCTGAGATATTTTCATATTAGTCTCAATCGACCACATGTAATTAGAAAAAAGCCAAACACCTCTACCAAATTTTTTATATGGACCATTGATAAAATGCTCAGGGGATAAATAAGTAATTGGTATTAATAAATATTTCTCGAGTAACGTATTTTTTTCATTGGCTTCAATTGCACTGAATAACAAACCTAGACCAAGAGGATAGTGATTTTGCATGTGAGGAACAAAATAAACAGGTATGCGACCATCAGCGTCAATATCCAGCCACGATTTTGAAGACATAACCTTATTTGAAACTTCGTTAGATATAGTTATAGGTTTTCTAGAATTAATTAAATTATCTTGAAGCTCTTTACTTTCTACTTGAATCAAAAAGCCTTTTTGTATAAGCCAACCAACATTGTTTTCTAATCCTGTTTGGTCCATTACACCAGCAAGTTTTATTGAAATATCCTTGACTTGCCTGCCGTTAGAACAAGAAATTAATAAAAACAATGTTTCTGAAGCTAAAACAAAAAACTCTTGTTCTCTAGCAGACCAAATCTGAAAACCTTCTGCACAACCTATGAGTGCAAAATTCGCGTTTAATCGAAGTTTATTTTTATTTGATATTACTACGGAATAATCATTTGTTGGCAAAACCTTGTTTGGGACTATTTTTTCTGCCTGAATCGATGGACTAAAAATTAGTATTTTATTTTGAATAAAAAACTCAATTCGCTGATATATTTGCTGTAATGGTATATTAGTTAACCGGGTTTTGGCTACCAAACCAGTGAAAAATTGATTGGCAACTATTTCTACCCTACAGCTATCATAAAAATAGGATAATAAAATGATGTCAGGTTCACCTAAACGGACTAGCTCCGTGCTACCTGACAACTGGCAGGCGAAATAAAATCCATCACGATGTATGATCATCATTTCCGGATTGACGCTTAAAAGTTTAGACTTCATAATATTTTTCAGCATGAGAGTTTATAAAAACTGTGCCAATTTATCTCAATGAGTTAATACAGGTTGTAATTATCAAAGTGCTATCGGTAATTATCATTTAGATTGTACAAACTTATAATAATTACCAGCATTGTGACGCCCATCTTGCAATATTGTTCCTTGCTCGACAAGTTGCAACCCTTCCCTCTCATATATGAGATACCAATCAGGTTTATTTTTTATTTTATTTGATACCCAAACAATATCTTGCAGACGAGCAAAAGCGAATTTGTATTGTTTATACTGAAACTCTATTTGCTTCTCAAAATGCTTAAAAGTTGCTTTATCAAAGCTGTTTATTTTTTGCAGGAAAGCTAATATATTTCTATACAAGTCACTCGGTTTAGTGCTGTGCAGTTTCTGAAGGTTTTTTGCGATTCTATTTAATTTTTTTTGAGTTTCTTTATGACTAGACTTATTTTTTAAAAAATTACTCAGCGTAGAGAACAAGCCAAAATTTTGTAAACGCTCGTACTCCAATTGCTCTTGCTCCATAAAACTCAATATAGCCGTTGAACTGGAATGGCTTATAAATACCAAACTACCACCTGGTTTCAAGAGTTTGCTCACTTGTTGAGCAGATTCTTGCCAATCACAGTACTCTATACCGTATTGACTTGTGATTAAATCAAAACTGGCCGCAGGGAAATTTATATTTTCAATTCTGCTGTTAGCTATAAACTGCAAATTATCCAGTAACACTTTCAAATGTGAATACTTAGCAACTATATTCTCTTTGTTAATGTTGGCAGCATCGACTCCTGTCACTTTAAACGCAGTGTTATTGTTAGCCGAATAAACACCCGCTAGAAGTGCTATCGCGCCGTTACCTGTACACAAATCAAGGATATTGCTCCCTTTAGGTTGTAACGAAAAAGTGTTTTCCCAAAAAAGCCCAATTTCTCCTTTATAATTTTCTTGGAAATCCTGTGGCAATGAAGTCAAATTTCCAGCTTTCCAATAATTACTCCAATGGTTTAATTTACGCTTCATATCACCTGCTTTTTATACATCCGACCAACTAAATTAGTTTTCCATCTATTAGGTAAAACGACCTGCGCCACTCTTTGGACAAATTAGAAAAACTTGAAAGTATGAAATAAAAAAGGCGTGCTTAAAGCACGCCTTTTTCAATTAAAATTAAACTTTAGAAAGATTGTGTATATCGAACATAAGTTACACGTCCGTATCCATCATAAAGATTAAAATCATAGTCACGGGCATCAACAAAACCATGCCCTATTGGTGGATACTTCTCACCAATATTTCTTACACCAACACTAATTTTACCATCCCAAGAAGTCTGATAGCTTGCTTGAATGTCATGAGTTACCCAAGTAGGCGTGTGACCAGTTTTATCTTGAGACACAACCCTACCATTAGCGTCTAGAGTGTTGTCAATATCATCATACTGCTCGCCAATCAAGTTAAGATTATACGCAAAGCTGAAGTCGCTAATTGTATAAACATTACTAATAGCTAATCTTTGCTCAGGTGTGCCAGGATCCTTAATCAAGTCAGCGCCTTCCACACCATTATCAACCAATGATTGATCAAGAAGATGCGCCAATTGAATATTATTCGTTAACTTTCCACCACCAAGATCAAAATTGAAACGGAAGTTAAAATCGATACCTGCAGTCTTTAAATCACCTTCATTCCCATATCCTTGAATGATGCTAGTGATTGCGCCATTGGATGCACGGTTCACACTTAAACCTGAAGGAATTGGAGTTCCTTGCAGTTCTGCATTAACCAATACTTGAGCACTAAAGAACTTGATCCTGTTTTCAATTTCCGTATTCCAGTAATCCGCAGTCATACTGAACCAATCTGTAGGTTGGAATGCTACTCCAGCAGAAAACTGCGTTGAGTTTTCAGAGTCTAAATTTGGATTTGCTGTCCGAGTACCATTAATTTGTAACGAACAATTAGCTGGTAATGACTGGTTTGCACAAGAAGCGGGATCTCTCACAGAGTCAGCACTTTCAGAATCTAGTTGAGTCAATATATCTAAAGACGGCGCTCTAAATCCTTGCCCGTAAGAAGCGCGCAAAGTTAGGTCTTCTTGCGGCTGCCATCTTGCAGAAATCTTAGGTGAAAAATCGCTACCATAATCACTATAGTCATCTGACCGACCAGCAATAGTCACTTCAAGATCCTCAGTAATTGGTAATAACGTTTCAAAAAATATTGATGTTACATCTCTATTACCGCCAGCACTATTACCAGAAGAACCGCCCACTAAACCAGCTTCCGAACCTCTATCGTATTTATCATCATAAAATTCTTCACGATATTCAGCACCGATGTATACTTGAGCAACTCCTGCATTCATTTCAAACGCGTCAAATGTCACAGAACCCCAAAACTCGTTTTGGTCATATTTGGCTATTTGAGAAGTAGTCACATTCATTGCAGCAAGCACTTCATCGCTCGCTCCATAAGGGTCGGCAAAACTATATTCACCACTGTCAATAAATCCTTGAGCCGCAGCACGATTTAGATAATTTCTGCCAATAGACGATGTTCTATTAGTTGTACGGCGTAAACCAAAATCCAACTCTGCTTCACCAACCATTCCAGTAAAGCCAAATTGAGCATCGGTCAATTCTGTATCAACTACATTATCACGGTTTCCAAGCGCATCAAACCTATGCCACCAAGAAACAGGTTGCTGAGTAAGAAGATCTTGTTGAAGATATGGAAGCACATCATCATTACCATCTACTAAATGCTCAGTTCGTGCGTCTGGGTCATATAAAGGAGAATTAGGATTAGTTGGATTGTTGGGGCTATCGGCAGCTATTGGGTTGCCAGTAAAGAGTGTTCCGTCTGGAACAGGTGCATAACGACCAAAGGAGTCTGTTTTATTAACACTAAAACTCCCCCAAACATCCCAATCACTATTGATTTCGTGCTTACCTTTTAACCATAATGACTTATTTTGAGTCGATGCTTCATCTGCAGATACTTCAGTAAAATCATAGGCACAACGATCAATAGAGCCAGGCTCACGATTTGGAGCACTACTAGCTATAGAGAAAAAAGCTGTTCCTGGGAAATTACAATCACCTAATGGTCGAGTATCAAAACGGTCAGCACCATTAGCATCTAAGGTAGACCAATTGTTACTGAAGGACGATCCGCCTCCTGGATTCCATGGAAAATCCCGTGCAAAAATGATATCACGGTTATTCCAAGAGACACCGCCCATCACACTACTTTTTTCGCTGGTCGTGCCAAACAAAATAGAGCCTTCTTCTCTATCTCCACCATTTGAGGGAATACTTACAGATTGTTGACCTAAAGTAATTTGAACACCATCAAAATCAGATTTTGTGATGATGTTAACTACACCACCAATTGCATCGGAACCGTAAACAGCAGATGCTCCGTCAGTAAGGACTTCGATACGCTCAATAGCCCCGAGAGGAATAAGGTTTATATCATTACTTGCGCCAGTTTGAGGAGATTTAGGTAAACGTCGTCCATCAACCAAAACTAATGTACGAGATGCTCCAACTCCTCGCAAGCTAATAGAAGAGACCCCTTGAAAAGAACTACCTGATTGAGGTCTATACGAACCTGAACTGTTAAAAGTCATGCTACGTAAAAAGTCCGCTGCAGAGCTTTCTCCACTCGCATCGATTTGCGCCCTTGTAATAACAGTAACCGGTAAAGCACCTTCAACATCAGTTCTTTTGATTCGAGAACCCGTAATTGTTATCTTATTTTCATCATCTGACTCTTCCTCTGCATACACAACTGACGGCATCGCCACCGCTACAGCTGCACTCGCAATCAAAGCATTGCGTACCGCTTTTGACAGCGGATTACGTTCATTTAATTTACTCAATTTTATTTCTCCCTGGTTGTCATGGAGGTTGTTATTTAACGATCAGTCAGCTTTTCGTTATGTTCGAAAAGTCCAATAATCGCCTTCATTGGTCAAAAGACCTGATCTGCCAGCGCCGATATTAACCGTTTACCATCGGCAAGGTCAACCTCTTGTTACAAAATATATCGGACAATAATTGAGTAATAATCAGGCTTTCAGGAGATAAATTGGAGTTTCGATTGCTTAAAATCTGCAAAAAGCTTGTAAAAATTGAATAAGGTGTAATAAAGGTTAACTCATGAATTGACTTTATATCGTTGATATTACTGATAAATTGAGGGTTCGTGCTAAATATAAAAGATTGTTACGAAAACAAAAAAAGGCGTTTTCACGCCATTTTTTCGAACTCTTTTTCCAGTTGATATTGCTTGGAGGTGACGTAAGATTCCATCGCTTGAAGTTTGTTTTCCATGTCCTGAAAAGAGTTTTCTAACTTCTGCAAGGTTTCAGTTGGTGCTTTGCCTTTTTTCCATACTTCTTTGACCGATGCTTTGTACCTGCGATCTTCTGCGTTTGTATGGGAGTTTTCTTTGTTCGCTTTGTTTCGTCTTTTTTCTCTTCCAAAACAGCCTTTGTTACTGACACTACCGGGCTTTGGTTCCAAAATAAAACAGGCTACAAAGTAGGCGACAATTGCTCCTCCGCCTCCAGAGAATAGAAAAAAAGACACTACTATCAACCTCACAACCCATGTTTCAAGATCGAAATACTCAGCTAATCCTGCGCAAACCCCACATAGTTTTGCTTTGTCTGGATTCTTATATAACCGTCTTTTATTTCTGTAGCGAGAGTCTTGAGTTTGTTTACTCATGCTTTTCTCTCCAATTTGGCGTTTCTTTATCTAAAATAGATTCTAAAGTTTCTATTCGTTCCATCATGGTATCGGCTATTTTTGTAAGCTCTAATAGGCGTTGGTGCTCTGCTTCTGAAATGCCAGTTTGCTTATTTCCTAGAGATCTGTAATGCATAATTATCCAGATTGGGGCAACAATCACCATAAATAATATAATTGGGGCTTCCCACAACATTATGCTTCTCCTTTCTTAGATTTGCTTGTTTTGGACTTAGACTTGCCTTGAACTCGCTTTTTTAAGTCGGCTAATTGTTTATCAACTGCTTCTTCTTTTTCTAAATCGTTGATTTCATCTGCTAGAGAACGATTTCCTACGATATCGTACGACTCAACTTCTGACTCAAGGTCATTCAGTTTTCTTTCAAATCGATCAAACTTGTCTACCGCATTGTCACCAGCGCTCTCATACATAGTTTTTTTGACTTTTAATCGTGAGGATGTGGTCTTGTGGCGCATTAACAGTGCCTTTTGGCGCGCTCTGGCATCATTTAACTTTTCTTGTAGTTGACCAACCTCTGTGGTAAGTCTGGTTAGCTCCGATTCAACTTTATCCAGCTCTTTCTTTAATTCTTGAGCGATTTCAGTCGCTTTGTTTCTTTCTAGCAATGCACCTTTTGCCAAATCTTCTCGACCTTTTGAAATCGCTAGCTCTGCTTTGGCTTCCCACTGATCTGCATCGTTTTGCAAATGGTCGATGCGACGGGTGATCTCTTTTTTATCAGCAATCGTTCTCGCCGACGCAGTACGAACTTCGACTAATGTATCTTCCATTTCTTGAACAATAAGCCGGATCAACTTTTCAGGATCTTCCGCTTTATCAAGCAAAGAATTGATGTTGGAATTTACAATATCTGCAAACCTTGTGAATATACCCATTGGAAACTACCTCCGTAACACTAAAATTATAAAATCTGAATAAAAAATCTAAAATCCTGAAAGCCTAAAATAAGATGTTGACTAAATTAACCTTGGTTGCCATCGGCGATACTTCGGTCATGCTGGCAACCTTATCAGCAAGGTTATTCGCAAAATTATCATTCAACTGATAAACCGCACTGTTTTTGGGAGTCAAATTAGTAGCGGCTTCATCTAGAGGCGGCTTATTTGCTAGCAACGCTAACATAAACCCGATAACACCAATGACTCCGATCGAAAACTCGACCAAAGTTTTATTAGCTCTACGACTATTTCTCTTCTGACCGGCAAATGTATGCGCCTTTTGCTGATTGACGTTGTTCATGATTAAATTGTCCTTAAACATTTATTAAACCTCTGAGACATCAACTGAGATTAGTTAAAATAACCAACTGAATTTTTGTATACAGGTAATAGTACATTTTTCGTGCCACAATTATAAAGCCTTTTAACCTACTGTATTTCATGGTTTTTTACATTTAAGGGCTAGCGGATATTTATACGCTATGGGAGAATAAGCTAAACATTAGCCATTTTAACCATATTGGCATAGGATACTTCTCAGTAACTCGCGCTCGTGGATAACCAGACGAAGATAGCTAGATGAAAAAACCAAGTGATAATTTAATCGGCGAGTCCAGCCGCTTTTTAGCCGTTTTAGAACAGGTCTCGCAGTTAGCACCGATCAACAAACCAGTATTAGTGATCGGTGAGCGAGGTACAGGCAAAGAATTAATAGCTGCCCGACTTCACTATCTATCGAGTCGTTGGGATCAGCCGTTCATCAAGCTCAATTGTTCGGCAATCAATGAAAATTTATTAGAAACTGAGTTGTTCGGTCACGAAAGCGGGGCTTTTACTGGTGCAAGTAAAAAACACCTTGGAAGATTCGAGTTGGCAAACAACGGTACATTATTTTTAGATGAGCTAGCCAATAGTTCGCAAAACGTCCAGGAAAAACTGCTCAGAATCATTGAATATGGTGAATTTGAACGGGTTGGCGGCAACAAAACAATCAAAGTTGATGTCCGCATCATTGCAGCGACAAATGAAAACCTGCCTGCGCTTGCTCAGCAAGGAAAATTTAGAGCAGACTTACTTGATCGACTTGCCTTTGACGTGATCACTATCCCGCCACTTCGCGCTCGGCAGAATGACATTTTGATCTTAGCTCGACATTTCGCGCTTGAAATGACCCGCGAGCTAAAGAGGGAGTTTTTTGCTGGGTTTACACCTCACGTGGAGCATGCACTTAATGACTATCATTGGCCTGGCAATGTAAGAGAGTTAAAGAATGTTATCGAACGAAATATCTACAAAAGTTTACCTGAGCAACCTGTTTCTCAAATTCAATTTGATCCCTTCGAATCTCCCTTTCGTCTCGATACTCCAACTAATGAATATTCGATGAACAGCGTTAAATACCCTGACGCTGAACATCAAAACAGCTCATCCTCCGCACCATCAGTATCTGATAACTCTCCTGTTTCAGCAGTTGAAATAAGTGACCCATCAAACGATCTTCAAGGTTTAACTGCCAAATCGACCACGGTGTCTGATTTTCCTATCGACTTGAAGCAAACGATTATCGACATCGAAGTAGAACTCATTAAAGATTGCTTAAAAAGTTCGCAATATAATCAGAAAAAGTGTGCAGAATTACTTGGCTTGACTTATCATCAACTACGTGGATATTTAAAGAAGTATCAATTGCTAGAAAACAAGTAGCGACCATAGAAATATGACTTGCCAATCTGCAGAACAAGAAGTACTTGATGATTAACAATAACATCTATTATGTCGCCTTTTTATGCGCCAGCTCGATATTATCTGGCTGCCATAATCAACAGTCTTCGACCGTGAGAGATAATGTTTTAGTCTACTGTTCCGAAGCAAGTCCGCAAAGCTTTAACCCGCAACTGGTGACTTCTGGCACGACCTTCGATGCCTCTTCTCGGCAAATATATAATCGTTTAGTTGAATTTAGCCCTGGCACCAGTCTTATCACAGAAAGTCTTGCCACTCGTTGGGATATTTCAGCTGACGGCAAAGAATATATTTTTTATTTACGCAAAGGTGTCGAATTTCAAACAACTGATTTTTTTGAGCCAAAACGCCCTTTTAACGCAGATGATGTTTTATTTTCGTTTCAACGCCAATGGAAAAGTAATCACCCGTTTCACAATACTTCCACATTAGGATTTCCCTACTTTGAATCAATGGCACTTGGAAAGTTAATAAAAGACATAGTCAAACTCGACGACTATCGCGTTAAGTTCGTTTTAAATAATCCCGACGCTCCTTTTCTAGCCACTTTAGCGATGGATTTTGCCTCTATATTATCCGAGGAATACGCACAGCAATTAATCTTAAAAAATGATCTCGCTGCAATGGATAGCCAACCCGTTGGCACAGGTCCTTTTCAGTTAACCCGATATCAAGCCGATGCATTTATTCGTTACAAAGCACATCCAAAATATTGGAAAGGCAAAGAGCAGCTTGGCGGTTTAGTTTTTGCGATCACGCCTGACCCTTCATTAAGGTTTGCACGCTTGATTGCAGGTGAATGCGATTTAATGGCAAAGCCATTGCCAATTCATTTAAAAGCAACTGCCGACTATCCTGAATTTAAGACCTTAAGTGAGCCGGGATCAAACATTTCTTATCTAGCAATGAACACCAACAAAAAGCCTTTTGACGATCCAAAGGTTAGACGCGCGATTAATTTTGCGATCAATAAAAAGCTGCTAATAAAAGTGGTGTACAACGGAAATGCTGAAATGGCAAAGAACCCCATACCACCGAATATTTGGTCCTACAAGCATTCAACCCCTGAAATTCCATTTGCTCTTGATAAAGCAAAAGAATTACTCGATTCTGCGGGCTATCCAGATGGATTTGAACTAGAACTTTGGGCTGCGCCAGTACAGCGTAGCTACAATCCTAACGCGATAAAAATGGCAGAATTAATTCAGCAAGATTTGGGGAAAATAAACATTCGCACCAAAATAGTATCTTACGAATTCGGCACATTTTTAACCAAAGTTAAACAAGGTCAGCATCACGCTGCATTGCTTGGCTGGATTGGTGACAATGGCGATCCCGATAATTTCTTTAGTTCGCTTTTAAGTTGTGCAGCCACCAGTTCAGGAGGCAATGCCGCTTTCTGGTGCAACACTGAATTTGATGAGCTTATAACTCAAGCTGGACGAACCTCTATAATCAAGAAAAGAACCAAGTTATATCAAGATGCTCAACAAATATTTAGTCAATCGCTACCTTGGGTTCCCATTGCTCACTCGAAGCAATTTATTATCGCGCACAAACGCATCAATAATTTTCACTTAGCACCGACCGATGGTATTTACTTTAGCGGCGTATCACTAACGCCATTAAACGAGTCTTTCGTTTCTACTGAGAAAAAGGCTAACTAGCTGATGCTTTATTTAGCCCTCCGCCAAGTTTTAAACTTAATACTCAGTTTTTTTGTGTTAACAATATTTACTTTTAGTTTAGCCAAAGCGTTTCCTGATGGCGTTTCCTTTATTGTCGACTATGTTCCTGTGGATATTTATTCTGGTGATTCGCTATTGCATGATTCTCAATTAAATAGTTCTCAGATCAATAATTTTAGACTCAATGAATCGGAACAAAATGAAAACATTTTTATTTCCTATTTTCACTATCTATCACAAATTCTAACTGGACATTTTGGTTACTCTACAGTTAGAGGTACATCAGTTTTTAGCGAGTTTTTTATTTATTTTCCAGCTACTCTAGAGCTTTCATTTGGCGCGATTATTTTTGCACTTGGACTTGGACTTCCATTAGGTATTTTTGCTGCTCAAAATAAAAATAAATGGCAAGATAAACTGATTGTTTCCACTAGCCTGGCAGGTTCTTCCATTCCAATTTTCTGGTGGGCAATGTTGTTAGTGTTATTTTTCTCGCTATTATTAGGCATCACCCCAGTGGCAAGTCGAATTGGTTTTGAGTATGACATCATTCCGGTGACAGGCTTTATGTTAATCGATACTCTTTTATCAAAACAACCATATTCAATCGATGCTTTTTTTAGCGCGATACATCACTTAATTTTGCCTGCTATTGTGTTGGGCACTATTCCACTAACAGCAATCACCCGAACAACTCGTTCATCAATGATCAGAGTCTTGTCAGAAGATTACATTAGAAGCGCGAAAACCAGAGGCATTTCCGTAGCGCAAGTCATTTGGAAATATGCGCTAAGAAACGCCATGATCCCAATCATTACCGTATTAAGTTTACAAATCAGCGTTTTAATCGCCGGTTCATTATTGACAGAAACCATATTCTCCTGGCCTGGCGCAGGCAAGTGGTTGTTAGAAGCCGTCAATCGCAGAGACTTTCCCGTTATTCATGGCGGAATTTTAGCTATTGCTAGTGTGATCATATTGAGCCATTTAGCTTTAGACTTTGCCTCGATGCTGGTTGATCCCAAATGGAGGCAGCGCTAGTGGCTTCTCAATCTCAGTTTTATCATCAGACCAGAATTCCCAGCACCTATGCTCGCTGGTGGAAACATTTTTACGAAAATAAACTCGCCTTTATCGCCTTAGTCATTTTTGTGAGTATGTGTTTAGTCGCAATTTTTGCCAACTTTATAGCGCCGTACGATCCGACTCTATCCTTCACCGATGCTATTCACAAACCACCATCCTGGTACGATGCCGGTGATACCCAATTTTTGTTAGGAACCGACTATATTGGGCGTGATATTTTTTCTCGATTAGTTTTTGGCGCAAGACTATCATTGTCACTAGCTGGCGCAGTTGTATTATTGTCAGCATCCGCTGGAATATTCTTAGGCGTGGTTTCAGCCTTTGCTAATTCATGGATTGACGCACTAATTATGCGCGTCATGGATTTTATTTTGGCACTGCCCTCTCTTTTACTCGCAGTGGTTATAGTCGCAGTGATTGGTCGCGGTTTGCCAAATGCTATCTACGCCGTTGCGATTGTTTTAATTCCGCATTTTGTACTAGCGACTCGCACTGCGATAAAACATGAGATACTAAAAGAATATGTAACGGCAATGCGACTGGACGGCGCATCCAAAACGCGACTTTTTTATCATTGTATTTTGCCTAACATATTACCACCAATTATTATCCAGCTAACGCTTGCTTTTTCGACGGCTATATTGGAAATCGCATCACTTGGTTTTTTGGGACTGGGTGCGCAGGCACCACACCCCGAATGGGGAACTATTTTATCTGAGTCGCATAATGATATTCTGTTTGCATCTTGGACTGTTACGCTGCCAGGCTTGGCAATATTTTTTACCTTATTAAGTATTAATTTAGTTGGCGACGGATTAAGAGACGCTATGGATCTCGAGAAAAATAAATGAATCTTCTTCACGTCGAAAATTTATCGGTTGATCTTATTTCTGGTAAAGAACCGATGCCTATTATTGATCGACTTTCTTTGCGCATGGCTGAGGGTGAAATCTTAGGGGTCGTAGGCGAGTCAGGTTCCGGAAAAAGTATGTTTGCCATGGCGATTATGGGATTGTTATCGTCAAAAATGAAAATGCAAGCTGATTATATTAATTTGGACGGTGAAGATCTAATGAAGTTAAGCGAGCCAGATCGGCAACATTACATTTCGTCAAAAGCGGCGATTATTTTCCAAGATCCCCGTTCTAGTCTTAATCCATGTTTCAGAATTTCAAGCCAGTTAGACGAAACTATTTCTGCACATAGCATCAGCTCAAAAAAACAAAGAAAAACACGAGCTATCGAGTTATTAGACGCTGTAGGAATTAACTACCCAGAAAAAATTCTAGGTTCTTATCCCCATCAACTATCTGGTGGCATGAACCAAAGGGTAGCAATCGCCATCGCACTCGCCTGCAAACCTCGTTTGTTAATTGCAGACGAGCCAACAACCGCTCTGGATGTCACCATTCAAGCTCAGATCCTTGATCTCATTATAAAGCTAAATAAAACAGAAGGCGTTGGTGTTATTTTAATCACTCACGACTTCGCTTTGTTATCGGAAAATACCGATAAAATTGGTGTCATTTATTCGGGGCAACTGATGGAACACGCAGCGACCAAAAATATTTTAAAATCACCGAAACACCCCTACAGTAAAGCACTGTTAAGCAGCATTCCGCAGCTTGGTAAACGTCATACAAAAGGCAGTCGGTTATTTGCGCTTGATGGTCACATTCCCCCCATTGACGCTCTCCCTGTCGGTTGTCGCCTTGGTCCAAGATGCCCTAGTGCAGAAAGACAATGTGTTAATCCAGTGAGATTGATCAGTCTGGCTAATCATGGAAAAGTTCGTTGTCATCTAGTTTCCAAAGAAAAAAAGCCTGCTGATGACAAGAATGTTTTGTTTAATAACTTACCTCAGAAAATTGAGCTTTGAATGTCACTCTTACGCGTAGAAAACCTATCTAAAAACTATCATGTAACTCGTAAGTTGTTTGGTAGTGCTACTCTGGTAAAAGCGAACCAAAAGATTAACCTGACCTTAGACGAAGGGCAAACTTTGGCAATTGTCGGCGAGTCTGGCTCTGGAAAAACAACCTTAGCAAGACAAATCATTGGCATCGAAAAACCAACAGAAGGTAGCATTTGGCTAAATGATCGTAAAATGAATTTTCGCAATAAGCGCGATCGTAAAATGCGCTTCAAGAATATTCGGATGATCTTTCAAGACCCTTATGAGTCTTTAAATCCTCAAGTAAGAATTGGCGAATCATTAGATCAAACCTTACGCATCAATACTAAACTTTCCAGCAAGCAGCGCAAACAAAAAGTTAAAGAAACCTTGCAAAAAGTTGGGTTACAACAAGAGCATCAGTACCGATATCCACACATGTTTTCTGGTGGACAAAGACAACGAATAGCGATTGCTAGAGCCATTATTCTTGAGCCAAATATTATTATTGCAGATGAACCTTTGTCTGCGTTAGATGTTTCCATTCAAGCACAAATTCTGAATCTACTGCAAAGCCTGCAAGAGGAAATGGGAATTTCGTTTATTTTTATTTCACACGATCTCAATGTAGTTGAACACATTGCCGATACCATTATGATCATGTATAACGGGAGGGTCGTTGAGTATGGCAATGTATCACAAATATTTGACGAACCATTACATCCGTACACCCAGGCGCTTTTCGCAAGCACCCCAGTATACCGAAAACGTTTTCCGCAATTTTTACCTAAAACAACAAAGAAAAATAAATCAGATCAATTTACAGGCTGTGCCTTCGCGGAACGTTGTGCCTACTGCGAAACTCGTTGTGAATCAAACAGTCCGCACTTGGTTAGTACCGATGAAAATTATCAGATTGCCTGCTTTAGATTTGAATAAAAACTAAAGCAAGCTGGATAAGATAAGTCAAATTAATCTTGAGAACCCAAACGACTATCTTTGTATATTCTGCTCATTGCGGGTGACACTCGCTTGACTTCGCTTGTGTTCAACTAATGAACCATATTCTGCTTCACCATAAAAACGGTTTAATCTTTGCTCTGTTTGAGTAACTAAAGTTTTTTCTGCTTTTTCTAAAAGTCCGTCGTCTACGCTATTCAATACAAAAATCACATACTCGCTAGAGTCTTCCATAGTATCAATAGTACTTTTATCTTGCGCTGGGCGGTTCAATTTAAAAAATGATTGTAATTGCAAATAAGGAAGCGCTGCACTGGTTCTTTGAACTTTATCGAGATCTTTCCAGGCGATATTTTTGGCAGTAATTAACTCGTGAATATCTTCTTTTGCTTCTATTTTAGCCTTAAGAGAATCGCCATATTCAATCGCTGCCATCCTCGATTTTGAAGATTTCAGGCTCGTTACGACTCTATCTTTAACTAAATCCAGCGCTTGAATTTCGCTAGGCTTGTGTTCGCGCAAACGCAGTACAATAACGTGATTATCTTTGATAGTGATCAGGGCAGAGTTTACTTGCTCTTGAAGCACTTTATCACTAAATGCGGCATCTTTAACTTCAGGGTTTGCGAATACGCCAGTGGCTTTTTGCTTGCTAAATACTGGGCTGGTCTTAACTTCAACATCGATTAGCGCTGCAACTTCTGTTAGCGAGTCAGAAATTTCAAATGACTTTTCTTCCAAAAGTTGTGATTTTTCATAAAAATTTTCTTCCGCAATCTGTTTTTTTACTGCGACAATAATTGGTGTTCTAACCTCTTCGATTGTTTGAGTCTCACTCGCAACATATTCGGTTAATTTGATAATATGGTAACCGAAAGAAGTCTTGATAGGGTCGCTAACGTCACCAACGTTCACCAATGTTTTAACGGCTTCATCAAAAGTTTCTTCCATATCTCCTTCAGCAACAACGCCTAAATCACCGTCATTTTCAGCTGAAAATTCATCATTTGATTCGGATTTAACTAGCGCAATAAAATCTTCACCTGCATCGATTCTGGTTTTAACTGATTGCGCTTTGCTAAGTGATGCGTCTTCATCATCGCCGTGCTCAATTAAAATGTGAGAGACTCTTTTTTGCTCGTCCGATTGATACTGATCTAAATTTTCATTGTAATATTCAGTGATTTGATCTTCAGTTACTTCTATATTGGCTTGAAGCTGTTCTGATGATATCTCGATGTAATCAACAGAGACTTTTTCTTCGACTCTAAATAATTCTTTATTCTCATCATAATAAGTTGAAATGTCTTCATCGCTAATGTCAACAGCTTCATCAAATGACGCATATTTTATTTGTAGTGCTCTACCAGTTCTTAGCTGTCCGCTAATTCTGTAATCGTTTTGAGATTCATTCGGTAGCACAAACTCACTTCCAGAAACTCCGCCTGAAATCTGCTGAAGTACAAGATCATTTTCCATACTTTGCTTAAATTGAGAACGAGACATGCCAATATTTCTCAGTGCTTGATCCAGAAGACCTGAAGAATAAACACCTTCAGTCTGTAAAGCCTGCATGCTTTGAATCGTTTCGCGAATTTTATTGGTTGAAATTCTCATTCCTAGCTCGTGAGCCATTTGCACCGTTACTTTGCGCGAAATAAGGTTTTGTAAAACATTCTCTTCAAAATTTCTTTTTTGTTCGTCTGTTTTAATAAACTGATCAAAAGCTTCACCATACTGTTGCTTAGTTCTAGAAATTCCCCTTTGGAATTCCTGTACGCTGATGCTATCACCATTAACCACCACAGCAGCATTGGGATCACCTAGAAAAAAAGTTGAAGTAAAATAACCTGCTCCTACAAAGGAAATTACAATGACAAAAATTAATACTTTTGCCCACGGTTTTTTAACACCTTCTCTTATACTATCCATTACCATAATGACGATTCACTTTTGTTTAATTTTTTGACTCAAATTTTTATACACAATCGCTCTGTCGCGAGCTTTTATCTTCCAGATGCCTACCTAACGGTCTTCTGTTAGATTTTGCAGCCTAATTGCCTATAGACATAAAAAAACGCGCCTAAACTAGGCGCGTTAATTCTTTGGCGGAGCGGACGGGACTCGAACCCGCGACCCCCGGCGTGACAGGCCGGTATTCTAACCAGCTGAACTACCGCTCCACATACTGCTCGTTTGTGCTCAAAAGTTACCTGAACAATTTAACTTAATTCAAAGTGATTCTAAGCAAAAACTGGTGGGCGCTACTGGGCTCGAACCAGTGACCCTCGCCTTGTAAGGGCGATGCTCTCCCAACTGAGCTAAGCGCCCGACAAAATTAACGGTGCGCTAGTTTACCGCGTCTTTAAGACCTTTTCCAGCCTTAAATCCAGGTACCCTTGCCGCAGGTATTTGGATAGTTGCGCCTGTTTGTGGGTTACGTCCTTGACGTGCTGCTCTGTCTTTAACAGAGAAAGTACCGAATCCAACCAAAGCAACTGGGTCGCCTTTTCGCAAGCTTTCGGTAATTGTATCAACCATCGCGTCAAGCGCTCGCCCTGCTGAAGCTTTAGATATATCGGCACTAGATGCAATCGCATCAACTAATTCAGATTTATTCACATTATTCCCCTTAATTCTTTTCTGTTTGTGTTGAGAGCATATTTTTGATGTTAATTCCTTTAATGCTCCATCCATTTGACTTTATACCAATGGACGAATTTAACTGTCAAGCAACAATTGCTCTTAAAGCCAGAAAATCCGTGGCTTTGCTGAAATTTGTGGCATATCGGAGGTTTTTAATTAAATATCGCCTAAATTATAGCCAACAAGTGTTAAAATCAAATTTTAGTGCGGTTTGCTTTTTCGAGCAGAACTTGCAGCTGTTTTTGTCTTAGACTTACCTTTTTTATGTGCTTTTTTGTCTTCAATGAGCGATGGCGTTGGTGTCGAAACTAACGCTTTAGTTAAAACATCATCAATCCATTGCACAGGTAAGATCTCTAAATTACCAATCACATTTGCGGGAATTTCGGTTAAATCTTTCACATTTTTCTGTGGAATGAGTACTCGTTTAACTCCACCACGATGAGCTGCTAATAGCTTTTCCTTTAACCCACCAATTGGAAGCACTTCACCGCGAAGCGTAATTTCACCAGTCATCGCAACATCCCGTCTAACCGGAATGCCAGTTAGTGCAGAAACTAACGCCGTACACATTGCACAGCCCGCACTCGGACCATCTTTAGGAGTCGCGCCTTCTGGCACATGCACATGAATATCTTTAGTATCGTAGAAGTCCTCGTCAATCCCAAGGGAGCTTGCACGGCTGCGAACAACCGTTATTGCGGCGGTAATAGACTCTTGCATGACCGTGCCTAAATGCCCCGTAGAGACTGCTTTTCCTTTACCTGAGGTTACTACCGCCTCGATAGTAAGCAGCTCTCCCCCCACTTGTGTCCAAGCTAACCCGGTTACCTGTCCGACTTGATCCGTTTCGCCCGCAACACCAAAATCGAATTTTTCCACCCCAAGATATTTATTAAGGTTATTGGCGGTCACTCTGATAGACGATTTAGTTTTGTCTAGCATCAACTGTTTAACTACTTTACGGCAAATTTTTGAGATCTCTCGTTCGAGGTTTCTAACACCTGCTTCGCGCGTATATAAACGGATTGTATTCACCAAAGAAGATTTTGATATGTGCATATCTTTATCTTTCAGACCATTCACTTTTCGTTGTTTTGGCAACAAATATCGCTCGGCAATATTTAGTTTTTCATCCTCGGTATACCCAGACAAGTTAATCACTTCCATTCGATCAAGCAGGGGAGCCGGAATATTCATTGAGTTTGCAGTGCAGACGAACATGACTTCGGAAAGATCATAATCAACTTCTAAATAATGATCGTTAAAGCGGTTATTTTGTTCTGGATCAAGTACTTCCAGAAGCGCAGAAGCAGGATCGCCACGTAAGTCCATTGCCATCTTGTCAATTTCATCGAGCAAAATTAACGGATTTTTCACTTTGGTTTTACTTAATTTCTGGATTATTTTTCCAGGCATAGAACCAATGTAGGTTCTTCTATGCCCTCTTATTTCCGCTTCGTCACGCACGCCGCCAAGAGATATTCTGATAAACTTACGCCCCGTGGCCGAGGCAATCGATTCACCTAAAGAAGTTTTTCCGACCCCCGGAGGACCAACTAAGCAAAGCACCGGGCCTTTTAATTTTTTGACCCGGGTTTGTACAGCAAGAAATTCTAATATCCGTTCTTTAACTTCTTCTAGACCATAATGATCACTCTCTAAAGTGTCTTGCGCTTTTTGCAAATCGGAATGTAATTTAGTTCGTTTTTTCCAAGGTAATCCGACTAACCAATCGATATAACCTCTTACCACCGTCGCTTCAGCTGACATTGGTGACATCATTTTGAGCTTTTTGAGTTCAGCTTCGGCTTTTTCTTTTGCCTCAGCAGGCAAGCCTCCCTTAGCAATTTTTTCAGCTAAATCTTCAAAGTCTGAAACACCATCATCATCACCTAGCTCTTTTTGAATGGCTTTGATTTGCTCGTTAAGATAATAATCTCGCTGACTCTTATCCATCTGATTTTTGACTCGCCCACGAATTTTCTTTTCAACATGCAATAAATCAATTTCTGACTCCATTGCTGACATTAAAAACTCTAACCGCTTAACCACCTGATCGATTTCTAAAACTTTCTGTTTTTGCTCAATTTTCATCAACATATGAGCCGCTACAACATCTGAAAGTTTTTCTGCATCTTCTATTGAGGCGATAGTTGTCAGCACTTCATGAGGAATTTTCTTGTTGAGCTTAACGTAACTCTCGAACATTGCTTTCACTGATCGAACAACCACTGCTTGCTCTTTGCTTGTGTCACTTGCGGATTGACATTTGCTAACCGATGCCACCAAAAAGTTGTCGTTGGTTTTTAGTTTGTCAATTTGCGCTCTATCAGTCCCTTCGACAAGTACTTTTAGATTCCCATCTGGAAGCTTTAATAATTGTAGGATATTGGCAATACAACCCTGAGTGTAAATATCTTTTTTTCCTGGATCATCATTATTGGCATCTTTTTGCGCGACTAATAAGACTTGATTATCATGCTCTGTCGCGTATTGCAGTGCTTCTATAGACTTTTCCCGCCCAACAAACAAAGGGATCACCATATGTGGGAAAACCACCACATCTCTTAATGGCAATACTGGAAGTTCTTGAGCTTCGAGCTTATCGGATTTTAGATCGGACATAATGACTACCTAATGTTTATGTAATTTATGGCGCTGACTTGAACTTAAATTAATCAGCAGGATTGCCAGTTATAAACGAATATGGGTTTATTTGAGTTAAAAATCAACTCATTTGAAGTATTTATTAACGCCTAAGAAGAGCCGCTAAACGAAAAAACTGCGTAAAACGCAGTTTTTAATATCTGAAGAATTTAAAAATCTAGCTGAATAGCTTACTCAGCAGCAACTTTCTTTTCTTTACTCTCGTAAATCAATAGAGGCTCAGACTCGCCATCGACAACCGCTGCATCAATGGCGACTTTAGTGACGCCTTCCATTGAAGGAAGGTCGTACATAGTATCGAGTAAAACTTTTTCTAGAATAGAACGTAATCCACGTGCACCTGTTTTTCTTTCCATACCTTTTTTCGCAATTGCTTTTAAGGCATCTTCTCTGAACTCTAGTGCTACATCATCCATATCAAACAATTTGGCGTATTGCTTGGTTAGAGAATTTTTCGGCTCTGTTAAAATCTTCACTAAAGAGCTTTCGTCTAACTCCTCTAATGTCGCAACGACTGGCAAACGACCAACAAATTCAGGGATCAAACCATATTTGACTAAATCATCAGGCTCAATTTCTCTAAAAATTTCGCCTAGATTTTTGCTGTCTTCTTTACTTCTTACTTGTGCACTAAATCCAATACCAGACTTTTCAGAGCGATCTCGAATAATTTTTTCCAATCCCGAAAACGCACCGCCACATATAAATAAGATGCTACTGGTATCGACTTGCAAAAACTCTTGCTGTGGATGTTTACGCCCACCTTGAGGTGGAACGGAAGCGACGGTTCCTTCAATTAGCTTTAACAATGCTTGTTGAACGCCTTCTCCAGAAACATCTCGAGTGATTGAAGGATTATCTGCTTTGCGGGAGATTTTATCAATTTCATCAATATAAACGATACCATGTTGCGCTTTATCCACATCGTAGTCACACTTTTGCAGCAATTTTTGAATGATATTCTCGACATCTTCACCAACATATCCAGCTTCGGTCAATGTGGTTGCATCAGCAATGGTAAAAGGTACATCAAGCATTCTCGCTAGTGTTTCTGCAAGTAAGGTCTTACCGCTTCCCGTTGGACCGACTAATAAGATATTGCTTTTACCAAGTTCTACCTCATCATTCTTTATATCGTCTCCTTTTTGCAATCGCTTATAATGGTTATAAACAGCGACCGACAGAACCCGCTTGGCTTTGTCTTGACCGATAACATACTCATTCAGATGCTCATCAATTTCTCGCGGCGTTGGTAGTTTATCCGATTTATCTTGCTGGGTGATTTCCTGAATTTCTTCTCGAATAATGTCATTACAGAGTTCAACACATTCGTCGCAGATAAAAACCGACGGACCAGCGATTAATTTTCGTACCTCGTGCTGGCTTTTGCCACAAAATGAGCAGTAGAGTAATTTCCCACTGTCATCTCGACCACCTGATTTTTTCTTGTCGCTCATTTAAAATTCCTATTGTACTACGTCAAACCAATTCAGTTTCGAATCTAGTTCGGTTTCAAATATACTTCATTATCTCAAACCACTGCCAACTGCCTTGTAGACTAGCTGACCTCGAATTTTTCGACCTATCGCTAAGCTTAGTACTTTTACACACTTCTTGTCGATAGAATATCGGCAGTTTACTCTGATATTGTGAAATTAACCGAAAAATTCTCACTAATATATCACTGCGTTACCATACTCGCAATTTATAGAACTGCAGGATATGTAAAATCGCTAATTTGAGGAGTTCCTTCTAAATTACATATCTCGGGAGTTAATTACTTTATCGATTAGCCCATATTTAGCCGCTTCGTCGGCACTCATAAAGTTATCTCTGTCGGTGTCTTTTTCCAGATCCTTTACTTTTTTGCCAGTATGATGAGATAAAATCTTATTCAGATTTCCTCTCATCTTAATAATTTCCTGTGCGTGGATTTCAATGTCCGATGCTTGCCCTTGATATCCACCAAGAGGCTGATGGATCATCATCCGCGAATTCGGCAACCCGAACCTTTTGTCTTTTGCGCCGCCAGCCAGTAAAAAAGCTCCCATGCTTGCCGCTTGACCAATACACAAAGTCGTAACATCACACTTGATAAACTGCATGGTATCGTAAATCGCCATTCCTGCAGTCACCGATCCGCCAGGGGAATTGATATATAAAGAAATGTCTTTATCTGGGTTCTCGGACTCTAAAAATAACATTTGAGCGACAATCAAGTTAGCCATATGATCTTCAACCTGACCAACCAAAAAAATAACGCGCTCTTTTAATAAGCGAGAATAAATATCGTAAGATCGTTCGCCTTTCGCTGTCTGTTCTACCACCATCGGCACTAGTGCCATTTTCGTTTCATCAATCTTAGAATTTATCATCTTTGAACGCTTATCCTTTGTGAAATTACGTTTATCTTGCTTATTTTATGAGCTACGTATTGATAGCAAACACTTACATACTGATTTTTAATTAACTGGTTAACCACTGCTCTCCAGGCAATAAAAAACCCAGCGGTAAAACTATTATAGCTAACTTATGGGTAAACTATAGCAATTTCAACACTGGGTTTAAAATAATATTTAGTTTGCGTAGAGAAAACTCGAACGCCGAATATACGACTATTCTTTTTCTGCGTCGGTGCTTTCTGATGACTCGGTCGAAACTTCTTCAACATCATCTTTCTTTGGGTTCATTAGCTCATCAAAGCTCATATTTTTTTCAGAAACTGTCGCCGCTTGCTCAACCAGCTCAATAACCGAATCTTCAAGTACTAATTGTTCGACTTCGTTCAATCGACCCTCATCAGAAAGATAATAATTAACTACCTCTTCTGGCTCTTCATAAACGGAGGCAAGCTCTTCTAATTTAGTTCTAACTTTATCCTTATCCGCAACTATTTTGTTTTGCTTGATGATTTCACTCACCACAAGCCCTAACTTCACTCTTTTGCCCGCTTTGTCAGCAAACAATTCGTTCGGTAATTCAGGCAAACCAACTGAATCACCACCAAATTGTTGTAAAGCTTGTTGTTTTTGCTGATTTATTTCTTGTTCGAGTAGTGCGCCTGGAATATCGAAGTCATGACCTTCCACTAAACCATCCATAACTTGCTGCTTCACTTTTGAAGAAACGACTTGAGCGAGTTCGCGCTGCATATTTTTCCGAACGTCACTCTTCATGGTTGAAATTTTACCATCTTCAACGCCTAATTTTTCAGCTAGCTCGCCTAACCTTAAGGTTTCTTTCTTGTTGACTTTGTTAACTTTGGTCGCGAAAGCGGCTTCTTTTCCAGCAACATCTGCGTTTTGGTAATCTTCTGGGAAGACGACTTTAACTTCAACGTCATCACCAGCTTTAACGCCTGTAAGCTGCTCTTCAAAACCGGGGATCATCTGTCCGTCTCCGAGGACTAATTCAAAATTATCAGCTTTCCCACCGTTAAACTCTTCACCATCGATGACGCCAACAAAATCAATCACAACCTGATCACCTGATTTAGATTTTCTGGCGACTTCCACCCAATTTGCTTGTTGCTCGCTCAGTGTTTCAAGCATTTTAGTGAGATCTTCATCAGAAACATCAGTCACAGGTTTTTCTATTTCTATTTTGGAAAAATCTTGTACCTCTATTTCTGGATAAATATCAAAGGTCGCTATAAATTCAAGGTCTTTACCTTCTGCCACAGAAATAGGCTCTATTTTGGGCGCGCCAGCGGGTTGCAGTTTTTCTTGCAGAATAGCTTCATAAAACGAGCGCTGCATAACATCAGAAATTACGTCCTGTCTAACATGAGCACCAAAGCGTTTTTTGATCACATTTAGAGGTATTTTTCCTGGTCTAAAACCGTTCATGCGCTGGGTTTTTGCAAGCTCTTTCATTTTAGCAATTGCAACGTCATCAATTTTCTTTGCTTCAACCGCAACCGTTAGTTTGCGCTCAAGACCAGTAGTTGTTTCAACAGAAACTTGCATTATTATGCTCCAACTCGTGTTTCAAATTTATCGTATTTCAAATCTATCTTATCTTAAATCTAACCTGTTACCCATGAATAGGTATCAAACCGACGGAAAATTAGTATTTTCAAAGGCTTATAACTTTTACACAGTTAATCTATGGCTGGAGCTAAAATAGATGGGATATTTGGGTTTGCAAGAGCGCTTTAAGTCGTATTCCATGGCTAGCAGCAAACTCAGGCAACCACCCACCGGCTCAAGCCAGAAATTATTAGGGTCTTTCCCTTACGAGGAGAATTTTCTCCTTTGATTAAGATGCAATATGGTGCGAGAGGAGAGACTCGAACTCTCACGCCGCAAGACACTGGAACCTAAATCCAGCGCGTCTACCAATTCCGCCACTCTCGCATATTGCTGCTTAACAACGCTGTTTTTATAAAAACAGCAAAAACTGGGGTGGACGAAGGGGCTTGAACCCTCGACAACCGGAATCACAATCCGGGGCTCTACCAACTGAGCTACGCCCACCACAAACTTTTAGAGCTGGAAATATTCTCATAGCTTAAGACTCAATACAACTAACATTTGATACCTTAAGACCAAGTATTTTCTAATACACTTGGAGAAATATCCTGCCATTTTGTCCCATATCCACTAAGGTTACGGTTGGACACATGGCGCGCCCGGCAGGATTCGAACCTGCTACCCTCGGCTTAGAAGGCCGATGCTCTATCCAGATGAGCTACGGGCGCATTGCTTCATATGAAACCCTGCAATTAATCATGAATATTCATTCAAGATTAAAAAACACTGGTCGGGGTGGAGAGATTCGAACTCCCGACATCCTGCACCCAAAGCAGGCGCGCTACCAGACTGCGCTACACCCCGACATTCTCCAACGGGCGAAAAAACAGCCTTCGTTTGAGAGCGCGGAATAATACTGATTAAAGCCTTTAAGGTCAACAAAGAAAACCGAATAAATCGAAATAATTAGGCTGTTAACTAGATCGCTGAGATTAAGCCTGTGAAGCAATGCGCATATTACAATATTCGAAGATTTTGCTTGGTTAATTAGACTACAATTGAGAAAATGGCGCATAAAGTTTTTCGCGTGTAAATTGGTCAAAATTAAATATGACAGCACAAATCATTGATGGCGTAAAAATTTCCGAATCGATACGCTTACAGCTAAAAAATCGCGTTGTAGCGAGAACATCCAAAGGCTTGCGCGCTCCCAGCTTAGTGGTTATCTTGATCGGCGAAGATCCTGCTTCCAGTGTTTACGTCAATAAAAAAGTCCAGGCTTGTCAAGAAATCGGTTTTACATCGCAAAAAATTGTTTTCGACTCTAAAATTAGCCAGCAAACTTTAGTTTCCAAAATCGAAGAACTTAACTGTGACAATTTAGTTGATGGAATTTTAGTTCAACTCCCACTGCCGCAACACATTGACTCAAGTTTAATCTTAGAAAAAATATGTCCCAATAAAGATGTTGATTGCTTCCACCCTTATAATATTGGTCGTTTGGTACAACGAGTTCCCGAACTAAGACCATGTACGCCTTATGGGATCATGCAACTGCTCGAGCATATTCAGCTAAAAGTCAGAGGACTCAATTGTTGTGTGGTCGGAGCAAGTAATATAGTGGGTCGTCCCATGGCGATGGAGCTTTTATTAGCGGGAGGAACCGTAACTATTTGTCATAAATTCACCAGAGATCTCGCCGACCAAGTTGCTAGAGCTGATTTGTTAGTGGTCGGTGTCGGTATCCCTAACTTAGTGAAAGGTGATTGGATTAAACCTGGAGCAACCGTTATTGACGTTGGGATCAATCGCCTGGAAAATGGCAAAATCGTCGGTGATGTTGAATTTGAAGTTGCCAAACAACGCGCAGCATGGATTACTCCGGTTCCTGGCGGTGTTGGTCCCATGACCGTTGCAACCCTTATGCATAATACGCTTTTTGCCATTGAAAAATCGGAAAAGCTGGCAAAAAAACAATAACAACCTTGCTACCTATCTAAGCCATAGTCAGCCAATGTAATAATCAGACAATTTGCACTCGCAAGGCTTGATGCCTACCCTTGCCAAAAAAGATCGCCACCATGCTCTTCAATGGTTTCAAGTACCTTGCCGCCACCTCGGGCTACACAAGTCAGCGGATCTTGAGCAACAATCACCGGTAAACCAGTTTCTTCCATAAACAAACGATCTAAATCTCTAATCAAGGCACCACCACCGGTCAAAACCATGCCTCGCTCTGAAATATCTGCAGCTAATTCAGGCGGTGCTTGTTCTAACACCGAACGAACCGCTCGGATCATTCCCGCTAAAGGATCTTGCAGTGCCTCTAAAATTTCATTGCTATTGATGGTAAATTTACGCGGCACTCCCTCGGCCAGATTTCGTCCCCTCACGTCAATTTCCATTACTTCGGCGCTTGGGAATGCTGTTCCAATTTCTTTCTTAATCCTTTCGGCAGTCGATTCACCAATCACTGTACCGTAGTTTCGTCTGACGTAATCGATGATCGCATCATCAAAACGATCACCACCAATCCTAACTGAATCAGAGGAAACAACGCCATTTAAAGACAAAATTGCTATTTCGGTTGTTCCACCGCCAATATCGACCACCATTGAACCACGCGCTTCACCCACCGGCAAACCAGCGCCAACAGCTGCCGCAACAGGCTCTTCAATCAAATAAACATCTCGAGCACCAGCGCCATACGCAGACTCTTTGATAGCTCTGCGCTCAACTTGAGTAGAACCACAAGGCACACAGATTAAGACTCTTGGGCTGGGGCGCATAAAGAAACTGGAATCATGAACTTTACGGATAAATTCTTGCAGCATTTTCTCTGTTACTTCAAAATCTGCAATAACCCCATCTTTTAGCGGACGAATTGCCGTTATATTCCCCGGCGTTCGACCAAGCATCTTTTTCGCTTCTCCGCCTACCGCTGCAACGGATTTATTACCACCCCGCTCATGCCTGATTGCAACCACTGACGGCTCCGCCAATACGATGCCTTTTTCACGCATATAAACTAAAGTGTTGGCTGTTCCGAGATCGATTGAAAGGTCTGCGGAAAATAGTCCTCTAATTTTGTTAAACATATTGGATTTCTTTTGTCCTAGAATTTTTATTCAAGGGATTATCCCTTACTTCCAATCCAAACAGAAGCGTTTGGATTTAATTTATCTGATTTTAGTATTAAAATAGAGACCATGTTCATGAATTAGTTCAGTTTTTTGCGCTCTAAGCGCTTTTATTCTCGGATCTCAACTATGAAAACTAGTATTATCCCGTTAGAAAACGATCAGATACACACTCTCTCCGCTTTCGCTGAGCCTATTTGGTTTGAACACTACACGCCAATTATCGGTGAGCAACAAGTCAAATATATGCTGGATAAATTCCAAAGTGAAAAGGCGATAAAATCACAACTGGAGGATGGTTATCAGTATTTTCTGGTCAAAACTGATTCTGAACTGGCTGGTTATTTTGCTTTGCAATTTCGTGAAAATGAAAGCCTATTTATTAGTAAGTTTTATTTATCGGGTGCCACTCGCGGGAAAGGTATTGGTAAGTTAATGCTCAAGCACATAACCAAAATGGCAAAAGAAGCTGGCAGTAAAACGCTGGATCTGACGGTCAATAAATACAATCCTGCATATGAGATCTATTTGAAATTGGGGTTTACTAATCAAGGCTCTGCAAAATTTGATATTGGAAACGGGTATGTGATGGATGATTATTTAATGTCTAAAATTGTCGCAGAAGAATAGATTTTACAGTATGTCGCAAATTTTAGTTTAAAAGACATAGAAGAATTCAGTTTCCATAATAAATAATAGGGTTCTAATAATGCAACTTAACCAACTCACATCCACTAATATTTTTAAGATTATGCAAAAGCTCATCGGTAGGTTTAACCGACCACTCTCCCGGAGCAACTAGTTCACCCGCGATATACTCACCCGAGATTGTTTTTTTTCGACAAACCAATCGAACAGGACACAACCCACCTTTATTCGGTTGCAGTGTTTCAATAATTTCATCAGCCAACATAGAACCATAAGCGGTATTAATTCTAACTTCTAAAAACTTTGATCTTTGTTCACGAATATCAATCAACGGATTTATTTCAATTCCGCTCATTTTTAAGCCGCCGGAAAAATCATCGTTGGAAATATCTCCCTTGGCGACTACTACTTGATCTTTGATTAAAATATCTTTGCTTGCGTCATATAAATCACTGTATATCATCACATCAACACGGGCACTTTGATCGTCTAAAGTCACAATCGCCCAGTTAAGTCCTTTTTTAGTTTTCATTACCCTAATATTAATAATCAGTCCTGCCACAGTGACATAATCACCGCGTCTGGTTGGCTGCAATCCATTGAGTCTTAAATTGCATAATTTATTAATTTCAGGTAGATAGCGATTGATTGGATGCCCAGTTAAATAAAGTCCCAAAGTTTCTTTTTCACCTTCGAGTACTCGACCTTCAGTCCAGGGACGAACTTTTGCAAACTCTATATTTTGCTCTGCATTACTTTCTGATGGCGTTCCAAATAAATCGTTTTGACCTAAATCTTGATTGCGTTTAAATTGTTCAGCGCTTTTTACCGCTTTTTCTAGTGACGCCATCATCACCGCTCTATCTGGACCGAGATTATCTAATGCACCAGCTCTAATAAGCGCTTCTAAAGTTCTTCGATTTGCTTTTTTTAAATCGATCCGATTACAAAAGTCAAAAAGATCTCTATAACTCCCGGATTTTTTTCGTTCTTCCACAATAGATTGGATAGCAAACTCACCCACCCCTTTGATGGCACCAATTCCATAAATAATAGTTTTATCGCCGTCAATTGTAAATTTGTACTCACCACGATTGACATCTGGCGGAACAATATCCAAACCCATTGTTTTGGCATCATCGACGTAAGTGACGACCTTTTCCGTATTGTCCATATCAGCGGACATAACCGCCGCCATAAAACCTGCGGGATAATGAGTTTTTAGCCACGCAGTTTGATAAGATACTAATGCATAAGCTGCTGAATGAGATTTGTTAAAACCATAACCGGCAAATTTTTCCATTAGATCAAAAATATGACCAGCAAGCTCACCATCCACATCTCGAGCTATTGCACCTTTCATAAAAATTTGCCGCTGTTGTTCCATCACCTCTGCTTTTTTCTTACCCATCGCTCGTCGCAATAAGTCTGCACCGCCCAAAGTAAAATTGGCTAACACTTGCGCAATCTGCATAACTTGCTCTTGATATAAAATAATACCGTAAGTTGGCGCTAGGACAGATTTTAGATCTTCATGTTGATAATCAGGATGAGGATAAGCGACTTCCTGCCGACCATGTTTTCGATTAATAAAATCATCCACCATTCCTGAACCAAGGGGACCAGGTCTAAACAATGCCACCAAAGCGATAATATCCTCAAAACTACTCGGCAGCAGTTTTTTTATCAGCTCTTTCATACCGCGAGATTCCAGCTGAAAAACCGCTGTCGTTTTTCCAGCCTTTAAAAGTTCGTAAACTTTTGCATCTTCTAAATCAATGGTTTCGATATCAACTTTTTGTTGTTCGTCTTTCAAATTATTATTGATGGTATCAACCGCCCAATCAATAATAGTTAAAGTTCTTAAACCTAGAAAATCGAACTTAACCAAACCTGCGGTTTCTACATCATCTTTGTCAAACTGAGTAACTAAACCAGCGCCAGTTTCATCACAATAGAGCGCCGAAAATTCAGTTAAATCATTGGGGGAAATGACCACCCCGCCCGCATGTTTTCCAGCATTTCGAGTAATGCCTTCAAGCTTACGCGCCATATCCCATAGCGCTTGAAATTCTTCTTCAAGTTCGTAGCGAGAACGTATTTCAGGCTCTTGCTCCCAAGCTTTTTTAAGCGACATACCGACTTCAAACGGGATCAGTTTGGAAATTTTATCGACAAAACCATAAGGCTGGCTAAGCACTCTTCCAACATCTTTAATCACCGCCTTCGCCGCTAATCGCCCAAAAGTAATAATTTGTGAAACACTGTTTCTACCATATTTTTCCGCGACATAATCAATCACTCGATCCCGCCCATCCATGCAAAAATCGATATCAAAGTCGGGCATCGAAACCCGTTCAGGATTTAGAAATCTTTCAAATAGAAGCTCGTATTTGAGAGGATCGAGATCAGTAATATCAAGCGCATAAGCAACTAACGATCCCGCACCGGAGCCTCTACCAGGACCAACTGGAACACCATTATTTTTACTCCACTGAATAAAATCGGCAACAATTAAAAAATATCCGGGAAAACCCATTTGATTAATAACATCTAACTCTACTTTTAAGCGTTTATCATATGGGATTCTTATATTCGCAAAATCATCCGATTGCGTATCAAAAAGTTTATTGAGTCTTCTCTCCAAACCTTGTTCACTTAATTGGCAAAAATAACCTTCGATGCTCAGTCCCTTGGGGATTGGGTAATCAGGCAAAAAGTATTTACCCAAATTTAAAGTTAAATTACATCGTTTGGCGATTTCAATCGTATTTTCTAGCGCTTCTGGAATATCTGAAAATAGCTCAACCATTTCGTCGGTTGATTTTAAGTACTGCTGATCAGAATATTTTTTCGGTCTGCGAGGATCGTCAAGTACTCGACTTTGATTGATGCAAACCCTAATTTCATGAGCATCAAAATCCGCTTCCTCTAAAAAACAAACATCATTTGTCGCCACCACGGGGACACCAGCGGCTTGCGCAAAAGTAGCAACCGAATGAATATAATCCCCCTCTCCAACTCGTGAAGTTCGTTGCAATTCAACATAATAACGATCAGCAAAATAGAGTTGCCAAAAACCTAAACACTCTGCAGCTTGAGCATGATTTCCGACTAGTAGTGCTTGACCAACATCACCATCTTTGCCCCCAGACAAAACAATTAAACCTTCATTCAAAGTTTTAAACCAATTTTTATCAACAATCGGAATACCGCGCTTTTGATTTTCCTGATAGGCTTTGGAGATCAATATCTTGGCATTCAAATAACCGGTTTCATTCATGCATAAAATCGCAACTCGGAAATTATCGTGTTCACCCGTTTCATCATTAACCCATAAATCTACCCCTGTAATCGGCTTGATCCCATTGGCTCGACATTTTTTGTAAAACTTGATCAGACCACAAAAGTTCATATGATCGGTAAAAGCAGCAGCAGGCATTTCAAGTTCGGCTATACGATCTAGAGTCGGATTAATTCGGCATATTCCATCCACCATCGAATATTCCGAATGAATTCTTAAGTGTACAAACCCATGATTTTTGTCAGCAACAGCAACAGGCTTATCACTCGTTTCTTGAGTTTTAAGTTCGTCTTCAGCTGCAGTTACGTTGCTCATTAAAATATCTCTAAACCGACCTTTCTAAAATTTTTCTGACTGGTGCGAAGCTTGTTCTATGAATTGGAGTGACACCTAAATCCTCTAGCGCTTGAATATGAAACTTGGTGGGATAACCTTTGTGTTTTGCCAAACCATAGCCCGGATAACGACTATCAAGTTCAACCATCTCATTATCTCGTGCAACCTTAGCGATAATGGAAGCCGCGCCAATTGATTGTATTTTAAGATCACCTTTAACAATCGCTTCGCTACTACATTTTAAATCGGGACAACGATTACCATCGATCAAACAATGATCAGGTTCAGTGGACAGCGCTTCGACTGCTCTTTTCATTGCTAATAAACTTGCTTGCAGAATATTGATCTCATCAATTTCTTCAATTTCTGCACGTCCCAAAGCCCAGCAGAGTGATTTTTGTTTAATTTCAGATGATAAGATTTCTCGCTTTTTTTCTGTTAACTTCTTTGAGTCGGTCAGTCCTGTAATTGGATTGTCAGGATCTAGAATAACTGCGGCAGCGACAACGGCTCCAGCCAAAGGACCTCTGCCAACTTCGTCTACACCAGCGATCCATTTTTGCTTACTCATGGGCTAAACTTTCCGATTCCGTCATATCGAGTAAATCAACTATCGCCTTCGCAGCTTTTTCATTTCCGCCTTGGCGCAACTCCTGATGCAGTACGTTATACTCTTCAATAACTTGCTGTTTAGCTTCGCCATCGATTAAGAATTCCACCTCTTTAGTCAAATTTTCGACTGTGCAATTTTCTTGCATCACTTCTTTCACTATTTTTTTCTTCGCCAATAAATTTGGTAATGCAAAATTTCTTACTTTTAAAAACTTATCGTACACCCAGTAACTAAATGCCGAGACTCGGTAAGCGACGACCATTGGCTTTTTTAACAACATCGCTTCTAAAGTTGCAGTACCAGATGCAAGCAAAACAAAATCTGCCGCTTGCATGACTAATCTTGAATTTCCATCAACGAGTTTAATGGTGAGCGAGATGTTGTTCTCTGTAAAATATTTTTCTATTTGCTCTCGACGTTTTTGATTTGCGCAAGGGATAATAAAAGTTAGTTCTGGGAACTTATCTGATAAATTCTGCGCCGTTTGAATAAAGGGTTCTAACAGAAATTTCATTTCCGAGCCTCTACTTCCGGGGAGGATAGCGAGGAGTTTTTCATCTCTCGATAAATCCAACTTTTCTCGCGCAATATTATTTTCTGATGTCAGAGGTATTTCATCTGCCAGGGGATGACCAACACAAACGGCGGGCAAGCGATGTTTTTTATAAATATCTAACTCAAACGGGAATAAACAAATCATTAAAGAAACACTTTTTACAATCTTGTAGATTCTATTTGCGCGCCACGCCCAAACCGACGGACTGACATAATGTACCGTTTTGATCCCCTTTTTCTTTAAATCATACTCTAACTGAGTATTAAAAACAGGCGCGTCAATTCCAATAAAACAATCTGCTTGATCCGCAATGATCTTTTTTCGCAAACGACGACGCATGGCAAGTAATTCTACAAATCGCATCAGAATCGGTACAACTCCCATCACCGAAAGCCGCTCCATGGGATAAAAAGGCTTTAGCCCTTGCTGCAACATTAAAGCGCCGCCGATCCCATGAAATTTTGCATTAGGATACTTCTGTTTTAATTCTTTAATTAAACCAGCACCTAGAATGTCGCCAGAAGACTCTCCAGCAACGATATAAAATAATTTTTCTTTGTTGAAATTTTTTTCTTGCTGGTTGTCTAAAAAAGATTTCACTGAATTATTCTGAGTCTAAAGTTAACGCGCAAAATCACACGCCGCACTAGCGTGTGATCCCTCGTTCGGAGGATTTGATAAACTCGACCAATGCTTCGAGAGAAGTATTATTACTGGCTAGCTTCGAGACTTCTTGTAACGCCTGTTCTATTCTTAAACCTTTCCTAAAAATCAATTTATAGGCTTTTCGTAATAATGAAATATCTTCCGCAGAAAACCCGCGACGTTTAATACCTTCGACATTAACAGAGCGAGGTGCTCCTTCGGCAAATAAAACAAACGGGGGAATGTCCTGGGTGATATGGCTGCGGATTCCCAAAAAAGCGTGTGCACCAATATGACAAAACTGATGAACTCCAGAAAAGCCGCCCAAAATCGCCCAATCGTCAATCACCACATGACCTGCGATATTTGAACTGTTAGCAATAATAATATTATTTCCCAGCTGGCAGTCATGAGCTATATGGGTGTAAGCCATCAGCAAATTATCATTACCGATACTGGTAACTTGTTTGTCTTGAGTCGTCCCGCGATGAATCGTGCAGGACTCTCTAATCACGTTATTATCACCAATCACTGTTTTGGTTGACTCGCCTTTATATTTTTTATCTTGGTTGGCTTCACCAATAGACGAAAATTGATAAAAGTGATTGTTTTTACCGATTTTCGTGTGACCGTTAATTACCACATGAGGAGCAATAATAGTTCCTTCGTCAATTTCGACGTGCTCATCAATGACTGAAAAAGGCCCTATCTCTACATTATCCGCAATTTTTGCAGCGGGATGAACAACTGCCGTTGAGTGGATCATCACACAATATCCTGTTTGGAGCACATTAGTTCCGCAGAACAAACCACTTGTTCGTCAACCAGGGCTTGCGCCTCAAAGCGCCACATCTTACGCTTGAATTTTAATAACTTCACCTTCAAGATAACCTGATCGCCCGGTTCAACGGGTTTTCTAAATCTGGCTTTATCGATCCCAACAAAATAGTATAAAGAACTCTCTTTGGGCGTTTCATTTAAAGTTTTAAAGGCAAGAATGCCTGTTGCCTGCGCCAGAGCTTCTAAAATAAGCACCCCAGGCATGACCGGGCGATGAGGAAAATGACCTGTAAAACAAGGCTCGTTTACCGTCACGTTCTTAATTGCTACAAGATAATCACCGACTTTGTAATCGATTACTTTATCAACTAGTAGAAACGGATAGCGATGAGGTAGATGTTTCATCACTTCATTAATATCTAAACCATTTAATGATTGTTTTTCGTCACTCATCAATTTGACTCATTCTTAAGTTCACTCACTTGCCTTTCTAGCATTTTGAGCTTTTTAGCCATCGCATCTAATTGTTTAAAACGTGCGACATTTTTCCGCCAGACTTTATTATCCTGCGCACCAGTACCCGAAGAAAACACACCGGCCTTTTCGTTTGATTTATTAACTAATGTTCCTGCTGTAAGGTGGGTTCCTGCCGCAATATCGAGGTGACCAATAATAGAAGAACGCCCACTAAAAGTACAAGATTTACCAATTTTGCTACTACCGGCAATTCCAGTAAAAGCAGCCATTGCTGTATTTTCGCCAATTTCAACATTATGTGCGACATGACAGAGGTTATCGATTTTAACGCCACTTGAAATAATAGTATCTTTCAGTGCGCCTCGGTCAATACAGGCATTAGCCCCTACTTCTACGCGATCACCAATCTTTACTCCGCCCGATTGAGGAATTTTGATCCATTGCCCGCTATCATTAGCGTAACCAAATCCGTCGCAACCAATCACAACACCTGAATGCACAATACAGCTAGCACCGATATCAACGCCATGATAAATAGAAACATTGGCGTATATAATACTGTTGTTGCCAATAACACCGCGTTCTCCCAGATAAGTATTTGCACCAATACAAACATTATCACCAATTTGACAATTTTTTTCGATGACTGCGCCTGTAGCAATTTTGACGTTATCTCCCAAAATTGCGGAAGAGTGAATTGTTGCTGTCGGGCTAATTTGAGTTGCAGGCAGTGGCGTTTTATCGAGTACCTGCGCGACTAATGCAAAAGCAAGATAGGGATCTTTGCACAAAACACTAGTGACAGACAGTTGTTTTGTATAACTATCAGATAGTAAAACACAACCCGCTTGGGTTGTGTCTAGTTGCTGTTCAAATTTTGGATTGCTTAAAAAAGAAACATCATCTTTTGTCGCTTTGTCTAATGGCGATACTCGCTTTAATTCAGCGTCTTTATCACCTACGACCCGACCACCAACGATATTTGCGATTTCTGCAACCGTTAATGTTTTGTCCTGCAATTTTTAACCTGCTGGATTACTTAAAATAGTGATCACTTTATTAGAAATATCAGTCGCTTCTTTTCTAAACGCTACCGACTCAATTCGTAAAATAAGATCGTATTTCTCTTCTTTGGCTATTTTACTAATGATTTGCTGAACTTTGACCTGGATCTTTTGCAGCTCTTCTCTTTTAGCGCGCTGAAAATCTTCCTGAAGATTCTTATCTTTCGACTTCAAAGATTGACTTAAGTCGGCTAGTTCTCGGTTTAATTTGATCCCTTCGGCTTCAGTCATAGTCACCGCATCACGCTGACCTTTTTCCTGCATCGCTACGCCTTTTTCCTTTAAAGTTTTGATTTCATTAATTCTGTCTTCAAACTGCTTTTTTAATTTTGATTCGACTAACTCAAGCTGTGGCGCTTTACTTAACACCAATCTCTCGTTAATAATGCCAATCTTCATATCTGCCGCATTAACACTAGAAGTGCTCACTAACAAAGAAACGCCTGCTAGCAAACTTACCAGAGAAAAAATTACTTTTTTTAACATTGTATTACCCTTATTGTCCTAAATTTAATAGCTGCAACTTTGCAACCTAATTTCTAAAAATCTGTCCTACTAAAAAGTCTGTCCGACATTAAATGAGAAGCCTTCACTTTCATCACCTGGCTGATCATTAATGATCTTAGACAAGCTAATAACCAATGGTCCTAACGGAGACAGCCATTGTAACGAAATACCAGCCGATGCGCGATAAGTATCTGCTTTTGAATAGTCAGGAATGTTAGCTTCGTCAAAACCCGCCAAATTCTCATACCTGGCTATATCAAAGTTAGTATCCCACAAATTACCTACATCAACAAAAAAACTGGTTCTCAGTGAATTACTTTCCTCAACAAATGGTATGGGAAATATTAGTTCCATGCTGGCCAGAGCCCTCGCATTTCCGCCAATTGTTCGACTATTAATGACTCCAGTAACCTGATCAAATTCTGGCGGTAATACACCGGAAAGTGGCGTGTGGAAGCCATCCACCACTGAGCCATTAGGAAGCGTTACCGGTACCGTGAAAATACTTTTCGGACCAATAGTGTTTCTTTCAAAACCTCGCACAGTTTGCGAGCCACCAGCGTAAAAATTCTCAAAATATGGAAGACTGGCACTCTTACCATAACCGTCACCATAAGAGAGTTTGAGACGACTCAGCAAACTCCAACCGGGGGAAAATGGAATATAATGATCGATACTATAGTCTATTTTATAAAACTCTAAATCACTTCCTGGAATTGCACCACTGATAGATAGAACTTGTTTAGTTCCTCTATCTGGAAAAATACCCCGATTTAAACTATTTCTCGAAATCGCGGCGGATAATTTAGTTAAATCATAGCTAAAATTAGGATCGCGTCGAACATTCCGATCATTATCTTCAAAAAAGTCGACTATTTGCTGAGACAAGCGACCATTAGCCGTCAAATCGTTAGTTTGGAAACCTAAACCAAAATTTAGTCGAGTCACTTCGTTTATTGGATAACCCATATTAAAATCAAGCGCGAGGGTATCTAACAAAGTCGCGGCAACATTCAGCTCACCAAAATCTGAGGCGCGATAACTTGCTCCAGCGCCTAAACTAATCGCATCGAGGGTAAAATAAGGGTCGAAATAGTTAAGCGAATAGTTAGTCGAAAAACTGTTTTTGTTGACCGCAAAACCAACCGTCTTGCCCGAGCCTAAGAAATTATTGTGGCTGACATTAGCATTAACCGACAAACCGAAAACAGAGCCATAACCGAGACCACCAGAAATCGTTCCTGCAGAGCGTTCTTTAACTTGATAATTAATATCAACGCGATCTTCTTTGTCTTCAATTTTGGGAGTTTCTACTTCGACTTCTTCTACAAAAGTTAGGCGTTGTAATAAAATTTTAGTTCGTTCAACTTGCGATGTAGACAATGCACCGCCTTCCATTAATCTTGCTTCTCGGCGCAAAACAATATCGTTCGTGGTTTCAGTCCCAGCGAAATTAATTCGATTCACATAAACTTTTTTACCCGGATCGACATAGATATTCAAATCAACTTTATTGCTACCTTCTTTAACATCGGGGCGAGAAGTAACTTTCGCAAACGCATATCCAAAATAGCCGAGATTTTGCTTGATTTGCTCTTCGGTAAATGAAATTGCCGCCGCGGAGTACGTATCACCTTTGGTCAGCGGCATAAGCTGTTTGAGGCGTTCTTCTGAAAGAATTAAATCACCGCTGAATTTAATATTAGCAACTTTAAATTTCTCCCCTTCACTCACATTAATGGTGATAAACATCCCTTTGCGATCTGGAGAGATTGCTACTTGAGTCGAGGTGACATTAAATTTTAAGTAACCTCGATCTAGATAATAAGAGCGTAATGTTTCTAAATCGCCAGAGAGCTTTTCTCTTGCGTATTGATCGTCACTGGTAAACACCGACAACCAACCGCCAGTAGATAATTCAAACTGATCGAGCAGGTCTTCATCACTAAAGAGTTGATTGCCTACAATATTGATCGATTCAATTCTTGCAGGTTCGCCTTCGTTGACATCAAACTGGATCAATACTCGATTACGAGAGCGACGAATGACTTTGTTGGTTATTTTGACGGAATACTTACCGTGGGAAAAATATTGCTCCTGCATTCCGCCTACAATATTCTTGATCGCTGCTGGATTATAAACTTCGCCCTTGGCAAATCCAGATTGCTTCATTACTTCCAGAATTTGTTCGGTTTTAATATCTTTATTGCCATCGATTGTGATATCAGAAATAGTCGGTCGCTCAACCACATCGATTAATAGTGTATTGCCATCCCTAAAAATACGGATATCATCAAAATTTTCAGCTGAGAAAAGAGTCCGGATAATGGTTGGAACACGGGAGATCTCGAGGGTTTCGCCCACTTGCAGAGGTAACATATTAAAAAAGGTTCCGAGCTCCATTCTTTGCAAACCTTCCACCTTTATTTCTTCAACGACAAAACTTGAAGGCGTTGCCGCCGCAGCTTGAGCAACCGTTGAAAAACCGCAAAAAATAATCGCGGTCAACAGTATATAGAGTCGGTAGAAAGCACCGCTGCGGATGTAAAACTTCATTTTTCCCATAATTCTCATACTTCTTAAAATTCTTTTTTATTAATGAATGACGATATCGTTATAGAAGGCGATTGCCATTAGCAAAAAGACCAACATCATACCAATTTGAAGAGCAAATTCCTGTACTTTTTGCGTTAAAGGTTTGCCTTTTATCGCTTCAACCGCAAAAAACAGCAAATGCCCTCCATCGAGCATTGGTACTGGCAATAAGTTAATAAACCCAAGGTTCACACTGATCATCGCCAAAAAACCCAAAAACGCGACTAAACCAAAACTAGCACTTGTACCAGCTCCTTCGGCAATGGAAAGTGGACCGCTAATACTCTTGTGCGAAATATCACCAACCAATAACTTTTTAAACAATCTTGCCGTTAATAAAATCTTCTTATATGCCGTTTCTATCGACAAGATAAACGCATCAAACACGCCTACTTTTTGAGTAATGATATAGGGTGCAGACTCAATGCTTTTAGCGCCTACACCTAAACGACCTACCTTACCCTTATCGTCTTGAGAACCTATGACCACGGAAATGTCCATCAGTTCACCGTTTCGAGCAACTTGTATATTAGTTGATTGATTAGGCATTGCCCGAATGATTTTTTCCATCTCTCGCCAATTTGTCACGGTTACGTCGCCCACACTGATCACTATATCGCCCGTTTTTATGCCCGCCTCATCTGCCGCAGCACCTGGTGCGACTTCTCCAATCTGGGTTGAGGGGTCAATCAACGGATGATAAATTCCCAAAGACTGCATAATTTTTGGTTTTTCATCATCGACCTGCCAATTTTTTATATTTAAACTAACCGTTTTGGGTTGACTAAAACCATCTCTTTGAACGGTGAATAAAATGCGAGATTTTTCACCCAATCTTTTTACCAAGCCTTCAACAAGATCTTGAGTCGTCACAATTGGTTCGCCGTCAACAGATAAAATTAGGTCGTCTTTTTGTAGTCCCGCTTGATAGGCGATGGTATTTTCGGGTACTTCTGCTACAACGGGGAGTAAGCCCGGCGTACCAAGCATAAACATCCACCAGTAAAGTACGATCGCAAGAATAAAATTCGCGAAAGGTCCGGCCAACACAATTGCAGTTCTTACCCAAAGCGATTGACGATTAAATGCGAAAGCTTTGTCTTCTTCTGACATATCAGCGCTATGTACACGCTCATCCAACATTTCTATGTAACCGCCCAATGGAAAAGCCGCAATAACATAACGTACGCCATCTTTTCCTATTTTTTGTAAAAGAGGCTTACCGAATCCGAAAGAAAAGGTCAGCACTTTCACGCCTAATTTTCTGGCTACCCAGAAATGACCGTATTCATGAATAGTGACCAGCACCCCAAGCGCAACGATAAATGCAGCAAGATTCCACAAGATCTCAAACATTTATTTTCGCTCCCCGATAACCGACAAAGCGAGTTCTCTGGTTTGACTATCGACTTTTAAAACTTCTTCTAGCGTCGATAACTCCTTGAAAGACGTTTGATAAAATGTCTCTTGGATCACATCATGGATTTCAGTGAATTTTATTTCACCTTTTAGAAATGCGTCGACCGCAATTTCATTTGCCGCATTAAGCACGCAAGGTCCACCTTTTAAACCGAGAGAAATTGATTCATAAGCTAACTCTAAACATGGGAAACGTTCAAAATCTGGTTGTTCAAATTCTAACGAGGTTAACTGATAGAAATCTAACGGCTCAACTCCTGCATCAATTCTTTCCGGCCATGCTAAACAGTGAGCGATAGGGGTTCGCATATCTGGATTTCCCATTTGCGCAATGACCGAACCATCGGCATAAGAAACCATCGAGTGAATAATACTTTGCGGATGAATAACTATTTTTATTTTGTCAATCCCAACATTAAATAAATAACAGGCTTCGATTAATTCTAAGCCTTTATTCATCATCGTGGCCGAATCAACCGAAATTTTTCTACCCATATCCCAATTGGGATGGGCGCAAGCTTGCTCAGGAGTTTTACTAATCAAACTTGACAATTCATCTTTCAGAAATGGTCCACCAGAGCCTGTGAGTAATATTTCTTTAACCCCGCTAAGATCTGCTTGCGCTTGTTTGCCTGTCGGCGGAAGCGATTGAAAAATTGCGTTATGCTCACTATCAACCGGCAATAAAACCGCCTGATATTTTTCAACTTCAGCCATAAAAAGATCGCCGGACATAACCAATGCTTCTTTATTCGCGAGTAGAATTTTATGTCCTTGTCGTACAGCGGTAAGAGTCGGTAGTAACCCCGCAGCACCGACAATTGCAGCAATAATCGTATCCACTTGAGGATGTTTAGCGGCTTCATTGATCGCAGTAACGCCGCCACGAATTTCGATTGCTAAATCGTTTTCTTCGACCAGTTTTTTTAGTTTTTCCGCAGACAGCTCGCATGCCATAATCGCAAGTTGGGGTTTGAACTCTAAACATTGTTGGAATAACTTTTCGACATTTGAATTAGCCGTTAAAACGCTAACATCATACCGTTTACTATTTCTAGCAATCACATCGAGTGAGCTACAACCGATAGATCCAGTCGAGCCTAATATGCAAATCTGTTCAGGCATTGAACCACTCGAAATAGCTAAAACAAAGAAAAAATAGTGGTGCAACAGTGATGGTACTATCTAATCGGTCTAGCAAGCCACCATGCCCCGGAAGTAAATTGCCTGAATCTTTTATATTAGCAACGCGTTTCAAAGCACTTTCGAATAAATCGCCAAACACCGACACAATCGCCAACAATAAAATCACTAACAAGTAATAAAGACTATTATCGACTTTAAGTTCAAGTACTGAGATCCCAATCCATCCAATCAATACGCTAAGGCACAGTCCACCGATAACACCTTCCCATGTTTTGTTGGGGCTAACCTTAGTCAGTTTATGTTTGCCAAATAATTTCCCGGTAATAAAAGCACCAGTATCAGCCGCCCAAATTAACATCAACATAAAGAGTAATAACGAGCCACCGTATATGTAATTACCACCGCCATAACCGACATTACGAATGCTTATAAATGAGATAAAAAAGGGCGGTAGTAATGCGAATCCGAGCAGGCATTTGAAAAAGAGACTTTGCCACCAACGATTGTTTTTAGAAAAAGAAATAACAATCATAATCGCAATAATAATAAATAAAATTGCTCCAAACAAAAAAACGAGTGGCAAATCCATTTTGATATGATGAGGCCAACTAAGAGATGGCCAAACTAACAAATTTTCCGAAAAATACCAAATACTTAAGTTAAGCAAACTAATCGCCAAGGCAAAAAAAGTCCCGTTGATCGGTTTATTTATGCCAGATAATTTGGCCCATTCCAAGGCCATTAAATAAACAATCACGATAACCGCAGCAGCAAAAAAATCTAAAGATGCGCTGAAAAGCAACAAAAAAACAACGGGCAATAGCATTAAGGCTGTTATTATTCTTTGTTTTAACATCGCAATCGATTACTCCGCTTCACAGACGATTTGTTCGCCTGTCTTTCCGTATCTTCTTTGTCGTTGACTATACTCATCAAAAGCTTTATCAAGTTCACGTGAACCAAAATCCGGCCACAGTTTTTCGCTAAAATATAATTCCGCATAGGCCGCCTGCCAAATCAAAAAATTACTCACTCTTTTTTCACCGCCTGTACGAATCAACAAATCCAGCTCTGGTAATTCTGCGGTGCTCAAATAATTAGCCAATGACTCTTCTGTCAATTTTTCATCTTTAGCTAAGTTTTTCATCGCCAAATTTGCTGCATTAACAATATCCCAACGTCCACCATAATTTGCCGCAATATTTAACTGCAAACCATCATTTTTTGATGTTTGTTGCTGAGCTTCCCTTATGCTCTTTTGCAATTTTTCACTAAAACCTGCAACGTCACCGATAAACTTCAATTGTGCGTTATTTTTATTCAACATCTTTATCTCGCGCTTTAGCGCAAGTATAAAAAGCTCCATAAGGTAACTGACTTCTTCTTCGGGTCTACCCCAATTCTCACTACTAAAAGCAAATAAAGTAAGTGACTGTACGCCTTTTTCCGCACAAACCTCCACCACTTCTCTAGTTTTTTCTACACCCGCTTTATGCCCAAAGGTACGCTTTTTATTTCTTATTTGTGCCCAACGTCCGTTGCCATCCATAATGATCGCCACATGCTTTGGTATTTTTTCGGTTGCCATTTCCAAACACTCTGAAATCAATAATGGGTATCTCTAAAACGAAACGCGTTTAAACAACGACGCCGCATCATCTCAATTGATAATACGGCGCACTTAAAAAATCCTATTTGTAGATAATTAAATTTCCATCAATTCTTTTTCTTTCACAGCACTCATTTCATCAATTTTCTTGACATGTACATCAGTAATTTTTTGCACCTCATCTTCTGCGCGATGAAGCTCATCTTCACTAATTTCTTTTTCACTTTCCAGTTCTTTTAAGGTGGAATTTGCATCTCGACGAATATTTCTTATGGCTACTTTCGCTGATTCGGCTTCGCTGCCAACAATTCGAGTCATATCTTTTCTTCGTTCTTCGGTTAGCGCAGGAAGAGGAAGACGAATAACATTACCCGCAGTATTTGGAGTAATACCTAAGTCAGATTCCATTAACGCTTTTTCAACCGGCTGCACCATTGAAGCTTCAAAAGGCTGTACTACCAGGGTACGTGAATCTTGAACAGACACCGTCGCAGCCTGGGTCAACGGTGTATCTACACCGTAATAAGAAACGCTCAAGTGTGCGAGCAAACTCGGATGCGCTCGTCCAGTTCGAATCTTTTGCAAACTAATCCTAAAAGATTCGACACTTTTATCCATTCTTGTTTGAGCATCATCTTTTATTTCATTAATCACGAATTAAACTCCGTCTGGTTTTGTAAATTTAAAATATCGCTTGTAATCTTAATCTATTGTTTTTTAACAATGAATTAAAGTACCTTCCGATTCATCGACAATTGCATGAATTAACGCATTGGGTTTGTTTAGATTAAAAACCCGAATCGACTTATCGTGGTCTCGTGCTAAGCAAAAAGCAGTTAAATCCATAACCGCTAACTCTTTTGCCAGCGCTTCATCGTAGGTAACCGAATCATATTTAACCGCATCAGGCTCTTTATTTGGATCTGCTGAAAAAACTCCATCAACTTTAGTCGCTTTTAAAATAACGTCTGCGTCGATTTCGATGCCTCTTAAACAAGCAGCAGTATCCGTTGTAAAAAAGGGATTTCCTGTTCCTGCGGTAAAAATGACCACTTGAGACTTTTGCATAAATCTAATTGCAAACCGACGATCGTAATCTTCACAAACACCAGTTAGGGATATTGCAGACATCACGCGCGTTCCAACTTTGATTCTTTCGAGCGCATCTTGCATGGCAAGCGAATTCATTACCGTCGCAAGCATTCCCATATGATCGCCAGCCACGCGATTCATTCCTGCACTAGCCAGTTTTTCACCTCGAAAAAGGTTACCACCTCCAATCACTAAACCAACTTGAATTCCTTTATCAACAACTACTTTTATCTCGGCGGCGATACGATCTAAAATACTTGGATCAATACCAAAAGGCTCTGCCCCCATAAGGGCTTCTCCACTCAATTTGAGAAGTATTCGCTTACTCTTTTTTGTGGGTGCAGAACTTGGCATAAACTATTTTCCTATATTTAGCTCTTCTATATTTATCTTAATTTACTTTCTTGGCTTTCTTCAGTTTCATGAATGGTTTACATTCAATTAATCAAAAGTTTTGACTATTCACCTTTAACTTGTGCCATTACTTCGGCAGCAAAGTCATCTTCAACTTTTTCAATTCCTTCACCAACGGCGAGGCGAACTAAGCTAACCACTTCAGCTGAATTTGACTTTAGCAAGTCTCCTACTGTGGTAGAAGGATCTTTAACAAAAGATTGACCAACTAAGCATACTTCAGCAGCAAATTTTCGCATCCGACCAACAACCATTTTCTCTGCGATTTCCGCAGGCTTACCACTGGCAATTGCTTGAGCAGTAAAAATTTCTTTTTCACGATTATACACATCTTCAGAAATCTCTTCAGGTGTTATAAATTGTGGATTTGTCGCAGCAGCGTGCATCGCGATATCTTTTGCCAGTTCAGCGTTTCCACCTTTAAGCGCAACAACCACGCCGATTTGACCGCCGTGAATATAAGTGTTTAATGCACCATCTTGCGCTTCAACCACTTGTACTCGACGTACGGTGATATTTTCACCAATTTTTGCTATAAGGTTGGTTCTTGCTACTTCAACCGTCTCGCCTGAGGCGATAGTGGCTGCATTTAACGCTTCAATTGAATCTGTTTTGTTAGCAACAGCAGCATCAACGACTGCAACAGTGAATGCTTTAAAGCTGTCATCTCTGGCAACAAAGTCTGTTTCACTATTAATTTCAACGATAACCGCAAATTGACCATCGTCACTCGCTTTAGCAGTAATAACACCTTCAGCAGCAACCCGACCAGCTTTTTTCTCAGCTTTAGCCGCGCCAGATTTGCGCATGTTATCAATCGCTGTTTCAATATTTCCGTCAGTTTCAACGAGTGCTTTTTTACACTCCATCATGCCCGCGCCTGTTCTTTCGCGCAACTCTTTTACTTGAGCAGCAGTAATTGCCATTTCATTCTCCAAAAATTAATTCAATTCTAACATTTCCGAAGGGCATTCTATAAACAGTCCGTCGGAGATAAATTTGGTAAAAAATAGGGGGCAACGCCCCCTGCTAAAAAGTATAAATCAGTGAATTACTCTGTTGGTTCTTCAGCGGTTTCTTTCTTTTTAGCTGCCTTTTTAACAACTTTTTTAGCTTCAGGCTTTGCTTCAGCTTCTTCAGTCTTAGTTTCTTCTTTTGCTTCCTCAGCGACTTCTTCTTTTTTCGCTTTTTTGGTTACAACTTTAGCTTTCTTAGTCTTAACGACTTTGACCTTTTTCTCTTCATCAGCTTCTTTAACTTCTTCAGCATATTCATCCGAAGCAGCATTCTCCGCTGGAGCAGTCGCCGTTGATTGACGCCCTTCAATAATCGTGTCAGCTGCGCTAGATAAGTAAAGCTGGATTGCACTGATTGCATCGTCATTACCAGGAATAACGTGATCAACACCATCTGGATTAGAGTTACTATCGACAACCGCAATGACAGGAATGCCTAATTTACGAGCTTCTGCTACCGCAATGTGCTCATGATCTGCGTCAATAACAAACAGAACATCAGGCAAACCGCCGATATTTTTGATCCCGCCGATACTTGCTTCGAGCTTGGTCATTTCACGACTAAGCAATAGACCTTCTTTTTTAGTTAATCTTTCAAAGGTGCCATCTTCGCTTTGTTTTTCAAGTTCTTTCAAACGGTTGATAGACTGACGAATCGTCTTATAGTTAGTCAACATACCGCCTAACCAACGCTTATCGACGAAGAATTGCTCACAACGCATGGCTTCTTCTTTAACGATTTTACTAGCCGAACGTTTAGTACCAACGAAAAGGATTTTTCCCTTTCTGGCAGCAACCGAACCAAGGTAGTTAAGTGCATCATTAAACATAGGCAAAGAATGCTCTAAGTTAATGATATGAATTTTGTTACGTGCGCCGAAGATATACGGCTTCATTTTGGGGTTCCAGTAACGAGTGCGATGTCCGAAATGCACACCCGCCTGTAGCATATCACGCATAGTGACTTTTGCCATTGTAAGCTCCTAATTTTATAAGGGTTATACGTCCACTGCTCCCAGATAACAAACCAAAATAAGAATGACTTATTTCAGCACCCTGAAATCTGTGTCGAACAGTGTGTGAATTAGGTTAACGAAGTATGAAATTTATATGTAAATTCGATACTTCGTTAACTCGGCGCGCTTTATATCATATTTAATGATAATGGGGCAATTAAAATCGTGAATTATTGATTTTTTGCGAGGGAAATTCGATTTTATTCTTTTGACTTTGCTCAATCAGATCCATAACTAATCACTTCCAAAATGCCTGGCAAAGGTAAAACCAAGCATCGTTACATCTTCACCATAAGCGGTCACTTCCATTCTCGCGAACCAGTTCTTTTGAAAATGCCATTGAATGCCCATGCCGAGTGTCAGTTGATTATTGCTGTCTTGTAAAACCTGAGTGCTCGTTTCAGTTTTAAAATGAGCGACACCTAATTGACTAAAATAATTCCATTCAGAGCCAGGTTTTCTTAACCAGTATTTCAAATTAAGACTGTAAGCAGAATAATCAATAGCAACCGTTTCGGTAATACTCGGGTTTAAGTTATAAAGCTTGGCGGTGCCAAAATCTTCATAACTTAATTCAGCAGAAAAATGCGGTGCAAAACGAACCCCTGTCATAATCTTAGATGTTGTATCTTTATCATCCGAGAATGCCCAACTGGTATTATTTAAATCAGGCTCAAGTTTAGCATAACCGAGCCCAGCGCCTAAGTACCAACAGTCCCCCTGGTTAAGCGCTTCACCAAGCTCACAAGAGTTTTCTGCCTGGGCACTCAGCGACAATAGCGATGCAGCCGCAATGGCTGCGACTGGCGCTGATTTACGTCGTCTGAGCAACACAAGCCCGGCTAATAGCATGATTGCTAACATGCTATTTGAACCACTTCCGCCAAGGCTGATAACTTGTCTTTCCTGTTGGATTCGATCATTGATGCCATCATTATTAAAGTCGCCGTTTTCGTCCTCATCAGAGATGCCATCATTGTCAGAGTCTTCGTCAAGATAATCGGGCATGCCATCATCGTCACTGTCGGTATTGCCTTCCTCACTATCCGGCACCGTATCATCATCACTGTCAGTGTCTCGGAAATTAAGTATTCCGTCACTGTCAAAATCACTCAGACTAATCAGGCTGTCATCGATACCATCAAAGTTAGTATCACTACCACCCGTAAAGTCAACATCAACACTGTCATCGATACCATCGGCATCACTGTCAACGCCAGTTAAACTGGTGAGTAATTGCTCTAAGGTATCACTCAGCCCGTCATCATCACTGTCGGTATCCTTATAATCAGCAACACCATCAAGGTCGGTATCCACTTCGATAAATTGATCATCGACACCATCCTGGTTATCATCAAGACCTCCGGTCATATCGACATCATAAGTGTCATCAATCCCATCGTTATCAAAGTCATTACCTGATGGCGTAGGACGATCAGTTTCAAAAGCGTCTGACAAACCGTCGTTATCGCTGTCTCGATCGAGATAATCAGCAACTCCGTCTCCATCAGTATCGCCGTTTCCTTCGGTTACATCAGCTATGCCGTCTTTGTCCTGGTCAAGATCGATAGCTTCAACGCCATGCTCATTAGGCAGCGTATCGTAAGAGTCATCGATCCCGTCACCGTCAGTGTCGGCAGTAATCTCAACCCGACCATCATCATCGCTGTCTAGAGGCGATAAGGCGGTACCATCAATATCATCAACACCATCATCATCGCTATCCAGATCTCTAAAGTCAGCTGTACCATCACTGTCGCTATCTATTGGAATGTCCACCAACAACGTACCCGGATCGGCTAATGCATTTGCGTCAGCGTCCAGTACGCCAGCTTCGGTAACATCGTACAGACTGTCGTTATCTGAATCCAAATCATGTAGATCAGGTATTCCATCACTATCAGTATCTGACACCGAAACATCATCATCAATACCATCGAGGTTCAGATCATTTCCAAGCGTAATATCCACATCAAAACGATCTTCAATACCATCGCCATCTGTATCGATGCCAACCAAACCAGCTTCGGCACTATCACTCATCCCGTCGTTATCGCTATCAAGATCAAAATAGTCAACTGTACCGTCACTATCACGATCACTTTGCGGTAACAACTTGTCGTCAATACCATCTAGATCTGCATCACGCCCGTTGGTGAAATCAATGTCAAATGCATCATCAATACCATCGCCATCGGAATCAACACCTGCGGTTTGATCAACATCTATGCTATTGTTAATACCATCGCTATCAGCGTCAGCCACTCTTAAGAAAGCTTCGATGACATCCGGAATACCGTCATCATCACTATCAAGATCATGCCTATCTGCAATACCGTCCGCATCAGTATCTTGCGTGGCGACATCATCATCAATGCCATCGCCGTTGGCATCAACACCACCGGTAACATCCACATCAAATGCGTCATCGATGCTATCTGAGTCAGTATCAACACCAACTACTTCTGATTCCGTGCTATCGGTTAATCCGTCATTATCGCTATCAGGGTCGAGGAAGTCGGCAGTTCCATCGTTGTCAGTATCGACAGTTGTTTCAACTATGTCAGGAATACCGTCATTATCTTCATCAAGACTGCTATCAAGATAATCAGCCGTTCCGTCACCATCAGAGTCGACTTCGCCTTCATCGCTGTCTAAAATGCCATCACCATCAGAATCCGTATCACGATCGTTCGGAATACCATCGCCGTCCGCATCGCCAGTTCCTTCGGTAGTATCTGGAATACCATCGCCATCGTCATCAGGATCAGTCACATCTGGATCGCCGTCACCATCTAGATCACCCAGAACGCTGATTGATATGGTTGCGTCAGTCGAATCCTCAGTGCCATCATTAGCTTTAAAGGTAAAGCTGTCTGAGCCAACAAAATCTGTATTTGGTGTATAGGTCAAATTAGGAACTGTTCCGCTAAGCACGCCATTAGTTGGATCGGTGATCACTGAATAGGTGAGTGGATCAGTATCTACATCCGTCGCAGTTAACACAATGTTCGTTGCTACGTTTTCAACCACATCGACAGCTTGAGCGTCAGCTGTTGGAGCACTATTAGTATCGTTTAATGTCAGGGTCTGCTGCTGCACCCCATTTTCAACCGCACTACCACCGGTAACATTGTTAATATCAACGATAATGGTTTCATCGCCTTCAACTAATGCATCGCCAACACCGGTCAATAGGCTTGTACCGGTTGTCTGACCGGCAGTGACCGTAATGTCGCCTGCGGTGGTGTAATCAGTCACGTTGGTCGCTGTACCAGAATAGCTCAAACTAACCGTCACATCCTCAAAAGTCAATTTATCCAAAGTAGCAGTTAGTGTACTAGTGCCTGCACCTTCATCAAAAGAAGTTGGGCTTGCAGACAATGTTACATTAACCACTTCATCATCGGTGATCGTCACTGTCTGTTGTTGCACACCATTTTCGATAGCCGCGCCTCCAGCAACACTAGCGACATCGATCACAACCGTTTCGCTGGCTTCTGCGCTAGTATCCTGAACTGCAGTTACAAGGGTAGAACCAGTGATATTTCCAGAGAGCACTGTAATGTTGTTAGAACCGGTATAATCGGCAACGTTGGTAGCTGAACCAGAATAAGCCAGGGTTACAACCACATCTTCAAAAGTGGGCTGATTCAAAGTAGCTGTAATCGTGCTCGTACCAGCAGCTTCCAATATGCTTGCTGAGCTAACGCTTAAGCTCACTAATGCAGCTTCGTCATCGGTGATAGTCACCGTTTGTTGTTGTATGACATTTTCAGTGGCGCTCCCCCCTGTCACTGAGCTGATATCAATGACAACCGTTTCAATACCTTCCAGGAGAGCATCATCAACTGAGGTAATATCAGTTGCGGCATTTGCCGTTGTGGAACCTGCTGGAATAGTGATACTCGCACTCGGGGTGTTGTAATCGGTTCCAGCCGATGTTGCTGTACCGCTGTATGCTAAATTGACCGTGACATCTGCATAAGTGGCATTATCCAAACTCGCAATAATCGTCGAGGTGCCGCCACTTTCAGCAACAGCCGCACTGCCAACACTTAAACTTGTAACCGGTGCCGATTCAGCATCAGTGATACTCAGAGTCTGTTGATTGGTAATACCTTCAGTACCCACCGATAAACTATTGATATCCACAATAATCGTTTCTGCAATCGCCGCATCAAACAGCGTATCCGCAAGACTGGTCACCACTGTCGTTCCCGTTGAACCGCCAGAGGCAATCGTAATTGCCGAAGCCCCCGTGTAATCGGTGGTAATTGTCCCCGTGCCGGTATAGGCAAGGTTCACTGTCACATTCACTGGCCATTGATTATTTAAACTACCACTCAAAGTTCCGGTTAAAGTCGAGGCGCCTCCATCTTCTGCAAGTGTGTTACTACTGGCAGTTAAATTCACTGTCGGTAAGTTGGCATAAATCGCATCATTTGGCTGGCTAATAGCGGTGGAAAATGCGCTACTAGTATTACCGGCACTATCCGTTAAAGTAAAGCTGTTGGTGATATTACTAGCTGCTGCCGCATCCGTGCCGCCGTCCGTTATAGTGAAGGTGGCGGTATAGGTGGTGTTATTGGTTTTACTTAAGCTGCTTAGCACATAACCATTAATGTTACCGCTAATGCCGCCTACGCCAGTGGTGTAATCGTCCGTATCAGATATGACCGTGATAGTCACTGGTACAGTATCGCTGACTTTATGCGCAGAATTCGGAATGCTCACTGAGCCGATAATCGGTCCAACATTATCGGCAACGGTGATAGTAAAGTTTTTTTGAAAAGTTGCCTCGCCGTCATTAGTTTGTATACACACCTGATAGCTGCCTGCCATTAACCCGTTGGCAGTTTCAAAAGACGCACCGGTGACCTGGAAGCTGGCATTATTGGCATCATTACCCACACCACATAAGCCATTTCCGGACGCGCCGGAAGCAACCAGTGCGTAGGTGAAAGAACCACCATCCACATCGGTTGAACTTAAATTGCCCACATTAACCGCCGCACCAGTGGCACTTTGGTTAATAGATGTTGAAGTAAGCACTATATCCGTAGGCGGACTATTAGTATCGGTAAGAGTCAGGGTTTGTTGTTGCACCCCATTTTCTGCTGCACTGCCACCAGTGACACCTGTAATATCTACAATCACTGTTTCAGAGCCTTCAACACTGGCATCCCCAACAGCGGTCAACAATGTGCTGCCGGAAGTTTGTCCCGCAGTAATCGTAATATCTCCTGCCGTGGTGTAATCGGTTACCGTGGTAGCGGTTCCGCTATATCCTAGATTAACGGTCACATCGGCATAAGTAGCTTGATCTAAGGTTGCCGTTACCGAACTGGTGCCCCCCACTTCATTAAAGGTTGTGGGGCTGGCAGATAATGAGACATTGACAACTTCATCATCGGTAATAGTCACCGTTTGTTGTTGCACACCGTTTTCCACCGCCAAGCCGCCGTTTACGTCGGTAACATCAATAATCACTGTTTCACCAGGCTCAGGTACAGTATCTTGCACCGCAGTTAAAGTAGTTGAACCAGTGAGGTTACCGGTAAGTATTGTAACCGTATTGGTTTTGGTATAGTCACTCACATCGGTTGCGGTACCGGTATACCCTAAGGTCACCGTGACGTCTGCGAAAGTAACCTGATCTAATATGGCGGTAATTGTGCTGGTACCGGATGCCTCTGCTATCGGGCTGGCGCTAACACTTAAGCTGACATTCGGCACATCATCGTCGGTGATGGTGACCGTTTGCTGCTGTGTCCCACTTTCGGTAGCGCTACCACCGGACATCGAAGTGATATCCATAATAATGGTTTCGTTGCCTTCAACTAGACCATCATTGATTGATGTTACACCAGTAACCGCATTACCCGTTGTATTACCCGCAAGTATGGTAATGGAGCCGCTGGGCGTGTTGTAGTCGATTCCAGCCGATGTCGCTGTACCAGTATAAGCCAGATTAACCGTGACATCCGCATAAGTCGCGTTATCGAGACTCGCTGTAATCGTCGAGGTGCCACCATTCTCTGCCACCGTAGCATTGCCAACCGATAGTGTCGCCACGGGAGCACTTTCCGCATCGGTAATACTCAGGGTTTGTTGATTGATCGTGCCTTCATTACCGACGGATAAACTATTAATATCCACGATAATGGTTTCGGCAATGGTCGCATCATACAAAGTATCCGCAAGACTGGTGACAACCGTCGTGCCGGTTGAACCGCCGGATGAAATGGTAATTAATGACGCGCCGGTGTAATCCGTGGTGATTGTCCCTGTACCGGTATAAGCAAGATTGACCGTCACATCCACCGGCCACTGGTTATTCAGGCTACCGCTTAAAGTACCTGTTAAGGTTGAGGCGCCACCATCTTCGGCAAGTGTATTGGTACTGGCGGTTAAGTCCACATCTGGAAGATTGGCGTAAATGGCATCACTGCCTTGAATGATAGCAGTGGTGAAAGCGCTACTGGTATTGCCACTACTATCATTAATTGTAAAATTGACTGCCACATTACTGGCGGCTGGTACATCAGTCGTCATATCGGCAACCGTGAAAGTTGCAGTGTAGGTGGTGTTATTGGTTTTACTGAAACTACCTAGTGTATAACCGTTGATTGTACCGCTTATGTTGCCACTGCCTACGGTGTAATCATCAGTATCGGATGCCACTGTGATAGTCGCAGTAACCACGTCCCCCACTTTATGAGCGCTGTTGGGAATACTCACTGAGCTGATGGTTGGTACCACACTATCCACCAATATCGAAACTGTACTGCCGACGGCGTTTAAGGTGGTCGTCAAGTTGTTACCCACCGTATCCTGCATCGTGCCAGAATTCAGTGATATGGCACCGCCCACCGCAATACCGTCGGTATCGAGCAGCCCACTCTCAACCGTATAACGGAACACTAACGAAGATGTACCTGAGCCACTGAGATAACTGGCGGTTTTACCTGTCGCCCCGATGGTCAACGCCAGGCTCGGCGTGCCGCCCATCGTGTTCACAGTTACGTTTTCATCGGTATTCACGATAAAGTCCAGATTTTGTCCTGCCACATAGGTCGCATTAGCCGGAACCGAGACGCTTGAAACCATCGGTACCACACTATCAACCAACACCGAAACTGTACTGCCGACGGCGTTTAAGGTGGTCGTCAAGTTGTTACCCACCGCATCCTGCACCGTGCCAGAATTCAGTGATATGGCACCGCCCACTGCAATGCCATCCGTATCGAGCAGTCCACTTTCAACGGTATAACGGAACACTAACGAGGATGTACCTGAGCCACTGAGATAACTGGCAGTTTTACCTGTCGCCCCGATGGTCAACGCCAGGCTCGGCGTGCCGCCCATCGTGTTCACGGTCACGTTTTCATCGGTATTCACGATAAAGTCCAGGTTGTCTCCCGCCACATAGGTCGCGTTGGCAGGCACCGAGACACTTGAAACCGTCGGCACCATACTATCCACCAACACCGAAACCGTACTACCGACGGCGTTTAAGGTGGTCGTCAAGTTGTTACCCACCGCATCCTGCATCGTGCCAGAATTCAGTGATATGGCACCGCCCACTGCAATGCCATCCGTATCGAGCAGTCCACTTTCAACGGTATAACGGAACACTAACGAGGATGTACCTGAGCCACTGAGATAACTGGCGGTTTTACCTGTCGCCCCGATGGTCAACGCCAGGCTCGGCGTGCCGCCAGTGGTATTCACGGTCACGTTTTCATCGGTATTCACGGTAAAGTCCAGATTTTGTCCCGCCACATAGGTCGCATTAGCCGGAACCGAGACGCTTGAAACCATCGGAACAATGCTGTCCACTAATACTGATGTGGTTGCAGCGAAACTGATGTTACTCAAATCAGCGCCCGAACCATGACCATCAGTATCGATAATTGTGCCACCATTAAGATCGACCGCGCTTGTTACACCGATGCCATTCAGATCAGTCAACCCCGCTTCAACGGTGTATCTAAAGGTGAGAATTGTGCCCGTTGTGGCAGTCGCATTTCCGGTACTGAATGTCGCAAATTTGGACGTGCCACCAATATCTAATGCAATTCTGGGGCTTCCAGTAACGGTTACCGACTCATCAAAAGTCAGGGTGAAATCGAGATTGCTGGCTGCAGCATATGTGCTATTCGCTGGTACACTATCAGCTGTGATGTCCGCTATATCGTTGATAGTAACATTAACGGTAATTGTATCAGTGCCACCATTACCGTCACTAACGTCAATTGTAAAAGCGTCTGCCCCGTTCAAATTGCTGGTGGGGGTATAAGTATATGTCGTTGGTAAATCACCTGCGCCTCCAGTCGCAACTTTTGTTCCAGAAATACTGGTCGCCCCCTTTGTAGGAGCTGTTGAACCTTGTGACCAGGTTAGTGTATCGCCTGCGTCAGTATCTGTTACACCAATACCGCTGCCGCCATCTGTTATCGTGGTTGCGCCTGCGTCTTCGTTCAATGTTAATGCGATCGTATCGTCAGCGTCATCGAATTCGGGGGCGGCATTTCCAGCAGACAAACAAAGATCATACACTGCCTGACATTGAGCAAACCGGGTGGGACCAGTAAAAGTGTTATACTGTACCCCGTTAAAGGGCACCGTTGTACCCGTAAACAACGCGCAAACTATTGTGTTCGCTGTATTAGAAAAGTATGAAAAAACATCATAGTTTGGATGGGGACACGACTTCACGGCAGTAATAGATGTGTTTGTAAAAGGCAAGGCTGCTGCGAACACCTTACGTCCAAGGATATTACTGGATAAGGTATTCCCAGATAAACTGGCCTTAGTGGTCGACCTCGCACTCAATAATTTATTACCTTTCAAAAAATCTAAAGCCGCATTATCTACCTTTATTTCTAATGGCTTTACTGCCTTACTTCGACCCTTGGTAAAGGCACCAAATGCTGACCGCTTTTTAGCAACGACATTGCGAGCGTCTGGATCTATCTTGTCGGAGTTCAAAGTACTATCAACATGTACGACAGCGGAAGCAGCTATTCGTCTATTAGCTGACGAAGCACTAAAATTACGTGTTGATGCTACGGCACCACTACCTAACATAACAAAAAACGGTAGCGTCGCTTTTAACGCCTTATTGATTTTGTTTTGACGGAATGTTTTATTGTTCGAATTCATTTTTAATACTCCAATAAATCAATAATTCAATAATTCGGCTTGTAATTCAGACTATGAGTCTGGTTGTAGCTCAGTTTCTAATTCGGAATGACAAAAATGGTTTCTCATTCTGGGATGAGTCGGCTCAATCAGCTCGGGAAAACTACAATCAGGGATCACTGCAACATCGTAAATTTGATCAACGTTACCAGTAAATTTGATGTTAGCAACTTCTTTAACATGGCCCACTTCATCTTTTTCATCGAGGTTAAACAACCAGATCCCCGAATAAGTTTTATCGTATTTTTTTGCGAGTGGTGCAGGTTTGGTCACGTCTGCCTGTCTAACTTTGGATAATCCGGTAAACATCAGCGGACCATAAAAATCCATGCCACGGGTAAACCCAGGTACTTCAGCAATCGTTTCTTTCTGACCTGTTTCAGGTTGGTAAGTACATACAAGACCATGACCTGAATTGCAAAAATAAACTCTATCTTTATACCAACGAGGCGAGTGCGGCATTGCTAATCCATCAAGCAAGATCTTATTGGTTTCAACATCCATCAGTGTTCCATCAAATTTATCTCCAGCTCGCCACATACCGGCTTTATCAAATTTGGAAAAAGTAGTCACATAAGCTGGCTTGCCGTCTCTTAAAGTCATTCCATTCAAATGGCAACGATCTTCAGCTACAAGCTTGGATATAAAGTGAGGTTTCCAGCGGGGTACAAAACTGTAATCCGGCTCCACCGTACAAAGACAAGAAAAGCTTGAATTAACCGCCCATAAACCTTCATCGCCCCAGTCAATATCGTGAATATTGATCATCCCAGAGTAATGTGCAGAACGGGTGATAAAGCAGGCGTCAACCCTTTCATCAACAGGTGCGTTCAGCTTTTCCTGATACTCCTTCATTTTTGCCTGTTGCTCTGCTTGCTTTTCCAATTGCTCTGGCGTAAGTTTGATTTCAGCTTTATCTTCAACTTGCTCCGGTGCATCACCTACGACAGTTGCACTATTTTCTTCATCATACTTTGATTCGCTAAGCTCTTGTTTTTCTGCATCATTTTCCTTAGGCTTAATTCTGGGCGCGGTAATATCATCTTCAATACTTTGTAGCGGTTGCTTTAACATTTCCAGCAATCCGTCTTCCCGTTGAAAGTTGACGATTTGAGTAAATATTCCCAATGTTAATCCCTCTTCAGTTGCCGCCAACCCCATGGGACGAGGGAAACTTTTAAAATTGACATCCAAAGATTCACCATCACTTCTGATCAGCATTAACCGACCAGCCTGATAAGAGGTAAAAGCTAGAGAGATATTCAGTTTTTTTAAAATTGACGGCAGGTTATCAGTGTATTCACACTCAAAATCCAATTCCTCCTGCAACAAAGAACCCGCTGGGTATTTTTGTTCTTTTTTGTTTTCTTCTTTTATTGTCAAATCGTCACTACCGTTTTTTAAGTTTTTGTTATTAATTTCAATTTTTGCGATAACTCTTGCAAAGTCATATCGGGGTTTTCCGACAAGACTAATGCGGATATTCCAGAAACGATTGCCGCCGCCAGTGAAGTGCCTGCAAAAATACCATACCGACCGGAAATAGTGGTGGTTTTTACTCCTCCGCCATAAGCCCACAAATCAACTGAGTGACCATAATTACTAAAACCCAGAGGCTTAAAGTTCGCGCCGCTGGCTCCCACAACAATAGCACTATCAATATCCGCTTCAGAATGACCAGCTTTTATTTCTAACCCTTGATTTCCAGCGGCAAATACGACAGCGATGCCTTTACCATTCCGCCCGTACTGTGCAAGCTCATTGACCGCATCCGCCACAGGTTGCATTAACCATTCAGAATGCCAACTACAATTAATAATAGACGCTCCGGCTAATTTTGCCAATTGGAAACTAAGCAGGGTGTTAGATGTCCAAGTGTCTGGTTGCCTCAAGGCAATTAAGTCAGACTCAGGCGCAATACCGTCTATACCAACTTGATTGTGTTCAGCAAAAATAATACCCGCCACTTTGGTTCCATGACTGTCTATTCGCTGTCGGGGTGACGAATTGAGTTTTCCCGCTTGTGTATCATAGGAAAAAACAGGGGTTATATGCCTTAGATCAGAGTGTTTCAGATCAAAACCATCATCAATAATAGCGACTCTTACACCTTTCCCTTTTGTTTTAGACCACAGAGATGGTATATCCAATAAAGAAATATAAGGCGATGCTTTATTCGAAAATGCCTTTTTTTCGGCTTTGGTATTGATTTGCAAAATATCGGGTTGAACGAGTGTTATCCCACTCTTTTCGTTTTGTTGCTGCAATAATTTGAGAGCATTAAAAACCTGAGCGAACTTGCCTGTATCTTTTAACGTAATGGAATAAAAGTGTTGAGTAGAACCTTTAAATAGCTCTGTCACCTTGTTCACTTGCGCATGATAACGATATATTTCATCTTTCGTTATATCGGAGGTGGTCTTGACAATTATGCGATGGGATAACTCAACCTTCTTCTCTGTACCTCTCACAAAATAGTAATCGTCTTGCCTAACTAGAACCACCTGTTTCGAAAAATTATCGAAAACTATGTTTTCACTAATAGCAGCCTCAGCAATTTTTACTTCAGCAAATACAGGCGAGGCTATCAATAGCAAAATACAATCAATGCAGAATAAAATATTATACAAATAGCATCGCATTTATTCCTCCCCCCTCTAATATTTAAACCAGTCGTATCAATCTAATAACTACTTTTTAAGCTTAATCAATAAAAAGTAGTTTGTATTTTATTATTCGAATTATTAACTGAAGACAAGCTTTCTTTTCAATACCTTTGGCGTTACAAAGCAAAAATAACGCCAAGTATCAAAAACACTCGCCAAGGCTTAAAACTCGAGATTAGCAATTAGTTATCTTCCTTTTTGATAGCTCAACAGGAATGTTAAAACTATCCTTTCACGGCAGGACTGACTAATTAGGTCAAAAAGCAAGCTCTTGACGTCACAAAACTAATTTCTGACGTCAAGAATCAGTCTTCGCAACCAGCTAACTTCTTGAAGGATATATGCCTTGCAGAGCGATACAAAAATTAACCCCCAAAAAAGGTTGTCGATTTTCGTGAGCCTGACTTGAACCGGCAACTCCTATTGCCTCACTAGCAAGACTAGTATTAGTTATAGCTTCATCCGAAAGGTACGAGGTGTTTTCACTACGAGAGGATAGATCCTGCCCCATATAAAGCTCATTAGTTGGCGTGGCGGAACTACCACCCTCTGAAACGCCTCTAACAACATGATCATGTGACGGGATCTGCGCTTCTGTTAAAGTAACCTCTTCAGTACCTCCCTTTTGTCCAAGACGTCTGTCGGATAGCCCCGGACCTCGACCTTGCTGCATGGGTGATTTGTCCGTTAAATTCGGGAGTGCCATAGTTGTACGACCATCCCCACCGTACGTGGTACCAATAATAGAAAAGAGCGCCGTGTTCGATGATATTGCTAACTCCTGACCATCGCAAAATGCCCAACTTCGTGGAGCGTAGTTACAACCCCACATTCTTACTTCTGCAATAAATGGTTCTGACATAATAATTCTCCTTAAGACCGACTTGGATAAATACCAAAAAGGCAGATAATAAAACTGATGGCCTGATATGGCATCATATTGTTATGTGGTTGACTGCCGCCCGCCATCCCAAGAGTCTGGCTATTCATATTTTGTAAATTTGCTGGTTCCGCTGGTTGTGCAGCGAATGGCATATCGCCGTCATCTTGTGATGCTAAAACATCGTTACCGGGATTGGGCGAGTTGGCAATGTCGGTGCTGGCATGGTAACTGTGCGCATGAGTCGGCATTTGATTGGTGTTCAAGACGACATTTTCAGAACCAACTTTCGCTCCCAAAGTGCGATTAGACAAACTAGGTCCCATACCATGATGCATTGGCAATCGACCACGCATTTCCGGCAATCCAAACGACACTCTGCCATCACCACCATAGGTTGTACCTAAAAGAGAAAATAGCGCATTATTACTAGCGATCGATAAAATCTGACCATCACAAAAAGCCCATTGACGCGGCGCAAAATTACCCGCAAACATTCGGATTTCACCTGTATAGGGGTCACTCATATTCTGTTCTCCTTATTTAACTTCTTGATGGAAACACGCCTAAAAGCGCAATACAAAAATTAACCACTATCGATGGCTGCATATTGTCATGTGATAGGTCAGAGCCGTTGGTACTCACGCTTTGAGCGTTTAAATTGACTAGATTCGTTGCGGAACCATACATGTTAACCGGTTGTTGTTTAGTCGCCCGCTTATCATACCCTGCCGCCATCATATTTCCCCCAAACTCTTTAGTATTCCCATTGCTTGTTGTTGCTTTCATTTCGTGGGTATGCCCTGCCATTTGCTCGGTAGTAAGAGTCACCGACTCAACTCCGCCTCTAGCGCCCATAGCGACACTACCACCTCCCATCCCATGCATTGGTGCTCGACCACGCATATCGGGTAGACCGAAAGTAGTCCGACCATCACCACCAAAAGCAGTGCCTAACAACGAAAATAAAGTTTCATTTTGATTGATTGCTAAAAGTTGACCATCACATTTAGCCCAACTCCGCGGTGCCCAGCCAAAGCCAAACATTCGCATTTCACTTACAAACGGATCTGCCATATCATTCTCCTCTTTACTTTTAACGTGAGTCTCCTCACAATTCACTTTAAACCTGACAACTTGAAATACAATTTTTATGCCAACAAATCAATGGACTAACAAAATTACTCTCCGCAAGTATTCCGATAGCGATATTCCTTTTATGCAAGCACTATATGCATCAACTCGCGAGAGCGAACTGGCGATGACTAATTTTACCGCGCAAGAAAAGCTTGATTTTATTAATCAACAATTTACCGCCCAAACGGCTCACTACACCCAGCATTATTGTATTGATGCATTTAATATTATTGAGCTGGATGGTGTACCTATTGGACGATTGTTTGTTGACTATTGGGAAAAAGAAATTCGGATTGTGGACATTGCGCTGATGCCTGAACATCGAAACACGGGGCTGGGAACTTATCTTTTTAACCAATTGTTTGAGCAGGCTAAACTCGATGGAAAAACAGTAACCATTCACGTTGAGCACAATAACCCAGCCAAGCGACTTTATGAACGATTGGGATTCAATCTTAAAACGAAGACGAATGAGATCTATCTGTTGATGGAATGGCGTCCATAACATTGTCAATTCCCTCGAATTTATTATTGTTTTAGTATTTGCGAACAGCTAACGCTTTTTAATTGAGATAAATTATCGTTTGCGTGTTACAACCGTTTCATATTCAATCTCTGAATTTGGCGACAGAAATAAGCTTTTCTCACCAAACCGTTCGTGACTGAGAGTGTAAGTGCCCTGTGCTATAGAAAATTCTTTATTACCGTTAAAAATAACAGAAAATGCTTCCCAGTCTTCTCCATCTAATTTGCCCTTGTTAACTTCCGTAATTTCGAGAATTACTTTTTGATCTTTATCGTCTTTCAGGGTTACCTTCTCACCAACCAACTGACTTAAAATATCGTAATTATATAATTCCATTATTACACCTTGAACAACATATAGACAAAGAGAGTTATAACCATCTTAAATGTAAAACCGTTTTTTAACAACTATTTGTTTTATGAAAAACGGTTCCATTTTTATTACTCGACATACCCCTATGATTAAACAGTCCGAATATCAGCTTACTCATTTCCAAGTATCGGTTAGCCAGCCAATTTATATGTATGCGCAATGAATATGCCAAACAACAGCATTGCTCAATCACAGCTACACACAAAGTTTTTCATGAACATTTTTTTAAAATATATTTTTTTGAATAGCTTACGACGTCAAAACAATAAATTATGACGTCATGAATTTTAGAGATGAATAGCTTAGAAGCATTGTTTTGAATAAGTTAGAAATTCATATTCTTACGCAAAGAACTCATTGAGATCGGAAAAATAATTGCGACCTTCTATTGATTGTTTTTTATACAAGAATTCGATAGATAACACAGCTCTCTATAAAGCCTTTCCCCAAGCGTTTTGCGACTAAAAAACCAAGTGAACTCTTGTTCGTTACACTTAAATTTTAGCAGACATATTTGAGGTGTGATCCAGCTAGTGTTTAACAGATCCATATATCGAATACCTTCTGATGAAGGGTCATGCATCAGCCACGCTTCTCCACTCCAACAGAGATCATCTGGTGAATTTGTAATTGCTTGATATTGCCTCAATGAAAAATATAATGAACCAGATATCGTCACTAGAATTAACATAAAAGTCCAAATACTATTAATCAATAAAAAACCAACAATAAAAACACCTACATGAGCCAGGACAACAGCAAAGAACAAAATTCGGTTTTCTTTAATTGGAAATCGAGCAGCAATATTCATTTTAGTTGTACGTCTAAGCGATAGACATTTTTTGTCGAATAATTTGAATGATTTCTTTGAATTCTTCTTTTTCGCAATCACCAAATCCCATAATCCAGGTATAAAGATCCGGATCTGCTTGATTCAATAACTCAGAAAATGCGGACTGAAGCTTTAACTCTAATGACTCGAAGTATTTCTCCAAGAAAGGGATTAGAATCACATCAAGTTCAAGCATTCCACGCCTGCACTGCCATTGAAGTTGTCTAATTGTTTTTACTTGTTTATTCTGTTCCATATCCATTCAGCTTCTAATTTTATCTTAGTTTACATTTTATCCAAAAGGAGCATAGCAATTTTGGCATCATTCATAATCACTTTCAGGTGCTTGTTTTTCGAATCAATAATTTCTTGTGCGGTGATCAACCGTAAATCATTTGGTAACAAGTCGAGCAATAGAAATGCTTTTATGTTATTTAATTGTTCTTTGTCTGGATTGATATTATTCACTGTTAAATAGTTAACCAAACGCGTGCATAGAGTTGCTAGAATATCAACTCTCAAGCTTCCTTTCTTTACTACCTTTTTTAATGGCTTAATTACTTCTTTGTTAAAATCGTTAGCATTTATAATTACTTCAGCAGAAATCAAATTAGCAAGATCATTTTTTACAAATGCAATAAAAGCAGCGCTAGTTTCAGGATCTAAACAGGCATCAGCCATCAATTGAACTAAGGATAATTTTGATTTTAGGTCTTTAATCAAAGTAATCGATTCAAAAAACTGAACTAATGTTCGGGGTGTAGTTCGCTCGCCGTCCACAATTTCAGGATAAGTAAGAACAAAATCGATCCCGCGAGAATCAACACCACTCCCTTCTGCCCACATTGCCCAATCTTTATGATTAAACTTTAGAGTGATATGCATCATTCGAGTTAATATCGCGTTATCCATAGGTGTTACCGAATAATCTCCGCCATCTGGATTGGCGGTTGCAATGATGTGCCATTTTTTAGGCAGCTTCCATGAAACCAACTCATAATTTTGCAGTAATTGCATAATACCACGCAAGATACGATCATCTGCTCGATTAATATCATCGATCAATAGAATACCACTTACTTCTGATGTAGGAACCCATGATGGAGGCGCAAACACCGTTTTGCCATCAATAATTTTTGGCATTCCAAGTAAATCACCCATTTCTTCAAACTGTGCGGGTGAAACTGAAATAAAATCGAATCCCTTTTTCTTAGCAATGCTCTCAACGAGCTGCGTTTTGCCTATACCATGTTTTCCCCAGATGCATAACGGAGTCCCTTTTTTATCATTTTGTTGTAGACCGAGGTTAACCTCAGTCATATGATCAATAAATTGCTCAACTTCAATCGGCGATGTATTTGTTCCGTAATAAATATAGTTGTTTTGCATTGGTTTACCTTTCTATTACGCAGTCTTTCGGAATTAGTTTTGATACTTGTTCGTATATTCTGATTGCTTCATCACCGTAAATAAAACCACTGAGTCTTAAATGCTTTAGGTTTCTAAAATTTTTCAATGACTCAGGGTAATCATGAATCTCATTATGCAATAAATCAAGGTGTTCCAACGATGATAGTTTAGTAATATTCACTGGTAGACTTTTAAGGTTATTTGAGCGAATATTCAAATGCTTTAGTTTCGACAAGTTAGTCACTTCTTCAGGATACTCTTGAATATTATTACTATTCAAGCTTAGCTTCTCGAGGCTCTCTAACTGGCAAATTTCAATAGGAAAATACGTTAATCTGCATAAAGTAAGCTCTAACGATTTTAAACCTCTTAAGTTCTTTATTTCTTGCTGAATGCCCTTTAAATTAGCGTTATAAATTACCAATGATTCAAGAGATGGCAAGGAAAAAAAACAAGCTGGTATTTCAGCTGCTATTCCATCACCGTAACTTAAATATGTTAGATTATTAAAACACTCTAGACTTCTTGGCCATTCTTTTATTTTGTTAGAGCAAAGATTGAGCGTTTTCAGACTTGTAAGTTCAAGTAATTGCAATGGAAATTTTTTTAACTTATTTTCCTGAATTTTTAGAGAAGAAAGGTTCGTCAAATTCGAAAAGCTTTCTGGTAGCTTAGAAATATTGTTATCTACCATACTGATTTCTTCAATATTTTTTAATCGTCCGATCGATTCTGGCAATAATTTTATTTTATTTCCATCAATATCTAGTTTTCTTAGCTCGGAAAATTGACCAATCTCCTCAGGCAAATAAGTTAGATGAGAGTAACGGAGATTCAAATATCCGTGTCGCTCAATGTTATCCCTAAGGACTTGAGCAATGATAGTAGAGTCCTTGGTATCAAATAAAAAGTTAACCGCGAAGCCCATTTGTTTATAAATTAACATCGCGAAATAAATGGCATCAATATCATCAATTGTCGATATCCCTGCTAGATATCGTTTCACGCCAGGCTCAGAACAATTAGTATAACTTTGATTTTTATTAATAATTTGAACAAATTCTGGAGAAGCACTTCGTAACAATAATGATTTAGCGGTCGCTCTAATTTGCTTATCACCGGTAGTACGAAATAAAAAATATAAATTTGCAGCAATAGTCTGACTAATACCTAAAGATTTAAGCATTTCAAATGCTAAGTGTTGGTTTTTTTCATCTGCACTCAATAACAGGTCGGCAACCCTCGCTTGTGCACTCGAAGAATCCTCGGATTGGTCAAGAAATGGCAGCAATTCATCACCTGTTAAGAATCCATTTAATGAATTAGCGGTTAGTATTGGAACACAAGGTATTTCATCTACTTCGGGAGAATTACCCAGTAAAAGATGTGTACATTCAGCGTCATATTTTTTTTTGAATTTAATTTGTCGCTCCGCCAGATTCTCGAAAATAGACTCTATATCATCTACTTTACCAACGACACCAACGACCGAAGCGTCTGTAAGTGGATTAGTCACAATAAATTGCTCACCTAACTGATCAAGCGCTAACATAGCGTTATCTTTTAGCAAACTCAAATTTGTATTTAATGCGGATGCAATATCCGAAATGGAATTCAACGCAAGAGCTTTATCAACTCTAGCAAAAATGAGATGAATCCAAACCTTCCTGGTGAGCAATGATATTGAATCTTTATAAAATTGCGTAAACAGCCGTTGAACTTGCGAGGTGGAGGTCATAGGATTGGATGTCAAAGAAATTGATTTTAGATTTTTTAATTTAGCCAATGAAGCGGGCAGTTCGGTTAGCTTATTTTTTTTAAAATCAATTTCTTCTAATTGAGATAGTTCTCCAATTTCATCAGGAATTGTTTCAAGTAAATTTCTTACAACTCTAAGCTTTTTTAGCGCCTTTAATTGCTTTATTTCTTTGGGAATGGAAGTGATTTTTGAGCTATAAATATATAAATCTTCCAACTGAGGTAACTCAAGCAAGACAGATGGAAACGACTTTAAAAATGCCGTGTAAAATTCTACATTCTTTAATCTTGGAAAGTTTATAAATGCCTTAGGTAGATTTTTAATCCTTGAACCATGCCAACAAAGTGACTCTCCACCATCAAAAGAAGTCATTTCGATTAATTTATTGATAGTTCGAGTATCACCTTTATCACAAACATACTTTATGTATTCTAAATTAACTCTATAATCTATTTTTTTGGGGCGTTTGGGTAGCTTTTCAATCAACAAACGAGCTTTTTCACAAATAGGTGTGAGTTCATAGACTAGTGATACAAAATCATCAAAACCATCGTAATCGTAACGATTTTCGCTCCTCAAGGCATGGATTCTGTCATAGACAATTTCACCGTATTCTAAATAGGGTCTCGCGAACGAAAATGTCACCAGCGCAGGAATGTCGATGCTGGGTCTTTCATTTTCTAGTTCTTTTTCTATTAAACCCAATGCTTTTTGTTGAGCTTTTACATCAGAGCTAAAAAGCAGCTCAAATAAACCATCTTTCGTCATTAATTTTTCCAATGTAAAACAACCACTATACCCTTATCTGTACTTTCTGTCCTGGAAGCTGATTCCATATCCCCGAATTAGGTTCGATTCCATGTTGACTAATCACCCAAAGCACCGAAGTTCTTGGAATGATTCTTGGTGTTGGCGCGCCGCCATCGGTAAAATAAATAACGGCGTCTGGAAACCATTTATTGTTTGCATAATCCAAAGGAGCATTAAAGTCTGTTCCTCCACCACCAACTACCACTTCTGGAGTCGTACCTTTATAATGATAAGTATTCGTGATTTCGGTATCGCATTCTACGACTCTAATTTCCGCGCCTGTTTTGTATATATGATGAAGTTCGGAGAAAAACAATTGATATTCATTGTGTACAATACTCGCGGAACTGTCGATAGCCACTAGAAGTTTATTACGTTTTTGTATTTTGTTTCCCGGCACAGTCCCATAGCGTTTAGATACTCTTCTTATACTATTTTTCATATAAGTTTTTGAGCTATTATTAGTAAACATTCGCATGACTCTTCGCCAATTTAATCGTGGTGAATTTCTACTCGTAGACAAGGTGATTTGTTCACGCAGCGAGCTATGTAAAGACAAGAGTTGCTCTCTAGTGAGTTTGTCTGAACTTTGGATGATTAAAGTATCAATTGCATTTTTAAATAGTTGCTTTTGACTATCTGATGGAATCGGTTTCCAATAATCATGCGATTTAAGAATATCAGGATAGTTATCCAGTATGTTTTGTAATTTTTGCCAATCTTGTTTTTCTTTTGAGTTTCCTATTGAACCTTTTGGGTCAGCCTGAACATGTGAATCATTATTTCGATAAAGCGCGAGTATCTTTTCATAATAATATTTAACACTTTGGTCTTCTAATAAATTTAAACTCGGAAAATAATCTAAGCCCAAAGCGCCACAGGGTAATTGTTTCGAGAGAATTAGCTGGTTAACGACAATATCCGCAGCAATATTAAAAATTGTTTTATGCTGATAAGAGTCGCTCATCAATAAATGCTTAAAAACAAAATGGAGGATTTCGTGTTTTAGAATACCGTATTGGTACTCTGGATTGATTGAAATTTCAGACCAGAAGGTTTCGTTTATATTTAGTTCTATCCTCTCATCAGTTGTAAAACTTAATCCCATTGTTGGAATATCATTATTGATTTTTTTTACCAACACACTCATCATATGACCGTAAAATGGTTCTTTTAGAAGCAGCTTTACGCTGGTTTTCGCAATGCTGTCGAGTGTGCTGATCATCGTGATTACGACCGAATCCCAATCCCTTTAGCCAACAAATAATAGGCAAGAGAAAAAAGCCCTACTATAAAAAATAAAATCAGAATAACTGCATTTTCAATCGGGATATCTGAGAACCCTATAAAACCATAACGAAATGCGTTAACCATATAAAGAACAGGGTTTGCCAGTGATACATTCTGCCAAAAATCTGGTAGCATTTTTATCGAATAAAAAACACCGCCTAAATAAGTTAGTGGTGTCAATACAAAGGTAGGGATAATCGATATATCGTCAAAGCTTTTTGCAAAAACAGCATTGACTAGTCCCGCTGTCGCGAACATAATTGACGTTAAAATAATAACAAAGAAAACAACGCCCCAATTGTTGATATTCAGATCGACAAACTGAGATGAAACGATGGTAACAATCACCCCAATAATCAAACCTCTACTCGCGCCTCCCAACACATAACCTAGCAGAATAAACAGTGTCGGCACGGGCGCAACTAACAACTCTTCAATATTCCTTTGAAATTTAGCACTGTAAAATGATGAGGCAACGTTTGAGTAAGAATTTGTAATGACTGCCATCATGATCAAACCGGGGGTAATATATTCCATATAGCTCACACCTTCCATCAAACCAACTCTTGAACCAATCAGCTTTCCAAAAATCACAAAGTAAAGCGTCATAGTGATCGCGGGTGGTAATAAGGTTTGTATCCAGATCCTGAAATAGCGAGTTATTTCCTTTATGATAATACTTTGTAACGCGATAAAAGCTTCTTTATTATAAACTTTTGTTTTCATAATTACTTAGCCTCGGCAGAGTTGTTTTCTGTAAGTTGCACAAATAGCTCTTCAAGCCGATTAGATTTATTTCTCATACTCAGCACTCTGATACCTTTTTCAGTCAGCCAATCAAACACCAGATTGATCGCCTTTTCTTTAGGCAAATCGAACTCGATACAAGTGTCATCTCGCTTTCTGAAAACCACTTTATCAAGATCTGGTAATTCCTCAGGAACCTGGTCAACATCCAAAATAAAAGTTTCAATATCAAGCCTTGAAATAAGGTCTTTCATGCTAGTGTTTTCAACAATTTCTCCATGATTAATAATCACAATATTTCGACACAGCTGCTCAGCTTCTTCCAAATAGTGAGTGGTTAAAACGATGGTTGTACCTTGCTCATTTAGCTCACGTAAGAACTCCCACATAGTGCGGCGTATTTCAATATCAACTCCCGCAGTGGGTTCATCTAAAATTAAAATTTTTGGCTCATGAACCATCGCCCTAGCAATCATCAAACGTCTCTTCATTCCACCTGATAACATTCTTGCTTGCGAGTTTCGTTTGTCCCATAAATCGAGTTGTTTCAAAACAACTTCCGACCTTTCCAGTGCTTTACTGCGTGGCACGCCATAGTAACCCGCCTGATTTACTACGATTTGTTGGCAGGTTTCAAATTGAGAAAAATTAAATTCCTGTGGGACTAGGCCGATACAACGTTTGGCAGCTTCTAGCTCAGAATCAATTGAGTGACCAAAAACTTTTACCTGCCCCTCTGTTTTGTTAACTAGCGAACACAAAATCCCGATGGTTGTTGATTTACCAGCGCCATTCGGCCCTAGCAGCGCAATAAAATCTCCCTCCTCAACACTAAATGATATTTTCTTGAGTGCTTCAAACTTATTATCATATATTTTTCGCAGATCATTTATCTGGATCGCTTTTTCGGTCATGCTCTACCTCAAACTTACACGGATTTTTTATTGAGAATAAATTAAATTGTAATTTTTATTCGTCGCTCGCAGGATTATTTTGTTTCGCATAACCCCAAGGCTGATTTAATTGATTATCTATACCGAGATGATTTAAAATTCTTGAACTGACGAAATCAGCTAAATCGTCAATGCTTTTTGGATTATTATAAAACCCCGGACATGCAGGCATTATGGTAGCGCCCGCTTCTGAAAGCGATAACAGATTGCGCAAATGAATTGTCGAAAGAGGCATTTCTCTTGGCAAAATAATTAACTGACCTCTTTCCTTTAAAACCACATCTGCTGCTCGCTCCATTAAATTGTTACTCGCTCCAGTAGCTACAGCAGAAACACAACCCATACTGGCAGGACAGATCACCATTTGTTTGGGCGCAGCCGACCCGCTTGCGACTGGTGAATACCAATTTTCCTTGGCGTAGACTTTAATTTTTTCTGGGTCACAAGATAAATAGTCAGTAATAGCGGACTGAATCTTATTAGGAGATTCCGCAAGCTTTAAATCCATTTCTGTCGCTAAAACAATTCTTCCCGCATCAGAAATAAGCAAATGAACTTGATCATAATGTTTTATTAAATGAGATAGTAAGTTCAACCCATAAATTGATCCAGATGCGCCAGTAATGGCTAAAGTAATCGATTGTTTAGGTAGTGAAGTATTCTGCGATGATTGTCTTTGCATAAATTATAGCTGCTCGATTAATTTTTTATGAATTCCATCAAATCCACCGTTACTCATAATTAATATATGATCACCCTGCTTAGCTAATTCTAAAAGCTGGTTTATAATTTTATCAACTGAATCAAAACTGCTCATATTATCATAGGGTTGAGTATCTATTTCCCAATCATAACTAGCCGGTATATGGAAAATAACATTATCGGCTTGCGTGGTAGCCTCGATTAAATGCTCTTTATGATTTCCCATTCGCATGGTATTTGACCGAGGGTCAATCACCGCAATAATACGCTCATTTTCAACTTTTTTACGCAAACCATCAATCGTGGTTTCAATTGCTGTTGGATGATGCGCGAAATCATCGTACACGGTAATTTCGTTTACCTTTCCTACAACTTCCATTCTGCGTTTCACATTTTTAAAGTCCGACAGTGCATTGATGGCATCTTTGGGTGTAACGCCAACGTGTCTCGCCGCAGCAATCGCAGCTAAAGCATTGTTAACATTATGATCGCCAAATAACAACCACGTTAATTCTCCTTGAACCTTGCCATCTAATAAAACTTCACAATGACTTCCATCAGGTTTTATTTTATTCACCGACCAACCCAACTCAGAATTTCCTTTTTCAGTAAATGTCTCAACAGGAGTCCAACAGCCTCGATCTAAAACCCGATCTAAAGGCTCTGAGTTTTGCGGTCGAATAATTACTCCATTGCCTGGTACAGTACGAACTAAATGATGGAATTGGGTTTCGATTGCTTTTAAATCATCGAAGATATCAGCATGATCAAATTCTAGATTATTTAAAACACAAGTCCGCGCTCGATAATGAACAAATTTTGAGCGTTTATCGAAAAAAGCAGTGTCATATTCATCGGCTTCAACCACAAAAAAAGGTGAGTCAGTATAACGAGCAGAAACCCCAAAATTTTCCATTACTCCACCAATTAAAAAACTTGGATTGTATCCTGTTGCTTCGAGTATCCAAGCGACCATGCTAGCTGTGGTGGTTTTACCGTGAGTACCCGCAACCGCGATCACCCATTTATCCTGCAATATATTCTGATTGAGCCACTGAGGCCCTGAAAGAAATGCTTGATTAGTATTTAACAACTCTTCAATCACGGATTTACCACGACTTAACGCATTGCCAACTACCACACAATCGGGTTTGATATTGAGTTGCTCAGCATCATAGCCTTGGTGAAGCTCAACACCGAGAGCTTCAAGCTGATCACTCATTGGCGGATAACAGTGTTCATCAGAACCAGTAACGGTATGACCTTTTTCAATAGCCAAACGAGCGATCCCGCCCATAAAAGTGCCACATATACCTAAAATATGGAGATGCATAGAGTTGATTTATTACCACTTAAAATGGAAGGTTTTTCGCCATTCAAGGTCAGGCGAGCCTATTGGTACGGATGCTCGATTGTAGCATAGATGATTGGGCGACTTGAAGGTATCGGTTTTGCCACTTTTCTAGTTATTGCAGGACATTGAGCTCCAATTCAGATTTATCAGAAAGCCAAAGAAGACCTATTGTTTCATCGGTTACTCGAAAATTTATCAGGGAATTGATTTATCTCTGTGACTGAGCTTATTCGATAGAGCTTTTTTCCTTCAGCCATACACTTAAGCTTCTCATAAAAATCCGTTGTCCAAAATTTAGGCGATAGGCGCAAATATTTCCAACTGTTCCATGTACCTTTCAAAACTGAACTGCTATCAGGCCATCCTTCAGGCTTGGCGAAAGGACTAATCAATAATCTTTTTAGCGCCCACCAGTAATGTCTCCGATAAGGTAAATCTATATATACGAGAGTATCTGCCGCATCAACACGAGCCCAAAATGAGCTGATAGTACCAAGCCCATCGATGATCCAGCTTTCATTTTGAATTAATTTTTCGTGTGCAGCAGTATCTTCTTCTAGTGGGATTCGTTGACCATCTTTTTGATACTCGATTAAGTCCAAGGGGTATAGTTTTATTCCGGTAACCTTTGACAGTTTTTTACTTAATGTGGACTTTCCTCCGCCTGGTTTTCCGAATATTGCTATTTTTTTCATTAGTCAAATGGTTTTTGTTTTATTTCATTGATTCTCACTACAAACACAAACATTTCAACGCAGTGATAAGAAAAGGCTATGATATTCTCCAAGTGTTTCACGCTCACTTTTTCAAACCTCAATAATCACACTAAATACACGCAGCTTCTGGGTAGAGAGTTTGACCATCTGGAACTAAATCAGGAAATTGTTCCACTATTTTTAAGTAGAGCTCATTATCTCTGAGCACTAGTAATTTCATTCGTGCAAGATGGAAACTGTCTATTTCTGGTTTAAAAGCCATTATAAGAGGTAACATTTCTAAAACAGCTTCTGGTGAATAATTGTTTTTCCAGCTGGCTAGGAGTACATGCAATGGATCTTGGGAAACATCATCACCATGAAAGGGGTAATTTTCAGCTAACATAAATTTAACCAAATCAATTCGCCTTTGTTTTACAGCATAATAAAGCAATGTCTTTCCGTCCCAATCAACTGATTTGGTATCTACGCCGTTTGAATCTAAATAGGTAATTTCGGATGGTTTGATCGAACGCCAATTAAATTTTCTGTAATCCAAATAAGTTGGTACAACGGATAACTCAATCAACTGTTTTACATCTTTCATTTTATCGGTGACAAGACTAGTGTAGAAAATCCAGGACAACTCGTCCTCCGAAAATTCCCGGCTTTGTAAAAAGTTGACTATCCAATCTCGACTGTATGGTGAATTTGCAAAATAGGCTTTTCCAAGTTCTCCTCTTCCTTCCGCTCCTATGCGTTCATTATATTTTATCCCTTGAATACAGTCGATAAAATCTGGATCTCGTAGAGCTAGCTCCGCCCTTACAAAGCTTGGCTCTTTAGCATATCGTTCTTCTAATTTACGACCCTCACTTGTGTAGTAGATATTTAGAGGCGGTGTCCACACCTTTAAAATATTTTCGTTTAGTGTCTTACAGTTTTGCAGTGATTCTTCATAAGGAAAATTATCGTACTTGCTAGTTAGATACTCATGCTTTTTCTTATCCAAATTCGACAATAATTCTTTACCAGAAAGTGGGTGCTTGTTTTGCAAGGGACGCCCAAGAGATATTAGATCCAAATCATATTCTTCCACCAAACGAATTATCGCTTCACTATCAAACCGATAGTATAAAAGATTAGACCAAGGCTCGATTCCTCCATTATCTATAATATGATGGCGAGCGCTTAAATTATAAGCAGCAAGTTTTTTTATGATTGGAATATGTACCGAAACATCCCTAGAATTCCTCAGATCTGCATCGAGTGAATGTAATGCTATTTCTAAAGCATTTCTTAAGTATCCGTTTGACATAGGTTCAACACCCAACTGAAGCAGTGCCTCTGTGACACCATACATTCTCGTTGCAATCGAATATTCAAGCATATAAATAGGAGCCCTGCTTCCGACAGAAGCCATTATTTCACTTGGTTGTTCAACATGATCAAGTAATTCGAGTAATCCTTTTTCATCCAACTCCTTAGACTTAATAAATGCCGCTATATCATCAACCGTGGGAGCTTCTTCGGCAATCGCCTCTTCGCGCTCCACTTCGTTCATATCTTGATAACCAACTAAACTCTTTATAGGATATTTTTTTTCTACACTTATTGGTAAAGAAGACTCACTTCCCAAAAAACTCAATAATTGTTCAGTTAGCGCTTGATTCTCTTTTTTTAATCTTGAATTTCTGAGTAAGTGCTCAACTAACCAATCCTGTGCAAAGTTAATATTACGAAAGTGTTCTATTGCGTAGGCAATTTCCTCGGGACTATAGCCTTCTGCAAGCCATGTGTTGGCATTGTCTTGCATACTGTCTTGCCACTTTCTGGTTATTTTGTAGTGATCTTCAGTAAATTGCTTGCACTGCAAATAGGAGTTAGGGATTTTTTTCGAAGGTCGGTTTACTGGAGTGTTAATTTTACTTTCATCAAGAGAAAGTTCTTCAATTTCAACTTTAACGCCAATATCCGGAGAACTCTCGACAACTGTAATATCTTCTTGATAGGTTAAGAAATAAACAATTGCGAAAGCGACTGCTAATAACAACCAGAAGGTTTTCTTGTTTACTACTTTCTTCATGAAAATTTAGTCTTCCATAATGCTCTTAGTACAATAGCTCATTCTATCTTGACCATTATATGGAATCAATACCAATTAAATCTGCGTATTCAAAAATAGTACTAATTTAATAACCGTAAATATAGTAGTTGTCTTACCCCACCCTCTCCAACAAAATCGCTCCAGCGGAATACCCCGCACCAAAAGAGCAAAGCACGCCTTTTTCACCTTTTTGAATATGCTCCCGATGCAGATGAAAAGCGATCACCGAACCTGCTGAACTGGTATTGGCATAAATATCTAAAACATTAGGCGCTTGTAGATCACTCGGCTCTTCACCCAACAATTTTTTAGAAATCAATCGATTCATATTAATATTTGCCTGATGCAACCAAAGTGTTTTGACTTTGTCCATCGTTTGACCGCCAGCTTTTAAAACATCATCAATCAATTTAACGACCATCGGCACCACTTCTTTGAAAACTTTTCGACCTTGTTGTTTAAATAATAAATCTTGGGGATCGTCTGCTTGACGATTTAAAAAACCAAAATTATTTCGAATGGTATTTGAAAATTGAGTCATCATTTTAAATTCGTGAATAGCATAACAATCATCCACATTTCGACTCATTGCATCTTCTTGATTCTCTAGAATAACCGCCGTACAAACATCACCAAAAATAAAATGACAATCGCGATCTCGAAAATTTAGATGCCCCGAACAGATTTCAGGATTGACCATTAATACTTTTTTGTTAGTACCAGAAAAGATCGCATCGTAAGCGGTTTTTATTCCAAAGGTTGCGGAAGAGCACGCCACATTCATATCGAAAGCGTAGCCCTCGCAACCTAACGCCGCTTGTAGCTCGACAGCAATCGCGGGATAAGCTCTCTCCATATTAGAAGCGGCAACTATCACTAAATCTATTTCACTGGCATCCAGTTTTGCCGCCTCAAGAGCTTGCTTGGTAGCAGCTAAACTCATCTCACACATCAACGACATTTCATCATCATCGCGTGGAGGAAAATTGGGTGACATTATATTTGGATCGAGAATATTTTTTTTGGATAAGACAAAACGACTTTTGATCCCTGAAGCTTTTTCTATAAAGGCGCTGCTTGATAATTCCAGGGGGTCTAGCTCGCTCTTTTCTATTGCTTCTGAATTTTCAGAATTATATTGTTCTACATATTGATTAAAGCTAGCGACTAGCTCATCGTTGGAGATGCTTTCTTCGGGCGTGAATAGCCCCGTACCAGAAATGACGATTGAAGCCATGCTCGAAAGACCTTATGATTAAAACCACCTACACCGTAACGTAATACGAATGTAAGATGGATACTACAATTTCAAAGTGTCATGAGTATGCGCGATAATTTTGAGACTGCAATGATTAAAATACTGGTCAGAGCACTGGTTTATATGGCTTTCAGAATTAGAATATCAAACCAGCTCGCTTAAACGGATATTTACTCTTAATATTTATAAGCGGCATAGTTTGACAATAGATGACATTAAATTGTAACTTGGGTGGTTAAACCCACCTCAATATATATACATAAAAATGATACTCAAGCAACAATAGGGCGCAAGCTGCAATTTTACTTGATAAAGAGAACATTATGATAAAACCTGCAATGACTTTAGTGAGTCTTTTGATAATCCCCATAAGCTTTGTTGTATGTGCAAAATCAAATATTAGTGGAAATAGTCTGAATAAAAAACCAACAGCAAAGCGTACCTATATAGTTCAACTAATAGATGAGCCTCTAACAACTTATCAAGGCGGTATAGAAGGGTTAAATGCAACCAAACTTTCGCAAAACAACAAAAAGAGCATAAGTTCCAACAAGATAAAAATCGATGTCAACAGCAAGTCAAGCCTTGCATACAAACAGTACCTTCACAACAAACATCAAGCTAGCTTAAATAGTATTTCTCAAATTATTAATCGAAAGGTAAAACCAAAACATCGATATCATATGGTTTTGAACGGATTTGCGATAAGTACAACTGCATATGAAGCGAGCATCATTGCAACTTTGCCAGAAGTAGAATCAATCCAAATCGCCCAAAAACTTTACGCTCAAACAGATCGAGGTCCACTTTTGATTCAAGCTCCTAGTGCATGGAATGGTACCGCGACAGGCATTTCAGCCCAAGGAGAAGGAATATTAGTTGGTGTTATCGATACAGGTATTAGACACGATCATGCTTCTTTTGCTGAGATATCACCTAGTGATGGTTATGTCCACATCAATCCATTTGGTAATGGAGTATTTGTTGGTTATTGCACTACTACTCCAAGTTTTTGTAATAATAAATTGGTTGGGGCGTACAATTATGTTGACGATGCGACTGATCCTGAAGATGAAAACGAGCATGGAACACACGTAGCATCAACTGCCGTAGGAAATACCCTTACTTTTGATCTAGGCTCCGGAAACGGTTTTAATTTAACAGGCGTTGCACCTAGAGCAAATATCATTGCATACAAAATAGCAGGCTCTTCAGGAACCGATGATAATGGTTCAAGCGTCGCAGCTATCGACCAGGCGGTTATTAATGGTGTAGACGTGATTAACTACTCTTTCGGTAGTGAAGCATTTGATCCATGGATTTCTGCAATTGCAAGAGCCTTTAGAAATGCAAGGGAGGCAGGTGTTATTGTTGTTACCTCTGCCGCAAATGCAGGCCCAAATCCAGGAACCATAGGTTCTCCTGCAGACGCACCCTGGATAACCTCAGTCTCAGCCAGCACTCATGATAGAGGAGAATTTCCTGCCAAATCAATGTCTGATATGGTCGGAGGGATAACGACTCCACCTTCAAGTATTAGTGGTCGAAGTATTACTGGCGAAATAACAGCCGATATCGTTTATGCAGGAAATTTCTCCAATGGTGATACCAATCCTGAGCAATGTTTAACACCTTTTCCCGCTGGTACTTTTTCTGGACAAATCGTGGTTTGTGACCGTGGCGATATAGCCAGAGTTCAAAAGGCAAAGAATGTGGCAGCGGGTGGCGCAGGTGGTTATGTACTAGCTAACATTCAAGGAGGAGCAAGCTTTTTAGCAGATGATATTTATGTGATCCCTGGTATTCACATAATTGCAAATGATGGAGACAACTTAAAAACATGGTTATCGACTGGTGACAGTCACTCAGCCACAATCAACGGCACTGATGGAGTCGTAGGAGTCAATTCTACTAACGCGGATATCATCGCTGGATTCAGCTCTAGAGGACCGAACCCTTCCACTGGAGGAGTGTTGAAACCATCAGTAAGCTCTCCAGGAGTCAATATTTTCGCAGCAGCAATAGGAGAAATAGATTATACCTTTAAACAAGGAACATCTATGTCCAGCCCTCACGTCGCTGGTGCTTCTGCATTAATTAGACAATTAAAACCGAACTGGACTGTAGGACAAGTTCATTCCGCGCTCGTTTCAACAGCAACAACCAGTTTAATGAAAGAAGATGGTGTGACCGCCGCCGATCCGTTTGATATTGGAGGAGGAAGAATTGATATAGCTAGAGCGCTTAATACGGGGCTACTTGTTGATGAAACAATTGCCAATTTTACTGCAGCAAATCCATCAAATGGTGGCGATCCTAAAACATTAAACTTACCGAGTATGGCAAACGAGAGATGTAACATAACCTGTAGCTGGTCACGAGTGGTTACAGCATCAGTAACCGGTACTTGGACTGCCAGTTATGTTACGGACTCAGGTTTGGTTTTAGCAGTATCCCCGAATAATTTCAGTTTGAACGAAAATCAGGCACAAACTTTGTCAATTACAGCTGATGTTGTTGGGGTTGATGGGCAATGGTTGTTTGGACGCCTGATCTTGACACCAGATGACAATGCTATTTCGACAAGTCACTTCCCAGCCGCCGTTAAAGTAGTAAATAGCACTCTACCGTCACAAATATCTATCGAAACCCAAAGAAATTCGGGTCAATACATATTCTCAAATGTTACTTCCCTGGCAACTTCATCACTTGAAGCAAAAGCATATTTAGCGGAAACAACTCCCGTACAAAAATCCTTGGAAGTTGATTCAGATAATGGCTCAGCATTCGATGATCTGGATGATGGAGTATCTATCGAACTTATCAACGTAACGTCAGGCAGCCAATTAATCTATGCGTCGACATTCAATTCATCAGCGGAAGATTTAGACTTATTTGTCGGATTTGATGCAAACAATGATGGACGAGTTCAAGAGTCTGAGCTTTTAGAGTCAAGTACCTCGCCAAACGCCGATGAACAAGTACTAATACGCCAGCCAAGAACTGGAACTTATTGGGTTCTAGTGCAAAATTGGAGTGGTGCAGAAACAGGAGAAGATACATATACTTCTGTAGCTGGTGTAGTTGGCGCAAACGTGAGTTCAGACATCAGTTTAAACCTTCCTTTCGAATCAAATGGAGTAAGCGCATTTGATATTGTGATGAATTTTGATCAAATAAGTGGGCAGCAATATTATGGAGTTCTAACCTTAGGAAGTGGAGTGATAGCAGATGATTTAGGCGTAACCGCTTTTGTTATTGACCGAGTAACTGATGATGTTTCAATTGATGTATCTTCCACAACTGTTGCTGTCGGTTCAGATTTTTCTGTAACTGTTACAATAGATCCATTGACCAGTGAACAAAGAAATTACACTGCTACTATAGATATTCCTGGCGGGTTAGCTGTGAACGCAAGCAGTATTACTAGTGGAGCAACTCTTAGCGGAAATAGAATAACTTGGCATATCACCGTCAGCGGAAACACCACAAACTTTACCTTTAATGCGCAAACTGATTCTAGTCTTGCTGGACAAACAATCAATTTGTCAGTAGACCATAATGTCGATACACCAAATGCAAAATTGGAAACATCTTTAGTTTCGTTTAGTGTCACCGAGCGAAGCTCTGGTGAAGACGAGTCGGGCGGTGGAAACTTATCTTTTTTGTTCTTACTATTACTAGCATTAACCAAAATAGGAAGAAACAAACAAAAAACGGCTCAAAAGAGCCGTTTTTTTCCTTATCAGGTGTGAAACTATCTACTGAAAAGAGATAGTCCAACTATTGATATAACCGGTGTCAGCACCTGCGCTATCTTTTGCCCTCAAATTCCAAACTCCAGCTGAATCCTTAAGACCAACATCAACAGAATAACTTTGCAAAATGTTATTCGCCGAACTACCGGTGCGATTATGCAAATTATAAACTGTTCCATCTGGATGGATTAAATCAACTGTTAGATCGCCAATATAGGTGTGCACAATATCCACATCCACTGCAACGATATTCGACGCTCCAGTACGAGTTGAAGTGATCGGGCTACTCACACCAACTGCGCTATTATCTGGGATATTGTAATTAGCTGTATTGGTATAACTCGCCGCGCCGCCGCCCGTCGATTCAGTGTAAGACCCCGTTAAAGAAACACCGCTAAACGCGCTATAACCTTTTAACATCACATGATAAGTACCCGCTTGAACGTTCGCGATATCACAAGTTTCGTTGTTACCACTAGCGTATGGTCGGCAATCATATACGGTTGTTGTTGGCGCTGAACCAAATTTAACATACATATCCGCATCACCAGTACCACCAGCCATTGCAAAACTTAAGTTAGCCGCGCCAGCTGGAACTTCCATGGTGTAAAAAATTTCTTCTGCGGTTGCTCCTGAAATATTAGTGGTTGCGACACCATTAGTGAGTATGTTTCCACCACCGCCAGTTCCTTCGGTATAACTACCAGTCAAACTAACATCAGCAAAAGTACTATAGGCATTCAGCATCACATGATAAGTACCCGCCTGAACGTTAGCTATATCACAAGTCTCATTATTGCCAGTAGCATAAGGACGGCAGTCATAACTAGTTAGAGTTGGTGCCGTACCAAACTTAACGTAAAGATCCGCATCTCCAGTGCCACCGCTCATGGCGAAACTCAAGTTGGTTGCACCCACAGGCACTTCCATTGTATATGTAACTTGAGTGCCCGTAGCCGCACCAATTGCTGTAACAGCTACACCATTCTGCAAGATATTACCCGTCGGAGGAGGTGTCGTACCACCACCGCTGCCGTCACAACCATTAGCAGTGATGTAGTCAACCGCCGCTTTGGCTTGTACCAAGCCATAACCAAATTGAACATCACGTCCTACAGCGCCTAAATCTTCTGCAGTGGCATTCAGTACCGCTCTAATTTCAGCATTAGTACAGGTTGGATGATGACTCCATGCTAATGCAGCCACACCTGCTACATGAGGAGATGCCATTGAAGTACCACTTAGCTTGCTATAATTTCCTGGACCAATATTGACCGTCGTACTCTGACCGATTTGCGTTAACATCGCTTGACCATCAGCCTGCGCAGCGGTCACTGCAGGAATTGTCGTGACATTGGTTGTACCTAAAGTCGCTGACAGAGCACCTGCCACATTGTTGTATATAATTGCGCCTGCACCGCCGCTATCTTCACAGTTTTTCACTTTATCATGAAAAGAAATAACGCCACGCTCAATCAAACAGATCCTTCCTGCTGCGCCAGTATCAATTGCCTCACCTGTCGCAAAATTATATAACCCGCCCGTAGCAGTGCCTTGGTTTTCCATTCCATTAACTGAGTAACCAGTTGTTCCTACAGTTAACTCCGAAACCGTACCAGTTCCCGTTGGAAAAGTTGACAACACATCAACACCTGGTGCCGCAATTTCAACTTGTGAATTTTTTTGAGAAAAATCAGCTAGAGCTTTTGTGCTATCAATCGCAGCAACGGACATAACTGAGTCATAAGAAGCAGGATAGCTTAACGCGTCAGTGGTATTGGTTGGAACACCATCATTACCAGCCGCAGCAATCATCAACACGCCTGCATCGTAGGTTGCTTGCAGAGCATTTTGCTCAGTGATTGAAGATCCCGCCCCACCAAGACTCATGTTAATAACATCAGCACCATTGTTCGCACAAGTGGTGATAGCGTCTGCGAGGCTAGATGAATATGCCCAACCGGCAGCATTAAAAACTTTAACGATATGCAAGCTTACATCAGAACCGATAACACCTCGAACACCAACACCGTTATTTAAAGCAGCAATGGTTCCTGCAACATGGGTTCCATGTGGACCACCTTCGTCAAACCAATTACCGGTTCCAACGTCGTTGGTACCATTAATCGTGCCACCTTGAGTGCCCATATCTTCATGGGGTAGATCCAAACCTGAGTCGATCACACAAACTTTTTTACCGCCAGCAGACGCCGCTGCTACACTGTCATCGACCAAGTCAGCTTGCACTAAACCAATACCATAAGGGCTGGTTTGTGCCAAAGCGTAACGAATAAGATCTTCTTCGACGTACTCGACATCAGCATCGGCTCGTAGTTCTGCCAATCGAGATTGCTTCACCTCGGCAGTAAAAACGCCCATATTCGGCATATCTGCCTTGATAGTTGCTCCAAGCCCAGCGGCTCGTGATCGTAACGAGCCACGCGCTGACATGCCCGCTCTTTGTAGCGAGTTGCCATTTTTATATTTGACAATATACCGCTTTGGTAGAGGCGATGTTGAGTTTTGAATATTATTGGCATTTGCTGCCAGATTGTTTTCTGCGGCATTACCGACAGAAAAAGCGTTAGTCGACAATGTAGCGCCCACGAGAACCGCCGATATCAATGTCGATACCTTTTTTACAGGATACTTCATTAAAAATTACTCCTAAACCTGAATGTTATTTTATATATACTTTTTTTATATAGCTTTTGTAAGCTTCTTATTTTACGTATTAACAAGGTTTCCCCAGGCAATACAGCGCCTACTATAGCAAAATTATCTCAATAAAAATATGTCAATAATACCTAAGCTAAGTAACCATTTGATCTTAGATAACCTGACAACTCAAATGAATTAGGTTCTATCATCAATTTTTCTTTGGAATTTATCGCATAAATTAGTTAGTCTACCGCTTCTACCTCATTGAAAACCTCATGACTATTTCATAACTGGAGCTCACGCGACAATGTCATCAAATAAATCGCCATCAAAAAAACAAAACGCTTTTTACGCTCAATCAGGCGGTGTCACCGCTGTTATCAATGCTTCCGCGTGCGGACTGATTGAAACGGCAAGACAACACAAAGACAAAATAGGTAATGTTTATGCTGGTCGAAATGGAATTATTGGCGCTTTGACCGAAGATCTGATTGACACTAGCAAAGAATCAAAAAAATCCATTGCCGCTTTAAAATATACCCCATCAGGTGCATTTGGATCATGTCGTCATAAACTAAAAAGCTTTGAAGATAACCAGGCAGAATACGAACGCTTAATTGAAGTTTTTAAGGCTCACAATATCGGTTACTTTTTTTATAATGGTGGTGGAGACTCGATGGATACAGCCAATAAAGTCTCTCAGGTCAGCCAAAAAATGGGGTTTCCCATCACCTGCATCGGCATTCCAAAGACGGTTGATAATGACTTACCCATCACAGATAACTGCCCGGGTTTTGGTAGCGTAGCAAAATATGTTGCGGTATCCATTCGTGAAGCAGGATTTGACGTTGCATCAATGGCTGAAAGCTCAACCAAAGTATTTGTGATGGAAGTGATGGGACGCCACGCGGGTTGGATTGCCGCCGCCGGAGGACTTGCCTCCGAAAAAGAAGGTGATGCTCCGCATATTATACTATTCCCTGAAATCGCGTTTAATAAAGAAAAATTTCTTAAGAAAGTAAAACAATGTGTTAAAAAATTTGGATACTGCGCTATTGTGGTTTCAGAAGGTGCAGCTTATAAAGACGGAACCTTTTTAGCTGACGCCGGAACTGTCGACTCTTTTGGTCACAAACAATTGGGTGGTGTCGCGCCAGTCGTCGCTAAAATGATCAAAGATGAATTGGGATTCAAATACCACTGGGCGGTCGCTGATTATTTGCAACGCGCCGCACGGCATATTGCATCAGAAACAGATGTTGAGCAAGCATATGCTATGGGAAAAGCGGCAGTAGAATTTGCGCTTGCAGGCAAAAATGCGGTGATGCCAACGATTGTAAGAGCAAAAACAAAAAAATATAAATGGAGCATTGGTGAAGCCAATTTATCTGCCGTTGCCAATGTCGAAAAAATGATGCCGAGAAAATATATTTCGAGTAACGGCATGCACATTACCCAGGCTTGTCGCGATTATTTAGCACCTTTAATTAAGGGAGAATCTTACCCTCCGTTCAAAGATGGCTTACCGCAATATGTTGTATTGAAAAACCAAGCCGTTAAGAAAAAATTAAAGTCTTTTAAGAATTAAACATCAACAAAACCTTATTGAGAAAATAAAAAAGCCTATGAAACAAAACCCGTCGCTATCCGACAAAATTAAAATTATCACTGGAGAATTTGACCTATGAATAAAAACATACTCTCTGTTAATTTCTTACTTTTTTATTTTCTGCTTATGGTTTTATTGTTTAATGTCCCTGTTCTAGCTCAACCCCACTATGCAGAAAGACAACGAGCGGCAGATCGAGCGAAAAAAACAGATGCTGAAGTTTTAGCAAAATATAATACTCTACTCGACAAAACAAAGGTTATAAAGAAGCCAGATTCTGGAGAGTTTGATGAGCACAATAGCTTAACACCCGATTATATCAAAGCTGAACAAAAAACTTGGCTTGTTTATCGTGATTCATACTGTGAATTAAATACTCATATAAATGTTTTTCCATCTGGCAGTCTTTTAGCTTGGCAGGAATATAACACCTGTATTGCGAGTATGAATGAAGACCGTTTGCAACGTTTAGATGATATTAAAACTTCTTTAACACAATAACGACCAGCTTCCTAACAGCTTTTCATGTGACTGCCCTAATTCTATTCCGCTATTTTACTCTGGTGAACTATCCAACCTATTTTTTTGATAGAGATAATAAATCGCTGGCAATAAGAACATTGATACTAACGGAGCGGTAATCATGCCACCGACAATGGGCACTGCAATCGGACGAATAACTTCCATTCCAACCCCGCTTCCAAAAAGAATCGGCACAAAACCAGCAATGATAATTGCTACAGTCATCGTTTTAGGTCGCACTCTTTTTGAGCTGCCATCAAACACGGCTTTTCTTAGCTCCTGTTCATCTTTTGGTTGTCGCTTTTTGACTGCTTCGTTAAGATAAATTAACATCACTACACCGAACTCGACGGATATTCCAGCCAACGCAATAAAGCCAATAGCCACCGCTACCGACATGCTAATTGAATAGAAATAAAGTAGCCATAGTCCACCGAGTAATGCTAAAGGCACAGTCATCATAATCAATATCGGTTCAAAGAAATTCTTAAAGCTGGCATATAAAAGAATAAAAATAATCGCAATCGTCAAAGGTATAATATAACTAAGGTTTTCTTTCGCTTGCTCAAAAGATTCAAATTTACCCGTCCAGTGCAGGCTATATCCCGTCGGTAATTTTACCCCTTCGCTTATTGCTTTCTTTAATTTTTTTACGTAAGCACCGAGATCTAGCTCTTGTGTATTTATATAAACATAACTACTTAAGCGACCATTTTCACTTTTAATCATCGCTGGACCATCGGCATATTTAATTTCAGCAAACTCACTTAGAGGCAATAGCTCACCATGTTTACTCACTATTGGGAGGTCACGTAGCTTGCTAACCGAATTTCTGAGATCTTGAGGGTAGCGGAGATTAACCGAATAACGCTCTCTTCCTTCAACCGTTTCAGTTACATTTGCGCCACCAACCGCACTTGATATAATTTCTTGTAAATCGGCAATATTAAATAATTGTTGACCTGCATTATATCGGTTTATTTTAATATCAACATACCGTCCATTCGTTGTGCGATCTGCTATCACAGAAGAAGTTCCCTCAATATTCCTGGTTAACTCTTCTATTCGTTTTGTGATTTTTTCGATAATTTTTATATCGGCTCCCGTCACTTTTATACCAACCGGTGTTTTAATACCGCTCGATAACATTTCAATCCTTGCTCCGATTGGCATTAGCCATGCGTTGACCAAACCCGGAACCTGCACCCTTTGATCTAAAGCCTTTTTTATTTTTTCAAACGTCATGCCTTCGCGCCATTCATCTTTTGGTTTTAACCTGATGGTTGTTTCCAACATGTTTAATGGAGCTGGATCGGTTGCCGTTTCCGCTCTACCTATTTTTCCGAAAACACGCTCAACCTCTGGTACAGTTAAAATCAGACGATCCGTTTGTTGTAATAATTCTCTTCCTTTATCGATAGAGATGCCGGGTAAAGTTGTAGGCATATATAGAAGATCACCTTCATTTAGTTCTGGTACAAATTCAGAACCTATTTTTGTTCCAGGTAATATCGCACTAAAAAGCAAGACGACAGAAATGATAATCACTTTAACCGGAGAATTAAGCGCAGCCGTTATAAATGGTCGATACGCTGCGGTAAACCACCGATTAATGGGGTTAACATTTTCTTTTACGATCTTGCCTTTAATAAAAAATACAGATAAAGCTGGAATTAATGTTATAGACATAGCTGCTGCTGCTGCCATTGCATAGGTTTTTGTATAAGCAAGTGGACTAAATAATTTACCCTCTTGAGCCTCTAAAGCTAACACTGGCAAAAAACTTATTGTAATAATAATTAAAGAATAAAAAAGTGGTGGACCAACTTCCCGGGTCGCTTGAATAATAATAGTTATTCTTGACTGTGTTTTGCCACTCTCAGAAGCTAACCGCTTGTGAATATTTTCAATGATCACAATTGCCGCATCAAGCATGGCTCCAATCGCAATCGCTATTCCTCCCAGCGACATAATGTTTGCATTAATACCTTGAAATTTCATAATAACAAAAGCAGTCAAAATACCTATGGGCAAACTAATTGCTATGACTAATGCCGACCTTATATGAAACAAAAATAAGCCGCATATAATTACCACTATCAATATTTCCTCAAATATTCTATTTTTTAATGAATCCACCGATTGATTAATCAGATCAGCGCGGTTATAGGTTTCAACTAACTCAACACCATCAGGCAAATATTGCTTTAATTCTCCAATTCGATTTTCTACCTGGTGTATGACCGAAAGTGCATTTTCCTGCCAACGCATAATCACGATCCCGCCAACCACTTCACCTTGTCCATCAAGTTCTGCTACTCCTCGTCTTGGGGAGGGACCTTCTCTAATAGTTGCAATATCACCAAGAAATACTGCGGCTCCAACCGAATTAACCCCTAGCGGCCCGACTTTCTCGATATCTTCTTTGTTTGATAAATATCCTCGAATGCGGATCATGTACTCTGCTTCGGAAAGCTCTAAAACAGAAGCACCTAACTCTTGATTTCCTCGTTTGAGTGCGTGCACTATTGATGCGAGAGTTATTAGCTCATTTTTTAAAACATTAGGATCGATTACGATTTGATATTGTTTGACCATGCCGCCAAGCGGAGCAATTTCTGCAACTCCGGGAATTGATTCAAGTTCATAACGTAAAAACCAATCCTGAATTGAACGCAGATCGGAAAGATCGTGCTGACCTGATTTATCAATTAAAGCATATTGATAAATCCAACCAACACTGCTCGCGTCCGGACCAAGTGACGGTTTAACACTTTTTGGTAGTTCTCTTTCAACTTCTGAAAGGTATTCTAAAACGCGCGTTCTGGCCCAATAAGGATCAACAGAGTCCTCGAAAATTACATACACATAAGAATCACCAAAAAACGAAGCCCCGCGAACTGATTTAGCACCTGGAACTCGTAACATTGATGTGGTTATTGGATAAGTAACTTGATCTTCGACTATTTGAGGCGCTTGCCCCGGATAACTGGTTTTAATAATAACTTGTGTTTCGGATAAATCAGGGATCGCGTCGAGTGGAATGTTTTTTATGGAAACGATCCCCCAAACGGCCAGGATCACACTCAGCAATAAAACCAATAGCCGGTTTTCTATCGACCATCGAATAATACTTCCGATCAATGTTCAATTACCAAATCTGGCGAACTCATACGAGATATTCCGGATTTAATCTGGCTTTCTGAATCTAGCAAAAATTGTCCAGAAACAACGACGCCCATTCCAAGTTCTAAGCCAGAAATAATCTCTACAGATTCATCATCCTCTAACCCTGTTATCACATCAACCGGTTGAAAATGCCCATTTTCTTTTGCTACAACAACAATACTTTTGTTTTCTGAGCGTATAACTGCCGATGAAGGCACGAGTAAAACTTCATTTTTTAAATTTGCTTCAACGACCATTTCGGTCTGCATTCCCAACCTCAAATCAACACGGTCATTGGTTTTAAAATCAGCATACAATTTAACCGATGAAGTACTACTACCAACTAACTCTTCTACGTTTCTAACTTTACCTTGCCAGCTAATTCCGGGGAAATTTCTTACAACCATAGTTACTGATTGTTCCGGTTTTAACCAAACCCACTGTGTCTCAAAAATATCGGAGTAAACTGAAATGGAATAAATAGGCAATAAAGTTGCGATTAAGTCATTTGAACTAACAGGATCGCCAACTTTAATATTTAACTCAGAAAGCAAACCGGCAGCTGGTGACCTAAGTGTATAAAGACCTGATGTTTGCCTGGTTTCAACTAAAGTTTGTAGTTGTTGACGAGAAAAATCCAAAGAGCTAAGTCGTTGTTGTATGCTTTTTAATGACCGATTATCCTTACTTTCAAAAGCGCTCAAATAACGCGTTTGAAGTTTCAGGATTTCATCAGATTCAATCATCAAGATTGGCTGCTCTTTAAATAATTGTTCACCTTCCATGGTTTGACTGATCATTTTTATGCTACCGGAAACTGGTGATCTTAAATCATAAATTTTAGTGTTATTAACCTGGTTAACATAACCGTAAATTTTAACCTTTTTGCTGATTTTTCCTTTCCTGACACCGGTAGTCTTTATTGATAAATTATTGATCACTGAAGAATGAATAAACACTTCGGCATGCTCCGCGTTTTTAGGCATCTTTGAAGTAAAATTTTCCTTTTGTCTGCTGATTAAAGACATTCCACAAATTGGGCAGCTGCCAGCATGTTCCTCGTGAATGTGCGAGTGCATTGGACAAGTATAGTATGTCGACTTTATTGGTTTAGACGAGGTCTTAATTTGACCGTCTGAATTGCGAAGTGATATTACTAAACTACTTGATAAAACGCCTAAGAAAAAGACCAACAATATAGCTAACATAGCCTGCATTTTTGATATTTTCATTTAGGCTAACCAAGAATATGCCGGTACTTATCAAAATACCGGCAATTTAAACGATTGATAAGGACTACAGACTGCTACAAACCGAGCCAACAAAAGGTTGTAGAACATTGCCTGTAACAGTTATTCCAGTAACACAGAAAGTTACGCTCAGATTGCCTTTAGCGGAGCTTGTAGAATTAATCGAGGTTTGTCCGTTGACATCAGTCGCGGCACTTGCAGAAATAACTTCATTAATGCTACCGGAAAATTCTCCAGAGACCACAGCCCCCTCTACAAGATTTCCCTTCTCATCGACCACCACAATATTCGCAACACCTATTTTCCTACCACCGCCGATTCCGCTGGTTGTAACGGTAATTGAACCAACATCCAGAACAGTACCAGGGACTGGTGGAGGTGGTGGTTGAACGCCAATTTGATATTTCTCCATGTAGGTTACACTCGAAGGATATACTGGAGCGGGATTACCACCAATAACATCCATCCATCCCATCGCCCCTTGATCTTCATGATCCAGGATATGGCAATGCATAATAGTTTTGCCCTCAAAAACCGTTGAGGTTTGAGGGTTGAGATCAAAACGAACCTGACAGGCGGCCGCCATCACATCATAATACTCTCCAGCCTCATAATCACCGCAATTTGTTTGAGCCTGAAAGTGATACACGTGCAAATGAAATGGATGCTTGGTAGCCCCTTTTACGTTCCATTCCTGAACGCCATCTGCTTGAGTTACAAAAGTAGGAACATTTATATCAAACTTACTTCCATTAATTGTCCGTGCGCCCATATTAACCGTTTCAAAATTCGTTACTGGTTCAGCTCTTAGATCTCTAAGATAACCAGGTCGATAGGAATTCCATTGTGAAACACCATCCACATCGTAAGGGTGAACCGCTGGATTGGCAGGTAACGCAGAATCAGCACTAATATTTGCTACGACCTGATTCCCAACTGACACGGTTGAATCAGCAGAACAACGCAAAGCAATATCCGCACGAGATGCCCCGGTCAGACTAATAATATTGTCAGTAATATCCTTAGGAACTTTCGTTCTCCAGACCCCATCGCGAGACATCAGCGCAACCTCACACTGACTACCAAATGATAAAGCTTCTGTATTCGAATTAGCATCAGCCATAACAATTCGCCAATGTTGCCATGTATTTGCGGGCATACAAACTGAACCTGATACTTTACCATTCACATTCCACCCGGGAGCGAGTGTGCCCGAAACCAAGGTGTCACCACCAGTGCCTGCCACGCTCGGATCAAGGTATCCAATAGTCAGATGTCTTTCTTGCATATCAGCAACATTTTGCGGAATCGGATCGAATTTATCATCGATAATAATCATTCCGAATGCGCCACTTGATATTTGCAAGAAAGTTGAACCATGGTGATGAGCGTGATACCAGAACGTGCCTCCCATATGATCTGAAGGAATATCATAAACATAGTCGCCACCATAACCACCTTCGAAAAAGCGGGTGACATCATCACTAGGAGACTCCCCAGAAATATGTAATCCATGGGTATGTAGATTGGTTACATTGGGGTCTTTCATTACGTTATGAGCAGTACTAATAGGCTCATAGGGCAATAAGTTTTTAAACTTCAAAACGTATTTTTTACCTGGCTCCATTACAATAGTTGGTCCAGGTATCGCGAGCGGTTGCCCTTCTTGAGCATAGGCTCTCGTATTAAGGGTTTCACCATTAATAATTAGATTGACCTCATCGATAATCAGGGTGCCACTAAAATAAGCTGGCTCACCATTGGCTGCTGGATGCTCAGTCCATTGAAACAACGGCGCGTCTTCGACAACATTACTCGTTGGACACTGAGTCGCATAGGTGACAAAAGGCACCATCAGTAGTAAAACCAATAAAAACTTATTCTTCATAAAACTTCCCCAACGTGACAGCTAACTAAATTTACTTAACCGTGAACTGTACACTAGAGTAGGGTCGATTACAATTTTCAGTCAGACCAATTTCTGGATAAAAGCCGTGAGTAGAACAGTATTTACATGTTACAACTTCATTCGCGTTGTTTGAATGTATCGCTCAGAGGGATGGTTACTGCTAACATAATTAGTTTAATCATATTGCTTTGCTCCACTTGGCGAAAAGCACAACACAATAAAAATATAAAAAAGCCGCTCAAAGAAATGAGCGGCTGAGGTAGAGCCAAGCGCTAGCTATAATAGTTCAGACTCTAATTGGAAAACTAAAGTTACCGATTGCCCTAACTGAGAAACTGCTTTGTTATCAACTTTTTTGGGATCATACTTCCATTTTTTCAAAGCTCGTCTAGCAGATCGTTCAAAAATACCTCTGGGTTTTGCATCAATTACTGACACATTAACCGGTCGCCCCATTTCTGAGATATCAAACGACAAGGTAACGTAACCTTCTAAACCTTCTCGAGCAGCAACTGGTGGATAAGATGGATTAATTCTAACTCGTGGAGTTGCTTCTCCATTTCCTCCACCGCCCCAACTTGTTCCAGTGTTGACGATGGAGATACCAATTCCAGTATCTTGATTAATAGAAACTCTTTCAAATTTTGGCTTAGGACTGGGAGAACTTATCGCCGCCACTTTCGTGAAAGCTTCTGGTGGCGTCAGCTCTTTTTCCTCTTTAGGAAGTATGCGTTTTATTCTATTTGGCGGTTCGTCTATGTCGTCAAAATTAAAAGAAATGTTTTTGGTAACCACTTCGGGTGGTGCAGCCATTGCGTCCGGCTCGATTAGCATAGTCATTCCCACAAATACAAAGAATGAAAAGGTTATCGCTAAGATTACTGAAATTATTTTTGACATATTTTTCTCCTTGGTTGAATAATATCACTTGTCTTTCATGCGTTACAAACGTGGCAACAATAAAAAAGGGTTAAATTTATATACCGGTTTTAGGAAAAAGAGAGGTTTATTCAAATAATTCTAGAATTGCGGGAGTAAAATGATAAGAAACTATAGAAATTGATGGTGGGTCGTGTGTGAATATTAACTCGCTATATCATATGCATCCCCCTGAGTAATTCCTGATAAATAAAACCTCTCAAAAATAAAGAATCATCTTCATCTATTTCTTCTATGTTGACACCGTACAAAAATGTCCCCGTACCATCATCTTCCTTAACATAGGTAACGTAGCAATCCATCGTGACGATTCGCTCTATGGAGTCTAAAACTACGGGCAATGTGATATTTAGCAAATTATCCATCAAAGCAACCTTGGCATTAGATTCTATTCTTCCTCCGGAACAGCTTAGATTTAACATTTTGGCTGTTAATGCTGGTGAACTGTGAGTTTTATTAATTACCGTAGCGTTGATATCGGTTTCAACTCTCACCTCTTTTCTAACTTCAACGGTTTGTACTTGTTTTGGGATTTCCAAATGTAGGTATGGGTATGGCTGACCGCGAGTTAACATAACACGCGTGGCAAAACCGGAAACAACATTTTTTACCACAAATCTCAAAGTAACATTCTGTCCTTCTCTGACGAAATAAACCTTGTTTTTACCGGTTATGGGCGCAGAAACAATCACACTACTTTGTGGGTTAATCCCGATAAACCTCACTGGATAGCGCTGCTCTGCATTATCGCCAATTTGTATTTGTAAGGTGTCACCAAAGGTTAAACCTAATTCTTCCACTCTCATATCAAATAGCTCTGCATTCGTCCATTTCATCCTGTGGGATGGATGTTATTAAGATATTTATCAATTCGCTAAGTAATCACGCCTAATTTTGTTAAGATATCGAGCATTACGACTATAAGTGTAGACCTAATTAGAATAATAATGGCAAATCTTATAGGTTTATTCGCCTATTCGAACGCAAACCAATTTAGCTAAGAGTGATTTAAGGGATAGATATTAATGAGAGAGGTAAAAAAACAATTTCTGTGGATTGGTCCGCTGCTAGCGGGGTTATTAGCGATTTTGTTGGTTGTTATTGGTATGAAGTCACAAATTGTCGTGGTAGCTAGCATTACTCTTCTCTGTGCTGTTTGGTGGATTTTCGAGCCAATTCCAATTCCTGTGACCTCGATGATCCCGCTCGCAGCATTTTCTTTAACCGGCGTTCTTACGTCGAATCAAGTCGCATCAGCCTATGGTCACCCGCTGATCTTACTATTACTTGGTGGTTTTATTCTCTCGCAATCTATGAGTTATTCTGGCGCACATCGTCGGATCGCTTTGATGATGGTCAACTTATTTGGAAGCTCATCTCCCAAGCACCTGGTCATGGGGTTTATGGTTGCTGCAGCCATTTTAAGTATGTGGATATCCAACACCGCTACCACCCTGATGTTATTACCAGTAGCCCTTGCCACTGTTGAAAGTGCCAATGATAAACGATTAACCAGCGCGCTCCTGTTAGGCATAGCCTACGCCGCAAGTATCGGTGGAATTGGCACGCCAATTGGTACCCCACCAAACGCGTTGTTTATGTCGACCTATAATGAAGCAACTGGCGGAGCACTTGGTTTTTTGGGTTGGATGAAATGGGCGATCCCGCTGGTAGTCATTTTTATTCCTATCGCAATGCTCTGGATCACTCGTAATTTACCCAAGACCTTGCATGTGAATGTTCCATCCACAGGTAAGTGGACAACTGTCGAAAAACGCGTTTTATGGGTATTCGCTGCAACCGCTTTATTATGGATTACTCGACAGGAACCCTTTGGTGGTTGGAGTCAATTAACTGGGCTGACTAAGGCTAACGATGCAAGTATCGCGCTGTTGGCTTGTATTACGATGTTTATTATTCCAGATGGTAAAATTGTCGATGGCAAACAGGGTAAGTTACTCAATTGGGAAACAGCCAATAAAATTCCCTGGGGAGTTTTATTACTTTTCGCTGGTGGAATTTGTATCGCCAAAGCATTTGGAGCAAGCGGTTTAAGTGAATTAATCGGTGCTCATTTGGCAAAAGTGACCGTTTTACCGACTATCATTGTCATCGCATTGATCGCCTTAACTGTCACATTCTTAACCGAAATGACCAGCAATACCGCAACTACAGCTCTTTTGATGCCTATTTTAGCTGCAGCCGCTATTGCCGCCGAGATTGATCCTGCACTCCTAATGGTACCAGCCGCGATGAGCGCCAGTTGCGCATTTATGTTACCCGTCGCCACGGCACCGAATGCAATTGTGTACGGTAGCGAACAAGTCAGCATTCAAGAAATGGTGCGCAACGGATTTGCATTAAATATAATAGGCGTCGGATTGATCACAACTGTTTGTTATATGCTGATTTAAGTATTAAAAAAATGCGATAATTAACCACTAGACATTAACATTAAAAGATAAAAAATTTTCATCACATAAGCACAGAGCACACTGAGTTATTGTTAACAATGAGTTTATTCTTTCTCGGTATTGCTCTGTGCTTCTGTGGTAAATCTCCTTTTAATTCTGGAAATATTTATGAACAAAACATATCGAAAACCATTACCAAATACTGATCTAAACTATTTCGATACTCGCGCCGCCGTAAATGAAATAGAGCAAGGTGCTTTTGATAAACTCCCCTACACTTCTCGCGTACTTGCAGAGAATTTAGTTCGCCGTTGTCCGCCTGAACAACTAACCGATTCGCTCAAGCAAATAATCGAACGTAAACGTGATTTGGATTTTCCGTGGTTTCCCACTCGCGTGGTTTGCCATGATATTCTTGGTCAAACCGCTTTTGTTGATCTTGCGGGATTGCGTGATGCGATTGCAGAAAAAGGCGGCGATCCGTCGCAAATCAATCCTGTTGTTCCAACTCAATTAATTGTTGATCATTCCCTTGCTGTTGAACATGCTGGTTTTGAAAAAGATGCTTTTGAAAAGAATCGTGCGATTGAAGATCGTCGTAATGAAGATCGTTTTCATTTTATAAATTGGACAAAAACGGCTTTTAAAAATGTCGATGTGATCCCTCCAGGTAACGGCATTATGCATCAAATTAATTTAGAAAAAATGTCACCTGTTATTCAATCGCGAGATGGCGTGGCATTTCCAGATACTTTAGTAGGAACTGACAGCCATACACCGATGGTTGATGCTCTTGGCGTGATCGCTGTTGGTGTTGGCGGATTAGAAGCAGAAAGCGTGATGCTAGGACGAGCTTCTTATATGCGACTGCCGGATATTATAGGCATCAATTTGACTGGCAAACCACAGCCGGGGATCACTAGCACTGATATCGTTTTAGCCTTAACAGAATTCTTGCGGAATGAAAGAGTCGTTTCAAGTTACCTGGAATTTTACGGGGAAGGAGCTTCCCACTTAACCCTGGGCGATCGAGCAACTATTTCAAATATGACACCCGAATTTGGCGCAACCGCAGCGATGTTTTATATCGATCAACAAACTATTGACTATTTAAAGCTCACAGGGCGTGAAGACGAACAAGTTAAACTAGTTGAAACATACGCAAAAGAATCTGGCTTATGGGCAGATAATTTACAAAATGCCGAATATGAGCGAGTACTAACTTTTGACTTATCTTCGGTAGTGCGTAATATCGCCGGACCATCAAATCCACATAACCGAGTCGCAACTTCTGAGCTCGCGGCAAAAGGAATTAGTCGCGAAGTTGAAAATGAAGCAGGAAAAATGCCAGATGGTGCTTGTATCATTGCTGCAATTACCAGCTGTACTAATACCAGTAATCCGCGCAATATGATTGCCGCAGGTTTAATCGCTCGCAACGCAAACACTTTAGGTTTGACTCGAAAGCCCTGGGTAAAAACATCACTCGCTCCAGGATCTAAAGCCGTCCAACTTTATTTGCAAGAAGCTGAGCTTTTACCCGAGCTTGAACAATTAGGTTTTGGCGTAGTCGCTTTTGCGTGTACTTCATGTAATGGTATGAGCGGCGCGCTTGACCCAACTATCAAGCAAGAAATTTTAGATCGCAATCTTTATACTACAGCGGTTTTATCAGGCAATCGAAATTTTGACGGGCGGATTCATCCTCATGCTAATGAAGCTTTTCTTGCGTCGCCACCATTGGTAGTAGCTTATGCGATTGCCGGGACGATCCGCTTTGATATCGAAAAAGATCCGCTCGGTTTTAATTCTGATGGAGAGCCGATTACCTTAAAAGATATTTGGCCAAGCGATGAAGAAATTGATGCTGTGATAAAACAAAGCGTTAAACCGGAACAATTTAAAAAAGTTTATGATCCTATGTTTGACTTGAACGTGGACTATGGCGAGACAAATGATCCGCTATATAAGTGGCGTCCTCAAACCACTTATATTCGACGTCCACCCTACTGGGAAGGTGCCCTTGCTGGTGAACGAAGCATGAAAGCGATGCGACCACTGGCAGTTTTAGGTGATAATATTACGACGGATCATTTGTCTCCGTCTAACGCTATACAAGCGTCCAGTGCAGCCGGTGAATACTTGGCAAAAATGGGATTACCGGAAGAAGACTTTAATTCCTACGCAACTCATCGTGGTGATCACTTAACGGCTCAACGAGCCACTTTTGCCAATCCTAAATTATTTAATGAAATGGTAAAAGAAAATGGAGAAACTAAACAAGGCTCACTTGCCAGAATAGAGCCTGACGGTAAAGTCACTCGTATGTGGGAAGCAATTGAAACTTATATGGATCGTAAGCAACCATTAATTATTATTGCAGGAGCAGATTACGGTCAGGGTTCATCAAGAGACTGGGCAGCAAAAGGTGTTCGACTAGCAGGCGTTGAAGTGATCGTCGCCGAAGGATTCGAGCGAATTCATCGAACTAATTTAATTGGTATGGGGGTTTTGCCATTAGAGTTTATTAATAACGAAACTCGCACGACTTATGACATTAATGGTATTGAAACTTTCGATGTGATTGGTCAACCAACTCCAGGCAATCAGTTAGTCGTTAAAATGACGCGCAAAAATGGCGAAGAAGTAGAAATTCCAGTGAAATGTCGACTCGATACCGCCGAAGAAGTTTCCATCTACGATGCCGGTGGTGTTTTGCAACGTTTCGCTCAGGACTTTTTAGAATCAACCACTAATTAAAACTGAATGATAAAAAATTCTTAGCGCAGAAGTACAGCGTATACAGAAAAATTATGGTTTAAAAACCCGCTCTATCTGTACTTCTGTAGTAAAAATGTTTTAAAGGATCTATTTTATGTCCCATGCTCCACAAATAAAAATTCCCGCCACTTATATGCGCGGCGGAACCAGTAAAGGTGTATTTTTTAAATTAACCGATTTACCTCAAGTTGCACAAACAGCTGGTGAAGCTCGAGACAATCTATTGCTCAGAGTAATCGGCAGCCCCGATCCTTATGGCAAACAAACTGATGGTATGGGCGGCGCAACTTCTAGTACCAGCAAAACAGTTATTTTATCAAAAAGCTCTCAACCGGATCATGATGTTGATTATTTATTTGGACAAGTAGCTATTGACCGACCATTTGTTGATTGGAGCGGTAACTGTGGAAACTTAACCGCTGCGGTTGGCTCATTTGCTATCACTAATAATCTCGTTGATAAAGCTCGTATTCCTGAAAATGGCATCTCTGTGGTTCGCATTTGGCAAGCCAACATAAAAAAAACCATTATTGCTCATGTACCAATAAGCAATGGCGAAGTACAAGAAACTGGTGATTTTGAATTAGATGGGGTCACCTTTCCTGCCGCCGAAGTGAAAATAGAGTTTATAAAACCTTCGGCTGGAGATAGTGCGATGTTTCCAACGGGGAACTTAATTGATGAGTTGGAAGTGCCAGAAATAGGAACCTTTAAAACCACCATGATCAACGCAGGTATTCCAACAATTTTTTTAAACGCTGAAGATATAGGCTATGCAGGAACCGAATTACAAAACGATATTAATAGTGATAAAAAAGCTTTAAAAAGATTTGAAACCATTCGCGCATATGGCGCAATAAAAATGGGATTAATTAACAATATCGACGAAGCCGCTAGCAGACAACATACACCAAAGATAGCATTCGTTTCCAAAGCCGCAGATTATGTTTCATCCAGCGGAAAACAAATTAATGCGTCTGATATTGATATCAATGTACGCGCTTTATCGATGGGATTATTGCACCATGCCATGATGGGAACCGCAGCGGTTGCTATCGCAACCGCAAATGCAATTCCGGGAACAATCGTCAACCTGGCTGCGGGTGGTGGCGAGCGAAATCAAGTTAATTTTGGTCATCCATCTGGAACATTAAAAGTTGGTGCGGAAGCGAGCTGCGTCAATGGAAATTGGAGCGCGGATAAAGCCATCATGAGTCGTAGTGCGCGAGTATTGATGGAAGGAATGGTTTACGTACCAAGTGATTCATTTTAAAATATAATCAAATACGGATAAAAAAGGCGCTTTCTAAGCGCCTTTTTTTATAAGTAATATCACACGTTGTTTACTGAGGAAAGTCCATACCATGTTCATCAAGGATAGTTTCCCAAACACCGCCAGCCGTTGTCATTGCTGTGTAAATCATATCTGCAGCTAACTTCACATCGTTAGAAAAAGTACCATTGACTTTAGCAATTTTCAATGTTCCGACTCTATTTCCTGAAACAGGCACAGGATTTTCAGCGGTTCCTCCCATTGGGATAATATCAAGATCACAACTAAACTTTGCAGCTTCGCGTTTCAAATATTTCGCTTGATGATAGAAGATAATTCCTGCATCTGCGTAATCATTACATAAGGCGTAAGGCACATCTCTGTGCATAATACGAGAAGATGCAACCCATTTTACTTCATCATTTTTATAAACTTTTAAGAATTTTTTATGATTAAAAGCGTTATCTAAACCTCTTAAATCTAATTCTGCTAGATTTTGTGAGAAAAAACTATTAAAAATCGTTTCTGCATCAGCATGACAGTCCAGATCGGTATTATTATTGATCACATTGTATAAGGTACCTGAGAAATTACCGAACGAGCCACCTTCAGCTGCAACATCTTTAGGCTCTTCAGGTCTCGCTGGTGGGCGAGGTGTTACTAATCGAATATCGTCCTTTGCAAGATCACATATACCATTAATTTCATTATCATCATCGCTTCGTACAAGTATTGCGTTCCCTCGATTTCTCAGAAAGTTTTTAACTGTTGTAGAGTCAACAAGGTTTTTATTAACCAAGTTTCTCATTTTTCCGCCTGGTCCCATGGCTAATACGGGCTTGCCAACAATTCGTAGATTACCAAACTGTACCACCTCTGCGGGTATTTGTTCCTCATTAATTGGAGGAGAAGTGGTCCAACAAACAGTCAAATTATATTGCGTTCTGATTTTTTCAATCATGCTCGCATGACCAAGATCTGCTCTGCCGTGCAATAAATCTTGTAATGCCATGTGGTAATTTCCTGGAGTAGAAATAATTACATCGCAACTAGCTTCTCCGTGTAAGTCATTCAACGCATTCGCGTCTCCTTGAGTTAAAAATGGGATCACAACACCGTTTTTATCTCCAGGCCAATCCATCGAACCTATATGCTTTACAATAATAGGATCGCCAGTAATAGTAGGTGCCGCTAATGAGTTAGACGCGACGCTCATGGTCAGAGCCGCAGCGGCGAATAGTTTAAATAGTTTCATAGTTTTTCCTTTAATATAGTTTTTATAATTTAAGTTATTTTGTTCTTATTTTTTCATCCTAAAAAGGAGCACAAGGCTGCCCCGGGTACAAATAACAGTATAATAGACCCCAATAATCAATAAAAGAGACATAGTTCACAACATTTATGCATTCAAATCTCCAGCAGGGATGGTTATATCCAAATAGACATATTGTGAGAAAATTTAACGTAGATAAAAAATTATTTTTCTTTTATATTAGCGCGTGGCATTTATCAAACATTCGGGAGAATTAACATTGACTCAATTTCTAGGCAGCTGCCTTTGCGGCAAAATAAAGTATTCCATTGACTCGAAGCCTCAGGAGTTTTATTTATGTCACTGCCAACAATGCCGGAAAATTACTGGCTCTGCATTCGCATCTAACATACAGCTAAAACTAGCTGAAGTTAAATGGTTGTCTGGTGAAGAAAATGTAAAGCGCTTTGATTTTCCGGGTGAACGAAATTTCACAAAAGTTTTCTGTTCCAACTGTGGCTCTTCACTACCTTATATTAACGAAAAAGGAAGAGCATTAGTCATCCCTGCTGGCTCATTGGATCATACTCCAGAAATTAGCCCCAAAACGAATATCTTCTGGGAAGATAAAGCAGAGTGGCTCGAAGAAGGTATCAACGCAAACAAACGAAGCGGATTTTAATAGCCATCAAAAGGTTTTTTATGAAACTAACCCCCTTTCATCTCGCGATCCAAGTCAGAAACTTAGAAGAAGCACGAGAGTTTTATGGCAACAAGTTTGGTTTTCAGCAAGGACGAAGTTCCGATGAATGGATCGACTTTAATATGTTTGGACACCAACTCGTCGTTCACCTCAACCCGACTCTAGGCAAACGAGGAAAAATAACTCAAATTTCCAACGCCGTCGATGGGCATGGCGTTCCAGTGCCTCACTTTGGGGTGGTCTTAGAGATACAAGACTGGAAAGAACTAGCTGAAAAAGCGAGAAACTTTATTGAGGAATTTATCATTGAGCCTTACACTCGGTTCAAAGGCGAAACTGGTGAACAATCGACTATGTTTTTTAACGATCCTTCTGGCAATGCGCTAGAGTTTAAAGCCTTTAGAAATATCAATGAGGAGCTTTTTAAAAAATAAAAGATTGTTAGGTTAAACAAAGGTCATTTTGAAATATAAATCCTTCTTTCTCAAGATGTTTTTTGATGAACGTCTGTTATTCCTTTTTAAAAACTCTTCTTCTTCCCCCACTTTAAGGGGGAAGACTTAAAAGTATATACATGCTTTCGAAACTAAAACCTACCGCTTATCAATCGGCATCCACTCTCTAGGTTCTGGTCCCATATAATTCGCACTCGGTCGAATAATTTTTCCATCCACTCGTTGCTCCATAATATGAGCCGCCCAACCGGTAATTCGTGACATAACAAAAATGGGGGTAAACATCGCAGTAGGGACTCCCATCATATTGTACGAAACCGCCGAGAACCAATCGAGATTAGGAAACATTTTCTTTTCATCCCACATCACTGACTCTAATCTTTCTGCAACATTAAATAAATTCATATCACCTTGAGTTTCTGATAATTCCTTAGCGATTTTTTTGATCACTACATTACGCGGATCAGAAACGGTATAAACTGGATGACCAAAACCGATAACGATTTCTTTTCTTGCCATACGTTCCTTAATATCTGCTTCAGCTTCATCTGGAGATGCATAACGTTTTTGAATTTCTAACGCAGCTTCGTTAGCGCCGCCATGTTTTGGTCCACGTAGAGCGCCAATAGCACCGCTTACCGCAGAATAAATGTCTGACCCAGTTCCCGCGATAACTCTTCCTGCAAAAGTTGAGGCGTTAAACTCATGTTCTGCGTAAAGGATCAGTGAAGTGTGCATCGCTGCTTCCCATTGCTTGCTCGGTTTTTCTCCGTGAAGCATATGTAAAAAATGCGCGCCGATAGAATCATCATCGGTCTCCACATTGATGCATTTTCCGTTGTGGCTGTAGTGATACCAATAAAGCAACATTGAACCGAAAGATGCTAATAATCGATCCGAAATATCTCTCGCATCCGCTGGCGCTTGCTCTTCTTTTTCAGGTAAAACAGTTCCTAAAACGGAACAACCTGTTCGCAAAACATCCATCGGGTGTGCTGCTGCTGGAATGGCTTCTAACACTTCTTGAACGACTGTCGGTAAACCACGCATTGAGCGAAGTTTTCTTTTGTAATTAACTAATTCTGCTTGCGTCGGCAAACGTCCATGAATTAAAAGATGCGCGATTTCCTCGAACTCTGCCGTTTCGGCAAAGTCTAAAATATCATAACCACTATAGGCTAAATCATTGCCTGTCAATCCAACCGAACACAGCGCAGTATTTCCTGCTGCGACTCCAGAAAGCGCCACTGATTTTTTTGGTTTTCTTACAGGTGCATTCTCTGCGTTAGCGTTTTCTCCACCGATGTTTTCAGTCTTATCACTCATTAATTATTTCTCCTTATCGTCAGCAAATAACTCATCGAGTTTCTGCTCAAATTTATGGTAGTTTAAATAGTTATATAGTTCTTCACGAGTTTGCATTCTTGCAATAATATCTCGCTGATGTCCGTCAGAAATCAATGCTTTGTAAAACGCATCAGCACCTTGGTTCATTGCACGATAAGCACCGCAGCAATAAAGTACAATGTCGACACCAACTTCTGCAAGTTCTTGGGTGGAAAACAATGGCGTTTTTCCAAACTCTGTTATGTTGGCAAGAAATGGTACTTTTATTTCTTGGTTTAATTTTTTGTATTGTTCAAGCTCAGTGATTGCTTCAGGAAAAATCATATCAGCGCCCGCTTCGATACAGGCGTGCATTCGATCAATTGCCGACTCTAAACCTTCAACGGCAAGTGCGTCCGTTCGCGCCATGATGACAAAATTTTCATCTGTTCTCGCATCAACCGCCATTTTTATCCGGTCAACCATTTCATTCAATGAAACAATTTCTTTTCCTGGACGATGACCGCAACGTTTCGCTGCTACTTGATCTTCAATATGACATCCTGCCGCGCCAAATTTAGTCAACGAACGGATCGTTCGAGCGATATTAAACGCACCGCCAAAACCAGTGTCTGCGTCGACTAACATCGGTAAATCGCAAACATCGGTTATCCGTCGTACATCTGTTAGTACATCATCGATGGTACTGATCCCTAAATCTGGCAAACCGAGAGAATTTGCCGCGACGCCACTTCCTGCTAAATAAATAGCTTTATGCCCAGCCTGTTTTGCCATATGTGCGGTGATGGCGTTTATCGTTCCAACTACCTGCAAGGGTTGATTGTCTGCTACTGCTTGTCTAAATTTTTTACCTGCGCTTTCTATACTCATATTTTTCCTGTTATATTTTTAATTTATGGGGTCTGAATAAATCAAATAATCTCGACCTCTGCCTAACCTTCCCTTTATTCGCCAAGTGAAAACTTAACTCCCTTCTTCAATCTTAATCTTCCAAACAGCCGGTCCGGTCTTATGCACTGAATCACCTTTAGTATCCACAGCGACCGTCACCGGCATATCTTCCACCGTAAACTCATAAATCGCTTCCATTCCTAACTCTTCAAATGCCACCACTCGTGATTCTTTGATTGCTTTAGAAACTAAATAAGCCGCGCCACCAACTGCCATCAAATAAACTGATTTATGTTTTGCGATCGATTTAAGCGCAATGTCACCTCGCTCGGATTTTCCAATCATTCCCATTAATCCCATACCGCCATCGGCTTTATCTGCTAGCATCATCTCGGAATATTTATCCATGCGGGTCGATGTGGTAGGCCCCGCCGGTCCAACAACTTCATCGCCAACAGGATCAACGGGCCCCACGTAATAAATAAATCTCCCTTCAAAATCGACACCATTAGGAAGGGATTGACCATTATCCACTAGATCTTTTATCTTTTTATGGGCGGCATCTCTGCCTGTAAGAATTTTACCACTAATAAGTAACGAATCTCCCGGTTGCCAAGTTTCAATTTCATGCTGGGTAATACCGTCGATATTAACTCGTTTTATTTGGCTTTTATCCGCTTGAGGAATTTCTGGCCAATCCGATAGACTCGGTGGTTCGATGTAAGAAGCGCCACTACCATCTAAACTAAAATGAGCGTGACGAGTTGCAGCACAATTTGGGATCATAGCGACAGGCAGTGAAGCCGCGTGAGTCGGGCAGTCTTTAATTTTTATATCGAGAACTGTTGTTAATCCGCCCAAACCTTGCGCGCCGATACCTAATTTATTCACCTTATCCATTATTTCCAAACGAAGTTTTTCAACCGAAGTTTCTGCACCCTTTTCTTCTAGCTCATGAATGTTAACTGGATCCATTAATGACTCTTTAGCCATCACCATGGCTTTCTCGGCAGTCCCGCCAACCCCAAGCCCTAACACTCCAGGAGGACACCAACCTGCCCCCATAGTTGGTACAGTTTTTAATACCCAATCGACAATTGAATCATTGGGGTTTAGCATAACAAATTTGGTTTTATTCTCAGACCCGCCACCTTTTGCGGCAACAGTTACCTCGACCTTATCACCTTTCACCATTTCAACATGAACAACTGAAGGCGTGTTGTCTTTGGTGTTGACTCTCGGCCCGACTGGGTTGGCAACAATTGATGCTCGAAGCGGATTGTCAGGGTTTTGATAGGCTCGCCTTACTCCTTCATCAACCATTTGTTGTACTGTCAAATTAGCATCCCACTGAACATCCATACCAATTTTCACGAAGGAAGTGACAATCCCAGTATCTTGACAAACCGGGCGCTTACCTTCAGCACACATTCGAGAATTGATTAGAATTTGACCTATCGCGTCTTTCGCCGCTGGATTTTGCTCTTTAAGATATGCCTCGTAGAGTGCATCAATAAAATCTTTAGGGTGGTAGTATGAAATATACTGTAAAGCGCTTTCAACGCTGTTTATGAAGTCTTGCTGTTTGATTGTCGTCATGGAAAGTCTCTTTGTGAACTCGTTGCTCGCTCAAAATAAAACCATTTAGCTAATCATTTTTACTCTTCTAAAACAATCACTGGTCAGTCCAGCTTGCTAGATTAGCATAATCTGTGAATGCTTAAAATAATAGAATTAGCTAAGAGTCGTCATGTCGCAAATGAAATACTTGCTTTTAAAGTGGTTTGAAACTATTGGGAATTATAGCTGAATTAGAGTGTTTTATCAGTAGATAAACAGATGGGAAATATAGCTCAGATAGCAGCTGATATATAGCTGCTATCTGAGTTAAAAAGAAAAATTAAATTTATTTAGATATAATTACCTGCTCGCCTGAAATCAAATCGACCATCATGACTCCAGAATCGCGATCTTTAAGTAATATGACATTTTCCTGTGAAGTAAAAGCCATTTTACCTGCACTCGCAAACCCTGTAGATGGTGCGAAGGCAAATCTAGTCAATCGCGTCACAATACCGGTGCTAAGATCCACCCCTAATATCGTGCCCGAATCAGCTAATAACAACCTATCGTTAGATTCATCCATTAATATACCAGATGGAAAATTGACATTTACCCCTGATAATACCAATGGTGTTCGTATTCCCGTATCAACGTCTACTTGAATAATGATGTTTTGACCATGAGCATCTAATACCCATAATCGATTAGCACCAGTCTCCGCGTCAAAAGCAATATCTCGAATACTACTGAACGGATTAGTAGCATCGGGAATAGTATTGTCAGATAGAAGTGCTCTTTGACCACTGGTTAAATCGACAGATAATATACTACTGCCATTAGCAGCGTAGGCTACTTGGGCGGTTCGGTCTATTGCAATATTAGCCTGGTTTGAAAATGGATTATCTACATTGGGAATGGTGTTATTTGAAAGAATATTCCTAACTCCCGTTGAAGTATCAATTTCATACAGCTCATTCAACCCTAACATGATAGCTCTATTTCCAGAATCAAACTCGATGTCGTACACAAACGGGAAAGTATCGCCCATTACCGGCGTATGATCGTCAGCAATAAGACTACGCATCCCATTATTCAGGTCAATATTTACGAGTGAGCGTGAGCCACTGATATTACTAGCACTAACGAGCGCTTTGTTATTCGTCATATCAAAGCCTATATGGCTTGTGAGAGCAGATATGTCGTAAATTAGAGTAATTTGTTCAGCAGGAAAAGTACCGTAATAAGGACTTCTCGCACCGGTATTAAGATCCACGGCTAAAACAACTTTATTTTCAGTATCAAATATCAGCGCCTGCCCATTATTACTGTCAATAGTTATATCTATCAGCTCTCCAAAAGGGTGCTCTCCACTAGGTATAGTCGATGTTGAAAAAGCTGAACGACTTCCATCAGTCAACGATACGGCTATCACTCCATTCTCGTCAACAACCAAAATCCTGGAATTTGCTGCATCCAGAGCCATAGCTAGAGGTCGGCTAAGCTGAGATACCATATCAGGGACTCCTGGTCCAGAAAGCACTGTTCGAGTACCATCCGTAAGATTAACACTAAAAATGCTTTTCGATAAATTGTCTAATACCAGAGCTCTACCGCCTTCCATGACCATACTCATCATAGAATTTAGAGGGTTTGTATCGCTAGGCGTATTTTGATCTGAAATAACGGTCCGAATACCTGAATCTTTATCGATTCCTATAATTGATTTTCGCGGTGAATCTGCCACTAGAACTCTGTTACCAGCGACATCATTTACGATTGCATTTAAGGTAAAAAAGGTATTATCAGTATCCGGAGTCGTATTATCAGAAACGACCGTTCGCAATCCGCTTGTAGAATTGACAGCCAATAGCTGCGTATCATTGACGACGTAAATTATGCCCGTTCCACTATTAAACGCAAGCGCTCTGAGACTGTTTAAAGGGTTCGAATCATCTGGTATGGTCGAGCTGGAAACAACCTGTCTCGTACCGTCAGTCAACTTAACAGCAATGATCGACATGTTTTCCCAGTCTGAAACAAGAATGCGCCCACCAGCCGAATCTAAGGTTAACCCACCCGGGCGGATCAAGGGGTTAACATCATCCGGTACGGTGTTACTTGAAAATAGAGTCTGGCTGCCAGTTGAAATATCAACTTTATAAATTTCTGGCACATCTGACTGAGACAAATAAAGAGCATTTCCGACTCCATCGTAAATCATATCAATTACTGTATATTGCCAAGCTCCAGGTAAAACAATACCTTCAGCTACAATTGTTCTAGCTCCAGTACCCAAATCTACTGCCATTATTTGCTTACTCGAAACATCATAGACAAAAGCTCGGTTATTTTCTGGGTCAGGATCTACCACTATCGCTTTCGGATACACTAAGCTATTGACATTGTCTGGTACGCTACTATTTGAGAAAACACTTTGAGCGCCAGTGGTTAAATCAATAGCCGTTATCTGACTACCGCTAGGATCGGTTAATAAGATGCGATTATTTCTTTCATCAAGCCCGGCACTATCAGGTCTACTAAAAGAAGCGTAATCGCTAAAACCGCCGCCCTCACCAGTGCTCAGATCAAATCGCATAATGCCTCTACGACCCAAATCTAATACATATGCATAACTATTGGCTGCATCAACTTCAACACTATTGGGGATAACTAACGCATGAGTTGGATATTCTTTGGCATCTCCAGTAAGGATACTACGGCTACCTGATGCAATATCGATCCCAATCACTCGATCTGTCCGACTGTTCACAACATCCAGGGTAAAAGCGGTACCGGTGGTTTCATCGATTTTAAAATCGTTAGATAGGGCAACTGAATTTATATCGTCTGGAAATGTTGGGGTTGATACGGGTGTCATTTTTTTGCTAACAACATCAATATTCAATAAAGCCCTCATACCATTATCAAACGCTAATAAACTTGAATCTGTATTGTTATATTCGATTTCAGTGTGACTGTCCGGAAGCGTTATTGACTCAATATTAATTAACGGTTGAGCCACATTGGCATTACCGCCCAAATCAGTCGCTTGTGCCGTAAGCGTGTTATCACCCGCACTCAAATCAACTACCGCTACCCAGTTTGCAAAATCATCATCTGATGTCGCAGCAAAACCATTAACTGTCACTGAGTTGACAGTACCGTCGTCGGTCGTTGTTCCTCGAACTCTGACCACTCTTCCTGTCGTAAAAGTACTCAAAGTTGGAAAAACAATATTCACCACTGGCGCAGTCACATCAGAAGAAGTTGTCACACTAAAGGTATCTTGAATTCCACCAATATCTAAGACTGCGTTAACTACTGCTCCCGCTGTAGCGGATGAAATAACTCGCACTGCAATAGTTTGATTATTGGTAATGGTTCCACTCACAGCAGTATATGCACCACCATCAATTGAATACTCCCCATCACTTATACTAACGACGCTGCTCACTGCTAAACCTGTGATAGTTACAGTCTCAGAAATAATCTCAGTACTCGGTGTAATTTCTGGGATATCTGTAAAGCTGAAGGGTTCTGGTACTGAATCTGGAATGTTTATGTCGACAGTGGCAGGCAAACTCGTTGCAGCACCGTCATTCGCGGTGAAAGTAAAACTGTCATTTCCGGTAAAACTAGCATCTGGCGTATAAATAACGTTAGGCGGTGTACCGCTCAGAGTGCCACCAGTTGGAATCGTTGCAATCTGATATGTAAGAGGATCATTATTTCCATCAGTCGCCACCAATACGATATCTGCATCAGTATTAGCATCAACCGAAATACTCTGTGACACCGCAACTGGAGCGGTATTGGTCACACTAATATCAACCGTTGCTGGGTCACTAGTTGATGCACCGTCAGAAACGTTAAAAGTAAAACTGTCATTGCCAACAAAATTAACATTCGGTATATAAGTGACGTTCGGCACATCTCCTATCAAAGAACCATTAGCAGGCTCTGTGACAATACTGTATGTCAATGGGTCTCCGTCTCCATCTTGACCAGTTAAACCAACTTCAATCTCAGTATTTAAGTGAGTTGTAACTGCTTGAGAATTTGCTACTGGAACAATATTTGATATATCGATTGAAATAGTTGCTTCGGCACTGGTAGCAATCCCATCGCTCACTGTAAAGGTAAAGCTATCACTACCGATAAAATTCACATTCGGAGTATATGTAACATCAGGAGCCACGCCGCTCAAACTTCCATTTGTTGGCGCATTGACCACTGCATAGTTTAAGGGATCTCCGTCAAGATCACTTCCCGATAGAGTAATGTTCAGGCTCTTATTTGCCCCAGTAGTAACTTGCTGGGCGTTACCAATCGGAGCAGCATTATTCACATTAATTAATACTGTTGCAAGTTCACTGGTGTCAATACCATCGTTAACGGTAAAGGTTAAGCTATCTTCGCCAGTGTATCCTTCATTCGGCGTATAGCTAACATCAAGGGTATTTTGACCGTCTAATTCACCACCTTCGCTAACAACGATTTCTCCATTGCCAGGCGCATCAACAATAGTGAAAGAAATTCTATCATTATCAAGATCGGCACCTGTCAGGTTAAAAGTCGCTTCGTTACCGGCATGAACCTCTCCACTTTGAGAATTTGCCGTGGGAACATTGTTGTTAACATTTATATCAACAATAGCAGCTGAGCTAGTCAGCGTGCCATCATTAACAGTAAAGGTAAAACTGTCAGCACCTCGGTATCCAGTTTCGGGGATATAAGTCACATTTGGCGCTGTGCCACTTAATGTGCCATTAGTAGGCTGAGAAGCAATTGCATAAGTCAAGGTATCATTATCAGCATCAGAGCCAGATAAAGTTATACTTAAATCTGAACCAGCTAAAGTTGAAACTGTTTGTTCGATTGCAATAGGCGCTGTGTTTTCGGTGTCACCTCCTCCGCCACAAGCGGATAATGCGATACTCAAAAAGATAAAAACGATAGACGATATTTTTTGTTGATAACTCACTGTTACACTCCGTTTACTGAATTTAAAAAATTAGATATTTCTTTATTCTATTGATAAACAGAGTTTGGAGTTTGTGAAAAAATTTCAAATACTTGTCAAATAGTTTCAATTTGAGTGATAGTGAACTAGTAGACGTTTCAAGCTAAAAAAAACATCAGAGCACTAACCCAAAAAATGAATATACTGTATACATAAAGGAATTAAGGTACACTTATTGGTCATATCACCCGATATCGTCTAGTGCCCTATTTTGTTAACAGGTCAGTAATTGCACTCATAAAATTGGAATATTCTCACAAATATGTGTTGTACTTTGCGTAAAATTATTTTCTTGCTGGTCTTATCTGGGTTAAATTTGTTTTTCACCCCAGTATTCGCTTCTGAAACACTAGAAAAGATCGATTGGCGCATAGAGGGGCAGCCAATCAGTGAAAATTTTGATACCGCAAAAATATCCACCAACCCACAAAATTTTCGCGTTAAGCAAGACGAAAAGGGCTTTATTTATGTTGCAAATGGAGCGGGGATTCTTGTATATAATGGACAGACATGGCAGCTCTTAAATACCAGTGATCGTGCGGGCGCTTACGACTTCGAACTAACAGAAAACGGTAGAATATATCTGGGGACCGCTGGTAATTTAGGCTACTTTGAATCGGATAAAAGTGGCATATGGCAATTTACATCAGTATCCCAGGGTGTGGTCAATCTTCCAAACATATCTCACGTATACAGAGTCTTACAAGTTGAAAACGGAGTTATTTTTTTAAGCAATACTCACCTCTTTTACTATTCAGCCAAAGCTGGCTTGAGTTGGTATGAAAAATCAATTGATGCTGTGGATTGTATATTGGCGAATAACGAACTTATCGTATCAACCCGACAAAACGAATTACTCTATTTCGGTTTTAACCAAACACCATTACTAAAAAATACTCTATCTATTTCAAATAACGCAGGGATACCAGTTAAAGCGATCCATTTTGAGCAGCTATCTGATGGTAATATTCTGTTTTTTGGTCGAGACAAACTATTCCGAAATTTTAATGATGGTGAACTAGAAGTATTTGAAACCCAAATCGATAAGTGGCTTTTGGAAAACAAGATAACTGATGTCATAGAGTTACCATATGGTCGACTTGCGATCAGCACACGATTCGGTGGTGTGGCAATTATTACCAAGTCGGGAAGCTTGGTTCGATTTTATAATACTGAGCATGGATTAAAAAATAATGCTATTAGTTCATTATTCGCCGATAGAGAAGGTAGTTTGTGGCTCACTTCAATTGCCAGTGGCGTGGCTCGAGTAGAACTGGATTCAGCAATTACTCAATTTAATAGTGATGATGAATTTTATTTCAATGTAAGTACCGTTGATTTCGCTGGTCGTACTTTTATGGGGGCGCTGTTAGGAATATTCTATTTGCAACCAGCCCAAACATTACACGAGCAAGCAAAATTCCGGAAAATTGATTCAGAATATATCAATGTGATGTCATTGTTCGTTGATGGGTCGAACTTATTGTTAGGACACATAAAGGGTATTGATGTTTTATCTGTATCGGATGATGACGCTTTCAATACCAAGAAAGTAAACATAGAAAAACATAGCTTTCCAGAAATACTAGGGATCAAACGAAATAACAATGTGCCAAACGAAATTTTTGCGTTTAGCCAATACGGAATAATAAAGCTAGATAAACGGAATGGTCAATGGCACTCACTGGGATATTTAGAGGATTTTAATCAACGTATAGAAGCTGCTTACCAAGACACAGACGGAAGACTGTGGGTCGGGATCGAACAAAACCAGTATTACAATCTTGATGAACTTGATCAATGGCCATCACCAGTAATCCGAAAGTTAAATATTCCAGTAATTAAACGACCTGTGGGAGCGTCAGTCTTTGGTTTAGATGACAAAGTATTAATTAGCAATGGATTAAACGACCCCGTCAGTCTCGTCACTACTAACAATCAGTCGCTTAGCACAGCAAACTTTGCAAAGTGGGAAGAGAATGATATTAGCGGAATTTCCCACATGATTAAAAATGGAGAAAAAAAAGCCTGGTTTGTTGCCAGGATCGACGGAATGAACATGAATCGTGTTGGAGAAATCAGTTCAGTTGATGGTTCGATGTACGATATCGATTTTAGTGCGTTAGATAGACTTAGATTAGACTCCACTCATGCAATCTATCAAGATCCTCAGCAAGTTCTTTGGATTAATACAAACGGACGGCTCATTCGCTACGACCCGAATATAATCACTCAGCTTCCATCTGTCTATTTACCAGTCGTTAGCGAAATCAAAGATCTGAGCACGGATCAAACTATTTTCAATCACGCAGAGTTTCAGCATCGAAAAACACCAATTCATCTTAGTACTGAACAAAACGCAATTCGAATAAGTTTTTCTTCTGCTGACTATGTTCACTCTAAAACCGAACAGTACCGATACAAACTGGGTAACCACCAATCACAGTGGACGGATTGGCAGTCCAGAGCCAGCGTTAACTTTACCAATATCGAACCAGGAGAGCACCTGTTCGAATTGCAATATAGAACTAACCCAAAGTCTATATCAAAAATATCTAAACTCCAAATCATACGTGAACCCTTCTGGTACCAAAATCTCTTGGGGCAATCCGTAATCATCGTTCTTGGTGTCATACTCTTTTTTCTAGCGAACTGGGTTACCGCTAGAATCCGTACTAGCCAACTCCAAAAAAGAGCACTTGATCTTGAATCTCAAATACGAGAACGTACTTTAGAAATTACCGAAAAAAGTAACCAATTAGCCAATAAAAACAAACTTCTTAAACAAATGGACGAAGCTAAAAGCCGTTTTGTAACCAATATGTCACATGAATTTAGGACTCCACTCACTTTGTCTATTGGACCTCTTAAGGATACTCTTTCTGCTGGAAGAATAAAAAATAATAAAGATTTAGAATACCTCAATCTCGCTCTAAAAAATAATCTGCACATGATGGATTTACTAAATCAAATGTTAGACATCGATAAAATCGAAGCCGACAAAATGCCAATCAAGATTTCTGAAATCAATTTGTCAGACTCTATCAAATCTTATATAGAGCGCTTTCAGGTAGAAGCAAAAAAGCAAAATATTCGATTTACAACCAATGGATTGGGAAAACAAGTTTTAGTTTATTTTGATAGGGATCATTTAGAAAAAATAGTCATGAACCTGCTGTCCAACGCTGTCAAGTTTAGTTCGGAGAATAGCGAAATAATGGTTACTCTTTTAGCAACGAAATTAGACGTAAAACTGATTATCAAGGATAGCGGCAAGGGTATCAATGGCGACGATTTACCCTTTATTTTTGATCGTTTTTATCAAGCACGACCTTCACCGAAAGAAATGCAAGAGGGTACAGGAATCGGATTAGCATTAGTCAAAGAGCTCATGACTTTACATCAAGGTAAAATTCAAGCTAGCAGTCAGCCAGGGCAAGGCAGCGAATTTACGCTAACTATTTTATTAGGAACAGAGCATTACAATACAAGTCAAATGGAGAAATCGGAATCCTTGCCTTCACATTCCGAGGACATAAACAACCAATCGGAATTTCACAATACGGTAAAACTAAACCATGCTGATATAGAACAACCCGAAAGCTTGAAGACATTATTAATTATCGACGACAATGCCGATATAATTAACTACATTAAAAGCAATCTAGAAAGAACCTTTCATATCATTCAAGCGGAAAATGGTCTTCAAGGATTACAAATAGCTCAAAAAAATCAGCCTGATTTGATTATCTCGGACGTCATGATGCCCGAAGTAGATGGTTATCAATTAACTAAATTGCTTAAGAGCGATCCTGAAACAGCGCACATTCCACTGATCCTGCTTACAGCTAAATCGAGCAAGCAGGATATGATTGAGGGACTACAAATAGGTGCAGATGATTATATTACCAAGCCTTTTGATAGTGATGAGTTAGCAGCTCGAATTGCCTCACTTTTGGCTCAAAAACAACGAGTAGCGCAACAAATATTACAAAAAATATCAAAACAACCAATAACCACTAAGCTTGCTAAGGCTTTTGAATCAGATACTTTTTCATCAAAACTTGAACAGCTCATTCTTGATAACATGGGAGACGAACAATTTGATGTGAGTCAAATGTTTAAGAAGCTTAATATCACTCGTAGCACACTTTTTCGACGAATTAATGATCGCTTTAATTGTACGCCCTATCAACTACTTCAGTCGAGGCGATTGGAATTAGCCCATGAAATGCTAGTCAGTAAAAAAGGAAGCATTAGTGAAATAGCCTATGCAGTGGGATTTCATAGCCTTTCCGCTTTCAGTAAAGCATTCAGCAAGAAATATCAAGTTTCTCCTAGTGGTATACGTGAAAGCAAAACATTATAGTCCTGATTCTAAAGGCTATAACCTAAATGCAATACTATTTTCTTACGCGAAAATATTTCATTTCTCTTTCTCTTTCTCTTTCTCTACATTTGAGTATCGTAAAGGTACTTTGTTTCTCCCAAGGTCGTTCAGTGAATCAATTTTCTTGAGCAACCTTTTAACACAAAACAGTTATAAGTAAGGAAATTAATTATTAAAAATTTGTACTTCTAACTTCGCAGCTGTAATCACCGATAGCAATTTTAACCTCCTTCATATATTCTTCCTTACTCGAACAAATAAAATACTTTCTCATGCCAGAACCATTAAAAAATTCATTCAACAAGCAAGTGATAACAGGTATGGCTGATCATTTTAAAAATCAATGGTCGGAGTTTAATCATCAAGGATTTATTCAATCTGCAACAAAAAATTTAAATTGTCTTGAATTGAAAGAACGCTCAAATCAAATTATGGAATCGATGTTTGAATATTTACCGGATAACTTTGAGCAAGCAGGAAAAATCATCTTAAACAGCCTTAGTCCAGCAAAAGAGGGAGATATTTTTGGTATAACGGTGGACGAAGAAGGAATAGCGGGCTGGGTAATTATGCCAATGACTCATTATGTCGGCGTTCACGGACTTGACCATTTCGATTTATCTATGAATCTATTTAAGGAAATGACCAAGCGTTTTACGTCTGAGTTTGGTATTCGTTATTTTCTTTTGAAAAAATCAAATAAAACGCTAACCACTCTAAAGCTCTGGTTAAACGACGACGATAAGCATGTGAGGCGCTTAATATCAGAAGGAATCCGTCCTAGGTTACCTTGGGCAATGCAGTTGCCACATTTTATTCAAGATCCTACACCTGTTATAGAGCTACTAGAATATTTGAAAGATGACCAAGACGAATATGTTAGACGTTCAGTAGCCAATAATCTGAACGACATTGCCAAAGATCATCCTGACGTGGTGAGCAACATTGCAGAACAGTGGATTCAGGGCGCTAGTGCAAATAGGAAAAAATTGATTCGTCATGCATGCCGAACATTAATTAAGAATAAACACACAAAAACTCTCAATATTTTGGGGTTTAAAAAACCAAAAATAAAACTATCGCAATTTGAAATATTCAATCCTATTATCAAACTTGGCGAGCAATTGGAGTTTTCTTTAGAGTTAGAGTCTAGTAGCTCGAGAGATCAAGCATTGATGATCGATTTCATTATCCATCACCAAAAAGCCAATGGAAAAATAACTCCGAAAGTATTTAAATGGTGTGAGAAAAAACTCGCGGCAGAACAACCACTATGCATCACTAAAAAACACTCAATCAAAAAAGTCACGACGCGTAAATATTATCCAGGATTGCACAAAATAGAAGTTGTGATCAATGGTGTTTCTTTGGGAATTTCAGAATTTCAATTGCAAATACCTGAACAAACTATCAGTTAATTACCGAATAAATAAAAAAATTAAAAAGTGTTAAAAGTGCCGTACTATTTACTATTAATGAATGATCGCTAACGGTACAATTGATGGAATCTAAGATAGATAATTGCATACCTAGGAGGGTATATGTTTGTTAATGAAACTGCTTTTCGTAAGCCGCAAGCGCGTTTGCAGGCACTTGGGCAAGATACAAGAGTTGCCGCATTGGTTAATCTTCAGGGACAAACTCTTGCCCATCCTCAAACGGGTGGTATGATTTCACCCACACGCCACACAATAAATTCAGGTACCATTTTATATCGTTTCGCATCAGGCAGAAACACTATGGAAGAAGCTGTTGCAGGAGGATGGTGGATAGGCGAGAAGGAATTTGACAAAATTTGCGGTTTTGCTCGACATCACGACGTTCATGCGGCAATGGGTGCGAGGATGCTATGCTGCGTGCCGCCTGAATGGAGTAATATGGGCTTATTGGTTAAGGTTCGCGTTAACAGTCCTATTTTGGCTTTTCGAGGTTTGGGAAATAATGTCTCAGTAAAGCATGAAGACGGCGGTAAAGTAAACATGAAGGCTAACAATCAAATTCCGGCAAGACGCCTTCATCAATTGTACATACCAGGTCTTGTAGAATATGCGGGTAGAACGCCAGAGCAAGTACTTCCAGGTGCAATGAGCCATGTGGGACATTGGCGTATTTCAGAACGACAAGCGAATGCTGGTTGGATTTATATTTAACAACATTAATTATTTAGAGTCAGTCATTTCAATAAGAATCTGACTGACTCGCGACTTCTTTTTATTTGTTGCAATTTGTCCAGCCTGAGTAAGAATCTACAAACCAAGGTTCGTTATTTTAGCTCGTTCTAAATTTCGAACAGTCTAAATTTCGGTTAAGAGCGACAACCAAAACTGCCTTCCTGGCTCGTTAACCTGAACCGCTTCTGGATTAAACGGGTCAAGATTAGCCCTGCTAACATGATAGGCATAGGTTTCATCAAACAAATTATTGACTCCAACACTCAGTTGCCAATCTTTATTTAGTTCATAGCGTAGTTTGAAATCAACCGAAACCCAAGACTCTGAATCATTGCTATCTAAGCCACTGCCAGTCATCCCGCTGCTATCTAAATCCGTTTGCTCTAACGCCCACTTTACATCTAGCCAGTAGCTCAAACGATCTTGCTGTTGACTAAGTTGGATCAATCCTTCAACGGGAGGGATCTGATAAAGTGGTCTGTCAGTGTCTTTGTTTTCACCTTTAACATAAGCAACATTAGTGTAAAAGTTCCAGGTGTCGGCAAATGCGGTATTTAATGCCCACTCAAAACCCTGCAGACTGGCATCAACATTTCTGTAGATGGTCGCCATATCCATCATTAATATACCGTCTTGATTTCTTGCGCGATCACGCAATATAAAATCAGCTACTTCATCATGATAAATATTTAACTCATGCCAACCGTTTTCAAATTGCCATTTAGCGCCGAATTCAATTTGATTATGCCTCTCTGGTTGAATGTCAGGATTACCGAACCAGCGCATCATTGGGGTGCTGTGATTTGCTCCTAAATATCGCTCAGTCGCATCTGCCGTTCTCACCGTAGAACTTAGCCCTGCCCAGTATAGTGATTCATTGAAGCGGTGGTAGTATCGAGAAAAAGCACTGACATTATTTTCGTTAGACTCTGTAGGCGTATTCGCATAATAGCTTTGATAAAGGGGCAAATTCATTAAGCCATCCGCTGATGATATTTGTGCTTTCACTCGATCAAAACGAATACCGGATTTTATTCGGCTTACATCATCAATCAAATATTCAGCTTCTCCTGCAACCCCTTTAATGTCGAGTTCATTTGCCGGCCAAATTCTTGATTGCAACATCTCTGGTGTCCCCATCATTCCCATAAAACGTTCGGCATGACGATCTACATTTTGCCAATCTGCCGCGACTTGCCAAATCATTTGATCGACTTGCCAGTGTTTTAACCATTTCGCACCTTTGGTTCGAGAGTGAGAGTCAACTAACATTCTCATTGGGGCGGTTTGCTCTCTTAAACTATAATTATTCATCTGATGATGTGCGCTATTCCAATAAATTTGATATTCGCTGTAATCATTCGATGTTTGATCGCCATCCAGATACAATAATTGAGCTGCGTCCATATCGGTCATTGGACCGTCCATCATGGTTCCTGCGAACAATGCATCGCTTCCTCGATTAGCCATAAAAGTAAAACGTAATTCAGAATCCGAGGTTGGAGAATAGCCAGTCACCAGCGTGTTTGAAGTGGTTGTAAATGCTGTTCGTGTGAGATTACCATCACCATCTTCATAACTGTCCTGATCGTGATGTTGGCTGATCAATCTGACATAGGCTTCGTCATTTCCAGCAGCTATATCTGCGCCTATTTTATAATAGTCAGGCGAATAAGCAGCCATGATCTTTCCGTTCACATCATCTCCTGACAAATAAGGCTTGTAGCGCTTAAAGTTCAAAAGCCCAGCAGGACCTCCTGAACCGAAAGTTAAAGTTTCTACGCCTTTTATTATCTGCAATTCATCCCAGCCAAAAGGTTCGGTGTATGAACCAGGCGAATCCATTCGATTAGGACCTGCGCCGTGTAAAAACGCTCCTTGCTGAAGTAAGTTAATTCGCGTTTGGCTTTGCCCTCGCAATACTGGGTCAACCGCATGACCACCAGCTCGGATCGCGGAAAACCCTGCGAAACGCGAAAGTAAGTCGCCTGCGTCAATGATTGCTTGATTATCATATTCATCTAATTGATCGGTTGCGCCCTGAATGCTGCGTAAGATTGGCGAACCAGTAATTAATAATGTTGGATGATCGCCTGCACTTTCTTCTGCTTCAACACTTACTTCGGATTTAGCAACGCCAGAAAAAGCAAATAAGATTACTGCCAGGGTAAAACAATTATTTTTCATTTTTGATCTCATTTTGATGTTTAATAAACAGGCGAATGGTAGACCTAAATGAACATACTTCCCATGTGACCAATTGTCGCAGTCATAACCTCAAGTTCCTCCCAATGTTCATGATATAATCAGGCTATATAATATCGCCAACCGCCTTAAAATAAGGCTTTGATGAGCAAATTTGATTGATGTTAGATCACAGAAACACCCGCGACACTAAGCATAACCGAGAAAACGTCATAATATTAAATCGCGTTCGTTTGATCTCGGTCAATGGTCATATCGCCTTGTTTCTTTTTGCGATTTGGTTTTTAGAAGTCAATATTCCCTGGCGATGGATTATTGGTTTGTTAGTGGCAGAAATCATTTTTCAAGTAGTCTGTTATCGACTGGTCGCAAAGCAAAAACAAATTAGTACTTTTACCTTATTTTCTCATATCCTTTTCGATTCGTTACTAATCGCGGCACTCGCTTATTTTACTGGTGGCGCGAATAACCCATTTATCTACTTGTTACTACTATCGGTTGCGTTAGGTTCATTCATGTTGACCTCGCGCTATCTTGTCGCACTGGTCGTCATACAACTCAGTCTTTATTCATTGCTAAATATATATCAGCGCCCTTTAGTGCTCGCCGATTCAAGCCCACTGGCCTCCTTTCACATGCATTTAGCTGGAATGTGGGTAAATTTTATTTTCACTGTGATCTTGATTGCGATTTTTGGATTACTGACTCGTCGAACTATGTTAAGGCAAGAAAAAAAGATCCAAACTATGCGTGAAAAATCCATGCAAGATGAGCAAATCCTGGGGCTTGGGATTATGTCAGCAAACGCGGCTCATGAGTTATCCACCCCGCTCTCCACCATGGCGATCATCGTCGATGATTTAGTCAATGCAAAAGACCAGGATGACTCGACTGAAGATATGAAATTGCTGGCAAGTCAAATCGAGAGTTGTAAAACTATCATCGGTTCTCTCAATGATAAGAGTCACCACGCCCAAAAGTTTTTAACTCAGCAACAATCAAACGAACTCTCGCAAAGCAGTAATTTTAAGAGCCACCTACAATCGATCATCGAAAACTGGCTGGTGTATCGCCCTAAAATGAAAGTGATTCAACAATGGTCTGAAGAATACTTATTGATTAACCGTAACGTCCCCCTCAGTCTTGAGCAAGCTTTCACCAATTTATTAGATAACGCCGCTGATGCCAGCGCTGAAAATGGCAGAAATACCATTGAGCTAAACTGTTATAAGGAAGGAGCGCAACTTATTATTGATATAGCTGATTTTGGTAAAGGCATTTCGGAGGAATCGAAACAATCACTGGGAACAAAAATTCAAAACACTCACAAACAAGGCGGATTAGGTTGGGGGATGCTGTTGTCGAATGTTTCTATAGAGCGAGTTGGAGGAAACGTACAATTAATAGAACGTCAATCTGGTGGAACTTTAACTCGAATCACCCTGCCTCGAGGCTTAAACTCTGAGTATTAAATGGCTATTAACAACACTAATTTTATTCTCATAGACGATGATTTGCTTTTCAGAAAAGTACTTGCCCGTAGCTTAATAAAACTTGGTTGCTCGGTCACGCATTTTGCCAACCCACAGGATGCACTTGATGAAATTAGTGAGCGCGATCATCTGACAGTTTTACTCGATTTAAAATTAGAGGATGACTCTGGTCTTAGATGGATCAACAAAATCCGCACTGCTAATAAACAGTGTAAGATAATACTGCTCACTGGCTATGCGAGCATATCCACAGCGGTTGAAGCGGTAAAACTTGGCGCAAATGATTACCTTGCAAAACCAATCACCGCGAGACAAATATTAAGTCATCTACAGGATACATCCAAAGGAGAAAATACACCGATAGAAGATAAGCCTATGTCAGTAGGTCGAGTAGAATGGGAGCATATTCAAAAAATTTTATTGGATAACGATGGTAATATTTCTGCATCCGCTCGAGCTTTGGGAATGCACAGAAGAACTTTACAAAGAAAGTTAGCTAAAAAACCGAAGCCAAATTAATGCTATAGCTAAAGTTATTCGATGGCTGAGTTTTTGGAATTGTTTGAAGCTGTGGAAAAAATCACCCATCGAAATGACGGTGTTATCTTAGGAAGCGTGGAAGCTGGATAATATGAAATTTTAGTATAATTTCACCCAAAGAAAAATACGAGAAAGCTAAAGATAACGAGAGATGATAGGTAACACGTTGATTTTAAAGGGTGGATTTGGTGGAGCTAAGCGGGATCGAACCGCTGACCTCTACACTGCCAGTGTAGCGCTCTCCCAGCTGAGCTATAGCCCCAAATCCGGCGCGAATTTTAAGTTCTATCACCGCCAGTGTCAAGAAGTTAGTCACTTAACTTGACCGAAATTAGTTTTACCGCGAAAACAATAAATCGATGATCTAACGCGCCGCAGTCAAGCGCTGCTGGACTTTAACTTGATTAAACACTAATTGCATCTGGTTATTCACTGGCTGGTATGGCACACCGTCTACAATCACCGTGGTCCTGACTGGATAAACACCTTGAGGCATCCCTTCAGGCAATTTAAAGGTAAAGGCATTTTCAAAAGCGCCACTGTTATTAGTGTTATTATTCACCACTTTAGTCAGGGTTTTCAGTTCTTTGCTATGATCTTCATTATCATAAATGGTTATTTTTTCTTGAATCTCGACACTGCGAGATTTAGCACTCCTTACAACTTCTAATTTAGATTGAATCGACACCTGATTACCAGCTGAAACCACTTCGCCTGGATTGATACTAGATTCATAATTAACCAGAACAGGCGCTTGAGGCAATTGTCCGTATTCTTTTAAATAGCGGTCAACCACTTGCTCTTCATCATTAGTTTGCTTTGATTGATATTCAACCACCATATCATAAATAAGTTTGGCTGCTATCCCAATAGCGACCACCGCTCCAATTTGCTTTAGTCGTTTGTTGCTAATTCCGCCACAACCTGCTGCAGTTATTAAAGTAATAGCAAGAAACCCCGTAATCATCCTATTTGAAAGTTTAACTGTGGATACTTTTCTTTTCATCAACATCGATCTCTCCTTTTTGTTTTTAGTTGTTCCCAAACGGTTCAGAACTTTCGAGCTCAGATATCCGACGATACGTTACTCGATATCCCAACTTGTTTTCGTTTTATTTTCTTCTTCTATCGCTTTTTCTTTTAGCTCTATCGCCTTTTTATAGTTCGGAATAAAGTCTAATGCCGATTCTGATTTTGCTCTCGCGCAGGCATAATTTTTCGCATCGAGACACACTTTACCTTCACTAATAATCCTATCGGCTTTTCTTAAGTTATCACGATACTGCCTGGAGGCAACTTGCGCTTCTTTTAGAACATCGTTAGCTTTTATATTGTCGGGTTTGAGTTTCAAAGCTGACTTAGCATTTTGGATCGCACAGGTATAACGCTTCTTTTTTAAACAGCTTTCAGCTTTACCAACTAAACTTTGAAAACTTTTATTTTTTTCAGCAGATGCGAGCTCTTGTTCCTTAATCACCTGATTACTTTTCTGTAGTATGTCAGTCGCTATCTGATGAGTTGGATCTATTTCTAAAATTGCAGCAGCATTTTGAGCCGCGCATGGATAATCGCTGGCGAACATACAACTATTCACTTCGCTCATTAGTGCTTGAATTTCTAATTCATTCTTTTTATCGGTAATTCGCTGATCAATTTCAGTTAATGATGTATATGCTGGTTCAAATTCTGCCAGTAGATCGTAATTTTCGCGAGCACAATTGATCGACACATCACCACTCAGACACTTTTCTATATTAGCAATAAACTGGTCAGTTTTTGCTTGTTTTAATAACTCACTCGCAATTTGATGTTGCGGTTCAATTTCTAAAATAACAATCGCGCTTTCAATGGTACATTGATAATTTTTCGCTTGAAAACAGTCCTTCGCTTTCACTAAAGTCTGTTCAACTTTAATACTTAATTCATTCGGTGCGAAAAATTGATTATATACAAACCACGAAGTAACGGACAATAATAAAACACTCATCACTTTGTAAATTGGCAAAGTCGGCGTTACCGTCATGCCATCTAAAAATTCTTTTATATTACCAGTTCGGTCTTCACGAGTAAGTTGCAATGCTTTCGACAGAGTTTTCCACTGTAATTTAGTTAAATTATCTGGTCGTGCTGGAGTCATTTTTTTTGCGAAAGCAGTCGCCGCTGACTTTCTATCGTAGGGATGTTTTCCCGTTAACAATTCATAAGCAATAATCGCAGCTGCATAAACATCATCACTCGCATCAGGTGGATCGCGATTGATCATTTCTAAACTGGCATAGGCTGGTGTGATTGCGCCAAGCCTACCAGCGTCAAAATGATCTTCATTTTTGGATTCTAATGCTAATCTTGCGATACCAAAATCAAGAACCTTAGCCTGGTCATCACTGGTAACAAAAATATTCCCTGGTTTTAAGTCCGAATGAATGATGCCTTTTTCATGGGCAAACTCCAGAGCAACACAAAAATCAGAGAGCAGCTTGAATGCGTGTTCTTTTTCTAACCCAACATTCAAGTTACGATTAATAAGCGCCTCTAAATCTTCGCCGTTAAGTAACTCCATGGTCATATAGATCATATCGCCATCACGATCAAAATCATGAACCGTTACAATATTCGGATGAGAAAGTAAATGTGATCGACTCGCTTCTCGCTGCAATGAAATAAATGCATCCGGATGATCTTCAAAATCTGCATTTAAGATCTTTGCGGCAACGTAAGGGTTGGTATCTCGCGCCTCCACTTTCCTTAAATCTTGCGCCTTGTAAACGGTTCCCATACCGCCAGCGCCCAAAGTTTCTTTGAGCACAAAGCGATTATTCAGGATCATTTTATTTTCGGCCAGTGCTTTATCAGCATTTTTCTTGGCGTCAGCGAATCCTTTTTCGGTGTCTGAGGAATGAAAGCTGCTATCAATTTGAGTCAGCGCTCGTCGATGTTCAGATGATAACTTTTCCGGCAAACTATTGGCTCGAGATCTAGACTGAGATGGTGTTTTTGATATAACCGTTTCTACTGAAGCTTCAGGCGTTTTAGAAACTACTGTTTTTTGATCTAAGTTGGTTGTTCTTGACTTGGTTCGAGGAGAAATGACGGTTTTGTCAGATATCTGACTATCTTTCGCTCTTCTTTTTGGCGTTAATTGTGACGACGAAGTAGACTGCGGTCTTTTTGTTCGCCTCGAAATGCGAGTTTTATCATCCTCTTGACCTGTAGGTTGCGGCTTATTGCCTCTGTTATTGTCATTTTCCATGAGATCTTAACTGTCTTAATTCTTATTATGAGATTATTTTTGTAACCTAAAACCGAACATCTACTTAAACGCAGCGGCTCCCCAGACGATCTAGTTTACTCTATTTGTGGAATTTCTGGAACAATTCACCATTGCCTGAAGGGTTATTTTTTTGCAAATTTTTGGAAAAAGCCCACTTTGACAGATTCTGCTCGATTTCGTAACAATAATAGCAATATGAAGTTGATTATTTCTCTCGCCAAAATTTAATAAATTTACCAACGGGTTAGCCTCTGTTGCCCTCAAAACCCGACCTTTAGCTAATGCTAAAGAGCATAAGGAGCATTTCTCATGAATAACCTCGATTTATTTGCGTTTTAACGAATTTGTTCCATACTTAAAGCTCACAGAATGGATATAAAGTGCTTACTAACGGTAAAATGGGATCTGAGAGTGGATGAATCAGACTATCAACAACTTCAATCTAGAATCGAAGAGTTGGAGCAGGAAAACTTGCTACAGCAAAAAGAGTTAGCAATAAAGAGTGTTATAGCTGAACTATTCCAGATTAAAGTTAAAGATAACAATTTAGAAGTCGTATATGACAAAATATTTAATTTACTCTCCGAAATAATCGCTATAGAGAACTTCTACATTATTTTAGTGGAAGATGGTTTAATAAACGTACCCTTCATAGTCGACCAAAATGACAAACTAACCCCTGAAGAGTTATCAGAAAGCGACAATCCAAACATACGAAAAAGTCTCACAGGATATGCTTTAAAAAAAGCGAAGTCGCTTGTATTAAACAGAGAGAAAATTCTAAAACTCGAGCAAAAAGGTGAAATTCAATTAATTGGAACTACCCCGGAACATTGGGTTTTCTTCCCGTATTATACCGAAGGAGCCGAAGGTGGTATTGTGGTACAAACCTACGACGGGAGAGCAGAGTTTTCATATAAAGATTTATCAATTCTTGCATATGTTGCGATACATACCGGAAGCTTCATTTCTGCTCATCGTTCCAAAGTAAAAATTGAAACACAATACGAAGAATTAAAGTCAGCTCAAAGTCAGCTGGTACAATCCGAAAAAATGGCATCCATTGGACAACTTGCTGCTGGAGTTGCTCACGAAATTAACAATCCACTGGGCTACGTAAATAGCAATTTAAACTCTCTGAGAGAATATGTCGACGATTTATCTTGTTATATAGGTGAAATTGACTCTTTCTTGAGCGATGTCTGCCGCGATGACCTTACTAAAGATGATATACCCATTTTGTCAAAAGAACTAAAAAACAAACATGATATAGATTTCATCTTAACTGACACTTCAGAACTAGTATCGGAATGTGTTTTTGGCATGGAAAAAGTAAAAAGGATTGTACAGGGGCTAAAAAATTTTTCTCATGCAGGCGACGAGAAAAAACAGAAATCAGACATTAATCAGTGTATTGATGAGACCATCAGGATTGTATGGAATGAACTTAAATATCATTGCGAGTTAGTCAAAGAATTTGGCGAAATCCCTGAAACATACTGCTACCCAAGCCAGTTGAATCAGGTGTTTATGAATCTATTGATCAACGCTGGGCACGCTATAAAGGAAGATGGACTGATTACCATTTCGACAAGTTTTAGCGACGGGATTATTTATATAAAATTTCGTGATAACGGGTCGGGAATAGACGAAGAACATTTGTCACAATTATTCAATCCATTCTTTACCACTAAACCTGTAGGTCAAGGAACGGGATTGGGATTATCTATCTCATTCGGAATAATTGAGAACCACCAAGGTAAAATAAACATAGAGAGCGAGGTTGGGATCGGTACCTTATTTACCATTGAAATACCCATTGTGACTGAAGATGAAAAGCAAGATGAAGCACTACTGGCAAACGAAGCAGCAGATGATTAACGAGAGCAAGATTGACAACACCTTGGAGGCGTGGAATGAACACCGATACGCTATTCAATGATTTAGTAGCACTTGAAGAGAGTTCCTTTCCGAAAAAATGTGAAACCTGTGGTATCACCTATGAATGTGCAGAAGAGTTCACAAAAAAAACGGAACATATTAACGGAAGGACTGGATTGAAATCTTCAGAAGATGATGATGGTGACACTATATTGGAATGTTTCAGAAATTGTGTCTGTGGCTCTACACTACTTGACTTTTTTGCTGATCGAAGAGATACCTCCGCAAACGGAGAAAAGAGAAGAAAAGCTTTTGATAAAGTCCTCACTCACTTAATCGAAAACGACATAGAAGAGCAGAGTGCCCGAGAAGAACTAAAATACTATTTAAAACATAAAAAAAGTGAATTACTCGAATCTTTGGGAGTTTTCAAAAAGCGCATTAGTAAAGCTAAATTAAGAAAACAAAATTAACCATCGAATGAACAAAAATCTAATTAGAGCACAATGATATGAACGACAATACCAAATCCGATAAGAAAGCCAAACTCTTGTGTGTCGATGACGAAAAGAATATTCTGGTTTCTTTGAAGCGACTATTCCGGAAAGACAACTATGAAATATTTTTAGCAGAGGGAGGCGCGGAAGGTCTGGAAATTATAGAAAAAGAACCAATTGATATCATAATCTCTGACATGAGAATGCCAAATATGGACGGCGCTGAGTTTCTCAGTCGCGCAAAAAAATTAAGAAAGAATGTTCCAAGTATTTTGTTAACAGGATTTTCAGACCAAGAATCGACCATTAGAGCAATTAATGAAGGTAAAATTAGTGCCTATGTAAGTAAACCATGGGAAGACAATGATATAAAACTAAAAGTCAGTTCTCTTTTAAGAATAAGCCACTTAGAAAAAGAAAAAGAGCGGCTACTTTTGTTAACTCATAAACAGAATAAACAACTGCTTGCATGGAATAAGAAATTGGAGGAAAAAGTCGACGCGCGAGTGCGTGAGTTAAAAGAAGCAGAGTGCATGTTAGACAAAGCTTATGAGGAATTATCGAGCAGTTATGACTCCGTGGTAAAGCTATTATCGCATGCAATATGTACCAGAGAATATATGTTAACTAGAGATTATCCAGACCTACCAGTGCTCGCTGAGGAATTAGCCACCGTAGCCGAACTGAGTGATTACATGATCAAACAAATATACTATTCTGCACTCCTGTTTGAACTAGGTAAGTTAGCCTTACCTGAAAAATTACTTAACACTCCGATCGAACTTCTTGACGTTGAAGATTTTGAACAATTAATGGCTTACCCAGAAATTGGTGCCAGTGTACTTAATGACATCCCCAATTTTAGAGACACCGCTCGTATCATTGAGCACCACTATGAATATTTAGATGGTAGCGGCGCTCCAGATGCGCTAGGCGGAGAGGAAATACCGATTGGTTGTAAAGTTTTAAGCATTGTAAAAGATTATTACCTATTACAGTCAGGGAAAATTGATGGCATAAAGTTTACCGCAAAAGATGCCAGAACCTATATCAGTGAGCACGCGGGAAAACTTTATGACCGAAAATTGAGCCGACTGTTTTTAGATATTTCTAAACAGTATGAGACTGATCACAACATTTCTGAAGAGCTAATGGTCAAGAGCATGCAATTACAAAAGAATATGATACTTAGCCGTGATTGCACTAATGGTAATGGCTTACTTCTATTAAATAAAGGTGCTAAATTAACCGAAGAAACAATCGCAAAACTAATCGCTTTTGAGAAAATTTATAATTTCCCGCTGCAAGTCTATGTCAAAAATAAGTAACGATTTTATTGTCTTTTCGTCCAGAATAAACCGTCAGCTTCCCTTGGTAATGACACTAACACAACTCAGTTTATTAACACCACTTAGTTAGTTACTTACCCAACACTCTGTGCTCCAAGAACTCTAAGAACCTCTTTTGTACTGGTTAAACCCACTTTCACCTTAAGCAGCGCATCTTCGATTAGAGGAATTAATCCCTGCTTTTTGGCTGTCTCCGCGATTTGTATGAAGCTGGCGTCACTTGTCATTATCTGACGCACTTTCTCGTCTAATACTAAGATTTCGTATATACCAACTCTCCCCTGTAAACCCGTGCCCTGACATTTATCACAGCCATCGGCTTGGAAGCTCACTTTTAATTGCTCAACAAATAGCTCACCTAATAACTTAACTTCTCTTTGGTCTGGTTTCGACTGATATTTACAAGATTGACACAGTTTTCTAACCAATCGTTGCGCGATAATTGCCTCTAGCGCAGATGCCACAATATAAGGTCTCAACCCTAAATCGAATAATCTGGCCAGAGTTGCTAATGCAGAATTAGTATGTAATGTTGAAAAAACAGCATGCCCAGTCAATGCTGCTTGAAATGCGATGTTAGCTGTTTCATTATCGCGAATCTCTCCGATAAGTATGGTATCTGGGTCTTGTCTTAACACAGCTCTTAATATTGACGCGAAGTCTAATTTTATGTTTTCTTTTATCATCACTTGACCAGCACGATCCATATAATATTCAACAGGATCTTCAATAGTGATATAGTTTTTTTCATCTGTTGCGTTACTCTGCAACAATGAGTAGAGTGTTGTTGTTTTACCACTACCGGTAGGACCGGTTGCAAGAATAATTCCTTGCGGCTTGGTATTCACATAATCCAGCATAGCTAGTTGCTTTTTATTAAAACCCAACTCATTTAACGGGATCATGGAAGAGTTACGATCTAACAGTCGCATTACAATTTTCTCACCATTAATTGTTGGCATAGTAGACAAACGCAAATCGATAATTTTTAACGGTGATTTAACTGTTAGCCGTCCGTCTTGAGGTCTTCTCCTCTCAGTAATATCCAGTTCCGCCATTATTTTTATTCGTGAAACAAGGGGCATCAAAAGAGTCAATGGTGCCTGAATTTTATCGTGCAGCACTCCATCAATTCGAAATCGGATCAAAATACACTTCGCTGTTGGTTGAATGTGAATATCACTTGCTCTTAACCTTATCGCTTCCATAATAATCGCATTCGCTAACCGAATTGCTGGAGGTTCACTAGTTCCTTCCAGCAGCTGAGCCAGCTCTATATCCTCATCATCATCTATAATTATTTCAATTGAATCAACCGGATCATGTGCGGAAGAAATTTCTTCAAAATCTTGTACTTCTGTGGAAGTTCCGAACACTTCGTCCAACTTGGATTCTATTTCATCGCAGTTAGCCATCACGACGTTAAAATCCAATCCACTGCTAAACCTCAAATTTTCTAATATACCTTCGTCTAACGGATCAGCCATAGCCAAGGTTACTTTTTTGCCTTTTTGTTGCACCGGTATAAGCAGTTGCTTTTTACAAAAAACTGAAGGTATCAAGCTGGTAACCGCTGGATCGATATTAAATTCATTTAACAATATTTGCTCAATAAAAAACTGAGATTTTATTATTTTTCTAATTTGCTTTTCTGTTACCCATCCTTGTTGTAATAACAACTTAATCGGAGGCCATTTAGAGCTCATTTGCAATTTTATTATCTTTTGCACCTGAGCATCATTTATTGAACCTTTTTTATTTAACATCATTAAAAGTTGACTACGGTTACTTGTCGCCATACGCGTCAATTTGGACAAATCTTGTTTATGTTTATCATTCTCTATAGTTAAAGCCTTATTTCGCACTTGCAATTCATACTGTTCAAGTGCTAGTCCAACCGTTACCCGTAAGTCGTCATCATTCCATGGTTTTAGGATAAACTTATAAACGGCACCATCGTTAATCGCGGTCATCACTGCCTGAGTATCAGCGTGTCCGGTGAGCATAATCCTGATAATATTCGGGTGTTTAGATCTCACTGCTGTTAAAAATTCTGCGCCGTTCATTTTTGGCATCATAAAATCTGAAATCACCAGGTGATAGCTCTTTTCGTCCAACATTCTTAAGGCTTCGAGTGGTTGAGTACAGGTTGAAATAGCATAGTTTTCTTTTCTGAAACAGCGAGTGAGAGACTTTAGAACCGCAGATTCATCGTCAACTAATAATAATTGATACTGTTCATTGGAGTTTAAAGCGTTATTTGAAACGGAAGACTTAACTTTTTCACCAGTAAATAAGTGACTGTAATCGCTCATGATATCGGCTCGTTCATAACCGGTAAAAGAATCCGGACTCGTGTTCCCTTGCCTATTTTGCTATCAATTAATATTTCTCCTTTGTGTGCGCGAACGACATCTCGGCTAACAGTAAGCCCCAACCCCGTACCGCTACCAACTTCATGAGTGGTGTAGAAAGGCTCAAAAGCCTTCTTAATTGTTTCTTCATTCATCCCAACGCCAGTATCGACAATCTCTATGCAAATATTTTTATCTAACATTTTGCAAACGAGAACAATTTTCCCAGTTTCAGCGATCGCTTCGACCGCATTATGAAGTAAATTAAGCAGTAATTGATTAATATGTCCTAATTTGCAAAATGTTTTTTGTACTGGTTGAATATCGGTAGTGATATTGACGCTTTTATGAACAGAGGTTAATAATATTCGCACGACTTTTTCCGCACAGTCGGATAAATCAGTCAACACATCTTCCGAGTGGTCAACATTTGAGAACTCTTTTAAGTCAGCGACAATCGTGGTAACTCGTTTTGCTCCCTCTAACGACTCATTTATTAGTTCTTCAAAATCAGAAAGTAAAAAATCCACTTCCTTCTCATCATAGTTCTCAATTAAATTAGCTAATACGCCTTTCTTTTGCAGGGGGATTAAAATGGATTTTATTTCATCCAAATACTCAGATGACGTATGTAAGTTACTCGAAATAAAGCCAATTGGATTATTGATTTCATGCGCAATTCCAGAAGCAAGTTGACCGATGGAAGCCATTTTTTCAGTTTCGTATAATTGACGTTGAGACTCTTCTATCTGTTGTACCTGAGCATCTACTCTCTTTTCCAAACTCTTTGACAAGGTTTTGTATTTTAACTTCGATTTGGCAAGTAGTTGATTTTTTTTTGATAGTTCATCATAATCCTTGCGTGTTACTTGAATATGAAGGTTAGATGCCATTTTGTATCGCCAATTGGTTTGTAAGATCTCTAAAATAAAAGCCGCCGCACCTTCCGCCAGACCTTTATCCTGTGAATGAAAATAAAAATAAGCAACCGGTTCTAGCTCAGGAGAGAGCGCAATACTTAACGGTTCCGTTAGAGAGCCACCGGTAATTATCAGCTTTTTATTGATGTCTACTAATTGATAGTTTTGCAGATTCATATTGGCGATTGCTTTAGAGATCCGTGGTAGCGTTCTTTCCGGCAAAAGTTCGCTGATAGTAAAGTTTTTTTCGTAATCATCCATGTTTATTCGACATCTCCTATCAACTCAGAAACAAACTGTTTTTTTGAAAGTTTATGTAGGTTTTCTAGCTGAAATTCTTCATCAATTGAAGCATATACTGAGGCTAATAAATCAGCAAAAGTTTCTACAACTCCTTTCTTTTCTAAAGCACTCGCAAAAAATAGATTCCAGGGAGTCTGACTCCATCGCTGTTTTATCTCTTCCTTTGAAAGAGTGTTCTTGAGATCTCGTTTATTAAATTGGATAACAAGAGGCGTGTCTTGAATATCCATTCCCAAAACTTTAGTGTTTTGTATTAGATTATTAAAAGACTCCGCGTTGTTTTCCGATTGGTTTGTCTGAGAATCCGCAACAAATATGATACCATCTGCCCTTGAAAGAACAGCCTTACGAGTACTGTTATGGACAACTTGACCAGGCACAGTAAAAGCTTTTAGTTTAATAAGTATCCCATCATCAAGGCGCACACCAAGTGGTAGTAAATCAAAAAATAAGGTGCGATCATCTTTAGTCTCAAGAATTTGCATATCCCCTTTTAATTCAGGATGCAAAAGTTCATGGAGCGCGATCAGGTTAGTCGTTTTACCACTCAACGCAGGACCATAGAATACGATCTTAAGCGATAATACTTTACTATTCTCATCCCAATGTGCCAAAATCATTCTCCAAGCGACATATTCTGAACAAGAATAATCTAGATTCAAACAGACTAATAAAATTGACTTTCATATCGAAGAAAAGCCTCTTCTATTTCTTTCAACAAAAGTTCATCAGACCAAGGTTTGGTAATATACTTATGAATAGCGCTACGATTGATTGCATCGCACGCACTTTCAAACTCTTCATTACCCGATAGAATCATTCTGACAGTATAAGGATGTATTTGATGAACTTTATCGAGTAGTTCGATACCGTTAATTTTAGGCATATTTAAATCTGAAAGAATCACACCTACCTCATTTAGCGCCAATGCTTCCAGTGCTTGTTCTGCGTTATTCGCTATATAAATTTTAGCTTCTAAATGACGAAGCGCTCTCTGCAATGATTTCAGAATATTAGGCTCATCATCAACTAACAAAATGGTTCTTTGATAGTCTTTGGGTCTTATGCCATCAAGTCCTAAATGCTCATCACCAACTAACAACTTCTCACATTCACTTACAGGAAGCGCCTTGCTGAAATAGTAACCTTGCAAAATATCACACTGATTCTTTGCAAGTAGTGCTAATTGAGATTTTTTCTCGACGCCTTCAGACACAACCTTAAAGCCTAAGTTGTGAGCAATGGCGATAATCGTTGTTGCTATCGCTTTATCATGCGGGTTGGTCGTGATATCAGTCACAAAACTTCGGTCTATTTTTATTTCATCGATTGGAAATTTCTTCAAATAGTTTAAATTTGAATAACCTGTTCCGAAATCGTCAATCGAGATCCGAAATCCGATCTCTTTCAGACTTTCTAGAATAGTAATATGTTTTTCAATATCATCCAAAAACAAGCCTTCCGTTATCTCAATGGTAATTTGCTTAGCTGAAACTTTTTCTTCTTGCAGGATACGAGAAAGGTGAGAAATTAAATCAGGCTGAACGAGTTGTTTGACAGAGAAATTAATCGAAACAAAAGCCGTTCTTATTCTCTTTTTTTGCCAACTGGCGATCTGTTGACAGGCACTTCTGAAAACCCAATCTCCAATCGGGACAATCAAACCGATTTCTTCAGCTATAGAAATAAAATCATCTGGAGCAATATAACCCTTCTTCGTATGTCTCCAACGAATAAGAGCTTCAAGACCGACTATACTTCCAGTACGCATATCCATTTGTGGTTGATAATGAAGTTCAAACTCATTTTGTTCTAGCGCAATATGCAAGTCTTTTTCTATTAAGACCCTGGCTTCGATTTGTCTTTGCATCTCCTCAGAAAAATACTTTAGATTTCCCTTCTCGTTTCGCTTCACCTGGTACATTGCAGAATCAGCATGTTTCAGCAGGATTTCTGGGGTGCTACCGTGCTGTGGATAAATACTGTACCCAATACTGCAAGAGATTTCTAAATGACGATGTGCTAACTTTATAGGCTTTGACAATTCATTTAAAATTCTTTGAAGTATGTCTAAGGTGACTGAATGAGAAGTCGGATTATCAATCACGATAACAAATTCATCACCTCCCAAACGAGCGACAACATCTTCTTGACGAGCGCATCTTTGTATTCTATCAGCGACTGTTTTTAATAAACAATCTCCCGCGTTATGCCCCAAGGTATCATTGATTTCTTTGAAGTGATCAAGATCTAACAATGCGACCGCTAGATCTTGATGGTTTAATTTTGCTTTATCTATCAGTTGCGTTAATTTCTTTTCTAAGCTGCCACGGTTGAATAATTTTGTGAGGTCATCGAAACTAGCCTGTTCGCTCAATTTTGTCGATTTTTCTTGAAGCGCTTTATTTACACGCGCTAAATTTATTAGTTTTTTATCCAGGTCAAATATCCCTGAAAATAACTGAACCATGCGTTTAGCATTCAGTTTTTCGTCGTCCTTAAAATCAGACTTATCTATCTTATCTATGAGCTGCAACAAACCGAGCAAATCACCATTATTAGTTACAATCGGAATAATCAGCCCTGTATTTTCAGGTATATTTTTACCGTTGACTAATTTCTCACTAGCCATATTGAACAATGCTTCATTTTCGCCTTTAATGATAAATAAGGTATCAAAATTTCTTTCGAACTTATTAATATAAAATTCACTCAATGGTAACGCATCGTAATTTTTATAAGAGGCCGTGTGGGCAATAGCATGTCGCTCAGGATCGAGTTTGTCTTCAGAAAGGCTCGTAATAGAACAAAAATGACAATTAAAAATTAGTTTACTAGTATTTACAATTTCTTGTAATCGATCCAGGAGATCTGTTTTTTCGAGTAACATCTTACTCCCACCAGATATCGAGGGATTTTCTAGTGATAACGAGGTAGTAGATTCAACTTTAGTCGACAAACCCTCAACTCCTTAAGGTAAGAGTTAATTTATATAACTAACTTAGTTTAGTGTAGTTGAATTTCTGATATTTGCTTGTTTAGTGACCGTTCTGGAGCTTTAGCCATCGACTTATTGTCAGTGAGCGCTAACAAAGCTTATATTTTGCTCGAAAATCACATCTAACACGCCTCTAAGTTCTATCCTGGCTCGGAGCTATCATCACTATTAAGCGGTTGATTTATAGGTAATATAACGGAAAAAGACGTTCCTTTATTCTTTTCACTACGTACCCTGATCTCTCCTCCGTGGCTCTGTATAATCCCGTAAGAAAGGGATAAGCCCAATCCAGTCCCTTCACCGACTTTCTTGGTTGTAAAGAATGGGTCGAAAATATGGTTTAAGTGCTTTTCTTCAATTCCGGAACCGTTATCCTGAATGATGATTTTAACAAATTTATCTTCAACGCTAGTACTTATGGTAATTTCTCCAGTTTCTACAATCGCATGTGCCGCATTGACTAATAGATTCATAAAAACTTGGTTTATCTGACCAGGATGGCATTCAATATCTGGGAGTTCAGCGTAATTTTTTATCACCTTCGTTTTGTATTTAATTTCATTACTAATGATATTGAGAGTACTATTAATGCCTCGATGAATATCAGTCAACTCCCATTCCGGTTGGTCGACATGCGAAAAGTCCTTGAGTGATTGGATGATCACTTTTACTCGACTCATCCCTTCGCGTGATTCAGCAACGAGGTCGAAAAGATCTTCTCTCAAGTAGTCTAAATCATATTTATCTTTCAATTGTTTTATATCTACAATGACTTGATGAGCTGAATCTATCATTGGCTCTATTTGTGCGTAACAATCTAATATTTCTAGTAACTCGCTAACGTATTCACTTAGTGTCGATAAATTTGAGTAGACATAACCGATAGGGTTATTTATTTCATGTGCGACACCCGCAGCTAAATGACCAACAGACGCCATTTTTTCTGACTGTAGTAGTTGATTATGACTAGCTTCCAGTTCTTCGTGTGTATTTTGTAACTCGATATTCTTATCGAGTAACTCCTTAGTTCTTTCATCAACCCGTAATTCCAAATTTTTGTTAGCATGCTTCAAATATCGCTGCGACATAGTAATTCGCTCGATCATTCTAGCAAAAGCTTTTGCGAGCTCCCCCACCTCATCTCGCCGTCCAGTAAGCTCACTATCGATTTGCTCTGGCTCGTCGACCGAAAGCCCACTCGCAAAGTTTGTCAACATAATGACAGGAGTTGTCCCCTTTACGACAATGATGCTAATAATACTTCCAAACACCAAACTAATAATTAGTACCGCTATCGCAAGCGATTGCACCTGATTAATTTGTTTCACCATTGTATTGCTTGCTTCCTTTGTAGTTTGGATCTGACTATCAGAAATATTTTGGAATTGTTGTTTCAAGTTTTTCACAATTGGTTTAACTCGAGTGTTCATTAAATATATATCTTCACGGGACTGTTCATTTAAAAATATCTCTACTACCGCTGGAAGCTTTTCTTGAAATATTTGCAAAAGCTCTTTTAACTTCTCAATATCATTAAAGCCAAAATCTATTCCTTCAGCTGCTATTTCGTCTATTAAGCGGGCGTTTACTTCGAAATACAAGTTCAAATTATTTAGATCATTCTTAGCATGAGAACTCAGAAATAATCGAACGCTGTTAACCACTTGAATCCATGTATGACGCAATTCAGATATTGATGATAAGAGCCGCAATTTCTTTTCACTGAATTCCATCTGTGAAATTTCATTCTTCATACTGTTTACAAGCCCTAGGTATTCCAGGCTAATTGGATTGATAGTTTCTGCAGCTAGCGCTAATCCGGGATAGTTTTGCGTTGGATGTTCTCGAAGAAATATGAGGTGTGCAGACAACTTCTGGAATTCATTTAGAGCTGACTTGAGAGGGGTTAAGTTTTTTGTGTGCTTAACTAATCGACTATCTAAAAAATTAGTATCTTTAAGTTTGTGTTCGATCTTAACTAAGTTTTCTACTATTTCTTTGACTACCGATTTATGGTTTTCTTTGTGCTCTTTCCGTCCAGTTAATAAATACCCATTCAACTCGGATATAGCTTCGTTTATATCCTGAACTTGCGTCATTGACAATACCATGATCGGTTCATGGTGACGGCTGACAGAGCTGCCAATAAGGCTTAACCTTTCCCCCTGCCACAATATAATCCCCATTCCTATACAAACCAATATGAGCAACACGCTAAAACCTAAGATTACTCTCACTCGTAGGCTGTTTATATTCATTTTATACTCAGAGGATCAATTTTGCTTTAACTTGTGTTCTATAATGGATAGTCCAAATTGATTGATAAATCAATTGAGACATTAGCTTTTCTGGCGTTTTAATCCGACTGAATTTAATATACGAAACTTATTGTAGGATGAGATGAAGTTTTAACTCTGATCGGAATTACCGACTGTTTTCGAACAATCAAGTTAAAAAAAGAGTAAAATACCGAGCTTAATCAAAAAATGAAGTGAGACAAATATTATGGACTCTGTTTTTGAGTTAGAGAGTTATACGTTTATTGATATTGTTGGTGCAGATTGTGAAAAGTTTTTAAAAGGGCAACTGTCCATAAATACTAATAAACTAGAAGTTCATAAAGCAAAATTAGCCGCTTTTTGCAATCCTAAAGGTAGAGTCGTATCTCTGTTCCATATTCATTCAACCAACGAAGGTGTGAGGCTCATATTGCCAAGAGAAATAGTCGATTCAACGGTTGCTCACCTGAAAAAGTACATCGTATTTTTTAAAGCCGAGGTTAAAGTTGCGGCTAGCTTGGTTCTACCTCTTGTCGCAAGCATGGAAAAGAGACAATCAGAGGTGGATAATAGCTCCGTGACCATCGACGGCACAGGGTTATCGGTTATCACCGATGGCGAACTCTCTGACACTTTTAGTGATAAAACTTTGCCCCAAAACCAACAATGGTATTGGCAACTCGCCTCAAATCGTATTCCCTGGTTGACAACAGAGTCTGTCGAACAATTTTTACCTCACAACTTAAATCTTCCCAAGTTATCCGCAGTTGATTTTAACAAGGGCTGCTTTACCGGACAGGAAGTAATCGCTCGTATGCAGTATAAAGGTAAACTTAAGCAACATATGCAACTCTTACAGTGTGAATCATCACTCACCTTCGAGCCAAAAATCAAATTAATTCAAGAAGATAAGAACGTTGGAGAAGTAATATGCAGCGCCAATAAGGGTCAAGAAACCCTGATTTTAGCGTTGCTCAAGGATAGCATCACTAAAGATAAAAGTTTTCAGTTGAATATCGAAAATAGTCCTATACTTAGCTTAGTAGAATAATATAGAGCTTTTTTGCGTCCAAAGGCTCTGTAACTAAAAGATAGAGACTATGAGCCTAGAACAAGACTTTCTTAACGAACTCGTTGATGCGATCAAGAATGATCGACTAACTCTACCAACCTTGCCTGAAGTCGCGTTGAAAATTCGCGATGCGGCAAATGATCCTGATGTTAATTCTAGTACCCTTTCTACGGTGATTGGTCAAGACGCCGCTTTGGCCGCAAGAATCATTAAAGTAGCCAATAGTCCGCTGCTAAGAGGTGCGGTGCCGGTGGATAATTTGCAGTTAGCAATTACACGAATGGGGATCAATTTTGTTCGGAATTTAGCAACTGGACTCGCTATGGAGCAAATGTTTCAGGCAACTCACGACTCAATTGATAAGCGATTACGCGCATCTTGGGAACACTCACTAGAAGTCGCTTCCATTTGTCATGTCCTCGCTAGTCACTTCACCAAACTTAAGCCTGATCAAGCAACTTTAGCCGGGCTGGTTCACGAAATTGGAATACTTCCCATTCTTACTCTCGCTGAAGATAATCCCGAAATACTCGAAAAAGAAGCAGTGCTCGACAAGATCATAAATCGACTTCATGGAAGAGTGGGCAAAGCAATTATGAAAGCTTGGGAGTTCCCTGAAGAGCTAATGGATGTCCCATTAGGTTGTACCGACTTTACCAGGGATTCAGGCACAAACGCAGACTATGTTGATGTTGTCACTGTGGCAAAAATTCAGAGCTATACTGAAGAAAATAATCCTTTCCCCGATCTTGATCAATCCAAAATACCTGCCTTTGCTAAACTGGGTTTAGCGGGAGAAACGGAAGTACATGAGGTCGACACATTAGTCGAAGAAATCGATGATGCTAAGCAAGCTTTGGCGTAGTTCTTTCTCTTTACTACTCATATTATTCTCTCATCAACTCTACTCTGCCTGCTCACCCTACAAAGGGTTTGCGACAATTAACGAAGCCAGCGCACTTGGTTTTGTAGAGATAAAACTATTAGATTTATCTATTCCTGCCAGCGAATACCAGTCATGGCAGATAAAAATGTGCCGCGAAAAAACTAATGGTACTCAATATACTTGTGATTCGGCTCGGACTCTAACTGGAGTTACTCCACTTAATTCAGCATTTTTAATTTTACCGACTTCTTTTCTGATTCAAAACCAATACTTCGATATTCTGTTAGAAGATGCGAGCGGAAATACCATTGATTATTTACGCATAATTGGTATTTCTCCCGTTCAACTTTCACCTCCAACGGGTTGCCAACCAGAGTTTGATTGGGATGCGGAATTTATTACGAGTTTTGATTATCGGCGCGAACCAGATGGGACGGGAGATTGGCAAAGGGAGTCCGGAAATTCGGGAGGTGAAACTGAAGGAGGAACTAATGATGTGAATCTACCAATTATTTCTGTCACCAATATCACCGTAAACAAAGGAACAACCGCCACTTTCACTCTAAGTATCCCGGCTGCGGTGACCGATGATATTGAAATATCATTTAATACTTTAGATTCTTCGGCGGTTGCAGGTATTCACTATACTTCTTCAATAGGTTCTATCACTATCCCGAGCGGCTCAACTTCTGCGACCGTGGATGTGTTAACCACAACAGCTAGTCCTGGGGGGACTGTTTTCTTTTATCTGTTTTTATCCAATCCCGAAAATGGAACACTCGCAAATCACTACCCCATAGCAACATTAATTGATGTGCCTTCGTTAGATCACATAGAAATTACTCACGATGGTTCCGCTCTCACCTGTAGTCCAGAGACTTTAACAATAAAAGCCTGCGTGGACGCAGCCTGTACGTCAGTATCAAACATCGATGTGGATGTGACTCTGTCGGCGAGTGGAGGTCTATCCAGTTGGAGCCAAAATCCCATAACGATCCCAGCCAATAGTCTTTCTGGAGTGACAGTCGACCTGACTCATCGAACTGCTGAGTCAATTATTTTGAGCACTTCTTCAACGGCAACTAACCCTTTGGTTTGCAATCCAGCTGGATGCATGCTTGAGTTTTTTCAAGCAGGTTTTGTTTTGAATTTGACCAACCATCAATCTTGCGTCTTGCAAAATTTTTCATTGCAAGCTATAAAAATGAACGACGCAGGTACGAGTTGCGCACCAGCCTATACCGGCAATCAATCAGTAGATTTTATCTACGAATATTTAAATCCGACCACTGGAACGGTTGTTCCGCAATTAGGCGGGAGTAACTTAGCAGCAACAGAATCTGCAACTCAAAATCGAACCATTAATTTTGATGCAAACGCATCTGCTAACTTATCTTTTCAATATCAAGATGCCGGACAAATCAGCTTAACAGCCAGCGATCCGAGTGCGACAGGTTTGAGCTCCGCCACTTCAACAGTGGTTGTAACACCAGCCCAACTAATTATAAACGCAACTGATGCAACATCTAGTTGCCTAAGTAATGATGCAACCTGTAGCACTTTTATAGCTGCCGGTGCGCCGTTTAATACTGAAGTAAGAGCGACTTGTGCTGATCCAGGTATCACAACACCTAATTTTGAAACCACTAATGGAGTTAGTCTAACAGTAAATACCGTTGTCCCAGCACTTGGAAATCCAGTTTCTCTAGGAATAAACAGCATTAATTTTTCGGATGCTGATAGTGGTATTCACTCTGAAGCAAATCAGAGTATTTCTGAAGTTGGAGTTTTCACAATCAGTGCGACTGCCAACAACTATTTTGGCAGCACTCTTCCGACTGGAGTCAGTGCAAGTATTGGTCGCTTTTATCCCGACCATTTTGTAATGAGCGCCCCCACCATTATCGAGCAATGTGGCATCTTTACCTATGCAGGTTTTTCAGATGGGGTAAATATAGGACTGGATAAAAGTGGTCAAACTTTTGAAATATCTGGAACAATTACTGCTGAAAATGTTCTCAATAATACGACTTTAAATTATGTTGGAAACTTTGCGAAATTGACGACTTCCAATATTCTCATACAAAGTTTTAATGTGACTAACGGTGCCAATGCAACAGGCACATTGAATAATACTTTTTCTGCGCTTAATTTTTTGAACGGCAGCAGTACATATACCGATGCAAACGCTCATTATCAATATGACTCCATGTCGAGCCCATTTAATTTACGTATTGATTTCAGTGCTACTGACTCCGACGGTGTTTCCAGCGGTACGATTAATTCAAATGATGTTGAAGTCAGAATTGGGCGATTACGTCTGATAGACAGTTACGCGCCGGAGGTTGCTGATCTAGAAATGCGTTTATTCGCCGATTATTTTGATGGCACAAGCTGGCAATTGAATTCCGATGATAGCTGCTCAACATACATCGATAGCAATGTCAGTTTCGAGATCGCTACCTACACCGAGCAACTAAACGATGGTGAAACCAGTATTTTTGCGCCAACGGTGATGCAAACAATATCAAGTGGTGAGAGTGCCTTGTCTAATGGGCTTTGGTTTAGCGCTCCGGGCGATAATAACTACGGCAGTGTGGTCGCAGAGCATGACCTGTCAACTCAAGATTGGCTCAAGTTCGACTGGGATCTTGACAACAGTCTGGATAACGCCAAAGCAAGATTAAACTTTGGTTATTATCGTGGAAGTGATCGAGTAATTTACTGGCGAGAGGTGAGAAACTAAGAATTGTGCGTCCCCTGAGCGAAGCCGGTTTGGTATTTCTTATAGTTTCAATTTCGACTACGCTCAATTTACGGAGCATTCCCAGCACCCTGAGCGGAGTCGAAGGGTCACTTTGTTATCCCCATAGTCTCGATTTCGACTACGCTCAATTTACGGAGCATTCCCTGGCACCCTGAGCGGAGTCGAAGGGCGCTTTGTTATCCTCATAATCTCAATTTCGACTACGGTTAATCTACGGGGGTATTTTTAAAATGACTCTTATTCTGACACACAGAGAGGTCGGACAACTTATTATAATCACCCTTAATTAGAGCTTGCTTTTTCTTTCTACTCCAACCTTGTACTTGTTTTTCTTTTTCAAATGCAGTATCAACCCTATCAAACTCTTCTAAGAAAACAAGCTTTACGGGTCTTCTTTTCTTTGTGTAGTTTGCACCTTGACCATTTTGATGTTGCCACAGTCTTTGCTCGATATTTTTTGTACTTCCAGTGTAATAAGTATTGTCAGAGCACTCTATAATATATAGATATCCTTTCATTATTTCATCCTTTAATAGTTTACAAACTATTATCTCCGCTAATTAAGCGGAGTTGAAATCAAAACTCAAGACTCAACCCAGCTATCCCTTAGACTTCGCTCAGGGAACGAAAGAATTCCGCCGATTGAGCGGAGTCGAAATCAAAACTCAATACCCAATCCAACCATCCCTTCGACTTCGCTCAGGGAACGAAAGAATTTCGCCGATTGAGTGGAGTCGAAATCAAAACTTAATACCCAATCCAACCATCCCTGCGGCTCTGCTCAGGGAATCAAAATTAGCTCACCTTGTAAATGCTCATTAACTTTTTCCTCGGTGATCCAATGATGCCTGAAGTTCCCTTTGGAATAATCAACGGCTTGATCATCATAATGATGATCAGTGACAACTCCAGACTGCCCCGTCGGGTTAATTCCCCAACTATTTTCAATATCACCAAAGTCTATCACTCGTCTGGTAGAAGGCCCCATCATTATTTTCAAGTCGTTACCAACTTGTTTGAACGATAAATTATTGATCGCTTCAGTTCCTGCTTCGCTTGGCAATGGACCGACATTGAAAAATTTATCTAGCGGTGAGACTTTTCCAAGTGGGTGCTCGTGAACCATTTTAACATCCTTTTCCCAAGTCCATTGTGCAATATTGTTACCTAGCCTTTTTTGCAAGAAGTCGACAGTATGTTTCCAAGATTCGACAATCAATAAATCTCTGGTTTCTTGTTGTTCGGTTTCAATATTATCCCACCAAACCGAGTTTTGATTATCCAAGATTTTCCAAGTTGATCGATACATTAAAAAATCGAATTGGAAGCTAGCAAATAAATCTTCACCAATTTCATCCTCCATCGCTGAGCGCATTAGTTCCGTTCTGAACCGATTGTATAAAGTTGCTCCAATTTCACTTGGTGAATGATTTCCTTTCCACTGCGAAAAATATTCAAGTGCTTTTAATTCATCTGGAGCTAGATCAGTATGGCTTTCTAAAACAGGAATGGCTATTTGTTGAAAAAATAATGCACTTGGTGTGATATTGTCCATCAACATTTTTTTCATATCCTCCGGATTAAACTTCTCCTTTTTGGAAAACCACTCAACAATTCTACTCGGTCGATCAGTTGGCGCGTAGTATCCTGGAACAAGCCCATCTCCCATATCTGCAGGTTGATTATTAGCGGAATATAAAACGCCTGACTCTGGATTAATACTTTGTGGATTATGTGAAAAATCATAAAACCCCAAGATATCATCTTTACCACTCGCGCCATCGAGAATTAATTTAGGGTTTACATGCTCTGGGCGAATTGGCAACTTTGCACTTGCCCACCAGGCAATATCCCCCTTGGCATTTGCGTACATTACATTAAGTCCTGGAGCATGGATCATCTCAGCTGCTTTAGCAGCTTTTTCAACCGTGGTCGCAGAAAGTAAACTATAAAAAGCTTCCATCATTTGGTTATCGGTATTTAAAAATGCCCACCACAAAGCAACTGGCTGCTCTACTTTTTCGAGCGCATACTTATCGTGTTTTAGGTTGTCATAAATGTGGTTTACAATAACGCCATGTCGGGTGGAACGGAGCTCCAAAGTAATATCAGCTTCGTCTTTAACTTTTATAATTTCAGTTCTTTTCCCAAAGTCTTGCCAATGATCAACCGCCCAGTATTGCTTAGGATTTTCCGGGTTCATTTTTTCAGCATAAAGATCGGTATCGTCATTTTCGAACATGGTTAAACCCCATGCAAACTCTCTGTTCATCCCTAACATGGGAGTCGGGATCAAACCCAAAAAATGTCCGTAAATATCAGTTGTATCAGAAGATAGTTGCGCCTCATACCAAACCGAAGGTTGACTGAATGCTATGTGAGGATCATTCATCAACATGGCTTTTCCTGACTCGCTTCGCTCAGGCGAAATTAACCAGCTATTGCTCCCATGAAATAATCCCGCTGATTGTAGACTACCGATTACCTGACTAACTTCAATTGACAAACTTTTGGTTACTACTGGGTCAACTGGAATTTGCTCAAAACCCGGCGTATAAAGAATTCCTAAGTCTTTTAAATAATCTTTGCCAAGTTTTTGGGACAAATAATGAGTCATTGAATCATCACGTAAACCTTGAGCAAAAGAAAATGACATAAATCCAGCAACGGAAGCCATATCCTCGAGTGTATATTCATGACTTGGAATTCCTATGACGTCAAACTCGACCGGTTTCTCACGAGTCTTTACAAATTCGTTTACTCCATCTATATAACTTTGCATAATTTCGATCATATGAGGATCGGCTCGTTTTTTTACTGCGGCAACCCATCGAGAAGAAAACTCACCTATTCCTAAAGTTCTATATAACTTATCAACTGGAACTAAGTCTTCTCCTAAAATTTCGGCGAGTTGACCTTGCGCTAACCGTCTCGTCATTTCCATTTGAAACAAACGATCTTGCGCGTGAACATAACCAAAAGCGCGAAAAAGATCACTGTCATTTTTAGCTTTTATATGAGGAACGCCATAGTTATCATAAGAAACTGTTACAGAATCAGTTAATCCTTGGAGTTTTATTTCACCACTTCGTATAGGCTCTTTTCCATCTAAATAAAAATATCCGACGACGGCGACTAAAAGCGTAATTATCAGTAAAAAGTAAAATATTTTTTTTATCATTTTTAAATTCTCAAGGGTTACACTGATGTCCATACAGTAATATTCAGTCCATCCTAGGTTCACTGCAATAACTCATTGCAACAAACCGTTCATCCTTGGACATAAAAAACCCCCGAAAGCCGAGGGTTTTTTAACTTCTAACTAGATAAGCAACAGCTTATGCAAGTAGATAGTTGTTAATGACTTAACACTAAATTTATTGTGCTAATAAAGTTGGGTCAGTAACGTCAACAAGTGTGCCGCCACTTGCTAAAAAGCTTACAATCTGGCTTTGCATTTCAGTCGTCACATTAATCAATCCGGCAGTGTCATCAGGACTAATTCTAGGATCAGCGGGAGATAACAAAGTTTCATGTAGACCGTCATTTAACTTAGTGAAAAAACGTTCACCTTGAACAGGTCCAGAAACAGGTCCAGTATCATCAGTAGCAGCCACCAATGTAGTTAAATATAATGCTCGTGCTAATGGCTCTGTTCCTGAAAGAGGCGCTGTAGCGACTGAATTAGGAATAGAATCATCATCAGCCACTTGTAAAAGTAAAGTGGGCACTCCATTAGAAACTGCATGAGCCGCCGTATTTACTGGGTCACTAGAATCTAAAACCGTTTGAGTTGCAAAATAAAACTGCGCTAAAACGCCTGGCAAAGCAGGATCATCCAATTCTAAACCAGCTCCCGCTGCAACACCTGCACGAACTTGCGGTCCAAATACTTCAGAAGCATCAAGCATTAAAGCAATTCCGCCACCTGGATTAGCTAGACCAGCAGCTTTAATATTGTCTGAATAAGCAAGTACGCCTGTTCCAACGATTCCACCCAAAGAATGACCGATGTATGAAATATTATCAGAATCAAAATCTGTCACATCATCACCATCAATATCCATAAAAGCGATCGCTTTTTCAAGATAAAGTAAGTCGAAAATCGCTTGTCGAGTGTTGTCTCGTGCCACCAACAGATTAGATAAATTGATAGTGTGTGCACCAGAAGGATCAGGAGTTCCGTCAGAACCAGGAGCGCCAGTTGTATTACTAATAAAGTCAATACCAAAAGTACGCTCTCTTAAAGTACCGGCATCATATCCTTCGAAAAGAGGGTTAGGGTTTCCATCTCCATCCAACGCCGTTAATCCATGCAATGGTAAATCCATCGCGATACCAGCGGTACAAGCTTCTGCCAAAGCGTCAGCTATGGCTATTAAGTTAGTTCGATTTTGAGTAATGCCGTGTTGGAAAATAGCGATTGGGTACGGCATTGGACACTCTGCCGATTTTGGAATAGAAACTAATAGTGGAACCGTTTCAACACCATTCACTTGAGGTAACGGATTTGCATAAGTTAAATTACCCAAAGGATCAGGATTAGGGAACGAACCTCCTTGACCATCTGGTACATTTGCGGCAGTTCGCCAAAAGGTATTAAGTGGCGCAGTAGGGTTTTCTGTTGTAGGAGCACTTAACATATAATTTAGTGTAATATCTCCTGTGTATAAATTAGCAGCACTTGTTGGTAAACCCGTAAACGGAGTTGTATCCAATCCAAGGTTATTAAAATTAGTAACTGGTGTTAAGCCTGCTCCGATAGCACCGTCAATATACACCGCTTTCGCTGTTTGCATAACATTTCCAATTGACTGTACTGTAAACTGATAGCTAAGAATGATATCTGATACCGCAGGTCCACCTTCAGCAGCAGCTGCTGCATTTTCCATCGCATTAACAAGCTGACGTACAGGTTCTAAACCAGCAACACTCGACTCAGGATCAATTGGGTTTCTAGATTGCGCGATTGCATACTCAGCATCATGAATAATCACTTCACCATCACTGTCCTGTAATCCATTAGTCAATACCACCATATACGCCCCTTGTTGCTCAAAAGGAGTGGTTGGGATAATTGCTATAGTTGTTGCGCTAGTCGCTTGCACGACGTAATCAGCTGGAGAAGTCAATTCTCTGATAACATCAGTTACCGGACCTGTAGGTGCGATTATACCTGAACCAGGAATAACTTCCGGTCTGAGGGTATTCACTTTATATAAACGAACACTACTACCCGCAACTACACTGGCAGGATCAACACTAAGAGTTGAATCTAAAGCACTATTAAAAGAAATAGAAAAAGGAGCTGTCGCTGACCAGCCATCTAAACTACTAACCGCCAATAATGGATTAGAATAATCTTCTTCATCAAGATCAGGAACATTAATGGTTAAATCTTGTGTCCCACCAAAAAGTAAATCATTAGGAACTGGTATGTCACCTGCTGCAGGTGAGTACACTGCAACCATTCTTGCAGGTACATTTTGAGTTTGGGAAGGAAGTGGCTCGTCAATAGTATCTCCACCGCACCCAATCATGCCCAGTGTCAGACCAACACCAGTTGTAATCGAGAGTAAATAGTTTGTTTTTTTCATACAAATCTCCTGTAATTTTTTCTACATCTAATCCTACGATTTAAAAAATTTGCCGACAAATGGCGGTAATAGTTTTGGTTATAATTATTATGTTTGGTTAAACGTATTGTATCTAGTCCAATATTAATAACTATAAATTCGGTCTAGCGGGATACGAATTGACCAATCGTACCCGCTTTGGCAGGTAAAACGCAAGTGCTCAGACCAGCGCTAGCGCTTTTTACCGCAATATTTGCCTTGTAACTCAAGTTATTACCATGATTGGTTGTTTTTTAATCAACCCTCTGATTTTTGCGGTGCAAACAAAACTAAAGCACGCTCAACGACAAAGCGTTAGCGAAAAGCTGAACAACGCGAGGATACAGCTAGATATCCTGTGTAGGATCTCTAGCTGTAGGTTTAAGAATTTCTAAAAATAGACGTGTGTTTGTAAGAAAAATTTATCTGAATTTCGTCTGACATCTAGAGGTGGTGCTTCTTGAGAACGAAAGCCAAAACGCAATTGAATATTTGAATAAGGAGTATATTCATATAAGAGTGAATGCCTGACTTCATGATTTTCATTAAGATCATCATCAGGATCATGGTATTCGCTGGTTAATTTTAAATTATGTCCCTGCATAAGATCATAGTTTAATTCGATTAAACCAACTAACTCAGTCAAATCTTGCTGTTCATCTATGTTGCTATTAAGGATGACAGAATCAACCTCAGCTAACAAACTGATCTTTCCCCAATGATAACCAGCGAAGATTGAAAAAATTTCTCGCTCAACCTCATCTCCATCATTAAATACCGCTGCACCGCCCAGCCTCAATTCATCCAAATAAAATTCCGCGCGAGCTCCTAACTGAAACTTATTATCATCGTTGGTAACTGAATTGGTGCCATTGGTAATATGAAAATTATAAAAAGCGTTAGCCGTTATCAGACCATACTCAACTCCATTATCACTGTTGTCAAAATTAAAACCCGTCACTTGCCGAATAAATGCATCATCGTCTTCAATTTTTAATCCAAGCGCTGGCATCATTTTACCAACTTTTAAATAGTCACCGCCTTCAAACTTTTTGATCACGAAAGCTTCACGATTAAGTGCACTGCCCGGAGCGACTTGTTGATCAATGTAGATATTTAAATCGTCTCGTCCAGCTTTGATCAAGGTATAAATTTGTGCCGACTGCACACTAAAACCTGCTTGACTATCATCATCCGAATCATCACTGGAATGGCTCAAGTCATAACGAAGATCACCACCAAACTTCATGAAATCACTTATCTTGGCGAATTCGAAATTATTGACTTCGGAACTAGCGGAAGGTAGCTGAGTATAACCATAACTCGAGCCATAAATCGTTCGCATTCCACCACCAGTTGGATTAACATGACAGGCTACGCAGGCTTGCTGAGTTTTTATCGATAGATAAGGTTCAGCTGATACATTAAATGTTAAAATTAAAAAGACAATCAATAACAAATTAACTAAAAATAACCTTTTTTTATTTATCGCTAAGTTAGAATTTATATTCATATTCACCTCCCTCAAGCTGATCATCATCGCCGTCTAACAAGCGTCCTTTTTTATCGAGCAAACCACTAGTTGCAGGATGATTAATAATCAAACTAAATGATTTATTTTGTTGTTGATTTTTCATTGTTAATCCTATTATTTTGCGATCGACTTGTTTAAGTGAGTAATCAGTCGGCGATAATAAAAATTTTTCATTGCCTATATTTTCAAATACTAAAATGTTTTCTTTAGTTACGGTTTCAGTATTGATTGGTTGACTAAACTCAATATCAATCTGGTTGGTAACACTTGACACCGCAAGAACTTTTGTCAACGATTGACTCGACTCTGCAGGTAAAGCGCCTTGTTCTATCCAGCGTCTAATCAATTGAATATTCTCGCCACTTAAAGCGGCTCTGCCCAGTGGCATTCGAGCGCCAGCGCGCGGGTCACCTTCCACTTTTAACACCAGATAGCTATTATCGGGATCATCAGGTACAACCCGCTGAAAATCCTGATTACCACTGGCTGTTACGCTAACTAAGAATTCGTAAGCCAACTCGACACTTTCTAACCTTAATCCCGCCGATGCTTGCGATCCTGAATGACATTCAGCACAGATGGGGGTAAAAACTTGATCTTGGATCTGAGTTAACAAATCACTTGTCATCACTGGATCAGGTATTTCCTGAATAGGAGGTGGGTCAAACTCGCCAGTTCCTGGCTGACAGCCGAATAAAATATTCAGCATTAAAAGCATGATTAATTTTCGTTTCATCGATATATTCTCGACAACACGCAATTTCCTTATAACATTCAAGGAAACTGTTAGTTGATTAAAAATGGGATATCCCAAGCTAGTCTATGAAATTGGACTAGCCTGAACTTTAGAAAAAACGTCCCTGTTTGCCTATGATTTACCTATCGTGTGGCTTACGGATTGACTTCATGCCATGTTCCGTAAACACCTGCAGTCATACCGGGTTCTGTATCGCTTACAAAAAAGTAGAGAGGTTGTCCCTGGTACGCCCATTGGAGAGAACCATCGTCGCGAGCAATTATGCTGAAATCACCACCCGCTACATCATTTTCGTTCGCGTACAAAGGCGGCCAAGTCACGGCGCAACCACCATTACAGTCGGAATCGCCGGTACCATCACCATCAGTGTCATTGGTATCATCATCAAACAGATAAACAGTGAATCCAGTTCTCAAGGAAGATGTAGATGCTCTTGCTCCATTTGAATCAACGTCAGTAATCATGCCTCTGGCTTCAAATATTTCGCCATAAGTCTCATGAGTGATAACTTGGACTGGCGCTGTTCTAGCAAGATGCCAAATGCTATTGACTTGATCACCATTGACATCGCCAGCCGCATCATCATTCACGAAAAAGTATAACGGCTCACCTAAATATGCCCACTGACGACTACCATCATCTCGGGAAATAATGCTGTAGTTACCTGTTGCTACGGCTCCCAAATCAGCAAACAGAGGCGGCCAAATTTCTGCGCAACCGCCATTACAATCTGAATCACCGGAACCATCTTCACCTGCATCATTTACATCGTTATCAAATACATATAGTGAAAAACCTTCACGACTTCTTGTCATCAGATCAATGCCGCCAGCGCCATCAACGTCAGCAATGCTAGTCGTCGAAGTAATAATACTTCCCAGCGAAGAAGCGGAAACTTGTGTCGGCGTTGGGCGTGCCACATACCAAATATCATTGACGCCTTCACCATTGGTATCACCCGCCGCCGCATCGTTAGCGAAAAAGTACAAAGGCAAACCTTTATATGCCCACTGTTCGTTGCCATCATCTCGTGCAATTATTGAAAACTCACCTAACGCCGTTGCACCTTTTTCAGCAAATAACGGCGGCCAAATTTCTGCGCATCCTTCATTACAATCTGAATCACCAGATCCATCATCATCGGCGTCATTGCGATCATTTTCAAAAATATAAAGCGTAAAACCATCCTTTGTTACCCTGTCTGTTGATACCCCACCAGAACCGTCTGTAGACAAAATACTAAAGTCACCAACAAAAACAGTACCTAGTGCATTACCGCTTACTTCACTTGTTTTAAAGGGAGATGGACGAGCCACAAACCAGATATCGTTGATCCCTTCTCCGTTGATGTCACCTTGAGCTTCATCGCTATTAAATTTATACAAAGGCAAACCTTGAAATGCCCATTGTAAGGTATCATCATCACGAGAAATGATTGAAAATTCACCAGTCGCTTCAGAGTTGGCAGCCGCTAGAAGAGGCGGCCAAATGTCGGCGCAGCCGCCGTTGCAGTCAGAGTCACCTAAATCGTCGCCATCAGTATCATTGCGATCGTTTTCAAAAGTATATAAGGTTAGATTCTCTTGACTGACATAAACTTGTCCGAGGGATAACTCAACTGATGTTGGTGTGTTTTGCTGAACAACATTAGTTGGTGGAGGCGGCGGCGGCGGAACGACTTCGTCGTCTCCAGAGCCACCGCCACAAGCAGACATGACCAATGCGATGCTCAAACTCGCAATTAGCGTAGTAAATTTTGGTTTGTTAAACATTTTTATCTCCCATAGTAATAATTTAATTAACTTTTGAATATCCGAGTTAATTTTCGTTTTAGTGTTAATGAGTTAATGTTAATAAACACAAAAAAGGTTCATGGATGTTAAAGTTTTTTATTTGAATTATAATCAACCGCAGATCAGAAAAGCTTCTTTAAGATTTTTTTCGAGAAAACAGACAATATGAATTTTTATACCCAATTTTTAGTGCTAACTTTATTATTATCATCAACGATGTGTGTTGCTGATCAACTTACCGTGTCAGGTGGAATTTCAAGTGCTAGCGTGATAAATGGGGTCTCACAATCGCGAGAAAATCCTATTGCACAAATTGCGACCGAATGGAATTTTAATAATGGAATTTATTCCGGCATAATGCTTTACGCAGGAGAAAGTGCTCCCGCACCGCAATTAACTCAAGGCTATGCAACTTATCTAGGATATTTCAAAGCGCTTAACGAAAACAACGCATTCGAACTTTCGATTAATCATTATGGTTATCGAGGAAGATTTCAGAGTACATGGGATTATACTGAGCTCAATGCTACCTACCATTATAGCAAAACGCTTTCACTAAAAAATACTTACGCTGATGATTACTACGGCAGAGGTTATTCAAGCCACTTCCTTGGTGTTAACTGGCAACCAAAGATCACCAACCAAAGTTACGCAGTTTTCTCCGCAGGACACACTTTCTTTAATAACAATGATTACCAACCAGAAATATCTAATGCATCACTGGGTTTCGGATTAAAAAAGCAGCGTTGGAATTTTCTAATAAGCTATCAATATTCGGATAAAGAAGCGGAGCTTATCCATGGTGATGATGCTGCAGGAAGTCGACTATTGTTAGAAATTCAATATGCCTTGTATTAAGTTTTTATAATAAAAGGCATCTCCAAAGTCGTTCCATTGTAAATACTAAAACTGCGCGACAAACTTTTGTGAACACTGAATATCGATTTTTAATTTTAGAAAAATTGCACAGACATCGGTTTGGTTTCCCGAATTTGTTTTCTGTGTATAGTTTTTAAAGAGTTTACTAAACTCGGTTAAATCGATCTCAGGCGAAGCTTGCATGGCTAACGCATACAAACTAGTTAAATGTGCTGACGCAATGGAGCTTCCAGACATAAAGGCATAAGTTTTTCCTGGTTGAGTCGTTAGCACTTCTTTTCCAGGCGTTAAAATGGTTTTATCTGAAAATTTAGTTTTTGAAAAAGAATCTTGTGCGATACTCACGCCAGCTCTTAATGTGGGAAACCGGTTCTTATCTCTTCGACTTTTATCATATGCCGCCACTACATGAGTTCCATTTTTTAAAATAACATCAATCAATGAATCTAAGAGTCTGTCTTTAGGTCCAGTGAGACTTAAATTTAGTAAATCCGGTTTCATTTTTGCGACCCGATCAAGTGCTCTTGCCAAGGTCAACGAATCACAAATTGTTTTTTTACTTGGCGTTTCCCAACAGCTTCTATAAGCGAATAGTTTCGCAAAAGGTGCTAATCCAATGATCCCTTTACCATTACCTTTTTTCGCAATCATAACTCCCGCAATGCCTGTTCCATGATGTTCAGAAGGAGTCAAAATATCCGCCGAAGACACAAAATCGATCTGTTCTAGGATAGCATGTTTAATCTCTGGATGATCCATTTCAACACCTGAATCAATCATGGCGATAGTAATACCTTGCCCCGTCAAAACTTGGCTGACTTCTTCAATATTAAGTTGTTGGAAAACTGTTTGCAGCCTTAAATAAGGATCAATTTGATCATTTCGTCTGCTAGTTAAAGAATTCGTTATTTTTTGCTCTTCTAAAGATTTACTTTGCGGGAGCGCCCCTTCAAGTGAACGCCCTTCAAAAGTTTGATAAGCTTGCACCCATTTTACTCGGGTATCTGCTTCTAATTTTTCTACAATTTCCACTTGATTATCTGTGGGAATGGCGATAACAAGACAGTGAACATTAATACTTTGGATCGGCCACTGAGTTACTAATTCAGCAGAAATATTTTCCAAGACGCTAGCAGCAAGACGCTTGAGCGAAAGATCGTCATTATAGTTTAACGCTCCTCGATATGCGGAATTTCCCGACCAACCTCTAAGTCGCTCAGGGCGAGGATCATCCAAGACCACAACCCATTTTGATTTGCTACTAGTAACATGCCCAGATAAATTTTCAAAAGGCTTAGAATTAATATTCTTCTGAAGGCTCAAAAAAACAATAGCCAAGACTATTTTGGGGAAGACGCTGATAAAAGTATTCAAGCGATTATTTCGCCTCATGACCATTTCCAAAAACTGCTGGTTCAAAAAATATAACCTGTTCCAGAGATTGAATCTTCTCGACTTCCGTCGGTTCTAACTGTTCCTTAATCCTCAATAAATAGGTTTGCCCTTCTGATGGTCCTGCGACAAACTCCAGATTTAAACCATCAATCAATTTCTCTCTTTCATCTTTAGACAAGTTTGGCTCAAAAACCAGACTATAAAATTGGTTTTTAGAATTATCTATCAATTGTTGACTATTATTAGATAGCGTTACAAATTCCCCTTTTTTGCTAGTCTCAAGCGGCTCGTTAGGAACAATAATAAACATCGCGGCAATCACAAAACTAGCCGCAATTGTTCCTGATATCATTCTTAAATAACGCTTATTATTTTGCGTTGATACAGGTGAGAGAGCTGGATTCTCTGAGTCATTATTATCCAATAAAACCGAAAATTTATCGAAGTTTTTATCCTGAGATGTAGATAGGGACTGAACATTACTTTTTGAATTTTGTAGCTGCTGGATAAACCTTATTTCTTCATCTAACTGATCACGCAGGATTTCACTATTCTTCAATTCATTCTCAAATTCAATTCGTTCTTCTTGCGATAAGCGATCTAGAGCATAATCCGCTACTCTTAATTCAGTATTCACTTCATCAATCGGCACAAAGTTTATAACGGTTGATTTACTCTCATCACTCATAACTAATTTCCTCTACCCAAGCGCCGATGAAGATTCACCCAACTCTAACAAACCAGCTTTTAATTTGCGGCGAGCGTGAAACATTCTTGTTTTCACCGTATTTTCAGGACAACCTGAAATAGTTGCTATTTCCGCATAATTGCATCCAACAAAATAGGAAAGCTCAATCACGCTACGATGCTCAACCGATAATCCTGCTAAGGCTTTGTTCATAACTCTTTGTTGTTGATAATCGTCAACTTCATCATGTTTTAACGCTGCGTCATGCTGCTCACTTAATTCTTCAGTAAAGTGTTTTTTCTCTTTTCGCTTCAATTGTAGACATTGCCGATAGGCGATAGAGAAAACCCAGGTCGATACCTTAGACTGACCGTTAAACTGCGATGCTTTTTGCCAAACAATCAGCATAACATCGTTATAAACCTCTTCTACTAACGCGTTAATCAGTAATATTCGATGCAAAAAAACCGATAATCTATCCCAATAGCGGCGGTAAAAAAGCTCCATAGCTTCCCGTTCGCGCTGCTCGGCTATTCGCTGAATAAGCTGCACGTCTTCAAGTGAAGCGCTTGATAATCCGTCTGTTTGTTTCATGTATGTCAGTTACAAAAGTCAATCTCAACCTCAGATCGACAAGCTTTTGCAGATAATATGACAATTAGAGGCTTAGACCTGTTAAAAAGGTTCAAACCTCTAATAATATTTTTAGAATCGACCAATACACAGCGATTTAACTTATGAAGTGACCGGTGGGGTTTAAGTCTGTGGTTTCATATGTGGAAACAAGATCACATCTTTAATTGTAGGTGAGTCGGTGAAAAGCATGACTAGTCGATCAATACCAATTCCCTCGCCCGCTGTCGGTGGCAATCCATATTCCAGCGCATTAATATAATCGTCATCAAAATGCATAGCCTCATCGTCACCCGCGTCTTTTTCTTCGACTTGCTTCCTAAACCTAAGTGCTTGATCTTCAGCATCATTCAGTTCCGAAAATCCATTTGCAATTTCCCGCCCGCCAACAAAAAACTCGAAACGATCGGTGATAAAAGGATTGTCGTCATTACGCCTGGCCAATGGCGAAACCTCCCATGGATATTCAGTGATAAAAGTCGGCTGAATCAATAAATGTTCAGCAGTCTCTTCGAAAATTTCACAAATATATTTCCCCGCTCCCCAAATGCCATCAACTTCGGGCTCTTTGACATGTACTTGTTTGGCGTAAGCGCGAATCTGTTCGAAATTATCTTCCGGATTTCTAAATACGCTTTCGTCAAATTCTGAGTTGTATTTTAAAATTGCATCCACCATTGAAATACGAGTAAAAGATGTGCCAAAATCATAATCCACGCTTTCAGTAATATTGCCCTCGGAATCCTTAACGGTGTTAGTGATAGTTGTTGTACCTAACACTTCTTGAGCAACAGTTCGGATCATATTCTCAGTTAAATTCATCAAGTCGTTATAATCAGCGTAAGCATGATAAAACTCTAACATGGTAAATTCAGGGTTATGTCTGGTAGATAAACCTTCATTTCTAAAGTTTCGATTAATTTCAAATACTCTATCAAAGCCGCCAACCACTAATCGCTTCAGATAAAGCTCTGGCGCGATCCGCAGATACATATCAATATCCATCGCATTATGATGGGTCACAAAAGGTTTTGCTACTGCGCCGCCGGGGATGACTTGCAGCATAGGTGTTTCCACTTCCATAAATTTGCGCTCAACTAAAAAGCGGCGAATAGCTTCGATAACCTGGCTACGAATATGAAAGTTTTTACGAGTTTCTTCATTGGTGATTAAATCGACATATCGCTGGCGATATTTCGTTTCCTGATCCGCAAGACCATGGAATTTTTCTGGTAATGGTCTTAGTGATTTAGTCAACAAATGATACTCATCCATACCAACAAATAAATCGCCTTTGCCCGATAATTTTAACTGACCTTTAACGCCGATAATATCGCCAATATCGATCCCTTTCCATTTTTCCTTCATTTCCTTTTGCGCGTCTTTACTTGCGTATGACTGAATTCGACCAGTCATATCCTGGATCACAAAAAACGGACCACGTTTTGCCATTACCCTGCCTGCGATACTGACTATTTTATTTAATTCAAGAATGCTTTCTTTATCTTTATCACCAAATTCTTTTTGCAAGTCAGCTGCATAATTTTCAGGTTTAAAGTGATTTGGATGAGCATTCGATGGGCAGTTGTCTCGAATCGATGCCAGCTTTTCTTTTCGCTCAGCGATTAATTTATTGTCTTCATTTTGAGACGCTGGGTTTTGCTCAGAATTTTTTTCTTGATTACTCATAATTTTTTTATATTCACTCTTTATAGTTAAACTAATTTTTTTCTTATAACTAAAAAACTTAAATCTCCCCTAACCCCTCTTTACAAAGAGGAGGACTGAGGGGGATTTGTCTTTACAACCCAGCCTTTAAACTCTCTTCAATAAATCCATCTAAATCACCATCTAAAACCGCTTGAGTATTAGTCGATTCATACCCCGTTCTTAGATCTTTAATTCGCGATTGATCCAAAACGTAAGAGCGAATTTGACTGCCCCAACCGATATCAGATTTTGCGTCTTCCATGGTTTGCTTTTCTTCGTTTTGCTTTTGAATTTCAAGCTCATACAATTTAGCTTTTAACAACTTCATCGCTTGGTCTTTATTTTTGTGTTGCGAGCGATCATTTTGACACTGCACTACGGCGTTAGTCGGTAGATGGGTGATGCGTACCGCAGAATCAGTTTTATTGACGTGCTGACCACCTGCACCACTTGCTCGATATGTATCTATTCGCAAATCAGCAGGATTAATTTCAATATCGATATCATCTTTCACTTCAGGATAACAAAACACACTGGCGAAACTGGTATGTCTTCGGCTTCCTGAATCAAATGGTGATTTACGCACTAAACGATGCACACCCGTTTCTGTTCTAAGCCAACCAAAGGCATATTCACCCTGAACCTGGATGGTAGCACTTTTTATTCCCGCTACTTCGCCGTCTGATAATTCGATGATGTTCGCTTTAAAGTCTCGACTTTCGCACCAACGCAAATACATTCTGAGAAGCATATCCGCCCAATCTTGGGCTTCAGTTCCACCGGAACCAGACTGGATATCGATATAGGCATTTTCGGTATCCATTTCACCGCTGAACATACGGCGAAACTCAAGTTTTGCCAGATGTTCATCCAGATCATCAAGTTCCGCAACTAGCTCATCGACACTATCTTGATCGTCTTCTTCGACCGCCATCATCAATAAATCATCTGAATCAACAAGCCCCTCATCCAGTTTATCAATGGTTGAAACAACAGTTTCTAACTCGGAGCGTTCTTTACCAAGCGCCTGTGCTCGTGCTGGCTCATTCCACACATCAGGTAGTTCGAGCTCTCGCTCTACTTCGGTTAAGCGTTCTTTTTTAATGTCATAGTCAAAGATACCCCCTAAGCGTATCTTTTCGCGCCTGAAGGTCTTTGATTCTTTCTCTTATGGATGTGGATTCAATCATCGAAGTTTTTGCAAGTTGCTGCTAATATAGATGGCAGGTATTCTACTAAAGATCAAAGTCTTAGCCCAGACAAATTGCTTATAAGGAAGACTCATTATGAGAAAATTGATATTTATTTTGATTTTAGGTCTTACTGCTTGCACCAATATCCCCGTCAATCAGGTAAATGATCGGCTTCAAGCTTGGAAAAATACCAATATTGACGAACTGATAAAATATTGGGGCGTTCCATCCAGGCAACAGCAAGTCGCTGGAAAATGGCATGCTGAATGGATAAATGAAGAACATTCTTCTGGGAACACGGCTTTGAGTGTTGGTTCCCGCTCATTTGGTCGACGTAGTTCGTTCGGTTTCGGGCTAACCTTATTTGAACTTGGTGGCAGCGACGATGCATGTAGTCGCTTAGTAACTTACTCAGAAAATGGTGACATTGCCGAAATTAGTTGGAAAGGTAGCAAAAATTATTGCTATGAAATTACGCCCGATCGACTAGAAGTGATCAAAAATAAAGCGGTCATAGACGAACAACAATCGAAAAACTAAATTCTAGTCTCTCAATATTTATCTACCTTCCACAAGTTAGATTCGCTTGCCGATATCTCACACTTCTATGATCCCTTCTAAATACTGGACAGCTTTACCCAATATCAAGACCTTATCTTCAAACACTTCACACTGAAGAATCCCTCTACGCTCAGATGCTTGCATAGCCGTTAAATTATTTTTTCCTAACTTTTCAGCCCAATAAGGAGCTAGCCCCGCATGAATTGACCCAGTGACTGGATCTTCATCGCCGCCATTAGCAGGCCAAAAATACCTCGATTTGAAATCATACTCTTTTGATGCTGCGGTTATCACAACATCGTAAGGCGAAAGCTTTTTAAATAATTCAAGATCGGGTTTGGCAGCATTAACATCCTGTTCATCAGCGTAAATGGCAAAATATGCCTGTTGGTTTCGGAGTATTTCGAGCGGCTTTCTATCTAACCCTTGTAATAGCTCTTTGGGTATTTCAATTAATGACTTAGGTTTACGATTAGGAAAAGTCATTTCGATAAAATCATCATTTGCTCGATTAACAGCCAAATCGCCAACCGCTTTTGCGGAGAAGGTCACCCGATCTAAATCAGCGTTCTGCCTAAACAGTACAAACGCTGTTGCCAAAGTCGCATGCCCACAAAAGTCGATTTCACAAATTGGGGAAAACCAGCGTATATGATAACAATCGTTACTAACCTGTCTTGCAAAGGCAGTTTCAGATAGATTATTCTCGGTTGCAATATTTTGCATCAATTCATCATCCAACCATTCGTGTAAAACAATCACTGCAGCATAATTACCTTTGAAAACCGAATCGGTAAATGCGTCAATGTGGTATATCTTTAATTTCACTTATTTCTCCGATATAGGCAATTTTCTGAATCATCTTAAATGATTCAATCTGGCAATAGGGTTCACAATTTCAAACGTGTTCAACATCAGATACTTGATAAATTTTTATCGACGCATCGCCAATGATCATATCTGGAAAACGCTCGGCGAAATGTTTAAAGTAAGTTTTTTCAAAATGTTCAGAGATTGCTTCTCTCGTTTTCCACTCCTCGAAAAATAAAAAATGTCCTGGCTTCATTTTGTCCTCGTAAAAATTATAAGAAACACATCCCGCTTCTTCGTGGGAGCTTGGGATCAAATCGCGAGCCATATCGACTAATTCTTGTTTACTCTCTTCTTTTGCAGTAAATGAACCGGCTATTAAATACATACTTTTCTCCTAACTTTGAGTTTTTTGGCAATTCTACTCACCTATATCCTCATTCCATAATTTACTATTTTCTTCTATAAAGTTCTTCATCATTTCTATGCACTGAGTATTTTGTAAAACATCCAACTGAACACCTCTTGAGCGTAGTAGTTCTTCCTCCCCCATAAAATTAATATTTTCAGCTATGACCACTATTGGAATTCCATAGAGTAAAATCGCACCGCTACACATTGAGCAAGGTGATAAAGTCGTATAAAGTTTGCTTTCTTTATACACTGACGCACTCAAGCGCCCAGCATTTTCGAGAGCATCCATTTCACCATGCAAAACGGTGCTACCTTTCTGTATGCGGCGGTTATGCCCTCGACCAATAATTTTATCATCGTGGACTAAAACTGAGCCAATCGGAAGACCACCTTCTTCTAAACCCATTTCAGCTTCTTGGATTGCAGCACTCAAAAACTTATCCACCTTGGAAGTTTCGATATTCATTTTAATTTTTCCTCATAGCGAGCAAACTCGAGATCTCGGTCATCAACTTGCTGATTTCTACTGGTTTACTAAAAAAAGAAATATCAAGTTTGCAAGCTATATCCGCATTAATTTTATCACTATAACCTGAACACAAAATAGTTGGTAGTGCCGGACTAATTGCCCGTAATTTATCTATCAGTTCCATTCCCGTCAATTTGGGCATGGTTTGATCGGTGATCAATAATGAGAATCTATCTGGATCTTTTTTATATAGGTTTAACGCATCTGTGCTGTCGGTTTCATAGTGAACTTTGTAGCCATGGTCTTTAATCAATTCAGACATATAAATAGCCAGCATTTCTTCGTCGTCAACAACCAATATTTCTGAACCATCCCCTTCAGGCATTTCTGAGTGTGTATCTAATAATTCATTTGTTTCTAAATTTTCGTTTAAAATAGGGGGAAATAACAAGCGAAAATTAGTCCCGCTCTTATCGCTGTCAAGCAAAATATGACCTGCATGGTCTTGCATAATACGGTAAACAATCGAAAGCCCCATACCCGTCCCCTGACCGACTTCCTTGGTAGTAAAAAACGGATCAAAAATCTTTTTTATTACGTCGTGGTCGATCCCAGAACCAGTATCACTAATCCTTAACTCTACCCAACTTCCCTTAATTAATTTGTGTGATATAGAGTCGTTTTCGTCTAAATCATGACGGTAATGCAATTGAATTGTTAATTTACCGACACCACACATGGCATCACGTGCGTTGATCGAAAGATTCATCAGAATTTGATTTAACTGAGTGCGATTCATCAATACTTTAGGTATTTCAGGGGCAATTTTAATTTTGATCTCGATAGTCGCAGGAAGAGTGGAACGGAGCATGCAGATATCATCCTGGATCAAACTGGATAAATTTAACGGAATATCATCAACCTCACCACTTCGGCTGAAAGATAACATTTGGGTAACCAAACCAGTTGCGCGCTCACCTGCTCTTTCAACATTTTTCAAATATTCAATTAATTTTTCATCGCCTATTTCCATACTTTTAGCTGTTGCAAGTCCCGCAAAACCGTTAATGATCCCCAGCACATTATTAAATTCATGCGCAACACCACCAGCCAAATAACCTAACGACTCCATTTTCTGTGAGTGCTGAAGCTGATTTAACAGTTGTTCTTTTTCTTTTTCTGCTTTTTTTTGCTCGCTAATGTCGATGATAACTCCCTGATAATGCGTAATAATTCCTTCCGCATCTCGAACTACCGTAGTTCTATCATCTACCCAAAAAATCTCATTCGTTGGCGAAACAATTCGATATTGTTGAGTAAAAAATTCATCACCTGAAAGTGAGTGTTCCTCCACTTCTTGGGAAACCTTGGTAAGATCATCTGGATGTATGATCAAATTATAAGCTGTTGCACCAGACAAAAATTCCTCAGCGGTATAACCGAACAGTTTTACATTACGAGAGACCCATTCAACAGGCCAACCTTCAACTGCTTTCCATAGAAAAAGTATGGCAGGACTTTTTTCAACGATGATGTTTGCCTGTCGTAACTCTTCTTCAGCTCGCTTACGCTCTGTAATATCTCTCCAAATGCAGTAGAGCACAGGTTTTTCCTGAATGCTAAGAGTTGATAAAGTGACCTCAGCAAAAAAATTACTGCCATCTTTTCGAGTATGTACCCATTCGAAGCGATTGATACCTTTTTCCAGAGCAATATCCATCATACGTTCAGCCTTGCTTAACGAACTTTCTCCATCTGGCTGGAACTCAGGAGAAAGCTCTGAGGGATGGGTATTCACCAACGAAGCTTGATTTGGATAACCTAATATGGAAACGGCGGCATCGTTACATTCCACAAAGCGATAGTTATCGATAATCCACACCGGATCGGGTGAAGAATTAAAAAGTTTTCGAAAACGCTTTTCACTTGCCTCCATCGCTTCTTCAACTCGTTTCTGTTCGGTGATATCACGAGCAATGCCATAAAGACCTATGATTTCTCCCTCAGAATCTAATATTGGGTATTTGCGATTGTCAACCCAGCCTTTTTTGCCTGATGTTGACAAAGTCTCCTGAATTTCATGGGCAATTGAGAGACCGGCAAATACCTGCTTTTCTAATCGGTAATAGATGTCAGCATATTCTTCGGGAAAAACGTCATAGTCCGTCAGTCCCAATAAATCGGTCCACTGCTCCGCAGGATCACAGAGTTCGACCAAAGTCTGACTAGCACCAGTAAATACGTGATTTCGGTCTTTAAAGTAAATGTAATCATTAGTATTTTCCATCATAGATCGAAAGTTCACCATGTTAGAAGCATCGTCCATAGTTCGCTTCAGACTTTTTGCATCTTGAAGATTAAGCTCAAGAACAAATTCCTCACCATTTTCTGGAATGTACTTACGATAAATCGCTTTAATGCAGAGAATACACCCGTTCGCCCGACGCAATCGCAAGTTGGCAGTTTGTCTAACGGCGGTTAATTCTGGGAAAAATATCTCGTCTGCTATATCCTGATCATCAGCATGAACCTGATCGGCAAGCGAAAGCCTGGAGGAAAGAAAGTCATCTGGACTATAGCCAAGCAGTTCTTCGATATTATCACTGACGGCTGTGACTAAATTGACTTTGGAGAGGCGAATTACAAATTGAGTCTCGCAGACGGAAGGGGTCTCTCTACTTCTAATGCTTGACATATACAGCAATTCCTCCTAAATGGCTGGCTAATAGTATATACCCTTCTGCCAACGTTCGGAATACGAAAGCTAGTGAATTTAAATTGCAAATAACCAGATACTCAGTTACTACACAGTCTTTCTCCCTAAATAGGCGGTAAAGTCATTCTAGATGCGAGCGTGTGATTTATCAACTCGGCTTCCATATCATAATTGCTAAAACAATCAACGGTAATGCAACTGCAATACTGCCAAAAATATTCCAACGACGGCATAGTTGCCAATAGCGCTCTGGTATCGTGTCGAAGTCATTGAATGTTTTGACTAATTTCGCTTGCTGAATTTGAGTAGGGATTAATACGAACAACCAAATTATACCAGCTAATCCGAAAACCAATCTTCCCACAGCTACCCAAAAAATTTCCCATGTGTTATCAAAAATCATAAAGCTCAATACATCGCCAGCGATAACGGTGAGCAGTGCTCCTGGTAAGGTAAAAACATAGTCTGTTAAAGTGACCTGTCGTTGAGCAAAACGTATGATTTGGATGTCTTTAGTCCTGTTTGCCATGATCTTCCACCAGGCGCTGACCACTACATTACCTAATAGTAATATGATCCCAAGAATATGTAAGTATTTAAGTGTGAGTATCGACATATATTTCTCCTCATTAATTAAAAAGAGAAATCATGACATATCCGATTTCAGACTCACGTTATCATATGTTAATTATTCCGAATTTTTTAATCGGCTGAGAGACTGAGGAGTGATACCTAAAAATGAAGCAATTTGATTTTGTGATAAACGTTCTACAAGGTAGGGATAGTTTTTGACGAATTGAACATAACGTTCTTTGGCGTCCAAAGCGAGTTGATTTAAACTGCGGTTATGAACGAGTACATAAACTTGCTCTGATATCAGTCTGCCCATTTCACTCCAGAAGTGACTTTTGTTGTACAACTGATAAAGATCTTTTTTTGTAATCGCAAAGACAACCATGTCTGACAGACATTCAATATAAATACGGCTTTTAGATTCAGAAATAAAACTCGCGTAATCTAGCATAAACACATTATTGCTTTTCGCTTCACTATCATTAAAATGAAAAGACCAATTGAATTCTCGACCACTTTCGTCAAGAAAATAACACCTTGCCATACCTTCCACTAAAAAGAACATTTGATGACATACTTCGTTGGGTCGTAATATCAATTCGCCTTGGTTAAATTCAATTGATGACCAGAGTGGAGCAATAAGTTCCCAATTTTTATCATTGATGGGCATTACTTGTGATAAATAATGACGGATAGAATTTAGACGATATGATTTATTTTCTCTCATAGACTGCCTCACAATTTTATCATTCATTAAAACTTAAACGACTAACTGATCGAGCAAACGATTAACTACTTCTTGATTAGCTGCAGGAAAGTGATATCGTTCCAAATCATTTATTGAAACCCATTTGATCCGTTGCTCTTCCATTCCCTTGGGTTCTCCAGCAAATTCAGTTACTAAGTAAAACTCCAAAATAACATTTTTATCGGGATAATCAAAACTAACTTGCTGAAAAAAATCAGCCTGAGTCACGAGAATATTAATCTCTTCTTTTAGTTCTCTTTTAAGTGCTTGTTGAGGCGATTCGCCCTCTTCTATTTTTCCGCCGGGAAATTCCCAAAGCCCGCCTTGATGTTTATCGTCTGGACGTTTTGCGATAAGAACTTGTTGTGATTGAATTGTTAACTGCCGCAAAACAATTCCTGCTGCGACCTTTATACGGTTCAAATGGAAGCCCCATTTTTATCTTTATTCCCGAAGTATTTTATCGAGAATAAAGATAAAACACTTCTAAGATGACGAGCTTGCAAATTTTATTACCACGATGACTAAAGGTATAAAATTCTAGAAACTGCCTTAATCTGGTTTTTCTAGTAACGGCGAAAAATTAGAGTGATTTATCCAATTTAAACAAGATTTTCACGCCAACTTCCCATGACATTGTTTGAATTTCTTGCCCGAGCCACAAGGACAAGGTTCATTCCGACCAACTTTCTGACCTTCTCTGGTGTAAGGTGTTTGTGCTTCAGCTTGTTGTTCTTGTGGCATTGCCGAACCTTTTTCATGTTCGTAAGTTACACCGCTTGCTTGAGCTTCTCTGCGGCGTTGTTCTTCAACCGCATCAACATCTTCGGGATCTTTTACTTGAACTTTGGATAAAATCGAAATGACATCAAACTTAATGTTCTCTAACATTTCTGCAAATAATTCAAAGGCTTCTCGTTTGTATTCCTGCTTGGGATTTTTCTGTGCGTAACTTCTTAAGCCAATTCCCTGACGCAAATGATCCATCGAAGCTAAATGCTCTTTCCAGTGGTTATCGAGATTTTGCAACATAATTTCTTTTTCAAAATGACGAAGAACAATTTCTCCCGCTTGCTGTTCTTTGGCATCATACTCAGTAACTAACTCACCGACTATTTTTTCTCTCAGTGGTTCTTCATGTAAATTATCATCGTCATCGAGCCATTTTTGGATCGGTAGTTCAGCGAGAAAATCAGATTTCAATCGTTCTTCAAGCCCAGAAATATCCCACATCTCATCAATACTTTGCGGCGGAATATACTGACTAATCACTGTATTTAAAACATCGAATCTTAAAGACTTAATAGTGTCAGAAACATCTTCTGTTGACATTAATTCAGCACGTTGCTCATAAATAACCTTACGCTGGTCGTTTGCCACATCATCATATTCAAGTAAGTTTTTACGAATATCAAAGTTCCGAGTTTCAACTTTCTTTTGCGCGTTTTCAATGGCGCGTGAAACCCATTTATGCTCGATGGCTTCGCCCTCTTCCCAGCCCATTTTTTGCATCATGCTCGCCATACGATCTGAAGCGAAAATTCGCATGAGATCATCTTCTAACGAAAGGTAAAAACGACTGTGACCTGGATCACCTTGACGTCCTGAACGCCCACGAAGTTGGTTATCAATTCGTCTTGATTCATGCCTTTCTGTTCCAATAATAACAAGACCTCCGGCATCAAGAACTTGCTGATGTCTTTCTTTCCACTCCACTGTTAATTGCTCTACTTGTTTATCACTTGGTTTTTTAAGTTTATCAAGATCGGCTTGCAAGCTACCGCCTAGCACAATATCCGTTCCTCGACCTGCCATATTCGTAGCGATTGTTACATTACCCGGACGTCCCGCCTGGGCAATAATATCAGCTTCTTTAGAGTGAAATTTTGCGTTTAAAACTTGATGTTTTATTTTTTTCGATTTGAGTACTTTGGATAATATTTCAGATGACTCAACTGATGCGGTTCCAACTAAGATCGGTTGCCCAGCTTCTCTTCGCTCCAAAATATCTTCAATAATTGCCATGTATTTTTCTTGCTTAGTTAAAAAGATCAAATCGCCCAGATCTTTTCTTAACATCGGTTTATTGGTTGGCATGACAACCACTTCTAAGCCATAAATTTGATTTAGCTCAAATGATTCAGTGTCTGCCGTTCCCGTCATACCGGAAAGCTTATCGTAAAGTCTAAATAAATTTTGGAAAGTAATAGAGGCAAGTGTTTGACTTTCATTTTGAATATTGACGCCTTCTTTTGCTTCAACCGCTTGATGCAAACCGTCTGACCAACGACGCCCCGGCATGGTTCGCCCAGTATGTTCATCAACGATGATCACTTCATTATCTTTAACGATATAATCAACGTCTTTTTTAAATAAAACATGTGCGCGTAACGCAGCATTGATATGATGTAATAAAGAAATGGACGCTGCACTATAAAGATTTTGACCTTCTTCTATCAGTTTACTTTCAATCAGCAGATCTTCAACTTTTTCCTGACCACGTTCACTTAAATGAACTTGTTTAGCTTTTTCATCAACAGAATAGTCACCGCTTGTTTGGTCTTCTTCATCGGTTTGAACTTCTAGATTTGGGATCAATTTATCAATCGCTCGATAAAGTTCTGAGCTATCTTCCACTGCACCAGAAATGATCAACGGGGTTCGCGCTTCATCGATTAAGATAGAATCAACTTCATCAATAATGGCGTAGTGAAGTGCTCTTTGAACTTTATCTTCGACAGAAAAAGCCATGTTATCGCGTAGATAATCAAAGCCGTACTCGTTATTCGTACCAAATGTAATATCACTCGCATAGGCCGCGCGTTTTGTCTCAGTATCTTGACCAGACAGAATAACGCCCACAGTCAGCCCCAAAAACTTGTATAACGGTCCCATCCAGTCAGCATCGCGTTGCGCAAGATAATCATTAACTGTGATGATATGCACGCCTTTTCCTGACAAGGCATTTAGATAAGCTGATAAGGTTGCTACTAAGGTTTTACCTTCACCAGTTTTCATCTCGGCTATTTTGCCATTGTCAAGAACCATGCCACCAATCAGCTGAACGTCAAAATGGCGCATATTCAATACACGCTCACCTGCTTCGCGTACTATGGCAAAGGCTTCTTCCAGAATATCCTCTAAGGTTTCACCTTGTTCTAATCTTTCTCTAAACTTAGGAGTAGCGGCGGCTAAATCTTCGTCAGACATCTGTTTGACTGATTCGGCAAGTCCATTTATGCGGTCAACCCGCTTATTCATTTGCTTTAGTAACCGTTGATTACGGCTACCAAACACTTTTGTTAAAATATTCCCAAACATGGATAAAACTACCTAAGTGTGATTTCAAATTTATCGTTATATGCGCTAGAAACGATTGATACCCCAAATTGAGCGAGCATTCGCGCAGTTTTAATCGCGGAATTGTACCTTGTTCGCCTTATCAACTCTAGTTAAAGGCGTTTATTTTTGGTCTTTTGTGGTCAATGCCGCGTAATTTGATTTATGATGGGGATAAATCGCTCATTCTCAACAACAATCCGAATTAACCTATGTTCTCTCCTTGGAAAAAAGACTTCCCAGCCCTTGCAAACAATGACGTTAGCTATCTGGACACTGCCGCCACTTGCCAAGTTCCGAAACAAGTAATCAAATCAATAAGCGGCTATTTAACTCAGGGACAAGGAAACGCAGGGCGAGGGTTGCATCGATTTAGTGAGGATGCGAATGAAGCCTTATTGAATTGCCGTGGTAAAGTGGCTGAATTTATTACTTGCCAACCTCAACAACTAATATTTACCAAAGGAGCGACTGAATCCATCAATTTTGTCGCAGCTAGTTTGCGCTCTCAATTAACAGAGCGACACTCGATTTTAGTCACAGAAATGGAACACCATGCCAATCTATTGCCTTGGCAACGTTTGTGCGAGCAAACTGGGGCAAGGCTAAATATTTTGTCACTAAAAATTAATGACGAGGGTAATGTCGAGTTTGATCTTGAAAATTTGGACCAATATTTACAGGATAATTGCCAACTTTTTGCCATGACTCATTGCTCAAATATATTAGGTCACTTAATTCCAATCAAAGCGCTCATTGATAAAGCTAAAAATTATGCTATAGCGACTCTTGTCGATGGCGCTCAGTCGATTCCCCATTCTAAAATCAACCTGATTGAACTGGATTGTGATTACTACGCGTTTTCAGGACATAAGCTTTATGCACCGAGTGGAAGTGGTGTTCTTTTTGCTAAATTACCAGAAAATTTACAGCCGCTATTATTAGGAGGCGGGATAGCAATAAAAACAACCACTCAAAAACATCGTTTATCCGATGATATTAGCCGTTTTGAGGCTGGCACAACTAATATGTCTGCCCTTGTAGGACTGACAGCAGCGATTGATTATATTCAGAAGATTGGCTATCCGAAAATTGTCGAACATGAAAAAAAGTTGCACGATTATTTTGTCAATGAATTATTATCTGACCAACAACTAAGCACATACTTTAAAATTATTTCTCATAGAGACAGCCACAGTTTATTAAGCTTTTATTCGGACAAAATCCATAGCCATGATATCGCATCAATTTTAGCGGAAGATAAAATCGCAGTACGAGCAGGTCATCACTGTGCAGAGCCTTGTTTAAATGCTTTAGGCTACAAACATTGTGTAAGAGCTTCGGTCGGTTTATATAATGAATCGAAAGATATTGAACGACTCATAGAAGGGCTGAGAAAAGTCATCGCTGCATTTGCTTAAATATTCAAAAAAACTAACTAGCATTTAGGCGTAGCAACGAAAGTAAACACTTGATATATGCGCGCAGAGCCTAACGCTTCTCCGTAATGATTACTCGCTGCGTGTAATCTTCGAGCAGGAAAAATAACCGCGCGATTAAATTTATAACCAACTCTATCGGTTTCGATAAAACGATTTTTTCTTTTACTATCTCTCTCGATAATCGAAATCAGTTCTTTCTTGGTCATACCTCGCTTTCTTGCTTCCTTTTCAGTCGGCGCAGTATCTAAGCCTGTTTTTCGATGGGTGAAAAATGCAGTACCACAATTTACCGGTATATCTTCAGTTAAATACACAAGACATAAATAATGATGCAGAGGCTCATCCCAATGAATACCTGGTACTTCTTTTTGTTTACCTGAATTACAGGACAAAAAATAAGTACCATTATCGTAAGGCGTTCCCTGTGGCATTTGAATATCAGTAATATTTAAACCACTTTTTTCTGAAAGGCGTTTTAAAAAACCATCAGGAAAATATCCTTCGGTCGTTCTTACTCCAACGAGTTCTTCGGGCTCAACAAAGTCCATTTTCATGGCTTTTTGTCTAACCGATTTTGGGCTAGAGTAAAAATTATCGATAACAATAATCGAAGGCATAACTGAAGAAAACTAGTTACTTACTCTTTAAGTTCTTCATCAATGATTTTCGCAAAAACTTGATACGGCTGGGCACCACGCACAACAATACCGTTAACAAAAAACATTGGGGTCGCCTGAACGCCGAGTCGATTTCCCTCGGCTATTTCCTGGTTGACTCGTTCCGTATATTTCCCGCTATCTAAACATTGAGAAAACTGGCTTTTATTGATACCAAAATCCGGCGATTTATTTTTTAAGCTCGCCGTAGAAAGCTTTCTTGGATTGGCTAACATATAGCCATGCAGTTTCCAGAAAAATTCGTTTGATTGCTCGTGGGCACATAAACTAGCTTCTGCTGCTTTAAATGCATCTTTATGAAAACCGAGAGGATATTGTTTGTAAACTATTTTGATTTGATCGCCATAGTTTTTTTGTAATTCTTTTATTGTATCTTCAGCTTTTGCGCAGTAAGGACATTGAAAGTCAGAGTATTCAACGATTGTGACTTTAGCATTTTGATTCCCCAAAGTTGGTGCATTATCAATCGGAATACTAACTCTTGGTCTATTCGGTTTTTTCAAATTAATAACTACACCATGCACTAAACTTTGTTGAGCAAACCAAACGGCTATTTGTCTACTCTCTTTCTCTTGTAAAATATAGTTTCTAACTTTATCTTTTAGCTCGTTATTTATTTTCTCGGCTGGTATTTTATTTTGTTTAATAAACGTTTCTATCTCTTGCTGAGTGACTTTGGGATCTTTAACGACATGTTTTTTTAAAAAAGCGTCAGGAGTCATTCCTTTACTGAGAGAATTTCTCTTGATCAAGCGTTCGAGTAACATACTTTTCACCTGATTTAACTTTAGCTCGTAAAGTTTTCGCTCTGCTTCATAAAGCTGACTTTTTATCGGTTCAATAACTTCCTGATTAGTAATAATTTGATTATCGATGATTGCTGCGACCTGATTATCCGGCATGGTGGTCGCTTGTGTAGAAAAGCAAATAAATAGAAGGATCAAGCGCATTCCGTATTTAACATGTTGAAACATTAATATTCTCAATTGTGTAGTTCAATAATAGCCAAGTATATTAGTGTTTTGTGCGGAGATATTCAATGAATTCCTAACCAGGCGGATAAAACGAGGAGATCTGTAAAACAATTATTCTGAATCAGCCGATAGCGAAACTGTGAATAGTTTTCCTCTGACCATTTCCCGATAGTCCCCTGGAGTGAGTTTATTCTTCAGTTTAAATAGCCTTGCAAAATAAGCCTTGTCTTTGAATCCCAATTGATCTGCAATATCTTGGTGACTGAGGTTAGTATCTTTTAAAAGTTCCCGCGCAACTCGCATCTTAATCGCCAAGCCATAACTCAATGCCGAGCTGCCCACTGCCGCTTTAAATCGACGAGTAAAATTTCTCTCACTCATATTCGCCATTTCACTTAAAGATTTAATACTAAAATGTTGCGAATAATGAGTTTCCATCCATTGCTGGACTTCAATAATACCTTCGTCAGGATGACGACTTGCGCCCTTCGCAAACCAAGGTTTATCGTAGGTTCGATTGATTTCGTGACTATAGTGTTGCTCGATAATTTGGCTTACTTCTTTACCGAACTGATTCTCAATGAAATATAAGATCAAATCCACCAAAGCATTAATACTTCCAGTGCAGGTAATATTTTCGTCCTGAGTAATAAAATGTTGTCGCTGTAAATTGACTTTGGGGAATTTCTTTTCAAACTCATCAAAATAGTACCAATGAGTGGTCGCGACTTTATCATCTAACAAACCAGCAAAAGCCAAAATAGAAACCCCTGTCCCCGTTGCGACAATTTTTACTCCTGATTCGTGTTGTTTGATTAACCATTCAATCAAAGGCAAATTTTTAGCAATCACAACATCAGGGTTTCCCCAAATCGGCGGGATAAAAATCGTGTGTGCATTTGGCGCATCTCGCAGACAATAATTAGGCAGTACGTTGATTTCATTAGAAAAATTGACTGCTTGGGTAGTGTTAGGTGATGCAGAAACAATCTGACATTCCCATTTGAGGCGTTTTTTTCTCTTTATTCGAGCAATAGATCGTGCTGAGGCGATCATTTCCATCGGCAAGCTTAAGCCCGTCAAAAGTGCCTTGGGATAACAAATAAACAGTGATGGGTTCATAAACATAAATTTATCAGCGAGTAGAACGAATATTGGCTGATATATACAATATCAAGGCTGTATTATCCTATTCAAACGAGTAGATAGTCAATATACTTGCGATATTCGTAGTCCTCTCAGTCTGGTTTTACTCGATCTCACCAGTTGAGAGATATTCAAAGAGAATTGATCCATGAGAAAATTACCCGTAATCGTAGGGTTCGGCGGCATAAATGCAGCTGGACGAAGCTCATTTCATCATAGTTACCGCAGAATGGTGCACGAAGCATTGCCCGATTCAGAAACAGATCCAATGTTTAAAGGATTAGCCGCACTTACCAATCAACCTGAGGATACCAGCTGTGAAACCTTATTATCGCAAACCTTGATTCGACAAGTGGAAAAACAATACTTTGAGCTCGACAACGTCAAAGTCCATAAAAAAGCGAACTTAAAATCTAATTCTGAAGCAATCCACTTTCAACTTAGCAAAAGACAACTACCAAAAGACATTCCCGAAAACTGGACGGTTAAAGAAGCTGAAAAAGGTCTATTTAACGTGTCGATTCAAGGCGAATTAGAAGTAATGATGTCTGAAAAACACAAGTTAAGTGTTACCAGTGCAGGGCAAGTGCCAACTGGTTTTGACCCCGCAACTCTTTATACATCAAAAAATCAGCCGCGTGGTCTGCAATTAACCGTATTTGGTGCATCCGATGCGCTTCAATCCATCGGCATCGATTGGCAAGATATATTAAAGCATATTCAACCGGATGAAGTTTCAGTTTATGCTGGTTCGGCTATTGGACAGCTCGACGATTTTGGCGGCAAAGGCTTACAGCAATCCTGGCTAAAAGGTGGGCGAATAAGTTCCAAACAAATGCCGTTAATGCTTTCGCAAATGCCAGCCGATTTTATTAATAGTTATATGATCAATAGTGTAGGGTCAACGGGTACCAATATGGGCGCTTGCGCGACCTTTTTATACAACTTAAGGCAAGGCATTGGTGATATAGAATCTGGCACGGCAAGAGTGGTTATTGTTGGCGGCGCAGAAGCGCCAATTGAACCGGAAATATTAGAAGGCTTCAAAGCAATGGGCGCAGTTTCTGAAGATCGACAACTCGCCGAATTAGATGGAACAGAAACAGCAGATCATCGCCGAGCTAGTCGTCCCTTTGCAGAAAACGCTGGTTTTGTTGTCGCCGAAGGTGCGCAGTTTTTTGTATTGATGGATGATGAATTAGCACTTGAATTAGGCGCTACAATTTACGCATCTGTTGCTGGAGTTTTTGTCAACGCTGACGCCAATAAAAAATCGATCGCTTCACCCGGGATTGGTAATTATGTAACGGTAGCAAAGGCAATGTCGTTAGCTAAAAATATTTTAGGTGAAGATGGTATCAAACAAACTTTCGCTCAAGCTCACGGTACGGGAACTCCTCAGAATAGAGTTACCGAATCTCATATTTTAAATGAAGTGGCAAAAACCTTTAACATTGAAGATTGGAACATTGCAGCAATTAAATCATATGTTGGTCACACCATGGGACCCGCTGGTGGTGACCAATTAGCTGCTACGTTAGGCGTTTGGGAATATGGGATAATTCCAGGAATTAAAACCATTGATAAAATTGCCGATGATGTTTTTGATTCCAATTTGCATTTTTGTTTAGAACATACTAACGTCGGTGAAAAAGGTCGCGACATGAAAGCTGCTCTTCTTAATTCGAAAGGCTTCGGCGGTAATAATGCAACAGGATTAATTTTATCTCCAATCACCACCATGGAAATGTTAGAAAAAAAACATGGTGCTGCAAGAATCGCTCAATATAAATTACTCAATGAAAAAGTCGCCGAAAACGCAAAAAAATACGACGAGTCAGTCATAAATGGTGAATTTAAAGCCATCTATCACTTTGGTTCGGAGTTAATGGATGGAAACGATTTAACCATCAGCAATGACGGCATCAAGTTTTCTAAATTTGGCAATAAATTAAACTTTAGTCAAGAAAATCCGTTTGCTGATTATTTTTAAGCTTGTGCGTAAATTAGAACCAGATCAAAAGACACAATATTAATGCGAGGATAATAGCGAGCATCGGTCTAGTTAAAATGCGATTTTACCTTATTTTTCACCTGATTTTATGTCGAATAAAACATAGGAGAATATCAAATGGAAAAAGAAAAGAAGGTTTTGCACAAAGAAAAACACGACGTCTGTCACAACCCTTGCACCGATTGCAATAGAACCGGCTATCTTGATAATGGAGAGATCTGTTCTACATGCGCCGGTATGGGATGTAAAGATAAAAAATTATGTGACCCAGCCGGTGGTCTTGGATGTGAGTCGTAGTTTTACTTTGCATCCACTTCTGGTTGATTAATTTACACTCTGGTTCGCTTGCATCTTAAAATAATCATTCAAGCTGCTCGACAATACTTTTTTGACAGCAGAACCACGATATCCTGCGATTACGCTTACCCTAATATCAAACAAATTACTCAAGCATTTCGCTCTCTCAATCCATACTCTGTCCGCTCTCTATAGTTCAATACCTAAATAACAGTCTAACCATAATAGCCACGGAGTCTTGTTAATCAATACTTGCTCTATTTCATTGAACAAAGTTAATAACAACCGCTCATACTTTCCATGGTCGCAAACTATTCCTGTCACGGTAAAAACCAGAAAATAGTTTTGGCTATAAAATCATTTTTTTAAAAAGGAGCATACAATGAAAAAAATTCTTATCGCGAGCGGACTAAGCATTTGCTTATTGTCGGGATGCGCGCACAATCAAGCCACAGGGTCTGGAGCAGGTAGCGGCTTGAGCGGATTTTTTAAAGGGATAGCACATCTCGTATTATCACCGCTACAAATTGCCGCCGGACTTCTCGAAGGTGTCGCATCACTACCCTATTACGCAAGCACTGGTTTGCACGAAATCAATAAAGGACTAGAAGATGCACAAGCTAACATAACCCTTGATGACACTTATGAATCAGCCTACGGCAAACGCATCAGTGAAGTTTCAATCGACGGTGAAACTAATGATAGATTTCGTCGCATGAAACACGCATCTAGCTACTTGCAAAAAATATTAAAAAGTTATGGTGTCGACAAACATGAAAATTATTTTCTAACCAGTATTGATACCGCTAATAAAAAAGGTGCGACATTATTCGCGGTGGTCTATCGACCAACCAATTCAATTAAAGTGCTAGATAAATATAATCACAAAACGGTTCGAAATTTTACCAGTAAAGATCGGTTATTCTACGAACCATTTGCGAAAGACATCAATGGAAATAATCTCGACACGATCATCGACTGGGCGGGCGTTCCTACTGATTCATACAAAACGCAAAAAATGCAAGCGGTTATGTTGACCTTGGCGGCTAATGCGATTATTCATGGAAAAAGACGGGATGATTATTGGGAAGTTGAAAAGCGATGGATTGCTGGAGAGTCGGCAATCATTATGAAGCAACAAAATTCAAAAACTAATGAGTCTATTTTTTCTAAAAAATCTGCATCACCTCAACCAACTGCCTAAAAATATCGGCTTGTTTCATATTAGTCTGATCTGACAACTTTCATTTTCACCAGTGACAACCGTCGGATTAGATTCTATTAAATTAGAGCTTCGCCTTTGATTTTATCGTCATCTTTAACATCGTTTGACTTCATCCTTAGCGTGATTTATCTGAATATTTCGGTTTATGAAATACGGTTTATCGGCGATTTCTACTTTAGTCAAGAAAAGACATATTAACGTTAACTCAAAGGAGTGATACTAAGTGGGAGTATAAAAGCTCATCACATAATACTGGCGCAGCCTCAAGGATGAGCAAGGGATTGGACTCAGCCGTATCGACAACACTAGTATCGCTACTCAGAATTGACAAAATTGAACTAAGACATTGGTTTTGGTGTTAATTTCAAAAGAACCTCATCCATATTTCTCTTTTGGGGCTGATAACTGTTAACTGGATGCTTCGATGGATATCCCATTGAAATACCACAAATTAGCTTATAACCATCTTCCACTATAAACGTATTTTCTATCGGGCTTTTCCACATTGCCAAAGCTGCTTGAGGACAAGTTCCCAAACCTTGCGCGGTCGCCGCAAGCATTAACGATTGGACAAAAATTCCCGTATCAAGCGCACTGTACACCCCCAAATCCCCATGACAAAATACAAAAACAACAACAGGCGCACCGAAAAACTCAAAATTTCGCTGCATTTGCCTATCTCTTGCCAAGTGAGCATCACGCTTGATCTTCAAACAATCATATAAACCATAACCACATTCGTATTTGCGCTTCATTAACTCTTTGGGATATTTTATATTAGGATTAAAATCACCATCAGGAAGATCTTTAGAAAACGCTGCTCGCCAGAGCTTTTTTGGCATTTTTGTATTTTTTATTTGATTAGCTGCAATAAATTTACTACTCAAATCTTCCTGTAATTTATCCCGCAAATCACCTGTTGCCACTGCCAATCGATAAGGTTGGACATTCGCATTGCTTGGAGAAAGCAGTGCTGCTTTTATGACTTCATCTATTTTGTTTTTGGAGACTGGTGTATTCTCAAATTGCCGTATACTTCGGCGGCTGATCAACGCGTTCATTAACTTCATATCAAAATACTCGCTATTGGGTCTGAAGTTTTAGTTTATTATAAGCGTAAATATAAATAAATAAGCCCATATGCAAATGCATATTGCGTTTAACACAACAATATAGGTTAAAATGAGGAAAATAGCTCAACGAGAGAAGTAATTTGGATACTCAAAGTGATCATGCCATGTTTATAGCTTTAATCAGCGCAGGAAACTTTAATCGAGCGGCTTCTGACTTGAAGCGGAGTACATCTGCCATATCTCGCCAATTACAACGAATAGAAAAGCAAAATAATGTTCAATTATTGACTAGAACAACCCGAGTATTAAAATTAACACCTGCTGGAGAAATTTATTTAGATAGTTGCCGAAGAATTCAAGAAGAAATAAACAACACCAATACACTTATTCAAGATTTGAATTCCAAGCCAGTTGGAACATTAAAAATAACATCTACACCAACATTTGCACGAGCAAGATTAATTACAGCGATTGCTGAATTTTCCAAACGATATCCAGCAATCAAGTTTGTTCTAAAACTAACGGACGAATATGTTGATCTAGTTGCTGGCGGCTTTGATCTGGCGGTGCGAGTTGGCAAGTTAAAGGACTCAAGATTAATAGCCCGACCACTCCTGGAAAACCAGTTAGTACTTTGCGCATCACCGAGTTATTTGCAATCGACAAAAAACCCCAATTGTGCGGCCGATTTACTCGATCACCAACTTCTATATCCGTCTCATTTGAATTTTATAGAGCGTATGCGATTAGATTATTTCCCTAATATCGAATTTGATGAACAACAAATACGACTAGTCGTGGATGACGTAATTACGCTTTATGAGGGCACAAAACTAGGACTTGGGATTGGGTTCTTACCTACCTATTTAGTAAAAGACGATTTGGAACAATCACGTTTAATAGAATTGCTCCCTGAACAGCCTCATCCACATCAACCGATCAATTTAGTGTACGTAAAAAACTCGTTTATGCCTCGCAAAACAACTATTTTTACCAACTTTTTGCTGGACTATTTTTCATCCTCGCCAGATCTTGGTATGTAAGTTTTTACCTTGTTTTTTTAAGTTAGATGTGATGCTAACTCACATTTTGTCTATTATTCAATTTCAGTTAGCTTTATTTTTCATCAAGCGGATAACAAATGAAAACACGCATACTTATTTTGATTCTTTTACTGGTTTCTACTAGTTTCATATCTGACCAAATACTCCACTACGACTTCCTGTTCACAGGCAAAAATCAAGTTCAATGACCTTCACTCTCGTAGATGAGAAGTATTCAATGTATTAAAAAACCAATCCAAGTGATCTTATTTTCCACATAAATTATTTTTCACATAAATCACTTTTAGTCTGGATATATAATATATATCCTACTTGAAGTCAGCTTTGACTTATTACTCCTCCATCATCTCAATTCCCTCCACCGCAAACTTTTCAAGCAGCGGATGATTAGGATCAGAAAAAGATTGAACCCCTAAAACCTTCCCTGATGGCGCGATAAAAACAACCGTCGGTGTTCCGCTAACGCCATAAATTTTACCTATTTCGTCGCCTTCTAAAACGGTATCAAATTTATACCCAAAATTCCGCCAATAAACTGCTGGTTTCCAATCTTCTCTAATATTAACCGCAAGAACTTTTAACCCTTTGTTCTCATATTTTTCATTCAACTCAGCGATACCCGGCAAAAGCTTTTTGCAATATGGACACCAAGTCGCCCAAAAAACCAGCAATGTTGGTCGCCCTTGGTAGTCGGATAAAGTAACCGACTCACCGGCTAGATTTTTGAGTGTCCAATCAGTTCCGTGATATTCTTTGCTCAGTTCCGATGGACTAGTTGCAGATACGGAATTAGTTTCCTTTTCACATCCTGTTAGCGCGATTATGAAAAATAATAGAATCACAAATCTCTTTTTGATTAACATTTAAAATATTCCTTAGTCTAAGCAGTTGGTTTGTTTTCAACCTAACCGACTGACCAAATTGAGATAAATTACATTTTGCAACGAATAATTGATAGCGATAATGTAGTAAAACTAATAATATACCATCACTACATTCTTCTCACCCACATGGCGATTTTGCGTGAAAAATCTCTATCAACAAGAAACTCTAAAAGCTCTTTACACTAGCCCTGTAGGAAAAGACCGCCCGATCTGTGCAACACATCGGTATGAGGGATATAATGCCAGTTGTGGCGATGAAATCAGCTTATTCTTGCAGATCGGTGAGAGTGATTCAATTGACGACATGGCATTTCAATCAGACTGTTGTGCGATTTGTACTGCATCTGCTTCGCTCTTATGCCAAATATCGATTGGAAATGATCGGAACTCATTAGAATCTGATTTTCAACGTTTAGAGTATTTACTCAACCATCAGTCCAGTATCAGTACTGAGAAATCAAATAAATTTGAATGCTTACTCCCGATTAGCCATCATCCTGGTCGAATTAATTGTGCGTTACTTCCATGGCAGGCTGCAATATCTGCATTTTACTCACCGATAAAAATTCAAGTTAAGCAGGCAACTAAAATCAATGCATAGTCTATTAAAATCTTTAGACTCCTTTAATAATCATCAAGATTACGTCGTTGCGATAATCCTTGAAACTAATGGTTCTACGTACCGTAAAACTGGGGCAATGATGCTCGTTGACCAAAACCTGAATTATTGGGGATTATTAAGCGGGGGCTGTTTAGAAGGCGATATCGTTCATCATTGTAAGAAAGTATTTTCAGAAAAAAAAGACCAGATTATCGATTACAATATGCGTGATGAAATTGATATGCTTTGGGGAATGGGGTTAGGTTGTGATGGTGAAATTAGCATTCTGTTAAAATACCTTCCTACAGAAGAAAAACATCACCATTTCTTTTCAGCTCTGAATCAATTAAATAATGGAATTAGTCAACGTTTATTAATCAATAAAAGTGCCGATTACTCGCTCAAATTCGAATCCAGTACAAATCATTTAGATGAAAAAAATAAAAATACTATTTTAATCGACATGCAAGCACCTCATCACTTATTGATTTGTGGTGGTGCTCCAGATGTTGTTCCAGTAACCGCAATTGCCAATCAAATAGGATGGAAAAGCACAGTCATTGATCACCGAGAAGACTATGCAAAAAAAAATAACTTTCCTCAGGCTAACCATGTCCAATTGGTTAAGCGCTCGATGTGGAATGATTTTGAGTTAAACCTATTTGATAGTGCCATAATTATGAGCCATCAATTTCAGCGTGATCAAGCTTACGTTTCTCGTTTATTAAAGACTCGTATTCCGTATATCGGATTGTTAGGTCCGTCAAAAAGAAGAGATAAAATTCTCAAACAGTGTGATACTGAATATTCAAAGCTACAAGGAAGATTTTTTGCCCCGATTGGGCTAGATATTGGTGCAGACTCGCCAGAAACTATCGCTCTGGCGATCATTTGTGAAATTCAGGCAGTCATCAAGGATAAATCAAGCGAGAATAAAATTAAATTTTGCTATCAGGACGTTACCCGTTAACAGAGCAATGTAATGAACACAATCAAACACTTTGAAAATATAGGTATTGTGATTATCGCCGCAGGTGACTCGTCTCGCCTGGGGCAACCGAAGCAATTGGTGCAGTTTAGAGGCGAGAGTATATTGGTCAGGACGATAGAAATAGCTAGAAAACTGAGTGACACTTTTGTCTGCGTGTTAGGTTATCAAGCAGATGAAATTGTCTCCCAGTTAAATATTAGTACCAGCCATCTAATTGTGAATAACGACTGGTCACAAGGCATGGGAAGTTCGATAGCTACAGGTGTTGACTTTTTATCTACTAAAAAAAATATTGATGCGATTATGATCTTATTATCCGATCAATATATGATAACGATATCTGAATTAATAGAACTCGCTGAAAAATGGCAGTCGACAAACAATAATATTATCGCCAGTCAATATTTTGAAAACAAACAAATGCGATTTGTTGAAGGCGCACCAGCTATTTTTTCAAGAATATATTTTGAGCAACTTAAAAAATTAACAATCAAAGGCGCAAGGGATATTATAAAAAATAATCCACAAGATTTAATGTCATTACAAATCGATAATGCCTCCTTTGATTTAGATACAAAAACCGACTTACAACATCTACGCAATTTAAACTTAGATTGGGAGAAAACACAATGATCGAACTGACTATAAATGGTGATAAACATCAATTGGATGTTTCGCCTGAAATGCCTCTGTTATGGGCATTACGAGACATCATTAAACTTACTGGGAGTAAGTATGGCTGCGGTAAAGGCTTATGCGGAGCTTGCACAGTACATATTGATGGTCAAGCTACCCGCTCTTGTGTGCTCCCAGTTTCAGCTGCGGTTGGTAAACAGGTAACCACGATCGAGGGACTATCAGAAAATGCTGACCATCCTTTACAACAAGCATGGATGGATCTAAACGTGCCACAATGTGGTTATTGTCAAAGTGGACAAATTATGTCAGCAGCATCATTGCTTGACAAAAACCCACAACCTTCAGACGAGGAAATTGATCAAGCGATGGCAGGAAACCTTTGTCGCTGTGGAACATACCCTAGAATCCGATCTGCAATCCACCAAGCAGCAAAATTAGCAAAGGAGGTAAAATAATATGAACTTTTTAGAGCAAATAGGTGAAATACCTTCTGAACATTTAGAATCAAAATATAAAAATGGCAATCAGTCAATTATTGAAAATGTTAGCCGACGAAGTTTCATCAAAGGAATGGGATTAGCAAGCTCTAGTTTCGTTATAGGTATTCAACTTTCATCGGTTAACGCGTCTGAAAAAATTGCTGCAAGCGAGTTAGCAGATTCAGATATTTTTTCTCCAGATGTTTTTATCTCAATGGATAAAAAAGGCACTGTCACCATTATGTCACACCGCTCAGAAATGGGACAAGGTATCCGCAGCTCTCTACCACTTTTAGTCGCCGATGAAATGGAATGTGATTGGGATAGAGTAATAGTTAAACAAGCGATTGGCGATGCAAAATATGGCAGCCAAAATACCGATGGCTCTCGAAGCGTAAGAAATTTTTATTTCCGGCTAAAAGAAGCTGGTGCAATAGCAAGAACCATATTACAACAAGCCGCAGCGCAAGTTTGGAAAGTAAAGCCTGACCAAGTCACTATTTATAATCATCAAGCAAAACTAGCACAAAGTTCTAAAACATTGGATTTTAGCCAACTCGTTGAAATCGCCGCAAAATTGCCGATACCAGATAAAAACAAGCTCAAACTCAAAACCGAAACGGAACATCGTTATGTAGGCAAAGAAGATATGAAAATTATCGATGCCAAAGAGATGGTCACAGGTAAGGCGATTTACGGATTTGATGTCGAATTGCCGAACATGAAATATTCTGTGATTGCAAGACCACCTGTTCTATTTGGCAGCGTAAAATCTTACGATGCAACTGAAACACTTAAAGTTAAAGGGGTTATAAAAGTCATCGAAATGCCTGCTTTGTCAGCACCAGCAATTTTTAATATGCTCGGAGGCATTGCAGTCATCGCTGAAAATACCTGGGCAGCGATTCAAGGGCGAGAAAAGTTAAAAATCGAATGGGAACATGGAAAAAATGCAACCTACAATACTAAAAAGCATGAAGCTAAATTCGGCGAAGCACTTTTAAACCCGCAGCATGAAATAAGAAACAGAGGTGACTGGCAAGCCGCAAAAAAATCAGCTAGCAAAACAATTACTCGCGAATATTATGTCGGCGGGATTGCCCATGCGATGATGGAACCACCAGCGGCAACCGCGAAAGTGAGCAACAAAGGTGTAGACGTTTGGACCTGTACACAAACGCCACAAGCCGCACAAAGAAATGTTATGGGAGTGATGAAAATCCCAAAAGAAAATGCCGCAACAGTTCGAATCAATGTTACCTTGCTTGGCGGCGCTTTTGGGCGAAAATCAAAACCTGACTATGTTGCCGAAGCTGTTTATCTTGCGAATGAAACCAAAATGCCGATTAAAGTTTTGTGGACTCGCGAAGATGAAATTAAACATGGCTATTATCATTCACCCAGTTTGCAAAAACTCGCTGCAACTTTTGACAAATCTGGCAAAACCACCGGCTGGTATCATTCGATGGTAAATCATCCTATAGGCGCAACCTTTAACCCTAAAGTAAAACAAGCAGGCAGTGCCGATTTAGGTCAAGGCGACATGCCTTTCGATTTACCTAATATAAAAATTGTCAACGGCGAAAGTGATACGTTTTTCAGGATCGGCTGGGTGCGTTCAGTCACCAATATCAACAATGCTTTTGCAGTGTGTTCGTTTGCCGATGAAATGGCCGTTGAAAATGATGTCGACCCGAAGGATTATTTAATATCTTTACTAGGGAAAGATCAACACGTGGATGTTAAAAAAGACGGCTTTAACTACGGAAACTATGGTGATGACCTTGAACAATACCCAATCGACACGGCTCGCTTCAAGAATGTTCTTAATATGGTCGCCAAAAATGCAAACTGGGGGAAAAAGCTGCCAAAAGGACATGGAATGGGAATAGCGGTTCATCGAAGTTTTTGTACTTATGTAGCAACAGTCGTTCAAGTATCAATGAACAAAGGCAAAGTAAAAGTTGAAAGTATATATTACGCTGTTGACGCAGGAAAAATAGTCAATCCTGATAGAGTTCGTTCGCAAATGGAAGGCGCGGCTATCTTCTCAATTTCTAACGCATTTTATGGAGAGATTACTGCTGACAAAGGAATTGTTGAACAAAGCAATTTTCATGATTATGAGCTTGCGAGAATGGGGCAATCTCCTAACGTTAATGTGGAAATAGTTAAGAGCGAACATCCACCAGCAGGGATCGGAGAGCCGGGTGTTCCACCTTTTTCACCAGCTCTTTGTAACGCGATTTTCGATGCGACGGGCAAAAGGTATCGGCGCTTACCATTAAAACAGTTCGGTATTGTTTGAGTTTTTAGTTATGTAAGAGGGTAATGAAAGAATAAATTCAGAACCCTCTCCTTCTATCGATTTTACTGAAACATTACCACCAAGTTGCTTAGCAAAACTGTGTACGTAGAATAATCCTAAACCTGCACCATACTGCTTACGCTCATGACTCACGTCTAGCTGCCCCAAATGAGTGAATAAACGTTCGATATTTGCTTTGCTAATTCCAATACCAGTATCTTGGATCGAAAATTCAATCACTTCTCCTAATATGGGATCAGGTTTAGTTTTAATTTTTAACCTCACTTCACCATCTTGGGTAAACTTTATAGCGTTGTCCATTAAATGGAATAGCATTTTACAGATATGTTTTCTATCTCCTTTAAATTTGATATCGATATCTTCCGGTAATATGAGTGCAACGGATTTCTTTTCTGCCAGTGGAGCGACCTCATTCTTAAGCTTAAGAATGAGGTCGCTTACTTTAATATCCACCATTGATAACTCACCTTTCGCTACATCATCACCAGTGATATCTATCAGTGTTTCAATGATTGCTTTCATTTTTTCAGAGTTAGCATGAATGCTCTTAAGCGCGACCACTCCTCTTTTGCCAATTTTTTCATCTTCACCGCGCTCAGCGAACATCTTCGAAAAACCTTGAATTGCATTCATCGGCGTATTCAATTCATGGCTAATCGTACTTATAAATCGACGTTTTGCTAATTCTGCTATTACGGATTGCTCCCTTAAAAGTAACTCTGAAACAAATCGGTCTGCCGTGTCTACCAAAATCGCTAGGTTATCAGCAATTCGTCCCATTCTCGGTACATCTTCAATTGGCAAGCCCTCAGCTAACAAAACTAAATTTTTATGATTAATCTGGAAAGCGTTAGCAAAACGTACGATTCTTGTTTTGCGTTTATTCTCCAGTAAAAGTTTTTTTAAATCTGGGTCAATATTTCCATCCGAACCAAAATAATAGAGCTTTTCTGCACCAACCATTTCAACAATCGCTGAATCAGAATAAACCTTAACTGCATGAAAGATAGCTTTCGCTATAGATTCATAATCTTGACATCGCGTAGCCGATTTGACGAAATTAATCGTACTCCCTAGGTCACTACTGTTTTCCATTGCAAGTAAAGCCATTTGACTGGCTTCTTCAATTTGAATATTCGCATTATTCTGCTGATCAAATATATATTTTAAATGTCTGACTTTGAAAAATATTTCTATTAGACTCGCGGACTCTAAGACTAATTCATCTCCACCCGACTGGTAATAATATTCTCTAGTTTCTCTATCGAGTAATTCAGTCACCATCATTAAAAAAGTCTGCGCACTAGTCACATTAGACTTTAACTCTAGCCCAATCTTCATATTTGTCTGAGCATCAGAGAAATTTGCGATGATCAATAAGTTCGGAGGAATGTCTTTAATTTTACTTTCCAACGCTTCACGATTGGTAAACGCGTTTACCTGTATATTATTCTCGATTAAGCTTGCAATCCTAGACTGGTCTATTTCATCACCATTACCTAGCCAATAGACGATATATTCAATTTTTCGGTTATACAGACTAGTCATTTTTCTCTAGAATCTCATACAACCCTTCCAAAATTGATCCCAGTTCTACCTGCAGTTCTTTGGTCGTACCTTTCGATTTTTCTAACTGCTCAGATGTTCCGTATACTAGTTTCATTAGCTCCTCTTCTTGATCTTCTTCTAACCCTAATCCAAATAGTTTTGACTCTAATTCGGTAACCATATCCATCATGACTTCTCTTGAGTGATCGTCATGCTCTAGTATTTTTTTATTAAGATTTTTTATTTGTTTTTCCGTATGCAAAATCACCTTACTCAACACATGACGACGTTCATCTGCAACGTTCATTTGCGCTTTGAGCGTGAGTAATCGCCCATCCGAAATACTAATTAGAACGGCTAGATGATCTTTGAATCTGCCGTAGCGATTTTCATCATCGGTAGGCATGTTCTTTACCAATAATGATAGTTGGTCACTTTTTACGATTGTTCTTATTCCGAGGTTAATAATTCTTTCCGTCGAATTAATCGATCTCTCTAAAACGCTCGCTTCAACACTACCCTTTTCGCAACCAAAAAAAGCGGGTTCGGAACCTTCAATATAAGCGCAAGCGTTAAGTCCAAATCCAGAACAAACATCAACAATCATGCTTCCCATATCATTAAGGCTCTTAGTGTTTTGCGCGTCCGTGACAAAACTAATAAGCTGCCCTAACTCACTACTGGAAGTCATTGCATCCATCGCAACTTTCATTGCATCAGCTGCATTCTTATCAGTCGCAGCTCTTTCTTGAAGCCCAGCAATTTGAAGCTCAATTTTTTCTGCTAGCTCTTCTTTGTCAACTGGTTTGTTAATATATTCATCGCCACCAGCCTCAAATCCTGCAAGCCTTTCTTCCGCGTTTATCATCGCGGAAACAAACAAGATCGGAAGCAATTTGGTCGATGAGTTTTTACGCAAGGTGGTGCAAACTTCATAGCCCGTCATTCCTGGCATATTGACATCAAGTAGCAACAGATCTGGAGGAGATTTTTCGATTATTTCCAGGCATTCATATCCAGACTCCGCTTGGATTATTTCATATTTTTCTTCCAACATCATCTCCAGCAAAAGAAGATTATCTTTTGCATCATCGACAATCATTATCGTAAACTCTTTCATAATCAACTCTTATAATCTTAGTAATTAAAATTCATGCAAGTATTTGGTGACATTATCTCTGCCCTTATTTTTTGCCATATATAAAGCTTTGTCTGCTTGTTTAATAAGCATCTCCAGTTCAGCATTACCTAACGATTCGGTGATGCCAATACTAACTTTTACGGTCAGCTTAAAGCTTTGTCCATCAACACTGACGGATATAGGTTGATTGGAAAATTCTCTCCTGAAACGCTCACAAGCCTGTACTCCGTTTTCAATGTTAGTATCGGGCAAGCATACACAGAATTCTTCTCCACCAACTCGACCCACTATGTCGTATTCTCTGAAAAACCCGGCAAGAACTTTACTAAATTCTACCAATACCAAATCGCCAACATCATGCCCATAGGTATCATTAATATGTTTAAAGTGATCAATATCCATTAGTGCAATTGTTAAAGCAGACTGTTCTCGGTTATTTCTACTCAGCGCTGCATTTGATAGTGTATAAAATTGCCGCCGGTTGTTTATACCCGTGAGAAAATCCGTAAGCGCCATTTTTTTTAACTCTCTATTTTTTTCTCGCAGCCTGAGTGATGTTCTCATTCTTGCGAGTAAAACTTCTGAGATATAGGGTTTATTCACAAAGTCATCAGCACCCAAATCTAACGACGAAACGATATCGTCTGATTGCTCTGAAGCTGATAACATAATGACTGGAATATCTTTCAATTTTTTATCTTGTTTAATTTGTTTTAAAACTTCGAGACCTGACATATTTGGCATCACAATATCTAACAAAATCAAATCAACCCTATTTTCGGAAAGTATCTCAAGACCTGCTGTTCCACTTTCTGCCACAAATACGTCATAGCCTTCATCAGATAACTCAAACTCCAATAGAGCTAAAATATCCTTGGCATCATCAATTGCAAGAATGTTAGTTTGTTGATTAGATTCACGTTGTAGCATATTTTATTCCGTGTATGCATTTAGTCTTTTCAATAAATGTTCGACCTGTTTATAAAACTCTTGAGTTTGCTCGTCCGTTGGAATGCTCTTTTCACGCGCAGTATGTTCAATGGTAGCAGCAATTTTTGACAAAGCGACGGCACTTAAATTAGCGGCACTTCCTTTTATTTTGTGAGATTGAGTAACAATTTCCTCCAGGTTATTGCTGTTAAAAGCGTTTCGTAAGGATTCTTTTAAAACGGGTAAGTCTTGCTTGAACAGATTGACTAACTTCTCCGCTAGTTTCTTGTTATTTCTAACTCGCTTCATTAACGCAGATTGATTCCATATCAGATCTTCAGCTAGGTCATCATGCAATTCATTAGTATCGCCACCTTGACTTGTCCGATTTTTGTGAACCTTTTCGGCTTGCAACTCCAATTCACTTATGGGTACTGATTGTTCTTGTCTAATATGATGGTCTTGTTGTGTCTGTGGGAGCCAGCCACGTAATTTATCTTCTAACTCATTGGGATCAACTGGCTTGGTAAGATAATCATTCATTCCTGCATCCAGGCACTTTTGTCGATCACCTTTTAGCGCATTCGCGGTCATTGCAACAATTGGAATTTTGTGATTATTTATTGGATGTCGGTTAGAACGAATTTCTCTGGTCGCTTCATATCCATCCATTTCTGGCATCTGACAATCCATGATTACCATTCCGTAATCTTGCTCATTGTTTTTTAATTTCTCTATTGCCTCTAATCCGTTCTCAGCAATATCGACCATTACACCCATGTCAGATAAAATCCCCAGTGCAACTTCCTGATTAATGGGGTTATCTTCAACTAACAATATTCTTGCATTACTAAATACACTGGTACTGGTCATATTGGAAATATTATAATTAGTAACCATGCCATCCATTTCTGCTAAGGTCTTACCATCCTCGACTAACACCTGTAATGCGTGAAGTAAGTCATGGGTCGTCGCTGGCTTAGGAAAATAAGCCGAAAATCCTATGTGTTTAAACTTACTAATATCTCCGCTACTCGCCATAGAGGTCATCATCACCAACTTCAGATGGTCATATCGATTATTATCTCGAATTATCTGACCTAATTGCGCTCCATCCATATCAGGCATTCCCATATCAAGAATAGCAATGTCAAAGTAATCAGCTTTTTCAAATGATTTTTGTTCGAGGATTTCTAAGGCTTGTTTACCACTAGTCGCGGAAAATGCATTTGCTCCCCAATGTACAAGCTGTCCGACCAAAACCTCTAAATTTGTCGGATTATCATCAACCACTAAAATATTCTTTCCGCTAACATCTTGTTTGGGTACGACAAACTCAGACAAATGACTGACACCTAATACAATATCAAAACAAAATTGCGAGCCTTTACCGAATTCACTTTCTACTCGTACATTTCCTTTCATTAACTGGGTCAACTGTTTAACTATTGCTAAACCAAGACCCGTTCCACCAAATTTGCGTGTAGTTGAAGAATCAACTTGCGAGTAAGTATTAAACAATCCATCGATTTTGTCAGCCGGAATGCCAATACCGCTATCGGAAATTTCACAGTGTAAATTCCATTCTTGTTCATTAATACTGGTTAACACAGCTTTTATGGATATCTCACCTTGCTCCGTAAATTTAATCGCATTGCCAGCAAGATTAGTTAATATCTGCCGCAACCGCCCGGGATCTCCTTTCACCATCGAATGCTCGACACCCGTCACATCTAATATCATTTCCAGCCCTTTATCTTGAGCGCGATAACCCATCGACTCTGCAAATATTCCAAGCTGCTCTCTTAAATCAAAATCTAATATTTCTAGTTCAATTTTTCCCGCCTCAATTTTTGACAAATCTAAAATATCATCAATAATTGCTAGCAAAGAATCCGCGCTTGAACGCGCCAGGGTAGCGTAGTGTTTTTGCTGTTTATCGAGTTTGGTTCTCATAATCAAACCGAGCATACCTAACACACCGTTCATTGGTGTTCTAATTTCATGACTCATACTCGCAAAGAATTCACTCTTCGCGTGAACAGCATTCTCAGCGTCTATTTTTGCCTTGATTAGTTGGATCTCAGAATTTTTTTTGTCCGTAATATTTGTTCGAATTGAAATATATTGATAAGGCTTAGAAGATTCATCTAGAAACGGAACAATTGTTGAATTGACCCAGTAAATTTTTCCATCTTTAGTTCTGTTACATATTTCACCTCGCCACACTTTCCCATGACTAATTTCATTATACATTTCTTCAAAATAGCCAGTATCATGAAAATGTGAATTTAATATACGATGGTTGCTTCCGACTAACTCATCATTGCTATAACCGCTTGTCTCTGAAAACTTTTGATTTGCAAAGATAATCGTTCCTTCTAAATCAGTTGCACTAACAATAGCGTGTTGATCTAACGCATATTGCTGATCCAGTAATTGTTTGTCCTTTTCATCTTTTAATAATTGCATGTTATAAAATGTTCTAGCCAGGACACCTATTTCGTCATTCGCATCTATTGGCAACAGCTTCAATACCTGCTCGTCGTCCTGGATGGCTTTTATCATCATAGATAGTGGTCTAGTTAATCGTTTTGTAGCAATTAGTGACAACAAAAAAACTAGTATAGAAAGCCCGAAAGAAATCATTAGTGAGTGGCTTTCTATACCAATCAGCCCTTTTACTAACAGGCTTTCAGCGGGCTGCAATAACCAAACGAATTTTTGTCCTTCTCCATACTTTACTGATTGAAACCTTTGAAAAACGCTATATGTTAACTCGTTAGGTTCATTCTTTGATTGAACATATAAAAAATCTGACTCTATATTGCCTTCAATTGAGTCGATTAAATTGGGAAAAAATATTTCTAATCTATTTCTTTGCATATCAGACATGTTATTGGAATAAAGAAGTTGTGAATTTTTATCCGCTAAAAATAAGTTGAGATCACTCAAACTAAAAATATTGATTAATTCAACAAAACGATAAAAATCAAATCTGATAATAACCAAGCCGTAAGCCGTGTTAAGCCTGCTTGTTGAACCTTGGTTTTGTTCATTTTGCTTAGCCACCCGCTCAAGTCCAGGTGCATTTTTATGATATAGCGGAAGTGCCATATCAAAACTAGCAGTGTTATCTCCACTAAAGTTCACATCAGTAAACATTGCTTTGTATCTTTCAAGTTTCTCGATGGATTCGATAAAAGAAAAATCAATGTCACTTTGCAATGTCTGACTTGTTGAAATATTGATATCACCCAAAGTTTTGTTAACAGATACAATTTCCTGGCGAGAGTTTAATTCGACAACACTAACACCTGTATAAATTTGTCTGGTTTGCAAAAAGCTTTTCAGGAGCTCTGCGGTTTGAATGCTTTCCTGATCAATCTTTGCATTTTGATCAAGAGATCGCCTCCGCACAAGCTCTTTAACGGGAGGAAATTGACTAATAAAAGTTAAATGATCGAAAGCCTCTTTGTAAATAGCATTGATAAGTGTTTTAATCTGGTTATTCTTATCCTGTAAATAGTGAGTATTATTTTGGATAGCCAGACGGTTTGTTTCAAGATAAAACACATAACCGACAATCGACGCGATCAACAAAGACAATAAAAATGCTGCAATTGAAAGTTGCGCGGATATAGGGCGTCGAGCTTTGCCAGTTTCAAGCATTTTTCTTTTTTGCTTGGACATTTTAACTATCGTCCCGCTCAGTGTTTTTAACGGTCAAAGAAAGCTCTTGATAACACACATTCTTGCGCCTCGTTAATTCCATTGTTTTCCTAATGGTTTTCGTTATAGTCACTGTTGCCTCAGTATAACTTCCTGGATATTTATCACCCAGATTAGGTACTTACAGTCCATTTTGCTATCACCACTAAAAATGTTCCAACATTTGCGATAATTGATTACAAAAAATTAATATTTAGATCACCTTAAAGATAGTCGAATTAGCTGATAACTCAAATAATCTAAGTTTTATCGAAAAATATTCTTCTGATAACTCTAAACTCAAGCAATATAACGGCTAAAAGATTTTTTTTAACAAAAAATTACTCTAAATCAGTGAATTAGATCTATACTAGCAATAGAAATACAACGATTGTTGTCACTTGATAAACATCTAATATAAGAAGGTAATCTAAAATCAAGCCATAATCGGCTAATTCACGGACTCCACGATGATCACGACCTATCTACTCAAGATAATCGATGCGATGTTTTTTAAACGGCTGGTAGCCCTTTTTGCCATATTATTTTTATCCTCATGCAGTCCGGCAGGCGAAACACCACTAAGAGTCGGTACCAATGTCTGGTCTGGATACGAACCTTTCTATTTGGCCAGAACGCTCAAACATTACCAAAACAGTTCAATCAAATTGGTTGAGTTAGCCTCAGCGTCTGATGTAATCCATGCGCTACGCAGCGGCAATTTAGAAGCGGCGACCTTAACCCTTGATGAAGCACTCATACTAATCAGCGACAATCATGATTTAAAAGTCATTCTAGTCACTGATTTTTCAGCTGGAGGAGATGTGCTTATTGCAAAACCTGAGATAGGTTCGCTGATTAAGCTCAAAGGAAAGAAAATTGCAGTCGAATATACAGCCGTCGGCGCATTATTGCTTGATAGCGCCTTAAAAGAGGGGGGATTAGAGCTATCGGATATTAAAGTCGTTGGTTGTTCACTAATTGATCATCTCGATTGCTACCAGGCAAATGATGCAATCGTCACTTTTGAACCTATACGAACTAAACTACTCGATCAAAATGCACAGCAACTATTTGATAGTAGCCAGATTCCCGGGAAAATAGTTGACGTGCTAGTAGTTACTACAGAAGTGATCGAAAGCCATCCAAAATCATTATCGCTATTAATCGCGGGTTATTACCAGGCGCGCCAATTTCTTGATGAAAGCCCCAATAAAGCCGCTAAATTTATGAGCTCAAGAATGCAGCTACCTCCTGATAAAGTACTTAAGACCTTTAATGGTGTCAAACTACCATCTCTCGCGGAAAACCGACAACTGCTTTTTGGTTCTAAATCACCACTACAACAAACCGCGCAAAACCTTTCCGAATTTATGTTTGAGCGAAAACTATTAGCCAAGAAAATTGAGTTAAATAACTTAACTAATGATCAGTTCTTACCGGCGGAACATCAGTGAAAAGTTTGAAGTCATTATCTCTAAAACTGTGGTTGCCGCTCCTTGTGTTCGGATTGTTTACCGGGCTAATAACAGGTGCGACCTGGCAAACCTATTTAGTTGCCGAAGCAACAATCATTGAATCAAGCACTAGTTTTATAAGACAGGATATGTTTACTTTACAAAGAGAGATTGCGCGAGAATTTCTTGGAAATGATGTTCCTCACGCAAAAATCGCCTTGTTATCTAGAGGGGTCAACCCTAACTATCAACAGTTAGTCTTAATTGATCAAAATGATTCTATTATGCTTTCAACCAAATTAAGTCTTGTTAATCATAATGTAAGCGTATTAAAGAACCTGGATCAACAAGTGCTATCGCGAAGTAAAAAGAATCAACGAGCAGAAGTGATCGTACGAGATGATAAAAAAATAATTACCGCCTATTTCCCCGCTAACTTATCTCTTAACTCTGATGAAATACGTCCATCTTCGGTTGGCGTCATTTTCCTTATCTACAGCTTGCAAAATGCTGAAAATGCCGTTTGGCAAAAAGTTTGGAAAACAATGCTCCCAATTACTTTTAGTCTATTGCTCGCAATGACGATCCTCATTCTATTTTTGAATCGGTTTATTTTAAAACCAATAACCTATTTAAAAAATCTAAGCGATTCATTTTCGAACAAGTCTAACGTCGATGTAGTCGAATTAGAAGGAAATGGCGAGTTCGCCGATCTATCCAGTGAATTTAAAAAAATGCACCTTAAACGCCGCTTATACGAACATAAGCTTGAGCAAAGTAATAAACAACTAAGCAAGACACTCTCTGAGCTTGCTGCACAAAAATACGCACTTGATCAACACTCCCTGGTGGCTGTTACCGATGTGGATGGACAAATCACTTACGTCAACGATAAGTTTTGTTCTATTTCAGGTTATTCTGAAAGCGAACTTATTGGCAACAACCACCGAATGCTTAGTTCTAAAACCCATGACCAAGATTTTTTTGAAGAGTTATATAAAACAATTACTAACGGCGTAGTATGGCATGGAGAAATTTGTAACCGCTCAAAAAGTGGCGAGCTTTACTGGTTAGACACAACGATTGTTCCATTTATGAACGAAAATAGAAAGCCTCAAAGCTATATCACTATCCGGACAGATATCACTCATCGCAAAACCGTTTTACAAAAACTCGCTGAAAGTGAGCAAAATCTACTACTCGCACAAAAAACTGCACAACTTGGACACTTTTCTTTCAACATGCTATCTTCTAAATGGAAGTGCTCATTAGAGTTGGAAAACATTTTCGGTATTGACCATCAATACGAAAAAGACTTTGCAGGCTGGATGAACCTTATTCATCCGGAAGATCAAGAAATGATGGATCAGTATTTGAAACATCAAGTCATGACAGAGCATCAACGTCTAGACAAAGAATACCGAATTATTGATGCTAATACTGCGGCGGAAAAATGGGTGCATTGCATAGGGAAATTGAAATTTGACAGCCGCAACAACCCGATAGAAATGTTTGGAACAATTCAAGATATTACCCATCGGAAACATGTTGAACTGGCTCTGCAAAGAGCAAAAAAAATGGAAGCCATAGGTCAATTAACCGGAGGTATTGCTCACGATTTTAATAATATTTTAGGAGTAATAATAGGTAATTTAGATTTATTACAAAAACAATTCTCAACTGATGAAAAAGCACAAAAGAGAATTTCATCCGCATCGAAAGGCGCAATCCGCGCGGCAAACCTGACTAAACAATTACTAGGGTTTTCGCAAATAAAACCCATCGAAAGTAAAGTATCTAATGTCAATCGGTTGGTAGAAAATATTGACGATGTCATTAACCACTCTATGGGACAAAAAATTGATGTTTGTTACATTCTTGAACCGGATGTTTGGTCTATTAAAATTGATCGAGGCGAATTACAAGACACTTTATTAAATTTACTTCTCAACGCGCGACATGCAATGAGCCAGAACGGTCGAATTACAATCGAGACCGCAAATAAAAAATTAGATCAGGAGTTTTGTCAGAACCACCAACAAGCAACAGCAGGAGACTATGTCAAAATAGCGATTAGTGATACGGGAAAAGGTATTCCACAAGACAAGCTTGCCAGTATTTTTGAACCTTTTTATACTACAAAAACTCAGGGACAAGGTAGCGGATTAGGTCTGGCAATGGTATTCGGATTTGTAAAACGCTCTAATGGTTTTATTGAAGTAAACTCCAACCTTGATGTAGGAACTACTTTTGAAATCTATCTACCAAGATGCGAACACCAACTTCAAAAACAGAACAATGACAAAGATGCAGAAAAATGTTTACCCACTGGTAACGAATCACTTTTAATCGTTGACGATGAAATAGGATTGCTTGAACTAGCGGAAACAACGCTAAAAGAATTAGGTTATAAAGTCAAAACAGCGAATAACGCTCAACAAGCACTTGAACTATTGTCAAATGAGCTTCATTTTGATCTACTCTTTAGTGATATCGTAATGCCTGGCGAAATGAGCGGATTTGATCTAGCAAATAAAACCCGCAAACTCAATCCATCGATTAAAATACTACTCACTTCAGGCTATACAGGTAAAGCGAATAACCAAAACCATGAAGACCGGTCAAGATTTGAAATCTTAGGCAAGCCGTACACTCAACAGTTGATGAGTCAAACTATTCGCGAACTCCTGGACAAAGAACAACTTTACACTACTAATAGCAAATGTCATTCCGAGGTCACACCAACATGATCCAACCCGTTATATATCTACTTGATGATGATACTGAGATGCTCACTTTGCTAAACGACATGGCAGAGGATATCAATCTAAACACCTTTTGTTTTGAAAGGGCTACTCATTTTTTTACTCAGGTTACTGAATTTGAACCTCATTCGATAATGGTTTTAGATCTAAATATGCCGGAAATGGACGGTATAGAAGTGATGAGACGATTAGCAGGAATGAATAACCCACCCGCACTTATTTTAATTAGCGGTCACGACGTAGGAGTATTACATTCCGCAGAGAAACTAGGTAGTGCTCACAAACTAAATATTTTGACCTCTTTAGATAAACCGATTCATCTTAGCAAGTTTCAAAATTTATTGATCGACTATTGCTCTAACATTGGAAGCACGAATAATCAGGTTGCAATCAATACCGATAACGGAATAGATGCAGATGAATTATTATATGCACTAGAAAACCAACAAATGATCTTGCACTATCAACCTCAATTTAATATCAAGACAAAAAAAATAACTGGATGCGAAGCGCTGGTTAGATGGCAACATCCACAAAAAGGGCTAATTTATCCTGATGACTTTATCCCTTTAATAGAAGAGAATGGTTGGATGGAATTACTTACAAGTCAAGTTATTCGTAAAGCGATAAAACAGGAACAATACTGGAAAAATACTAACGTACCGACACCAATTTCAGTTAATATTTCAGCAGATGACATCACCAGTTTGGCTTTACCAGAACAATTGAGTACTTTGCTAGAGGAAAATAAATTTGATCCGACCATGCTTACTCTTGAGGTGACTGAAAGTGCATTAATGGGTGAACTAGTTACCTCTTTAGACATCCTTACTAGGCTAAGATTAAAAGGTATTGAACTTTCAATTGATGATTTTGGCACAGGTTATTCCTCGTTATCGCAGCTGCATAAAATTCCCTTTTCTGAGCTTAAAATCGATCGAAGTTTTGTCATGTCCATGATCCAAGATAGTGAGGCCAAAGCTATTGTGAAAACTTGTATCATGCTGGGACATGAGCTCAATATGAAAATTATCGCAGAAGGTGTTGAGAGCGAAAAACACCTCGATCTGCTCGCAAAAATGGGGTGTGATATTGGTCAGGGATACTACTTCAGCCGTCCAATATCTGCAGAGGAAATGACTAATTATTTACAAGCGCATAGTTAGCCGACAAAATAGTTTTGTCAACCAAATAATTATTTGACCTTCTTCGTTTTAAATACAAACCAAGACTCCAATCTAAGGTTTAACTTAAACTTTAAGCATTCGTTCGAAAATTCAACTATAGTTATCTATGTGCTCTCGCAACTGATTAATTTCGAAGGAATTGAATATGCAGGACAAAACCGACTACGGTATCGTTCTATACTTTGAGAGCGATGAACCTCTCAGTAAGTCAGTCAGTAGCTATTTAACCGAGCAAAACTATCAAGTATTTCATTATAAAGAATTTCCTGAGCAAGGTGTTGCCGAGATTAAAAGTCAACTCTCTGCTCAACCTTCAGTTGTTTTAATCGATCTTTCCGTTCCTGACAATGGCTTAAAAATTTGCCGTGTGTTGCGTAAAGATTATCTAGACAAAAATATTCCTATTGTTTTCATATCAGAAAGTATATCCGAAGAAGATGTTTTAGATGCCTACGATGCCGGTGCGGACGATTATTTAATAAAGCCCATGAGGCTAAAAGAGCTAGGTATAAAATTAGAAAAATATCAACAACTAAAACAATCTCGTGAAAACCAACAAGAAATGATGAGTGGCGCTCAAAAAATGGCGTTTGACGCGATGGCGACTAACTCGGAACTTGGTGAGATATTAAGATTTCATGAAGACAGCTATTCCATAAAAGACCTCGATGAACTAGCTGCGCTTTTATTAACCGCCATTTCAAAATTTTCTTTGAAATCAAGTGTGATGTTTTTTACGCATACCACCAGTTTTTATCGTGATGATGGTAAAGAACGCCCTCTCGAAGAGAAAACTCTTAACGCCTTTAAGGATCAACAACGTATTTTTAGTTGGAAAAACCGAACTTTTTTCAACTACGATTACTTTTCTGTATTGATCCGAGATATGCCAATTGATGATGAAGCAAGATATGGAGTTTTAAAAGATCAGTTATGTTTACTATTTAACGGCGTCGATGCGCGAGTTAAAGCTTTGACCGTTGAGAGAGCAAATAGTATGAAGGCGACGACTATGCGAATAGCCGCTGATACCATTGCTGCAATGGTGATGGAAATCGAAAATGATAACGTCGAGCTTTCTAAACAGTTTGAAAGTATTATTTTTAAAATGGAAGCGAATATTAGTAGCGATATTATTCAATTTAATTTACTTGAAAATGAGGAGCAAGTATTACTCAGCCATATCATGAACGCAATTAAAGAGTCTTCCGAAATTTTTGAAACCAGTTTGGAAAAAGAAAAGCAGTATAAAGATATTATGAATAAACTATTAAAAGAACTACTAATGGGAGCTTAGGTATTTTAAATACATTGGGTACTTTTAAGATTATTCACAATAATATCAATTACTAAATCGTAAAGGTAAATGAATTAACCTTTACGATTTACATAAGGAGTAGGATTCGTCGGGCGACCATTTTTAATCACCTCATAATGAACATGCGCCCCAGTAGAACGACCAGAATTTCCCATTTTGGAAAGCACCTGACCTTTTTTCACGACAGCACCTTTTTCGACCAAAGCTTCCTTATTGTGACCGTACCTTGTCACTAATCCGTCACCATGGTTAATTTCAATCAGCAATCCATAGCCTGAGCGTTTACCAACCCAGGTAACAACGCCAGCTGCCGTTGCAATCACATTATCACCTTCGGTACCGGCAAAATCGATACCAGCATGCCAGGCAGGTTTTCCAGTAAATGGATCGTTTCTCTCACCATAAAACGAAGACAGCCAACCTTTGGTAGTAGGTCGACCCGAAATATATCGCTCCACTCCCATGTGCTTGTCCATCAGTAAAGACTCAAGCACTTTGAGTTGTTGTTCTTTAGATTGCAATGAAAGGTTAATCTTATCAAAGTTAGTATTTAATTCATTCGCTGAAGTAGCTGGTATTTCTGATGACTTCTCCGGTCCGCCAATCGCAGGGGCACTGCCAAAATTAAATTCAGCGGCATCGATCCCGGAAATAGTTAAAATCCGCTCACCAGCCGCATCTAACCTTCGTACATGGGCTTGTAACATCGCCAATCGAGCAGTCAAAGCATTAATTTGTTGTTGCGAGGATTGTTTAGCTAATTCTAATTCCGACCATTGTTCCTGAATTTCTTCTTCCCAAGTATCGATAGTGGTTTGCTCAACCTTAGCGGTTTTATCAGAAGTCGTTGCATAATAGTAACCACTTACCGCCGCACTAATCGGTAAAGCTAAGGCTAAAAAGCCAAGAGTATAAAGGAATCCATTATTTAGTTTGACGCTTCGCATGCCTTGCGAAGAACGTTGTAAAATTGTGATACTCATAAGTGTCTATTCTTTGTTAAATCTAAAATTAATTGTTTTTATTATTTGTTTTAGCAATGTTTTTGACTGTTTCGTCTTTCTACGCATAATTACTCTAAAATCGCTGGCAAACAATGATAGAATTATCACATGAATAAACCTCGAAACTTTACTCCAATCACCTAACATAATTGAAAAATAACCAAACTTTGACCATGTCCCGCAAAAAACCACAAACCGTCAATCATCTATTAAATGAGCCTCAGGGCGACGTTCGAGCATTGATGGATCAATTAACTAAAATCAGGACTATTAACAATAGCTTACATCAACAAATTAATCCATCACTTTCACAACATTGTCGAGTAATAAATATACGAAAAAGCACCCTGGTGCTTGCTGTTGACAGCCCAATTTGGGCTAATAAGCTCCGTTTTCAGCTACCGGAGCTACTCAGTTACTTTCGCAACAATGGTTTTGTAAGCCTTGCAAACATTGATGTTATCGTCCAACCAGACTAATACATTAGAACTATTTGCTCGAAACTACCAAAACCAAATTTTTATCGCGCCATTCTAAGGCAAAAAAAGCCGAGCGATGCTCGGCTTGCAAATATCTTTATTAATTTCGACGTAGGGAACAGTCTATACTGCTAACCCTGGTTTCATAATATACGAAATTGGTGCAGTATCATTGTCTGCAAAAGTTACGACTTCCCAAGCTTCTTCATCGGCAACGAGCGCCCTTAAAAGCTGATTATTAAGCGCATGACCAGACTTCACACCTGTGAAAGCCCCTACAAGGCTATTACCAAGTAGATATAAATCGCCAATGGCATCTAATATCTTATGCTTCACAAATTCATCTTCGTAACGCAAACCATCTTCGTTTAGGACTCGGTATTCGTCCAATACAATTGCATTATCCATGCTACCGCCTTGAACAAGGTTTTTAGAGCGTAAATGCTCTATATCATTCATAAAACCGAAAGTTCTCGCTCTGCTAATCTCTTTAACAAACGAAGTTGCTGAAAAATCAACTTCCGAAAAATTAGCACTGGATTGAAACACTGGATGGTCAAAATCTATCCCAAAAGAAACTTTAAATCCATCAAATGGCTCAAATATCGCTTTTTTATCGCCATCGCACACTTCAACTCGTTTTTTGATGCGAATAAATTTCTTAGCTTTTTCTTGCTGTTCTACACCTGCTGACTGAAGAAGAAAAACGAAAGGTCCTGCGCTGCCATCCATAATGGGTACTTCAGGTGCAGAAACATCAATGATCGCATTGTCGATCCCTAAGCCCGCCATTGCGGCTAACAAATGCTCTACGGTTGATACTCTGACATCACCATTAGTGAGACACGTAGAAAGGGAGGTATCTCCCACATTTTCAGGCTTGGCTATAATTTCAACAACGGGATCTAAGTCAACACGACGAAAAATAATTCCAGTGTCAACAGCTGCGGGGCGCAAGGTTAAGTAGACTTTTTCACCAGTGTGTAAACCAACACCAGTCGCTCTAATGGCTGTCTTTAATGTGCGCTGTCTTATCATGACAAATTTTCTCCAAAAACGAATCTTAGATTAGACTCAATCTTCCTTTTTGGGTCTATAAGTTAATTGATAATCACTTGAACCCTTTAAAGGTTTTTTCAAGTTATTTCAAACTGTTAGCGACTCATCGGATGACTCTCTAACAGAAACCGCCGCATGGTAACACAAAAAAATCCAACTTAATATGTCAAATTGACTAATTTTTGACCACTTGGCTAATCTATTAGTGTTATAGTTACAGAATTTTGAATTGGGTCACTTCTAAGAGCTCAAAAATCTGACACTGACCTTTTAAGGTTAAATCTTGTAAGGTTAAATATAATCAAACCAATTCGCAAATAGACATTTTAACTTTGGCTTGACACTAGACATTCTAGTGGCTAAATAGTGACAATCACTTGTATAAATATCTCAAAATGAGAACTATTCTTTTGCTTCCACTCTCTTTACAACCATTATCACTCATCCTGCTTACTGCAATACCAGAACTTTTCATCCACTTGCTTTTAACGACCATAAAGACGCAAACACCAACCCAAGCGAAGGGAACTCGGGTTTGGTCAACGCAATCCACAATGCTCATTAGATTGGCTCGTCAAAGCCTAATTTAGCAATACTTCTATCCTGCGTAAGCAACTATAGACTAGTCAGCTTGTTTTCTCAAAAACGCTGGGATATCTAAATAATCCATATCGCTACCAACAGCTTGCTTTGGCTGAGTTGCCTGTTTACGCAATACCGTAGGACGCTGAAGCTTTTCATAATCATTGCTGCCATCGGCTTTTTTAGTATTATCGACTTTCATTTGAGCTACAGGCTGATTCGATTGACCTATTCCAGTCGCAACCACTGTGACTCTGATCTCATCAGTTAATTCTGAATCAATCGCCGTTCCAATGACAACTGTAGCGTCTTCGGCGGCGAAATCCTGCACAACACTACCGACTTCAGAAAACTCATCGATACTCATATCTTCGCCAGAGGTGATATTAACCAAAATACCTTTCGCCCCGCTCAAATCAACGTCTTCGAGTAGTGGACTTGAAACCGCAAGCTCCGCCGCTTTAATCGCTCGATCTTGGCCAGTACCAATACCATTCCCCATCATTGACATTCCCTTTTCTGACATCACTGTTTTCACATCCGCAAAATCCACGTTGATCAAACCTGGGCAAGTCATTAGTTCTGCAATACCTTGAACTGCCCCGTGTAATACGTCATTTGCAGCTTTAAAGGCTTCTGTCAATTTCTTTCCCTTCATGACGCTAAGTACTTTATCATTCGGTACGATAATTAAAGAGTCAACATGTTGGCGCAACTCTTCTATGCCGCCTTCAGCAACCTTCATTCGCTTTTTCATTTCAAAAAAGAAAGGTTTGGTAACAACGGCGACTGTCAATACATCCATCTCTTTCGCAATTTCTGCGATAACTGGTGCCGCGCCCGTACCAGTTCCTCCCCCCATACCGGCAGTAATAAAAACCATATCGGTGTCTTGAAGAATTTCAGTGATCCGCTCGCGATCTTCTAGCGCTGCTTCTCGACCAATATCAGGGTTAGCACCCGCTCCCAATCCTTTGGTGATTTCTCCCCCAAGTTGGATTGAAGTCCGCACTGATGAGCGATTCAAAGCTTGCGCGTCAGTATTAGCGCAAATAAACTCAACTCCATCAACATTCGCTTTCAGCATGTGTTCAACAGCATTTCCGCCACCACCGCCAACTCCGATTACTTTTATAACTGCGTTATCTCGCAAGTTATCGACTAGTTCAAACATATTAGACATAATAATTCCCCTTCGTGGTTGCTAATATTTGTAAATAAAAAACATCTTAAAAATTAATAAAATTATTTTCGGATTTCAGTTTTTTAAAATCCACTAAACCAATTCTTCATTCGATTAAATAAGCCGCTAAGTGTCAGCGATTTTTCTTCAAACGAATTACTGTGCACATTCTGTTGCTGTCCATATAACAATAATCCAACGCCGGTAGCGTGAATTGGATTACGAACAACATCTACCAAACCGCTGATCCCTTGTGGAACACCGAGTCTCACTGGCATATGAAATACTTCTTCTGCGAGCTCAATTAAACCTTCCATTTTTGAAGAACCACCAGTCAAGACAATTCCTGCCGGGATCACTTCTTCAAATCCACTGCGTCTGAGCTCTGCTTGAATTAAGGTAAATAATTCCTCATAACGCGGCTCGACCACTTCCGCTAACGTTTGCCGCGACATTTTTTTCGGCTCACGATCACCAACACCTGGGACTTCAATGGTGTCTTCTAAAGATGTCAATTGTCTCAATGCACAAGCATATTTAATTTTGATATCTTCTGCGTGTTGTGTCGGAGTTCTTAACGCCACCGCAATATCATTGGTTACTTGATCGCCAGCAATTGGTATCACTGCGGTATGCCTAATTGCCCCTTCAGTAAATATTGCAATGTCTGTTGTGCCGCCACCAATATCGACGATGCACACACCAAGATCTTTTTCATCTTCAGTTAACACTGAATAACTTGAAGCTAACTGCTCCAGGATAATGTCATCAACTTCAAGACCGCAGCGGCGAATACACTTAACAATATTTTGTGCCGCACTTACTGCGCCCGTCACCATATGCACTTTAGCTTCCAGCCGAACGCCCGACATTCCAATCGGTTCTCGAATTCCTTCCTGGTAATCGATAATGAATTCTTGCGGAAGTATATGTAGAATTCTTTGATCCGCTGGAATTGCAACGGCTTTTGCTGCATCAATTACGCGTTCCACATCTGCCGAATTCACTTCACTATCTCTGATGGCAACAATTCCATGAGAATTCAAACTGCGTATATGACTTCCAGCGATACCGGCAAAAACCGAATGAATTTGACAGCCCGCCATTAATTCAGCTTCTTCAACTGCTCGCTGAATAGATTGAACCGTTGACTCGATATTAACTACCACGCCTTTTTTTAATCCGCTAGATGGATGGCTACCAATACCAATAATATCGGTCGTGCCTTCATTGCTAATTTCACCAACAATAGCAACAACTTTAGAGGTTCCTATATCCAATCCAACGATCAATTTTTTTTCTATTGTTTTTGACATAATTTATCGACTCTCTTTATCCGTTTTGCACTGGTGTTGCCGGTTCTTCAAATAACTTAACCGCCAAACCATTGCTGTACCTCAGATCGATACTCTCCAGTTTATTTTTGTTTTGTATCTCAGCATACACATCAAGAAAGTTTTCAATTCGCTTCATTTGATGCCTGCGTCCCGCCTTAATCACAAATTTATTTTCGATACTTATTAACCAGCTATTACTTTCGCTTATTGTCATTCTCTCAATTTTTAATTGGTGACCATTTAATCTTTCTTGGAGATCACCAATATTTTCAACTAATGCTACTAAATCAATCTCTCTGATAATTTTTTTATTTTCGATTGCCAGCGTTAAAATAGGTTGATTATAGACATAAGAACCCTTTTCAATTAACGAACCTTGTTCTGTTAAATAATGTTTATTAATTAACGCGATTGGCTGGTACTCTTCTAAAAAAAAAGTCAATGTATCAGGCCAATCTTTTCTAACGTCTACACTTTTCACCCACGGAAGTTGCAATGTTTTTTGCCGTATATTTTGCAAATCAACAGTTAACATTCCCGTTGAATTTTCTATAGCCAAAATGTCGATCAACTGTTGTTGAGTGACATGCTCTAATTTTCCAATCGTGGCTATTTGTTTAACAGGCCAAAAGCTAGGAGCTCTTGCTAACATCATCCAACCCGCGATGCACAAACTTAAAACAGCTGCAACTGTGATTGTCGGTGCGACGAACTCAGGCATCGCCAACTTAGGTTTTGCTTTTTTCTCCTTAACCGCTTTTTTTATTGCCATTTTCTTAGCCATGGCTATGACCTTGCTCATTTTTCTCTTCAGAAAAACTAGTATCAAGAATCTCCTGAACCAAATCTTCAAAATCGATGCCAGCTGCATTGGCGGCTTTAGGTACTAATGAAGTTTCCGTCATTCCGGGTACCGTATTTGCCTCTAACAACATAAATTTCTTGCTGTTATTATCTAAAATAAAATCAACGCGTCCCCAGCCCGAACACCCCAGCAAATCAAACGCCTTAAGTGCGGCCGATTGTACAAAATTCTCCTCTTCTTTATTCAAACCACTCGGACAAAAATACTCTGTGGTACTTGCCTTGTATTTCGCATCATAATCGTAAAATTCATTAGGTGTGACCATGCTCACACTTGGCAACGCTTTACCATTCAAAATACCTACGGTATATTCTTTTCCTTCAACAAATTTTTCAATCAGAACTGAATCATATTGTTGAGCCTTTTTAATTGCAGTCACTAATTCGTCAGCGGTTCTACTCTTCGACATTCCGACACTTGAACCTTCGCGAACAGGCTTTACAAAAAGAGTGTTACCTAGCTCCTCAATAATAGTTTCTGCTTGTTCGGTAGTTACTATTTCTCGCTGTCCCACTTCAATAAAGTCAGCAGTATCTAACTTCATCTGTTTCCATATTCTTTTGCAATTTAATTTATTCATCGCGAGCGCTGAACTTGCAGTATCGCTCCCGGTAAAGGGTATATTTAGCATTTTTAGAAAACCTTGAACAACACCATCTTCTCCATCTCGACCATGTAACGCAATAAATGCACGTTCAATTTTATTCTCCATTAGTGGCTGATAAATTCCATCTTTACTATCAATCTTAATTACGTCAATTCCTTTTGACTTGAGCCCTTTATAAATAGAGTTTCCTGATAACAAAGAAATCTCTCGCTCAGCACTAGTCCCACCTAAAAGGACAGCAACTTTTCCATATGCGAGATTATGATGTTTTCGCCTCATATTTTTCTTACCAGATTCCCATGGATAAAATTAATCATTAATAAAACTCATCTCTTCTTCAGCCCACGATGAAGCCAGTCCACCAACATTACCAGCACCCTGAGTTACAATAATATCGCCATCCTGAGTGATTGATTTTAACGCTGTTTTTAGATCTCTTGTCTCTTCTACAAAAATTGGATCTAAGTTTCCATGCTGGCGGATGGTGCGACAAAGTGAACGACTATCAGCACCTGGAATTGGCTTTTCTCCCGCTGCGTAAACTTGCAAAATAATCAGAACATCAACCTTAGTGAGAACATTCGCAAAATCCTCATAAAGATCGCGGGTTCGTGTATATCGATGAGGTTGAAAAACCATAACTAATCTATTAGTTGGCCATCCATTTCTTACTGCTTCAACCGTGGCATTTATTTCTGTTGGATGATGACCATAATCATCAACAAGTTCTAAATAACCATTATCCGTTTTAAACTGCCCATAGCTTTGAAACCTTCTTCCAATACCTGCAAATGTTTTTAGTGCCTCAGCAATAACATTTGCTTTTACATTATCTTCATTTGCCACTGCAAATGCTGCTAATGAATTCAAGACATTATGTTTGCCAGGCATATTGAGAGTAATATCGATCAAGCCTGGTTTATTCTTTCGCTTTATCTTAAACTGACTGACAATGCCTTTTTGACTGACATCAATCGCTTGATAATCAACCCCCTCTGAAAAACCATAAGTAACATAGGGGCGCATCAGCGAAGGAATAATTTCCTTAACCGCGTCGTCGTCACCACATAAAATTGCAATTCCGTAAAAGGGCAGATTATGAATAAACTCAATAAACGTTTTCTTGACGTTTTCAAAGTCGCCTCCATAAGTATCCATATGATCTCGGTCAATATTGGTCACCACCGAAACCATTGGCTGTAAATGTAAAAATGAAGCATCACTCTCATCCGCTTCAGCAATAAAATACCGACTCTTACCCAGTTTCGCATTGGAGCCTAATCTATTTAACAATCCACCAATCACATATGTTGGATCGAGTTTTGCCTCTGCAAAAATCGTCGCCAGCAAACTCGTTGTTGTCGTTTTCCCGTGAGTTCCTGCAACCGCGACTCCGTGTCTAAAACGCATTAGTTCTGCTAACATTTCGGCTCTCGGAACGACCGGAATACGACGAGACCGGGCGGCCTCAATTTCGACATTATCGCTTGCAATTGCGGTACTCGCTACAACCACATCTACTCCTAAAATATTATTTGCAGTATGTTGCTGAAAAACTTCCGCGCCTAGTTTTTTTAGTCTGTCGGTGGTGGCACTCACAACAGGATCAGAACCAGTTACTTTGTATCCCTGATTAAGTAATACCTCAGCAATTCCACACATACCTGCACCGCCGATACCAATAAAATGAATCGTTCTTATACGTCTCATTTCTGGAATGCTGGCGACAAAATCATTCGATGCTCGACTTTTTTGACTCATGCTGCTTTCCCCACCAAAGCTTCGCAAGTGTTTACCATTATTTCCGTTGCCTTTAAATAGGCAATTTTTTTTGCTTGAGTTCCCATCTCAACAATTCTTTCTGGCTCTTCAACTAAAGCAGTAATTTTATTTCTGCTAGATTCTGATTTTAATTTTGACTCATCAATTAAAAGAGCAGCCCCCTTTTCTGCTAACCAAAGCGCATTCTTAGTTTGATGATCATCAACTGCATAAGGATAAGGAACGAATATTGCCGAGCTCCCCACAGCTGCTACCTCAGAAACGGTTAATGCCCCAGCTCTGCAAATTACCAAATCAGCCCACAAATAAGCCTGCTCCATATTTTCAATAAACTCTTCAACTTTTAACTCGTGCTCTTGATCGACTTCATTTTCCTGGTAATTTTCAGCAGTCGACTTGAAATTGGTTTTTCCACATTGGTGGCGCACGCTAATTTTTTTGTCTAAAATTAGTGGCGAAAGTATCACAGGCAGTACATCATTAAAAACCCTTGCTCCTCGACTTCCACCAACTATTAAAATGTTAATTACGTTCTTTATCTTTTTTGTTTTGTTTAAACTAATAATTTCATTCCTAATTGGATTACCAACCGTTTCCACACTTCTCACTTTATTGAATGCCATTGGAAACGCCTGAAATACTTTTCTTGCAAATCGAGCTAGTATTCTATTAGTTAAACCTGCAACGGCATTTTGCTCGTGAATTAAAAGTGGTCTTCTACTTAACACCGATGCAATACCGCCTGGACCCGATGCAAAACCTCCGAAACCAATTACGATATCAGGGTTAATATTGCGCACAATGGTTAATGCTTGAAACATAGCCTTAATCAAAGTAAACGGAGCCTTTATCCAACCTAGTAATCCATTCCGTCTTAAACCGGCAATCGAAATTAAACTCAAGGGTATATCGGTTTTTCCAATCAACTCGACTTCCATCCCACCTGTGGAACCCAACCAGGAAACATCCCAATTTCTATTTTGCAGTTCTTTTGCAACGGCTAATCCAGGAAAAATATGACCTCCGGTTCCGCCAGCCATAATCACTGCGCTAAATTTTTTTCTTGCCAAATTATCTTGATGAGATATGTCAGTCATTTTTGTCACCCGAAATATCTAATTCTGAATCTTTTACTGACAATAATTTTCTTTCTACTAATCGACTTTCAAAATCCACTCGCAATAAAATTGCAATAGCTATCCCAGATACAAGTAAACTGTTTCCACCGTAACTGACAAAAGGTAAAGTCAATCCTTTGGTTGGCAATGCGCCGCTTGCAACTCCCACATTAATGAGCGCTTGGAAAGTTAGCCAAAAACCAATTCCGTATGCCAGATAAGCAGAATAAGCGCGTTGTTGTAAGAGGGCTATTCGTCCTATTTTCATCGCCCTAAAAAACAGTACAAAAAATAAAGCTAATACGATACACACGCCAATAAGCCCCATCTCTTCAGCGAGTACGGCGAAAATGAAATCAGTATGCGCTTCAGGCAAATAAGATAATTTCTGCAAACTATTACCCAGCCCCTGACCAAAAATATTACCTCTACCAAACGCTATTAACGATTGTGTCAATTGGTATCCACTACCAAATGGGTCAGACCAAGGATCTAAAAATGTTAAAATACGCTGCAAACGGTAAGGTTGACTTACAGCAATACCTCCTAAGGTCGCTCCAACAGCAATGGTTAAACCAATAAACTGCCATAAACGCGCACCGCCTAGAAATAACATTGCTAAACTGGTCGATAAAATTACCACCACCGCGCCAAAATCTGGTTCTAACAATAGCAAGCCTGAAACTAATGCCAGCACAACTAAAGGTTTAACAAAACCTGTCAACTGCGTTTGTAATTCATCAGTACGACGAACTAAATATCCAGCAATATAAACCACTACAAATAACTTAATTAACTCTGATACTTGCAATGTAAAAGAACCTAAATCCAACCATCGCTTACTACCATTAACGCTTCGGCCAAAAAACAAAACCAGCACCAGTAGAATAAGGCCTAAAATCAATAAGTACGGTCCATATTTTTGCCACTTAACTATTGGTTGCGATAAAACAACAACAACAGCAAACAAAGTGATTAGCATATAAATAATATGACGGTTAACAAAATGATATGAATGCCCAGAAAAAGTATTTTGTGCATAATGCAACGAACTGGATGTCACCATGATGAGTCCAATTGCTGATAAAATTATGACAACCGAAATTAAAGTCCGGTCATACCACCCTTGTCTCTCAGACTTTATTAACTGGCTATTTGCAAACTGATTTCCGCTCATCACCATGCTCATCCGCAAGCCCTAACCGCAGAAATAAACTCTTCACCACGCTCTTCAAAGTTTTCGTACATATCTAAGCTTGCACATGCAGGAGAAAGTAATACAGTCGTTTGTCCACTAATTAATTCTTTCGCCTTACAAACGGCTTGATGCATATTATCGACGAAGTATGAAGTCACTTTTGATGTTAATTCAGCGAATAGCTTGGCGTCCTTTCCTAACAACACCATACTTTTGACTTTAGTTTCAAGAGGTTCTATTAATGGCGTCAAATCGCTTTGCTTGCTATCACCTCCTGCAATCAAAATTAACTGATGTTCCTCACAGGTTTCAACGCTATTTAGCGCTGCAATGGTTGCTCCAACGTTAGTTGCCTTGGAATCATTGATCCATTCGGTATTATTTCCCCTTAATACCAATTGAAAACGATGTTTAAGTCCGCTAAAAGATCGCAAAGCCTTTAATATGTTTTCATCTAGTTTGACCTTCAAACAATCCAAGATAGTCAGGCTCGCTAATACATTGGCAAAATTATGTATGCCGGTAATACTCAGCTCGTCACTCGCTATTACAAATTGACCTTTTACATAAAGATCGTAACCTGAAGCGCTTCTATCGATTCTACTAACATTTTCTGTATCCTGAGCTTTTGGTAAAACTGAAAAAGAAAATGCTCGCTCTGATATAGTTGACGGGTAAGTCAAATGATCGTCCTGATTAAATATTACATATTTTGCGTCTTTATAAATCCTTTTCTTTGATTGACAGTAATCATCAAAACCCTGATAACGATCCAGGTGGTCTTCAGATAAATTTAATAACACAGCCACTTCTGGTTTCAGTGAATATGTGGTATCCAGTTGAAAGCTAGACAGTTCTAAAACATAGATTTCATTTCCTTGTTCTGGAAGAAAATCTAATACAGCCAGACCAATATTACCGCCCTTTTGAGAATTCATTCCTGCTGCATTTAATAATCTGTCCGTTAAATCAGTAACAGTACTTTTTCCGTTTGATCCTGTAATAGCAATAATTGGCTTGTTACAGGTACGCGCAAATAACTCCACATCTCCGCAAACATCAATGTTTAGTTGTTTGGCTTTTTCTACAAAAGGTGTTTCCAGAGCAATCCCAGGGCTAACGATCATTTGTTGACAATTAGCAAACACTGACTCATCGATTGATTCAAAATCAAATTTCTTACCAGAATAATATTTTTCACAATATTTAAGACTTGCAATATCCTTTTCTCCAGGTGGCTCTTCACGAGTATCAAAAAGAGAATAAGCTTGACCAATGCGATCAAAATAGCGCGCACAAGATAATCCGGACTGTCCTAATCCGAATATAATTTGTTTGCTCTTTTTTGTTTGTTTATTCATCATTTTTTATCTGATTTTTAATGTAGCCAATCCAACCAAAACTAAAATTACTGAAATAATCCAGAATCGGACAATCACTCTTGGTTCCGGCCAACCTTTTAACTCGTAATGATGGTGCAACGGAGCCATATTAAAGATGCGTCTTCCCGTTAATTTGTAAGAGGCGACTTGCAAAATAACCGACACCGTTTCAACCACAAAAACACCACCCATAATAAATAGAACAAATTCTTGTCTTACTATTACCGCAACTGTTCCAAGAGCAGCTCCTAATGCGAGTGCTCCAACATCGCCCATAAATACTTGCGCAGGATAAGTATTAAACCAAAGAAAACCTAAACCTGCACCAGCAATGGTACCGCAAAAAATAATTAGCTCGCCCGTACCTGGCACGTAGGGAATGGATAAATATTCGGCAAAATTCACATGCCCAGTCAAATAAGCGAACACTCCAAGTGCGCCTGCAACTAAAACTGTTGGTAAAATTGCCAAACCGTCCAATCCGTCGGTTAAATTCACCGCGTTACTGGTTCCAACAATTACAAAATAGGTGAATAATATGTACCACCCCGCCATGTTGATTGCTACATTCTTAAAAAACGGAATGATTAATGTAATTTCAACATCACTCTGAGCTGACTCAAATAAGTAAATTGCGGCAACTAAACCAATCACTGATTGCCAAAAATACTTCCAACGCGATGCGAGTCCTTTTGGGTCTTTATATACTAGTTTCCGATAATCATCGATCCAACCTACAACGCCAAAAGCTAAAGTAGTTAGTAGCGAAGTCCAAACAAAACGATTTTCAAGATCTGCCCATAAAATAGTTGAAATACCAATCGCAGCCAGAATTAAAGCGCCTCCCATTGTCGGAGTACCTGCTTTAATCAAATGAGATTCTGGACCATCATCTCTTACCGTTTGTCCAATCTGCTTTACACTTAGTTTTCGGATCATATAGGGACCGAGTAATAATGAAATTAGAAATGCGGTAATGACTCCTAAAATTCCTCGAATAGTTAAGTATTGAAACAGGTTAAATCCCGAATAAAACTGTTGTAAATAATCCGCTAACCATAACAACATATTATTTTTCCCCTTGTAGGGAAGCGGCACTTTTATCCATGGAAACTGAGGCTTTTTGTTCATTATTATCGATCTCAGAACCCTCCATTAGTGCTTGAACAATTTTTTCCATATGTGCACTTCGCGAACCTTTGATTAAAATAGTCGCTCCGGCAATCGCTTCTTTTTTTAGTTTTTTTATTAGTTCATTTTGTTGGCTAAAATGTTCGCCCTTGTGGTCTGAAATAATTTCCTCAAATGCCCTGTGTAGAAACTGAGTCAATACGCCACAAGTGTATAATTGGTCAATCCCAGCGAGTCCAGCGTACTCTCCAACTTGTTCATGGCTTTCTCGACCATATTCACCTAACTCTGCCATATCTCCAAGAACCAGAATTTTTGGCGAAGAATAATTCTTAAGTAGATCGATAGCTGCTTTCATAGACGCCAGATTCGCATTGTATGTGTCATCAATAATTCGACAACCAGATTTAAGTTTTGAAATCAACAAACGTCCGGAAACCACTGGAGTCATTTTAAGACCAGCAGCGATTTGCGATAACGAAATATCAAGTGCGATGCAACAACTCGCAGCGGCAAGCGCGTTAGAAATATTGTGTAAACCAACAACAGGTAATTCAATCTCTATTTTCTGTTGCTGATAATGTAACTCAAATACTGACGATTGATTTTTATTCAATCGAATATTCGTCGCCATTACATCCGCTTTAGATTTCATCGAAAAGATGATTTGTTGCGAATTAATTTTTTTCACAAAAAATTCAAAATAATCATCGTCTTTGTTAACAATCGCCACACCGTTTTCCTGAAGCGCCGAATAAATTTCTGACTTGGCACTCGCTACACCATGCAAATCTCCGAAACCTTCAAGATGAGCTGCGGATACATTATTTACCAGCGCCACATCTGGTTGCGCCATGTCTGCGGTATAAGCAATCTCCCCTGCATGGTTCGCCCCCATTTCAATGACTCCAAAATCAATACCTTCTTCGATATCCAATAAAGTCAAAGGTACTCCAATATCATTGTTAAAGTTCCCTTTTGTCGCTAACGTTCTACCCGACAACTGAAGAATCGATGCGACCATTTCTTTTACTGTTGTTTTCCCACTACTACCCGTGATACCAACAAATTTCGCACCACTTTTACTGCGATTTAATCGCGCAAGATCCGCCAGTGCTGTGTGAGTGTTCTCCACAATAAGCTGCGGTTTGTCGGTATCGCATTGATGATCGACTAGTAATCCTTTTGCGCCAGAACTAAGTGCATTATTTACAAAACGATGCGCATCAAAATGTGGACCTTTTAGCGCGACGAACAAGCCATCAAGATCGCTAGCTCTACTGTCCGTATATACTTTTGAAACATCAAAATCGCCACCAATTATTTTTGCACCGATATGTTCGCCAATTTCTGAAAGAGGAGTAGAAATCATTTTTGGTACTCCTCCAATGCCGCTTGGCAAACCACTTTATCACTAAAGAACTTTTTCTCCTTTCCGATAATTTGATAGTCTTCATGACCTTTTCCAGCAATAAGAATCGCATCACCCGGTTGAGCGCGCCTAATTGCATCTTCTATCGCTAGTTTTCGATCTTCGATATACTTAATTTTTTGATTACTTCTAAAACCAGAAAAAATTTCTTGTTGAATTTTCTCCAATGACTCTAGACGCGGGTTATCTGAAGTCACAATAACGCGGTTGGAAAGTTTCTCGGCTATTTTCGCCATTAGCGGACGTTTTCCAGCATCGCGATCACCACCACAGCCAAACACACACCAGATAAGTCCAACGCAATGCTCTCTGAGAGCCACTAATGCCTGCTCCAAAGCATCAGGCGTATGTGCGTAATCCACAACAACAAGTGGTGTATTTTCATTTCCAAATGTTTCCATTCTGCCATCGGCGGATTTAACATTTTTCAGCACGTTTAAAATCATCGGTAAATCTTTTAAAATTGAACCTAGAGCAGCGACGACTAACAATAAATTTGATAAATTAAAATGACCGATCAATGGCGAATCAAGCCTACCACTTCCCCATGGAGTAAAAATCTTCGCATGTATTCCTTGCAACGAGTAAATGACATCTTCCGCCCAAATCCAACGATTCAAATTTGAACCTGATGTTGGTAGTTTAGTTGTGACAAGCCATTTAATAGCTGTAATTTCTTCATCTTTCTCGAGCTTTCGTGCAAATCGGTCATCCATATTCAATACCGCATTTTTAAGCTCTGGATGTAAAAATAATTGACGTTTTGCTTCACCATAGTTTTCCATTGTTCCATGATAATCGAGATGGTCATGAGTCAAGTTGGTAAAAATTGCGGTATTTAATTTTACCGCTGCCGCTCGGTTTTGATGTATACCGTGTGATGAAATTTCCATCGAAGAAAACTGTGCACCGCTATGTAATGCTTCCGCTAATATTTTTTGCAATGTGATCGCATCAGCAGTAGTATTTTCAGATTGTTTTAATGAGCCGCAACGACCAATCCCTAAAGTTCCCATTAAGTAACATTCAAAATTCATCTTTTGTAAGGTTTTGGCAATCAGATAACTACAACTGGTTTTACCATTTGTTCCGGTTACCGCAATGTTTTTTAAATCTGCCGATGGATCGCCATAATAGTTCGACGCGATCTCGCTCAACTGCTCTCTTAAGTTCGCTATCCATACTATTTTACTTTGTCCAATATCTTGATACAGTTGTTTAAATTCACTACTATTATTTTCCTCAGCAAAAATAATTTTCGCACCATGATCGATTGCTGTTGGAATATAAATTCGGCCATCATTGTTATAGCCTTCTACCGCGACAAAAGTATCGCCAGCTTCTACTTCGCGACTATCTAAACGAAGAAAGCCAACTAACAACTCTTGTTGCTCAGACTCTAACTGGACATCAGAAATATTCGACAACACCGTCTTTATTGTAGGGAATTTAGCCATTATCTAAATTTCCTTTATCAATCCGTGCTACTTTATCAATTCCGATATGTACTCCATCTACTTTCTGTAAAACCACACTATGATCTGGTTTAACATTTAATAATCGCAAAGCATCACTTGCCACTTTTGCAAAAACTGGTGCAGCTACCTGTCCACCGTAATAATCTTCACTGCCCGGTTCATCAACAAATACAACCATTGCAATTTTTGGATCGCTAACTGGTGCAATTCCAGCGAAAAAGACCGTATAATCATCACCATAACCACCAGCAAACGCTTTTCTTGCAGTGCCTGTTTTTCCTGCAATTCGATAACCTTTAACACTCGCTTTTTGCCCAGTTCCACCATCCTTAACAACGGTTTCCATCATATGGACAACCTGACGTGCAGCACTTTCATTGAGCACGCGTTCGCCGTTATTAACTTCGTCCAACTTGATTAAAGACAATGGACGTTTAATCCCATGCGAGCCTAAAATCGCGTAAGCTTGTGCTAATTGAACTGGTGTCACAGTAAACCCATAACCGTAAGCCAAAATCGCTTTTTCCGTTTCGCTCCAGTTAGGACGAATATTAAATTTTCCTGAACTTTCGCCAGGAAAACCACTGGCGGTATCAACCCCAAAACCAACGCTATAGAAAGCTTTTAGAAATTCATCATCGTTCATCATTAACGATATTTTAGCAACGCCAACATTGCTCGACTTTTGCAATATTCCTGCAACATCTAATATCCCATTATTTTTTCCATCAGTAATTAATTTGTAACCAACTTTAAGACGTCCTGGTGAAGTATTTATATTGGTACCTGGTTTCACTATTCCTGCTTCTAAGGCACTAGTCACAGTAAATGGTTTTGCTGTTGAACCAGGTTCAAAACTATCAGTAAATGCTCGATTTCGAATTAGTTCTGGTCGACGTAAATCTAGCCGGTTAGGATTATAAGAAGGCTGACTAACCAGAGATAAAATTTCTCCCGTTTCGATATCAATCATAACGAGTGCACCAGCTTTCGCCTTGTGTTTTAACACGGCGGTTTTTAATGCTTTATAGGCTATTGCCTGAATTCTTGCATCAATACTAAGCTGAAGATCGAGTCCTGTTTTTGCTTGAGTAATAACTTTTTTCTGCTCGATCACATGGCGCTGCAAATCAAGTAAAACTTTTTCTGCTCCCACCTGACCAGTTAACCATTGGTTATAAGATTTCTCTAAGCCTTCTTGCCCATTATCATCAACATCGGTAAAACCAACCAAGTGTGCTGAAATTTCTGCCGAAGGATAGTATCGTCGCGATTCATCTTGTAAATAAACACCTGGAAGTTTTAACTTGGCAACGACATTCGCTCTCTGAGGATCAAGATGTCGTGCTACCCAAACAAACTGCCTGTTTTTTCGTTTAGTTAACCACTGCTTAAACTCTTTGGGTGTTTTTTGTGCGATAACCGCTAAATTATTCCATTCCGTTTCGTCGAGTAAAGGTGATTTCTTTAGAGCCTGTGTTACATCAATCCAAACTGATTTAACTGGTACACTGCTGGCGAGTTCGACACCATTTCTATCGATAATATTTCCTCGATAAGTGACAATATCTTTGGTTCGAATACTGCGCGAATCAGCTTGCAAGTTGAGTGCTTTTGATTCATCGATTTGTAGATAAACGACCCTTGCGAGTACCGCAATAAAACCAAAAGACAATAGTCCACACAGCAGATAAAATCTGACACTGCAAAGTGGGATTGTATTTGGTTTTCTTGCTTGTTTCATTTTTTTAACTTTTACCTATAAACTGATTATCTTTTCGTTTTCAGTTGTTACTTCAATCATGTCCAGTTTTTTTCTGGCTAAACGGGATATTCGATCTGCTTCCGACAAGCTGGTCATTTCTAATCGCAACTCTTGCCAAACTATTTGTTGCTGCTGATTTAGCTCCCTTAAAGACTGCCAGTTAGCAACCGCTCTTCTTACATCATGAGACGTTTTAGCCTGTAGCATTGCTGAAAGAATCAACAACAACACTAAACAACTCATGACCCAATGCTTGTAAAAAACATCTAGTAATATTTCCTTCACCAAAGAAGGCATTTTGTTTTTACTATTTTTTGTCGAGCCCATTTTGCTAATTACGTTGTCATTTCTTTTCTGCGACCCTTAGGATCGCACTGCGAGATCGAGGATTATTCTCTATCTCTGTTTTTGAAGCCTTAATCGCTTTACCGATTTTTTTAAATTTTGTTTCTATTTCATTTGCCATTAAGGGAATTTCTTTTGGCAGTTTTTTTCCTTGTGATTGCTCTTTAATAAAACGTTTTACCATCCTGTCTTCTAATGAATGAAAACTAATCACCGACATTCGACCACCAACAGCTAAGCAATCGAACATGTCTATCAAGGTATTTCTTAATTGCCCTAATTCGTCATTAACAAAAATCCTGATCGCTTGAAAGCTTCGAGTCGCTGGGTGCTTAAATTTATCCTTAACTGGGCACGCCTCATCAATAATTTTCGCAAGCTGTAAGGTCGAATCAATTTGCTGCTGTTTTCGGTAATCTTCAATACCCCTTGCAATTCTAAGTGCAAATTTTTCTTCGCCGTATTCTTTTAGAACTTTTTTTATTTCCTCTACCGATGCAGAATTCACCCAATCTTTCGCTGACACTCCTTGGCTGGTATCCATTCGCATATCCAGCGGTCCATCTTTGGTAAAACTAAATCCTCGCTCTGCTTGGTCAAGTTGTGGTGACGAAACACCTAAATCCAATAAAATGCCGTCTAACTCTTCTATTCCTTCTTTATATAACTCGCCCGAATGGCTTAACAAGGATCGAATACTGGCAAAATCCTGATGAAAAAAGCTAAATCTAGGATCATTTTCGAATGCTTTAGCACTTTCAGCCGCTTGCGGATCTCTATCAATCGCAATTAAACGCCCTTTTTGACCTAAATTTTGTAAAATTAGCCGACTATGACCTCCTCTTCCGAAAGTGCCGTCTAAATAAACGCCGCCGGGCTTAATATTTAAGCCTTCAACCGCTTCGTTTAGTAAAACGCTAGTATGTGGTTTTGCACTTTCCATCACTTGTCTTTCTATCAGTAATAAAGATCTGGTAAGTCATCACTATCGAGTTCGTCGCTCGACATAACCGACATATCTTCTTCGGCAAGTTTATGCCAATGGTTTTCATCCCAAAGTTGAAAGGTTTTGCCTTGACCAATCAACATAACTGCCTTTTGTAATTTCGCTCGTTCGCGTAATACGTTTGGAATTAATAAACGCCCATTTGCATCCATATCGACTTCACTCGCGTGAGACAACATGATTCTTTTTAACCGTCTGTGGAGAGGTTTAGAGTTAGAGAGAGATTGGAGATCGGCTTCTGTGCTTTCCCAATGTTCTAGGGTAAAGAGTAATAAGCAGTTATCATAAGGATCACAGGTGAGAATCAAGTGAGAAGCAGTAGACTCAATAATGCTGGAGCGATATTTTGCTGGAATAGCAATACGCCCTTTTGAATCTAAATTAATTGAATTTGCTCCGCGAAACACGTTTTTAACCCTATGTTTGGGAATGACCCCATTTAGGAGGCTCAATGATCAGTTAAACCACCTTTCTTTTTTGATGTAGTCAATCGAAAATACTAATTATATTCGAGCTACACAAAAAGACACAAAAAGACACTTTTCTCCACTAATCTACACTATAGGTAGTCGAATAGTGCTTTGTCAAGTAAAAGAGAAGCAAAATTTGAACAAATATTACTTATAGGACAATGACTTAGCAGCTTTTTCGTAAAAAACACTTTAATTGTTTTAACGAATAAGAATAAATTCATAAGGTTAAATAACAAAGTTAATGTATTACTTTAAGAGTGCCCTGCCAGAGCAGTATTTGCGCGGTTTTCACGGTTATTTGGCGTATCGGCTCGCTTTGGTGAAGCATTTATTGATGAGTGGCAGAGTAAAATGAGAAACGCCGACCAAATTTGTCTACCCAAGGTCAAGATATGCACTAGACTTTGAATACTATTTGAATAATTGGCGTATAAAAGGAATGAGTAACAAGCGAAGTAGCTATTTGATTCTATTATTAGCTGTATCAGCGGGTTTCACTTCAGCGGCTAACTTCTTTTGGGCAACAAACATGTTGTTAGTCTCAATCACAGCATTCTCTCTTTTTGTTATAAGGAATGAACGCTTTGATGAACTAAAACAAACTGAACTTGTCCCCCACGAAAAAAATCTGTCTCAAAAATATCAAGATTCGATACAACGCTTAGTCTCTCTGACAAATGAAGAATTTAGGCTGGCTAGCCAAGAAATAGAGCGAATTCAGAGGATCATTGGAGATGCGGGCAGCAATCTTGCCGATGATTTTACTGGAATGCAGGGGGAAACAGTCAACCAACAAGAATTATGCCATCAACTGATTGAGCATTTAACAACGCTTATAGAGCAGGAACATGATATTTCAATCAAAGCGCTCGATTATTCAAAACAAAGCTCTACAATTTTCTCATCTGTAAGACAAACAGTATCAACAGTAATAAAAGAGTCAGCGGGGCTAAAAACCGAATTTGGAAGTGTTTCGACTCAAATGTCACAAATTGATAAAACATTAGATGAACTAAACAGCATTACTGATCAGACGAATTTACTTGCGCTTAACGCTGCCATTGAAGCCGCACGAGCTGGAGAAATTGGAAGAGGATTTGCTGTAGTCGCGGATGAAGTACGAGCTTTATCTAAGCGTTCACAGACTTTTAACCGGGAAATTGGCGATCAGATTCGCGAAATACGCAACTCGGTTAATGGCCTTACCTCAAAAATGACATTACTCTCCAATATTGATGCCGATACCACCGGCGATGGACAGGAAAAGGTTAATAAAATGTGGGCAGGCGTTATTTCATTAACTGAAGACGCTGAATCAAAAAGCGAAGAAATTCGAAAAATTGCAACGGTTATTGATCAACATGTAGTGAGAGGAGTACGCTCATTACAATTTGAAGATATGACTCAGCAAGTGATGGAACATTTAAGCAAACGCCTTAGAATTTTAAACTCATTCACTAATGATGCCACTGCATTGTTATCCTCTTCATTATCTACCGAACAACTTGAGTCACTAGACGAACTGACCTGCAGCAAAGCCACACAACTGAGCGGTTTAAACAAATCAGTATTGCAAGAAAATATGGACGAAGGAGCAGTCGATTTATTTTAATCTAGGTTTTAAACTGCAGTCGTTCAGCTTTTCGCTGGCAGTCATTCTGCACGATTTCAAAGCAGTCTTTTTACTCAGTATTCCATCGCAAAAAGAAAATAAGAGAGGGTCAACCTATAAGCCGGATCCTGTCGTGAACAGTCATTCGTCTAGGCCATAAGTCACCTTATGGCTCAAGCAGCCTACCCGATTCTAACGCGAGCCACGCCTCAATAATTAGCAAGCTAACTATCATAGAACCCTATTTGGCTTTGCTTTGAGTGGGGTTTACCTTGCCGCTGATGTTTCCACCAACGCGGTGCGCTCTTACCGCACCATTTCACCCTTACCGATCAATGAATAAATTCATAAAAAGGCGGTATACTTTCTGCTGCACTTGCCGTCAGTTTACACTGCCCAGGCGTTACCTGGCACTCTGCTCTGTAAAGTCCGGACTTTCCTCCCCGAAAAATTTCGCGGCGACTGTCCAGTCGACCCTCGATGAGTATTCTATAAAAAAATGAGAGATTTATCGAGCAAAAATCGAGTTAATCGGAAACAAGTATATGTCGACTTCAAAAATGCGGATGATTGCCTATCCATAAAAAAACCACCTTACGGTGGTTTCTAAATTATCAGCGAAAATTTTGTAATAAACAACTAATTAAGCGACATCATCCGAATCGCTTTTCAAACTATTTCTTTTTAGCTTTTTTCTTAGCTGATTTCTTCTTCGCGGATGACTTTTTGTCTTTTTTATCGCTAGATTTAGACTTCTTTTCTTCATCATCATCACCAGCAAGCTTTTCGATACTTTCTAGTAATTCTTCGTCAAGTTTAGGCGCTTTTTCTAACGATTCAGCATCTTCTACCAAGTCCTTTAATTGATCGTACTGGGCTTCGCTAAATTTCTTAAGTTCTCGAATTTGTTCAACCAAACTCGCACATTGCTCTAAAGTACCCTGCAAATCTTTTAGTTCTTGTTCCGACTTTTGTTTTTCTTTCTTTTGCTTACGAGCGTCTTCTTCAGCTTTTTTACGAGCGTTAGCCTCGTCCATTTTTTCTTTTTTGAGGGATTTCAGTTTTTTGACGACATTTTCAGGTGAATCTGCCAAAACCTTCTTAATCTGCTTCAGCGATTTATCTCGCTCGGCAATTTGTGCGTTGGCCTTTTTGAGAGCGTCAGAATTGGCTTCTCGACCTGCGTCTACTCTTTGATCTGCTGCTTTATGAGCATTTTGCGAAACTTCTGCTGATTCTTCAGCTTTAACTCTGGCTAGATCGCTTGCTTTAACTTTAGCCTGCATCTCAGCAACAGCATTTTGAGCATCTTCTTTCGCTTTCGCGACAGTTGCGTCAGCCTCTTTGGCACGGCTAGTTGCCGTTTCAAAGGCCTCTTTTATCTCTTCCATGCTACATTCAGACTTTATACCAAGAGCTTCAGTCGCGGCTCCAATTAGCATTTGTTTGCTAATTGCTAAATCTTTCCAAACCTCTAACTGTAACTCTAATTCCGCACGATCCACTCAACTTTCCTCTTTGCTCAAATTTTAGGCGGGGCATGATAACAAAAGAGGCAGTTTGCCGCTAGTTTTTAAGGGGTAGAAGTCAGCTTTTTTACGATTATTTGCTTAAAATGATCAGTTTTTTGGCATTCCATAGATAATTACAGGAATTAACGCTAATGTCTTCGATAAAAATCAGCGAATCAAAGGAAATTTAATCGCAAATTCAACACCAGTTTTGTGATTCAAAACCGAAATTTTAGCCCCCATTAGCTCGACTAACTCTTTAACTAAAGCCAAACCAATTCCTGTACCGGTCACTTCTCTGGTCATCTCATCGCCACTTCGGTAAAAAAGCTCAAAGATATGTTTGATTTGATCTTTTGCAATGCCTGGGCCAAAATCACGGACTGAGACGTCAACTTGATGTTTAGACGATTGGCGAAAATGAATTTCAATGTGCTTTTTATCTGCCTTGGCAGCGTACTTGATCGCATTATCGACTAAATTAATAACAACTTGCACAAATGCATCAGAATCAACTAACAGTGCCATTTGTCTTAGATCTTCGTCCACCTTAATATCTAAGGTAAATTCGCTTTGCACAACTTGCGAATCGACTTTCGATTTAATTAAGCTGGCAAGCTCAGAAATATCGACTTGCTTGAGATCCAACTTCAGCGCATTGTGACTAACTTTCGATATTTGCAGCACATTGGTAATGAGCCGCGAAAGTCGCTCCGATTCAGTATAAATGAAGTCATAATATTCATCGCGCTTTTCATCACTCATCCAACCCTGCTTTAGTATTTCACCATACATTCGTATTGAAGTCAGCGGTGTTCGCAATTCATGACTAACCGATGAGACAAAATCTTGCTGTTGCTGAACCAGATTGGATTGCTTAAGAGTTAATCGGTAAAGCAAATAAGTACCTAACACCAAAACTAATAGTAAACTACCCGCCACAAGCTTTATAAATGCAGCTCCCGGACTTGTGGGGAGTTGTTTCACTTTAAAATCCAGTGAGACTAACCCAAAAGGTTCACTTAAATTAATTGTTGCAAGCTCTTCTATTGATAAGGTATTTCTGCTGGAAGATCGCTTATGTTTGATTCTTTGTTCTGATAAATAGATCGGCTCAAAATCATACAAAACATCCAAACTAACGAATTCAGATAATGATGAATTTTTATAGAGTGCCATAATATTTTTGGTTATAAAATCGTGCGCTTCTAAAACCGCACCTTGAGTCACTCGTTTATTATTTCGTTTTACTTGCCTGTAAATAACGAAATGACCACTTTCTAACAAACTAAACCGAAAGGGTTCAATTTCACTTTCAAAAAGATTAATCTGAATTTGATCTTGCTCAAGTCTCTGAGATGGTTGCTGTTTCGCCACCAAAGATTGCTGTGGACTATAGTTTTTTTCCGATCTCTTTTTTCTTGGTGTTGCGCGATTTTCGATTGAGTAAGCTTGCTTTTGCTTCTTTAATTCTTGCAACTGGCGTTTTTCTTGCTTTGCCAAAATTGATTTTTCAAGTTTTTTTTGCTTTGCTTTTCTTTCTCTTTCTTCAACGACTAATTGACGAAACCCTTCATCCGATTGCCTTTTCAGTTTATTAGCTTTTGTTTCCGCTATCCTGCTACCGGTTACCTGTATGCTTTCTGACTGACTCTTATCAAAACTATCACCAGCAATTTCTGCACCATCCACAAGACCGTCATCAGCATACAACTGAGAAGAAGATTTTTTTGGCAATTCAGCTACTGTGACACCACCATTATTAGAGCCGATACTCTCACTTAATGTCGCTATCTGAGGATCAGCAGAACTAAATTGATCTCTCTTTTCATGTTGGCTAACCACCAATTTGTTTTGCATCAGTATGCTACGCACCGACTGCTCTAATTCCTTTCTCAACTGATTTTCTTTTTGACTTATCCCATAAAGAATCGGCTGCACTTCAGAGCGAACGTGCGCCGAAGGTAAGATTGGCGAGCTAAACGTACCTTTCTCATCGATTTGAAAGTAACCGAGTACACCTTCTAATTCGGATTCAACTGGGAATTTGGATAGATCTGAACGTTGCACAAACTTTGCTTCGGGCGAACCAGCTAACACAAAAAAAGTATAATCGGTATCTGCCCGAGCTTCTTCTTTATCAAGCGCTTTTGTCAATAAATCATCAATTTGTTGCGCAAGGGTTTGTGCATCTAATTGAAACTGGTGAAGTGTTTGCCAGCGAAGTTGTTCATGTGCTTTAAAACTCAATATGCTCGCGGGGATCACTAGCGCAAGAAAAAAAGCAAAAAATAGTAAACGCGTTTTTGGTAAAGATAACCGATGCATTTTAACTATCTTTTGAGTCAAGACAGAACAATTTGTACCCAGCTCCGCGTACCGTCTGCAAAAACTCTGGCGCTTTAGGATTAACTTCGATTTTTTTGCGAATTTTAGCGATATGAATATCAACCGTGCGGGTTTCTATCGCCATATCGGGTTTATATCCCCAGACTTTAGTCAGCAGTTCTTCCCGAGAAACAGGACGTTGTTTATTTTGATGTAAATAGCTGATCACCTGGATCTCTCTGCGAGTAAAAGAGATTTCATCTTCTTGGCTCTTTACTACCAAATTTTGTAAATCAATTGTCCGTTCTTTATCTAATTGAATATGCTCTAAATCAACTGGTTGGTTTGATGATCGTCTTAAAACAGCTTGGACTCTTAAAACCAATTGCGCCACTGAAAAAGGCTTGGCCACATAATCATCCGCTCCCAGAGACAACCCATGAATGATATCTTCATCAGCAGTTTTAGCAGTTAACATGATGATCGCCTGAGACTTGTCTTCCTCTCGGATCGCCTTACAAATATCAAATCCATTCATACTTGGCAGCATGACATCGAGTATTATCAGGTCAAACTTTCCGGTTAAGGCTTTATTTAAACCTTCCGCGCCATCCGCCGCAAAATCTACTTCGAATCCGTGATAGACGAAAACATCAATAAGCCCAGTTCGGATCGACTCTTCGTCTTCAACAATTAAAATTGAGTTTGTATTATTCATGTTGAACTCTCAGCAAGCGCCTCATGAGGCAAATTTTGATGTGCGAACCTATAATATTAATATTAACAGCGTTTTGAGCCAGGAAGGTAAATTTTATGTAAAAAGCTTAGGATTACCTGCTGAGATCATTTAATTATTCCATCAAAGCAATATTCACTTCTGATAATCGACCGGTATGCGCGCTAATTTTTGTTCTCCATAATAGTTCTTAACATTCAACTCATCAAGATGGATATATCCAATATAGCAGTTACACTTTGCATTCGGACACTTTCTTGGCTTCAAAATATTTTTCCAGTTAGGATCATAAATATGCGTCAACTTTTTTTCTACAAAGTGGCAACGTTTTATATTTCCAAAACCATCAACAAACAGGCTATCCTCTCCCGCGCTGCAGGATTTTCCCTGGCTTGAAATGGATTTGTAATTCAACCAGAATAATGGATCAACTTTGTTAAATGCCTTTACCAAAGGTTCAGAATATTGATGAATTCCAGGTTGATAAGCATTAATCCAAAAATACCGATTCTTGGGAATCAAATCTCGCATGGTTTTAATTTCCTCGGAGAACTGCTCTTTTCCGACCATTCCAACGGTATAGCTCGCATTCATATCGTCCAGCATTTTCAATTGCAAAAGAAACTTTTCTTGACGCACTTGATCTGGATGATAAGTAATCCATAGAGTTACTTTATTAAGATTTGCTTCTCTTAACCATGAGGGATTCCGACTTAAATTTGTTTGAACAGTGATTTGTTCAACATGTTCAAGATGTGATAACTCAACCAGTTTCTCTCGGTACCAGCGGCGCACCAATGCTTCTCCCCAGGGCGTAATTAAGATTCTAAATTGAACACTACTATTAAACGTAATCCAGTCTACAAAACTTTTCAGAGATTTTCTGTCTTGTTCTTTTTCATCCTTTGTTTCTGTTTGCATAGCCATTGGGCAGTAGCTACAAGCATAATTACAACTTTTCAAAAGCCCCCTAAAAGAAATATTGAGTTTCATGATACTTGGTATTCAGTCATTAGCTGTTTTACATTCTTAGAAATTAACCATGGACCGATTGCATCTGAATGTGCGATACCTTTTGCAGTTAACTTTAGCTTCTTTGTGTTGTCATAAAAAGCCAAATCATAGTCTACAAGCTCACTCAGCTGCGGAAACTCGTCCAGTGGAGAGGAATCAAATCTATTCGTATAATCCGAAAAGCTAAAACCGTCAATATGTAATAATGATTGAATTAGATGACGATGTTTTTGTTCATTTTGGGTGAGTGCAAATCCATATGTTGTCCTATTAAAGTCATCAAAAGACATTTTGTTGTAGTCCCTGATAATTGATTTTACATTTTTACGACTGACAGCATATTCCGAACAATAATGTACATTTTTGGTATAAGAGCGCGCGCCAGCTCCCAACCCAAGCATTCCATCACTTTGACAGCAGTAAACAGGTCCTTCATTCAGTTTTAAATTGTTCTTTCTAAACATCCGCATTGATATTTGCTGGTAATTATTATCAATCAAAAACTCTCGAGCCTTTTCATACATTGACAGCTTGCTATTTTCATCTCTAATATGTATTTTATTTTCACGTTGAATAACGATATCCATTCCAGTTTTCTCTCTTAAGTAAAGAGGATAAAGGTAAACTTCTTCTGGAGAAAATTCGACGACAGCCTGAAGTGACTTCATCCAACTATGTAAGGTTTGCCCCTCAATACCGTATATCAGATCAACGTTTAAAACCGGAACCGTTGATGACTTTATTAAATCTAAAGCTTGAACCACTTCATTCATTTTTTGTCGACGAATTAAAGTAGACAACTCATTGCCTATGAAACTTTGAACTCCAATACTTATCCGTTGAACATTTGTTTCGCCAAAAAAATTTATTTTATCTTTAGTTATGGTTTCTGGTGATGTTTCAATCGAGAACGGAATATCTTTCATTAGGTTAAGATTGGTATTGATAATCTCATGAATCCGTTTTAACTCTTCCAGCTCGAGAAAGGTAGGCGTTCCTCCCCCAACTGCATATCTAACAAATTGATGCTCACCTATGCTTTTCGCAACGACTTTAGTCTGACGTTCTAGTGCATCAATATATTCATTAACTATGTCTTTGGCGGGTTTAGCAACCGTGAACAAATTACAAAAACCACAACGCATTTCACAAAAAGGAATATGTAAGTAGAGAAATAATGCATCTTTTTTTTCTTTTCGCCAAACCTCTTCTATCGGTATAGCAGACTCGAAATTTCGATACGCACTCTTATGAGGATAAGAATAAGAGTATGCTTGATATATATTTTGGGGAAATGATTCGGGTAAATACATTATGTTCTCATAAAATAAATTCTGCATAAGGAACGGTCCAGACTACGGGGTGCGCAAGCCGATGCCCAAAGTAATTGTCTTCACCATAACTAGTGCCGTGATCTGAACATAAAATAATCAGATTGGTTCCTTGAGTTTTTAGCCATTCAAAAAGAACAGGAAGTTGTTGATCAACATATTCTAAAGCGAGTTGGTGAGTTTCAATGCTATCCTGCTTTGTTTCATTACCTATTTGATAATAATAATTGGGTTGATGTATCGCCGAAATATTGATAAATAAAAAAAACTTTTCTTTTTCTCTTCTGATCAATCGATTGATTGCATATTCAATTTGATTTTTAGTCGACTGTTTATCCGTCACGCTAAAAGTCTGATCCCAGTGACTTTCACAAAACATACTCGGGAGTACCTTACCTAATGGCGTTTTTTTGTTAAAAAAGCCAACACCTCCAACACATAAAGTATAGTAACCAATGGATTTAAAGCCAGCAATGAGCGTTTCATTATCGAAACTGAGAGTTCGAGAGCCAGTGGTTTTACTGCCTTCAAACTCTAGCGAAAACAGCCTTTCTTGATGGGGTTCGTTGACAGGTGTTGGCAAAAAACCTGCGAAAAAAGCATGATGAGCTGCATAAGTAAAACTACCCGGCGACTGCCGTATTTCCCACTGGTCGAATAGCGCTTTTAAATTAGGAGTCTTGTTCTCATCCATCGCTTTTTGTGCAATATCATATCGCAATGTATCCAGAGTAATAAATACAACATTTTGATTACCCGGTATTTCCCTAGCATTGATCATGCAAGTAGCTCATCAGTTCAGAAACATGGTTAATCGACACGTCGGCAATAGAACGATTTTTATCATTGTGTAAAAAACCCGATACCTTTACGGTTCTCATTCCCAATTCTTTTGCTGGAGCAATATCATTTGCTTCACTATCACCAACCATCAAACATTCCTCTGGAGCTCTATTAAAATGATCATAAATACTTGCGAAAGCTTCAGGCTCAGGTTTTTTAAATCCTAACCCACCAGAAACCCTTATTAAATCAAAATATTTGGCGAGTGCTGAATTTTTTAGTTTTTTTTCTTGTCTGTTAATCGAACCGTTAGTAAGTAATGCGAGTTGATAACGATTTGACAATGTATCAAGACATTGATTCACATCTTTGCAAGGGCGTATAAAATCAATTAGTGCTTCACTCATTGCCCAATACTCTTCCGCAGTAGACGTTTTATCGTCTATTAATGAGAGAATTTTACTACCTGACTCAAGCGGTTCACACTCACCATTATTATCTACATCCATAATTTTGCTTAATAATTTATTATCTATCATTGCGCGCGTGTGCTTCGTCGTGTACCACTCTCGAAACCACTCAAGATATGCTTTATTACGATCGATTAAAGTATTATCCAGGTCAAAAATAATTAACATGCTGACTTACTTAGTAGTAGTCGGTTCAATGTGATTAGTTTAACCATGCGTGAATTTGATTGTCATACGTAGAGCCTAAATTATTTTTTAAGTTAGGCAATAAGTCGCCAAAGGCGTTACCTTCTAGAATATAGGGTGTTTTAGTCTTTTCCGTTAAAACGACATCCCAACCGATAGTCGTTACGTTACCAAAAGTGTTTGCAGCTAGAGTTACATGCTCATATAGTTTATCTTTTTGAGTTACTGTCAGATTAATATCGTCTACTAATGCTCTTTGATTGCCGAGATGCAGATTAGTAATAGCGCTATGGCTTTGTCTGACCAAAGTGAATTTAGGCTCACTTTGTACAGTGACTACTCTTAAATCGAAGCATTTGTTATTATGAGATGCTTTTGGTATCCAGCTTTCGACAATTGCCCCTTGACCAAGTAAAAAATTGATAATTTCCGCAATCTCTGATTCGCAGGTATACTTTCTTATCTTAAGTGAATTGAAATATCTAGATACGCCCTTAATTTTTTCTATTTCAACTGACGAGGTTAAACAAAACCTTTTTCTTTTGGGACTAAACTGAAAAGCTGCAACTCCAGAAGCAGATGAGCCATAACGAAGCTTTATGAAAACCTTTGTGCACCGTTTAACCAGCATATTTTCAATGAGCCCCGAAAAATCAAAACTTGATGGAAGTAATTTTGCGGTATTGATACCATCCGATGTTAACCGTTGATTGGTGGTTTGTTTATCAAAAAGCGTAAGGATGTCATCTATAGGATTCATGAAATGAATTCTTTTACGGCTTTCTTTCTCAACTACTTTTAGCGCATCACCAATCATATTGAGTAAAGTTGAATAGCCTTGAAACCAATGACTATTGTGTACTATCTGACCATGTGAATAGTCATTGTCATTTTTTTTCTGAAGACCTGAAAAATTGATAATACTTTTTTCTAAAACTTCATTTTCCCCTGGTGAATCAAAACGAACAACAATATCTCCCGAAACTTTGTCAAACTGACTTAACAAATAAGTTTCGATATTATTTAGTGATATCAAATCTAGATAGCTCAATACAAGAACTTGATTTTGCTGCCATTGAACCAGAGATTGAGAAAATGCTTTAACTCGTCTGTTTTCTGGGTTGCCGATGACAACCCAAAAAATATTATTTACATTGGATTTCATTATTCACCGACGGAAATATATCGATATTCTTCTCCGTCGTACACATCAACTTCTTCTTGCTCATCTACATTAACTTTTATTTTCAAATTCTTGAGTTTAGACATCATTTCATCAGAAAGAAAGTGATGCTTAAGATTAAGGTACTCTAGTGAGTTGATATTTGGACAGCTCAATAATTCTTCGGCACCTTTGTCTGTTAAATTTCCCATTGATAGATCTAAAACCTGTACAGACTTCCAATGGTCAGAATTTTTTGCTAACGAAATAGCTATATCATCTTCTATTTGGCTATTTTTGAGACCTAAATAAGAAACCTGATTGCCATACTTCGCGATAATTTTTTCAATTTGAACGACAGAGCCGCTCCATCCGTAATCATCTTCACCTAGCCATAACTCAAGGTGTTCTAAGTTTGGTAACTCTGACTCAATAATATTTTGTAAAATGGACTCATCCATACCACCAGTTTCAATTATAAGCGTTTTCAAATGTTCACTCTTCATTCCACTGAGCTTCAAATCATTACCACCGCGCGCTTGAAAGTGTTCAAGCTTGGGATAGCTTTTGAGAAAGTCTTGATAATCAACCTGATATATCCAGGACATTTCGTTTTCTTCCGACGTCATTTCACCAAAAAATACACAACTGAGTGCTGGAAAAAGCTCAGGATTTTCAGTTAAAAATGTCACCGTTTCTTTTGGTGTAGTTTCAAATGCCTCTTCCCAAGTTCCAATGATTAGATGAGTTATATCTGACGCTTGACTATTTGTGGATAACTCAGTCATTAGTGACAATAAGGTGACGCCATCTTCAGCTTCATCATAACCGACAGAAACTCTAACCGCTTGAGTCTCAGGGTCGAAACTTGAGTCTTTTTGATATTCAACAACATTTTTGCCTGCGAACTCGGCGATATTCTGGTATATGGTCATCAGCTACATCCTTATGATTAATTAGAGTAAATATACAATTTGGCAGACTAGCATACCGTTTAACAACAGGCTATAAATTATAACATTTTTGTCACACGCTCGATCCTGTGTTTTTCTCGTCCTGCACTTATTTCATTATTCCGATGGGAGGTTATTCATCATAGTCGACTAACCAAATTGAGATTGGACTACATTCATCGATGTTAGCCAATAGATAAGAATTTTATATACAAAGACCTTTCTTCCCGAGAGTAATCGAAATGAACAAAAATTATCTCAAAACTGTGTTCACACTCTCATTCACGATGACTCCCTCAACAAAAATTCATAAATCAGTTTCTTTTTATCCCCAAACATTTCCGATGTTATCTTTGCTGCTTGCTTTTTAGGTAAATATTCAGATAATTTAATCGCTAGCTGTTGAGACTCTTTCGAAAGCTCGTTACTTTTTTTATCCGCACCTCTCACCATCACTACAAACTCACCTTTGCTCTGATTAGGGTCAGCATTCAGGGTTTCGATTAACCCTGCAACCGAATCATCCAACACCGTTTCAAAGGTTTTAGTTAATTCGCGAGCAATTATCACTCTTCTATCACTGCCAAAGGCTTCCGCCATATCTTTTAAACAACTTTTGATTCGATGGGACGACTCGTAAAAAATGCTGGTAGCAGTCTCATCAGCTATATTCTTGAGAGTATTCAATCTTGCTGATGATTTTGAGGGCAAAAAACCTTCAAAAATAAATCGATCGCTCGGCAATCCAGCTATTGAGAGTGCACTAACCAGTGCGCAAGGCCCCGGAATAGCTACTACTTTCATCTTTTTAGCCCGCAACTCGCTGACTAGCGGGTATCCAGGGTCACTTATAAGTGGAGTGCCTGCATCTGACACTAAGGCTACTGAATCTCCTGATTCCAACAATTGAACGATATATTCCAATTTTTGTCTTTCATTATGGTCATGAAAGGAAAAACATGGAGTATCAACCCCAATATGCGATAATAATTGCTTTGTACGGCGGGTATCTTCAGCCGCAATTTTGCAGACATTCGCCAAAGTGTGACGCATTCGATCACTAACGTCGCCCAAATTTCCAATTGGAGTGGCAACAACATACAATACACCTTGCTGGTCACACTTCTGGACTTGATTACGCTCAGATTTGTTATCATTTGAAACTGAAAGCATTTAAAACCTTAAACCTGAATTAATAAACCATTTATGCACAATTATATCACTCACAGTCTAAAAATAGCCGCCTTTGTCGCAATCTCTTGGTTGATGCTTGCTTGTGGATCTAGCCCCAAACAAGGTGCAAGTGGTACTTTAAAGTCCTCACAGAATGTGGAAGCGCTATTAAAACAAGCAAATCAGGCAGAACCTAGTCATAAAAACCCGCTGTTAGTGCAGGCTGCGGGAATATTGTTGACCGATGGACGAGATAAAAAGGCATTAGAGCTGCTTTTGCACATTGATAATCGCTATTTAAATGCTCAACAAAAAGATACTTATCATATGTTTTACGCAGAAGCTTTGTTATCAGATGATTTAGACTATTTAGATGATAAAGAAGAAAGAAAGCAAACCTCACTCAATCATCTTCGCTCGGTTGCGAAGCCAAGTACCCATTCAGTGGTGTGGCAGATCCGATATTTTCAGACTTTATCCGATAGCTATCTGGCAAACAACAACTATTTCGAAGCAGCAAAGCATCGAATTGAATTAGATGATTTGATCGATAAGCCAGAAGTTTTAGCAGAAAACAATGAAAAAATCTGGTTTGCGATTAGTCAAATGGACGCCCAATTCTTAGCCCAGCTAATTTCAGGTTTTAACAGCAAAAGAGTCAATGGTTGGTTAGAGCTAGTACATATCAATCAAAAATGGGGCGATCAACCCGACCGTTTACTCGAACAAATGGCATTTTGGAAAAAGCGCTACCCACTTCACCCGGCAAGTATTGTTCAACCGAAAACATTGCAAAGAGTTGCCACCGCTGAAATGCTAAATCCCAAAAAAATTGCGGTATTGTTGCCCCTTAGCGGTCGGTTCGCACGTCCCGGTAAAATGGTTCACGATGGAATACTCGCTGCTCACTATCAAACAGAAAGTGCGGAAAACGCACCAACCGTTACTTTTTATGACACCGCAAAATCACTCTCTGGTTTAGCAAGCTACCAGCAGGCAATCGCGGATGGTGCTGACTTTGTGATCGGTCCATTACTAAAACCAGGCATTGAAGAGATTGTCAGACAAGACAGTTTGGCAACGCCATTGTTAACACTAAATACCACAAGCAACATGCCAAGTAGGCATCAGAAAGTCTTTCAATTTGGTTTGTCAGTGGAAGATGAAGCCATTCAAGCAGCTCACAGAGCTTGGGAAAATGGCTATCGCAAAGCCATCGCCTTTATACCAGACGATGCCCGAGGCAATCGCGCACAAATGGCGTTTAAAGAATATTTTGAACAGCTAGGCGGTGAGCTGATCGACACCCAAAAGTACAAAGATATAAAAGCGCTACGGACAGACGTTGCCAACTTATTGCGAGTTAATGCAAGTATGGATCGAAAAAGAAAACTAGAACAAATTTTAGGAAGAAATATTGAATTTGAGATGCGACGGAGACAAGATGCTGACTTTATATTCATGTTATCAAAACCAGAACAGGCTCGCCGCATAAAACCATTTATTGATTTTTATTTTGCTCATGAACTCCCTGTTATATCAACTTCCAATGTTTATTCGGGTCAGCCCCGCCCACAGCTGGATAACGATCTCAATGGTATAGAATTTTCTGATATTCCTCTTTATATCAGCCAACAAACGGATATGCAACAAACACGAAAAACTATTAAATCCATCGATAAAAATGTGATGAAAAGCAATAATGGACGACTATTTTCGATGGGTTATGATTCTTATCAAATTTTATCGAGACTGGCAAAACTACAAGCATTTCCCGCTTACCGTTGGTATGGTCTTTCTGGAGAAATCGGAGTTGATGAAGACGGCTTAGTCCATCGCTATCTCACTTGGGCGGAATTTAGAAAGGGCGTGCCAAAAGTTACCAAAGAAAGATTGCCACCGGTATTCAAGCAATCAAAGATTAACAGTTTAACGCAGCCGCTCTCCCAAGTTGATTGATGAAATAAATTATTCTTAGTTATCGAGTTAATAAACGCTCATGTTAGATTTGTTTAAAACCAAGCAAAACAACAAACGAGCTTTCGGAGAAAGTGTAGAAAAACGAGCCGCCGTCTATTTGACTGAAAAAGGTTTAAGGGTTATTGCTGAGAATTATCTTTGTAAAATGGGCGAAATTGACATTATTGCTCGCGAGAACCGGGACGTTATTTTTGCAGAAGTACGTTACCGAAAATCAGATCGATATGGCGGTTCAGCAGCTAGTGTTGATAAGAAGAAACAGAAGCGGATTATTTTGGCAGCCGAACACTATTTGCAGAAACATCAGCTGACAAATAAAGTAGCCTGTCGGTTTGATGTTATCGCGATAACTGGTAGTCTTGAGAATCTTGATTTTAACTGGATAAAAGCTGCGTTTAATTAAGTCCGAAATACAAAAAAGTTGAATTCATTCGATACTCAAAGTACAGCATTTTAATTATTAATCGATATAACCTAAAAAATTATGATAGAACGAATAAAAAACAATTTTACAGAAAGCATTCAAACCAAAATTGCGGCAGCCGATGCATTACCGGAAAAAATAGCCAAAGCTGGCGAGTTAATGGTGAAAACCTTACTCAATGGCGGAAAAATTTTAACCTGCGGGAATGGCGGTTCAGCTGGAGATGCCCAACATTTTTCAGCAGAAATGCTCAACCGCTATGAAAGAGATCGCCCACCTCTACCCGCCATTGCATTAACTACAGATACGCCGACCATTACCGCAATCGGCAACGACTATGATTTTAATCAAATATTTTCTAAACAAGTTAAAGCGCTCGGACAGGCGGGCGATATTTTGCTTGCGTTTTCGACTAGTGGGAATTCTAAAAATGTGATTGAAGCTATCAGAGCAGCTTTAGCGAAAGACATATTGATCATCACCTGTACTGGCAAAGACGGCGGCGAAATGGCTGGTCTAATAGGCGCTAACGATGTCGAAATACGAGTGCCATCGAATTCCACAGCAAGAATACAAGAGGTTCATCTAGTCATTATTCATAGCCTTTGCGACCTAATTGACAATCAACTTTTCGGAGAAAATAAATGAGAAATATTTTCGTTATGCTTATTGTTTTTTGCTGTTTTTCAATGTCAGGTTGCGCAGGTCTTATGGTCGCAGGTGCAGCGACCGGCGCAGTGGCTAGTCAAGACAGACGAACATTACCGACTCAATTAGAAGATGAAAATATAGAAATAAAAGCGACAACTTTATTATTCGAAAACGATGAAATTTCAGAGAGTACCAATATCGATGTTGTGAGTTACAATACCAATGTTTTGTTAGTCGGACAAGCGCCGACCTCGAGTTTGAAATCCAAAGCACAAGCACAAGTAGAGGAAATTGAAAAGGTTAACAAGGTATACAACCAGATCCGTATTGCTGCACCAATATCATTTTTTGCCAAACGTAATGATGAATACTTAACGTCCAAAATTAAATCAGCAATGCTATTTTCCAAAGATTTTCCATCGGCAAAAATTAAGGTGGTTACAGAAAATAATGAAGTTTTTTTACTAGGGCTTGTTAGTCTGGAAGAAGCTGAAAAAGCAGCAGAGATTGCTCGCAATGTGGATGGTGTATCTCGAGTTATAAAAGTCTTTGAAGTTATTGAAATAGAAGATGGTAACTAGTGATCATTTGACCACTTTTAAGTGTGAGTTTTTTTTAGGTTTTTGTTGTTTGCTTTCGCTTTTCTCACTCTCTTCGACTGCAACCGGCTTTGATAAATTTTTTAATTCTTGTTGTCTTTCTGAATCATTTTCTTCGTCAGAGCTAGCATCCTCTAGTTCTTCGGGAAACGCCATTCCCATGCCATTTTCCTGCGCGTAGATCGCTAATAGTGCATTCATCGGAACATAAATATTTTGTGCTTTACCTGAGAACCGAGTATTAAATGATACCGCTGAATTATCAGCGAACCAATCTCTTATTGCAGTAGGAGAAGCATTTAAAACAATTTGTCCATCTTTAACCAAATGTTGAGGGACTTGAACGTTTTCTTTGGTTGCGTCGACTAACATATAAGGCGTGGCATCATTATCAATAATCCACTCATAAAGCGCTCTAAAAAGGTAAGGTTTATTTGAGGTAAATTTCTCACCAACAATGTCAATATTAGACACCAAAGACTCCGGTTATTATTTTAGTTTTTTAACAATATAAAGATAAAAGTGAACTATTATTTGATTCATCACCTCCGACTAACTTGTTCAGAAATGATGATTCATAAAACTAAAGAGTAGCGCTAAATACGCATTTCTCTTTCAATATCACTTAAACTAGCTTGGAAAGATTCGCGTTCAAATAACAGTTCCATATAGTTAGTCACTTCTCTCGCACCACGACCAGTCAGCTGAATCCCCATCACAGGTAATCGCCACAATAACGGCGCTAGACAACAATCAATTAATGAAAACTCTTCATTTAAAAAATAAGGTGTTTCTGAGAATACCGGTGCCAAAGTTAACAAGCTTTCGGTTAGTTCTTTGCGACCTTGCTCAGCTTCTTTTTCGTTTCCTGCCAAAATAGTATTCATCAAACTATACCAGTCTTTTTCAACCCTTCTGACCATCAAGCGTGATCGCGCTCTTGCCACTGGATAAACAGGCATTAGTGGTGGATGTGGAAATCTTTCATCTAAGTATTCCATGATAATTGGCGCTTCAAACAAAACCAATTCACGATCAACCAAAGTTGGTACGGTGTTATATGGATTAAGATCAATCAAATCTTCTGGCGGCTGACGATTGTCGAGCACTTCGATCGCTTCAAAGTTTACACCTTTTTCCGCGAGTACGATGCGAACTTGATGACTGTAAACGTCATCAGAACCTGTATATAAGGTCATTATGGAGCGTTTAGCTACGGTTGCCATAAAGGCTCTCCCAAATAAATATTAAACATCTTGAACGACAAAGCGGCTAAATTAATTAGCCGCTAATACTATATCAAATTCTGGAAAACAACTGTCGTCAACTTGACAACTGGACGCTATTAATCGTTTTTCTTAACGTCTTTCCAGTATTCTTTTTTCAGTAAGTAGGCAACTGCGGTAAAAAACAGAATAAATAGCAACACGTAAACACCCATTGCTTTTCTTTCCCGTTTGATTGGCTCACCTACATATTCTAAGAAATTAACTAAATCGACCATTGCTGAGTCAAAGTCTTTTGGCGATAATTCGCCTTCTTTAATTAGAACAAAATACTTCCCTTCTTTAGAAAGTTTTTTCAACGTGTCCTTATGCTCATGAACAATTTTTTCAGCATCAGCTATCTTTTTATTTTGCTCACCTTTTTTCCCGCCATCTTTTATTGCTTGACGAGCGGCGGCTATATCACCTTCAGCATAAGCGATATCATTTTCTAACGATTTCACTTCATCGGTTTTATCTTGAATACCTTGTAAAGCCTGCAAAGCGTGAGGCATACCAACATCTTTAAAGACAGTGTTATTCATCCCGTAAGGTCGAGCGTCATCCTTATAAAAACTACGTAAATAATTATATAACCAGTGAGGATTTCTAGAACGAGCAATCAGTGATAAATCAGGCGGCGCTGTACCAAACCATTTTTCAGCAGCCGCTGCTGGCATATTGTTAGTCATCAAATCACCAATTTTTTCGCCAGTAAACATTAAGTTTTCTACCACCAATTTTTCCGGGATATCTAAATCTTTCGCAGCGCGATTGTACCGCTGAAATTCTAGCGAATGACAACCCATACAATTATTCATATAGATCTGCATTCCGTTTTGCATGGAAACACTCAGGCGGTGATCAGAATAACTTGGCATATTATCATTGGGCAGGATTTCACCGCCGCCAGCAGCCAAAATCGAAGTCGAAACACTCGCTAGTGCAAACAAAGATATTTTTATGAAATTTTTCATTTGTAATTCACCCTTGTTGGTACTGGTTTTGTCTTACCCCACCGACTCCACCATGGCATCCCCACAAAAAAAGCAAAATAGTAGATGGTACATATTCTCGCAACTAATGTTCTTCCTTCTGAAGGAGCTTTCATTCCTAAGTAACCCAGGATAAAGAAAGCCACCACAAATAACATTAATGCCCAAGTGTATATAGAACTTTTGTAGCGAATCGAAAGCACCGGACTTCTATCAAGCCAAGGCAGGAAGAAAAGTATCACTAAAGAAGCAGCCATAGCAATAACACCTAAACCTTGATTCGGTACAGCTTTCAAGACTGAATAATAAGGCGTAAAATACCACACAGGTGCGATATGCTCTGGTGTTTTTAGTGGGTCGGCCGGAGTAAAGTTTGGCGGTTCAAAGAAGTATCCACCCATTTCTGGCGCAAAAAAGATAATCCAGCAAAATAAGAATAAGAAAACACCTACAGCGACTATATCTTTAACTGTGTAATAAGGATGAAAAGCAATACCATCTTTCGGAATGCCATTGCCGTCCTTAAGTTTCTTGATATCAACACCATCAGGGTTGTTAGAACCTACTTTATGCAGTGCCACGATATGTAAAAACACCATTAACAATAAAGCCATTGGCAAAGCAACCACATGCAACGCGAAGAAACGGTTGAGGGTAGCTCCAGAGATAATAAAATCACCTCGAATCCAAACCGCTAAGTCTTCACCAACAACTGGCACGGCACTAAATAAATTAATAATAACCTGAGCGCCCCAGTAGGACATATTGCCCCATGGAAGCAAGTAACCCATAAAACCTTCTGCCATCAGCAAAACAAAAATGATCATGCCGAAGATCCAAACAAGCTCTCTTGGTTTTCTAAACGAACCATAAAGTAGACCACGAAACATATGCATATAAACTACTACAAAGAAAGCTGAAGCCCCTACGCCATGCATATATCTCAATAACCAGCCCCACTCCACATCTCTCATAATAAACTCGACAGAAGCGTATGCGCCTTCACCGGTTGGAGTATAATTCATGGTGAGCCAAATACCCGTAAGGATTTGATTGACCAAAACAAGCAACGCCAAAGAGCCAAAGAAATACCAAAAATTAAAATTCTTTGGTGCATAATATTGAGCAAGATGCTCGTTCCAAACTTTAGTTGCTGGAAAACGATCATCGATCCACTGCATAAATTGAGACATTAGACTTCTCCCTCATCTTCACCAATTAAAATGGTGTTATCAGCAAGATATCGATATGGAGGAACTACTAAATTAGTCGAAGCAGGCGAACCACTAAATACTCTACCAGCTAAATCAAATTTAGAGCCATGACAAGGACAGAAGAAGCCTCCACCCCAAGAAACTTCGGTTTCTTTTTTGTGCTGAGGGACACAGCCTAAGTGAGTACAAATTCCAACTATGACCGCTATATCAGGACGTGTTGAGCGAGTCGCTTTATCAACATAGGAAGGTTGCTGAGTTTCAACAGCTGAATCAGGATCTTTCAATTCACTTGCGTTATTAGCTAGCTGGCTAATTGCATTTTCATCTCTTCGAACCACAAATACTGGTTTTCCACGCCATTTAACTTTAACCATTTGTCCGACTTCCACTTTATCTAAGTCGAATTCAACTGGCGCTCCCCCAGCTTTGGCTTTTTCACTCGGATTCCACGATCCCAGAAACGGTACTGCAACAAATCCAGCCCCAACAGTCGCTACACCAGCGGTCGCCAGTGTCAAAAAACGGCGTTTTTCTAGATCTACACCATCATTACTCATTCGGATTATCTCCCCGTCGATCAGTAATATTTTAATCTAACTAATAATAAACATTAGTTTGCATTGAAACTTTATCTGAAATTAACCTGCTAAACTCACCTAAACAGCAATATTAGAGCATTTAATTCTGCTGAAAAATCAGTGAACTAGGCTGTGAAAACCTAAATATTTCGTCAGTTCATTGGTATTTTCGGCAGAATGATAAAGAAATACTATATCATTTACAAGGAATTGCCAGTTTTTGTTTGTATCTCATTGATTTATAAAGTGATTTAGTTTTACCTGTATGTGAATAATCACACAAAACACAGTACTTTAACAAACTTAACTGTCGCGTATCCATCCCATCGAACCAAAGCATCAATAAAACTTGCTGATTCCGACTCAACTAGTAGTTAATTTTCATTGAATAAACGGAACAGAGCGCCCCTTTTGCCGTGATAATAGGGTAACCCCAGATTTATATCTTGCGAAACCTGACAAGCCATATCGCTAAGAACGAGCAGATCATCTATTAAATGACCATTTTAAATTTAAAACATTTGAGAACAATTGTAGCAACCACAACAAAATGGTTAAAAATATTTGGATTAACGAGTCTTAGTTGCTTCATTAAAAACAACGTCATCTGGAAATTTACTCTCCACCTTAGCCGTTCGCTTCTGACTTGAAAAAGCATCTTTGTTTTTCAAAAGTGCCTCAAACAAATAATTTATATACCTAACTGAGATACTGGGGCACATAAAAAAACAGGATCTAAAATTGATGTTGTTTTACAATTATAAATAGGTTAATTTTGAATCGAAATATCTAGTTTTTGATTGATGTACATTTTTTTACATTAGATAAAGTTTACAAATTCTGCTTTAATCTTATAGAATGAATTTTGTCCAACTTTAATTCTATTATCACTCGAATTATTTCCGTAACTGGACGACTCAGACTTTCGACTGTTTAAAGGATACAGTTACATACCCGAAACCAAAATGAAACCTAATCTAACTTCAACTACCTATTTACTAAACTCTAAACCATTTCAACTAGGATCTTGGACAGTCACTCCGGACAAAAGACTAATCACTAATAATCAAATCCAACACACCATTGAAAAAAGATTAATGGAAGTGCTTTGCTATTTAAACCTACAACGAGGACGAGCAGTTAGTGTGCATGAATTAATCACTGAGGTCTGGCAAGGGCGTCAAGTCGGTAATCATTCTGTATATCGAGTAGTGAATCAATTAAGAAGGCTACTACATGTTGATAGCGAAGAGGAAATACTTTGTACCGTTTCTGGGAAAGGCTATATGCTGAAGCTTATCGAAGATATCTCAGAATTAAAAAATCCAGCGGAGATAGAAGAAACAAAAAAAAATATTCGACCATTCAATAAAAACATACCACCTCCCCCAAAAAAAAGAGGCTTGCAATTAACAAAGATAATTAATTTAATCGCGTGGAGCTTTGCGATAAGCTTTTTCTTGTTTACGAAATTAGAATCCCGCCCGCCTCTAGAACAAAACTCAAACAATAATGACCACAAAGAAACAGCTTCCGTTTTTGAACTCAACAGCAACTATCATTTTAATGGCAACGGTGATTCTATTTCCATTAAGAACAATGAACTAATTGACTTAGCTCGAAGTGACTTCACGATAGAAGCCCTAATAAAAACAGAACAAAAAAATGCAACAATTATGGATAAAAGAATAGTGGACGATCAGTATGTCGGATATCTTATTTTTATCTATCAAGGTCAATTGTTATTTCAAATAGCAACACCCGAGGCTCATTGGATTAACATCACGCCCTATGATCAGGTAAGTAAAGATAATATAGACCACATTTTCGAAAAACCTAATAATGACAGTACGCAAATCTATCATGAGATCGCGATCAATGACAATCAATGGCACCATGTGGTAGCTAGCGTTATTCGTAACGAAAAAAACACATCTGTATCACTTTACGTAGATGGTATTAAAACAATGACAAAGTTCCCACCAAATATTGGCAGCATAAGTAACCACGCGCCGTTATTAATTGGCGCTCATCAAGAAGGAATATTTCCGTTTGAAGGTAGCATTAGTAAAATCTTGATCACTAAAAAATCTAAAAATGAAGATGAGATAGCTACATCTTATGCTCAGTTCATGGCAAAAAAATGCGATCAATGTGTCAGAAGTTTTAACCTTGCTAGAATAAGAAAGAAACAAAGCTCAAATATTGAAAAATAGTTCTATGCATACTTGCGTTTGCGATGAGATTGCCAATCAACTCCTGATAACGCACTCAAAATAAAGCATCTCAGTTTACACTTCGACCTAAATTTACCCTCATGGATTAGCCGCGCTATTTAGGTCACTATTCTTAAGCAATCGTCCATCGTTGACCATGAAATATTTCCACTAGAAACTTCCGACTCATGGAAACTATTTGCCTTGTGGACTACCGAAGCTGCTTTCCAAGGACTTTTTGTCAAGCATTAACTTCGATAAAAGAAGCTTACGAGAATTAAAGCGTTTGTCATATTTTGTGTTAAGCGCTTTTTCGGCATATTCAGATGCTTTATCTAAATTTCCCATTTTTTCAAAATAGATACTTTGATTAAAATAAGATGCTGCTTGCGAATCAATGCTTCCCGATTCAGCAATTACCCAACCGTTGTAGGCTCCATTCCAATCACCCGCTATGGCTAGCTTATTTGCGGCTTCAATTTGTTTATCATCATCTACCTCCGCAAATACACGTCTAACATTCTCAGTATATGGTGTTATCCTGCGTACTATACTCGGGACAGATTTCTTTAACGCTCTAGTCAGCATATCATAACGAGATCGCAAATTCTCATAGGCTCTATAATGTGATGACTCTGACGCCTTAGATTTCTCGACTACCTCGAAATTTGAAGTTCCAACCATTTTACCCGTTCCGTCAGTTACGTTTACACGGACTTGCAACTTTCCTGTGCGATATGCAGTGTAGGTCGTAGTCACTCTTCCATCTTTATCCTCTCTACTTGATGTACTCACCTCGTCATCACTAATATAATTTAAGGTCCCTCCCAGTATAATATCAGCAGAACCATTTGATACTACTTTATAAGTATTATTCTTGAAAAGCGCAGCTTTCAAATCAAGATCATGAATACTTACAATGTCGGCTCTATAGTTGCTACTACTTATATTAAATCGCTCTATTTTTATTGTTTGAGCGTTAGGGATAACTATTTCTGGGACTCGTTGCACTTGTAACCGTACAACCGGCGAAGAACCGCAACCTAAAAAAACTATTGATATGATAACGACAAGTAATATATTTATATGCTTCATTTTTCTTCCTTAAAAAGTTAGTTAGATAATTTAAAAATTCAATTCCCTTATTCTAAACATCTCGTCAAACAAACCAGAGCAGTCAGTTTTTATTTTTAATTACCAATCAAAAGGATTATTAAACTCAAGAAGATAAGAATTTATCGCGTCGGACTGTGCAGGTAAATGATAATTCATTTGAACTTCATATCCTCCCATTTTAGTAACAGGAAAAGGGGTTTCAAGTATATCCACCAGTCGCTCAGTACTATCACCAACAAGAAATTGAGTTGATGCCAGCGCTTGAATTTTCTTGTAATCCAAGTAATGTAATTCTTCGAGGTTGTTGTGCATTATTATTCGCCCTGAAAATTCACCAATATCATTCAAGTTGATCATTTCTTGAGTTAAGAGCATTGGTTCAATAGCTTGCTCTACGGAAACGACCTCATTTGCAGGTATTGAGAAACTAGTTTCTTCTCGCCACTCATAATCAGGAAAAAAAGGAAGTGCTGTAAAAGGTTCATAGATAAGGGGCTCTAAATAGTCGTTATAATATGGATGATTCAAATCTGCCTCAAAGCTAATCAAACCCAGCATCTCTTGACTACCAATGGTAGTATTCTCCCCAATTAATACGTCTTGATGAGATAACTCATAACTATCAAAAAGTTCTGGCGTATTAAAATATATTTGAAGGGTATAAATTGGTCCATGTGAATTATCATTTAGAAGGATTGCTCGAGTGACGAACTCGAAACCCTCCATTTTTTCAGTGAATGTATTAAACATACTGGTTCTAAAATGAGATGAATATATTTTATTGTCAAGGTTGGCTCGTTCATTAATTGAAAATTCATAGATGGTGCTGTTTTCAAGACTGCTACTAAGTGGAAAGTGAATTGAAGCTGTCGTAAGATCAATGGTTAGATCAGCAGAAAAATGCTCTACTCCGTCAAGACCACTAATCACGAAAACATAATTTTCAGAATTAGAACCGCCATTACCAAACAAAACATCTATGGGGTATTTAAAACTCAAATAGCCATTGTTAGATATACCTTTATAAAAGTTCATTTGTCGGGGCAAAGGGTAACTCACCCGTATGTTTTCTTCATTGATAACTTGCGAATCGAAATTATTGGTTAGAGATCTAAAAGTAAGATTTTCAGTACTTTCATAAATTCCCGTATCAGTTGAAAAGGGAATCCATACGCTATCGATATTTATTTCCCATTGGAAAGAAACTGATACTCGATATTCAGTATTAGGAGTTAAAATTTCCGTATTATTTAAGATAATAGTCTTTTCTTCAAAAGCATTGTTCGAGCCGACAACATTCCCGTCGGCATCGGATATTGAAAATGAAATGAGCTTGGGGCGCATCATCGCATTTTCATATTCATTTCCATTAGAGAAGATTACCGGCTGCTCCAATTCTCTCAATAGAGCCGCCTTAACGGTTACAAACCCACCATCTCTTGAGATAAACTGAGGATTTATGAAAGAACGAAATATTTTTAATCGTGGATCATTATCACTGACTCGAAACGGCTCAGCTTCTTCTACCGTTATACTTCGTGTTTGTGTACTGGAATTGTTTAAACTATCGGTCGCAGTGTAAGTGATTGTGTATAAGCCAAGCGTTAAAGAATCGACTGTACCGCTAATAGTTACATCAACAATACCGTCTTGATCATCAACTGCGGTTGCACCTAATTCTTCATAGCTGCGACCTTGGAATAAAGTGATTGAACGATCACCATTTAAAGTAATGACTGGAGGTCTATCCGTTACTTCACTACCACCTCCACAGGCCATCAGTTGAGCCAACATCAAAATGCTGATTAATCGACCAATAAAATTGTTCATCCTATTACCCTTATTCCTTTAAAAGTTTAATCTCTACTCTCCCGCATACTACAGACAACGCAGAAGGTTTCTACAAGAATTAGAAAGTTCGTTTCTGACTCAAATTGTTTCATTATTAGTGTCTGGGTGGTAGATGGGCGAGGCAATCATTAATAAAATATTATGTAATACCCCTCTATACTGGTTAGTACAGAGCGATGTAATTAAAAAAATCAACTACGTAATTAACTGAATGAAACTGAGTATTTACTCACAAGCCCCTATTCTATTCACTTTTCTTCTAGTAATATAAAATAGTGACCATCTTTTAATCTCAAATACCCACAAAATCAAGCGATAACTTTCCATTTATTGGCGCTAACAACTAAGGTAGTCATGTTAGATTCTGCACTTCAAATTACTCATAACTTAATTATGGAAGCAAAGGCTAGCCCCATAATTGATATTCTATGTCAAAAAACTACCCGTTTTTGCATTTATCAAATATTATTCGTTTATCGAAGATTAATAATTATCTAATATGAATAAAGACCAAGCAGAAACCGGCAAACTTCAGTCACTTCTTTCAAAAATAGGCGAAGGGCTCGATCAATTCGTCAAATTTGAACACCCTGATGCATTTCAATCCAAACAGCAATGGCTAAAAGACTTGGATATCCCCTTACCGCAAAAAGGTATTGGGATCGAGCAAGTCACTCAAGAATTACTATCAACGGTTATGGTAAACGGTTCACCAGTCGGCAATCCGGGGTTTTCATCATTTATCACCACCGGTGCAACCACAGCGTCAACTTTGGCGACAACAGCCGCGAGTATAGCCTCTCCTCAGAGATATTTAGGCACTGCATTTAACTTTTTAGAAGAGCTATCCTTGCTGTGGATGGCTGAAATGTTTGGTATTTCTCACATGAAGGGCGTTTATAGCAGTGGCGGTTCAGTCGCTAATCTAATTGCACTTGGCGGCGCAAGACAATCAGCTTTCGAAAAAATAGGCATCGATCCCGCAGCCGACGGAGTTGATAGACCCAGCAGTATTTATGCTAGTAAAGAGTGTCACCATACAATTCAACGCTCTGGTGGTGTGCTCGGAATAGGACGAAGAGCAATTAAACCAATTGATTGCGATAATCTGGGTCGGATGAGAATTGACTCTCTTTTAGCCGCAATCGAAAAAGATGAACGAGACGAAATTTTACCCATTGCAATAGTCGCCAATGCGGGAACAACTAACACTGGCGCGATTGATCCATTGCTAGAAATTGGCAAAATTGCTCATAAAAAACAAATTTGGTTTCATGTTGACGGCGCGTATGGACTTCCAGGAATTTTAGATGAGCGGATTAAGTATTTATATGATGGACTTAAATATGCTGATTCAGTGATTGTTGATCCTCATAAATGGTTAGGTGCATCAGTTGGCGTAGCCGCTACCTTTGTTAAAGATCGTGATTATTTATTACGCGCTTTCACCCAAGAACCTGCAGATTATCTGGAAGGTTCAGCGAGTCAGGCGGAGATAGATCAAGCTGAAAATAGTACCACTCATTCGGTTTCTGCAAAAATCGAACACTCATTAGATGATTTTGGTATTCCCTATTTTGATTACGGAGTGGAGCTAAGCGCGCCATGCAGAGGTGTGGTTGTATGGGCAATGCTCAAAGAAATTGGCGTTGAAGGAATGACAGAGCGAGTTAAAAGACACAATAATATGGCACGCTATATAGCGGAATTTTCTGATAATCATCCGAACTTAGAAACCTTGCTGAATCCGACTTTATCGATCTGTTGTTTTCGATATGTTGATGAAAAAATCACTGATTTGGATAAATTTAATCAAAGATTGCACAGGTGTCTGGTGAGAGAAAATAAATTTATGCCCAGTACCACCAAAGTAAATGGCAAGCTGGCAATCAGACCATGCTACGTTGGTGCCAGGCATGAGCAAACTCAAGTGGATGATTTATTAGCTGAAATTTTGCGAATTGGAAAACAGCTGGTTGAAGGAATTAATCGCTAGCTTTTTGTATTTATAAACTTCATTTAAAAATGTATCTGAACCATTTAACGAGACAGCTGAACTTGATGATTCGGGAGTTTTATATGGATTTGTCATGGTTTATAAGACCTACTTCTACTTCAATTATTATACGGTCGTGCTGGACGAATTGAAGGTAAATCAATGCAACAGACGGATAAACTATATCAGCAGACATAAAAAAACGCTACCAAGGCAGCGTTTTCAAATTTTTTCTCTGATATTTTACTAAATTGGAAAAATTAGAACTCATTCCAAACAGCTAATACAAAAATTAACGTTTCGAGAATTGTGGTCTCTTACGTGCTTTATGTAAACCAACTTTCTTACGCTCTACCGCACGCGCATCACGAGTAACATAACCCGCAGCTCGTAAAGATGAACGAAGTTCACCATCAAACTCCATCAATGCACGAGTAATACCTAAACGTATCGCACCAGCTTGACCTGTGTCTCCACCGCCTTTAACTGTCACGTATGCGTCAAATTTCTCATCGTTTTCCGTTAATTCAAGTGGCTGACGAACAACCATTCTTGAAGTTTCACGACCAAAGTATTCGTCTAAAGGCTGTTGGTTAACGACTATGTCACCTTTGCCTGGACGTAAGAAAACTCTTGCAGTAGAACTCTTACGACGACCTGTTCCGTAATATTGTGTATCAGCCATTCAATTCACCAACTATATGTTTAGTTCTTTTGGTTGTTGCGCCTGATGCGTATGCTCAGGTCCAACAAAAATCTTTAATTTGCGTAAGCAGGCTCTTCCAAGCGGATTGCTAGGAACCATACCTTTAACTGCTAATTGCAAAATACGCTCTGGTGCTCTCTCACGTAATTTACCTAATGTCATACCCTTTATTCCGCCTGGGAATTCAGTATGACGATAATACATTTTATCCGCTTCTTTTTTACCAGTTACCGCTATCTTCTCAGCGTTAACTACAACAATATAGTCGCCAGTATCAACGTGAGGTGTATATTCTGCTTTATGCTTGCCACGTAAACGACGTGCAATTTCTGTTGCCAGACGGCCAAGTGTTTTACCTTCTGCGTCTACAACGAACCAATCGCGTTGTACTGACTCAGGTTTTGCACTATATGTTCTCATTCTTAGCTCCGATGGTCTTAATACAAATCCGACCTTAATAGAAATTCGGCTTGATTTTGCCTATTAATTCTTTCTTGCATTCAAAAAAGAGCGCGAATTTTACAGAAATGCTCTGCCATTCACAACCTATTTCCGACAAATTTAGCAATTTTTATTCAAATAAAAGTGAGTGACCAAAAATCAGCTTTTAATCTCCCCCTATAAAGGCGCTTAAACCCTCAGGTCTAACCTTATTTCGACCGACTTTAAAGCGCGCGGCATTGTGCGCTATTTTCATGCAAAAAGCACCAATTTATTGAATAAATTCGCATAAACAATAAAGTCATTCAAAATTATCCTGTAAAACGCAATAAAGCCTTTATTTACTAGCAAAACTCAGGTACAAAGCGCTCTGAGAATCGTTTTATTTAATTTATTCAAACCCACTCAAAGCATAGGAAAACTAATGGCTACTAAAAAACCAAAAGTAATTAAAGAACGCTATACAAAAACTCAAATCATCTCAGAAATTGCTGAATCAACAGAATTGAGTAAAAAACAAGTATCGTCAGTCATTGACGAGTTAGCAGATGTAATTGAGCGTCACATTAAAAAACGTGCTTGTGGTGAGTTTGTTCTTCCAGGCATTATGAAAATTGTTACGGTGAAGAAGAAAGCGACTAAAGCGAGAATGGGATTCAGTCATTTAGTTGGTAAAGAAATCATGTTTAAAGCCAAGCCCGCTTCAACTCAGGTTAAAGTAAGACCGCTGAAAAAATTGAAAGAAATGGCAAAGTAATATCCCTCCCTCCTCATATTTTCGTGGGGAGGATTGTTTTAATAACTGATCTTGAGATTAGTTTCCTCGCTCACGCTACTTTCCAATTGAATACGGAGCTCTATTTTAACCTCAATGCGAAATGTGTATGATTTTCCTAAACCAGAACATCAACGTGTAACCCAACATAGAACAACCCTAACACCACAAGAGTGATTGCCATGCTCAGTAAAGCAGAATTGATTTTTTTCACTAGCGCTCTATTCTTCGAAACGTGGAACGATTGAAAGAAAATCACATAGGGTAAAAAACGCGCAACATAGCGTCTCTTCCTATCAATATCTGATTCGTTAGCTTTATACATAAGCAATAAAACGGACATAAGAAAAGCAGCAACAAGTAAAACAAGAATCGAAGCAATTTTTATAATCTCAAGCATTTAGCTACTCTAATTACTCTTTGAACTAACGAAAATGGCAGCCGTTGCACGTGAATCAACCGCTAGTTTTCGAGAACTGATGCTGATTATCCTCATAGTATCAATTGACAATTTCAGCAACAGATTTAACAAATAAATCATCAGGATGACCGGCATTTGTTATAATTACACTTATATTTTTTGTGCCACACTTTAGTTGAAAACTTATTTCGTAAACATTTCCTATTTCATCATAGTCAATTTCTTCATGAATTATTTTTGGTTTCAGTAAACATTCAGTTAAGTCTGAAATACCCTTCCCCCAAGGCACATATGCACCACAAATCTCACCTTTCTTTATTCTTGAGAACTTTGACATGCATGCACCAAAATCTTTAATAATTCTTAGATTCCCTTCTGTATGAGCAGATGCATAACCACTAACGACAGAGAAAGCGTAACCCAATATTAGTATTAAACCGACTTTACTATATCCCAACATCTATTATTTCTACTCTCTTTGGATGTAATCATGTGCTAGTCACAATATAATCATGCTAGGCTTTTATTTCTAACCATCACCATCACGCCAAATGCTCCAGAGCCAAATAATCATGTGACTGCATTTCCTGCAACCGACTTAACGTGCGCTTAAACTCAAACGCCAACAGCTGCCCCACATAAAGCTCTTCCAACTCAACCGCTGCGGTAATCATCAAATTAACATGCCTTTCATAAAATTCATCGACCAAACTAATAAAACGCCGTGTTGCCGCGTCATCCTTAGCTTCAAGCTGCGGAATTTCACTAACCATCACCGTTTGATAACAGCGGGAAATTTCAATATAGTCTGCCTGACTTCTAGCTGATTCACAAATAGCTGCAAATGAAAACCAAATTACACCTTCAGCGCACCTTACAGTTTGAATTTTTCGGTGTTCAACTTCGATTAAACTTTGTTCAGGCATTTCTTCAGTAGCAAGCAAGTCAAAGCTGTGATTCAAATTCTTTATCGCCGCTTCATCATGAGGACAATGAAAAATATCTGCTTGCTCCAACGTTCTTAATCGATAATCAATTCCATTGTCCAGATTTACAATTTCACAATGTTTTTCGATTAACTTAATGGCTGGAATAAATCGTTCTCGCTGTAAACCATTCCAGTATAAACGCTCAGGCGGAATATTAGATGTTGCGACTAAACTCACACCTCGATTAAACAATGCTTCAAAAAGCCCACCCAAAATCATCGCATCGGTTATATCTTTCACAAAAAATTCATCAAAACATATTAAACTGGTTTTCGCAGCAAGTTCATCAGCAATTAATAACAAAGGATCTTGCTGACCTTTAAACTCAGTTAACTGCTCATGCGTTTGATGCATAAAACGATGAAAATGTAATCGCATTTTATTCTTCATCGGCAATAGATCATAAAACATATCCATCAGATAGGTTTTTCCGCGCCCAACGCCGCCCCAAAAATAAATCCCTTTAACGGGCTCTCTTTTTGAAGCAAATACACTGGAGAGTTTTTGAAAAACACTTTTGGGCTTATTGGCTTTAACTAACCGTTGAAATAAATCGTCTAACATTTCGACCGCTTGCAATTGACAAGGATCTTCAGAAAAATCATCGCTGAGAAGATCTTGCAGATATTTTTCTTTCGGTGTTAAGGAAGTTACGGTCATATCAGAAGTGTTCATTGCTCTGGCGATAAAATAGGAAGAACAAATGATTCAATGGTTGTTCTCAGAGGTGTTAATTTTCCGTGAAAAAAATGACTTGTTTCAGGCATCAGAATTAACTCTGGTGGTTCGGGAAATTTGTGCGCCCAGCTTTCAACTTTTTTCGCGTCCACTAGCTCATCATCTGCACCTTGAATAATTAACCAAGGGCAATCTGGTCGCTGAAAATTGGTAAACTCTATTCTACCAATTGGCGGAGCGATACTTATCAACAAGCCCGTACTTAAATCTACCGCTTGCATCGCTGAAATATAAGCTCCAAATGAAAAGCCGCACAAGATCAATCTTTTATCGGGATACTCTCGCCGACTCCAATCCACCACTGCAACTAAGTCGTCTTGCTCACCAATACCATCTGCATAGTCACCTTCGCTTTTTCCTACGCCACGAAAATTAAATCGGATACTAGTTACGCCCAAACTCGCCAATGTTCGAGAGGCGGTATATATCACTTTATTGGTCATTGCCCCGCCGTGCTCTGGATGCGGATGACAACATACCGCAATATAATCTTGTGACAGCTTATCGGCTTGATGATCGATAACTGCTTCGAGCTCTCCAACTGCTCCATGTAATATTGTGTTTTCTGATTTTACAGGCATGAAAATTCTTATTTTTGAGATGATTGAATGAATCTACGATAAATAATATCCGTATTTTCTCACTTTATGTCAAATTTTGCCATTTTAGATCTTATCACTGCTGATAACTGCTCAAGAAATCGCCAAGGGAAGTGAGCGCCGACTGTAACTCGGTTTTGTGAGGCAAAAATACCAAACGAAAGTGATCGGGCTTATGCCAGTTAAATCCCCTTCCGTGTACCAGTAAAATTTTCTTTTCAAGCAAAAAATCTAGAACGAACTTTTCATCATCGACAATTTTAAACTTTTTGATATCAATTTTTGGAAATAGATAAAGAGCACCTTTTGGTTTAACACAAGATACGCCTGGAATTTGAGTGATCAGATCATAACTCAATACCATTTGCTCAGTTAACCTTCCGTTGGGTTTAATCAATTCATCAATACTTTGATACCCACCCAATGCTGTTTGTATCGCATACTGCATTGGCACATTGGCACAAAGTCGCATCGATGAAAGCATATCGAGACCTTGAATGTAATCTTTAGCACGCCCTTTTTGCCCCGACAGAATCATCCAACCGACTCTAAACCCTGCCACTCGGTAGTTTTTCGACAAACCACTAAAAGTCACGCATAAAACCTCATCGCACAAGGATGCTATGGGAATGTGCTTTGCTTCATCATACAAAATTTTGTCGTAAATTTCATCGCTATAAATGATTAGATTATTTTCTCGTGCAATCTGCAAAATTGATTCAAGGACTTCTTTGGAGTAAACCGCACCTGTCGGGTTATTGGGATTAATCAAAACTATGGCTTTGGTTTTATCGGTTATTTTGTTTTTAATATCTTGAATATCTGGCTGCCAATCAGAGCCCTCATCACACAAATAATGAACTGGATTTCCCGAAGATAATTTCACCGCCGCCGTCCAAAGTGGATAGTCAGGACTTGGGATCAACACCTCGTCATTTGAATTTAACAATGCCTGCATTGACATCATAATTAGCTCACTAACTCCATTTCCGATGTAAACATCATCCACAGAAATATTAGCCAGTCCAAAATTTTGATAATGTTGATGAACCGCTACTTTCGCTGAATAGATTCCATTGGAGTCACAATACCCCTGTGCCGATGGCAAATTATGGATCACATCTTTGAGGATATCGTCAGGTGCTTCAAAACCGAAGGGCGCTGGGTTACCGATATTCAGTTTAAGGATTTTATGCCCTTCATCCTCAAGACGTTTAGCTTCTTCTAAAACTGGACCACGGATGTCATAACAAATTCCGTGTAGTTTATTGGAGCGGATAATGGGGTTCATTTGAATTCTATTCAGTTCTATTATGAGTGACTTAAACTGATAATAGACTGAAAAAATGGTTGTTGGCTAATACTTTAAATTGATGTAGTGCGTCAATATTTACAAAACTTCGTCACGCTGAGGTTGGAGGGCATTGAGCGTACAAAAATACAGCTCCTTTAGCTTCCACCATTAATTGAAGCTGTGTCTTGTAGCGGCTATCACCGATATACAGAATAGTAACAGGCATATTAAATTCTCCTTTAAAAAGCCTCAATGCGCTAACGAGCGCTACGAAGGCTTCCGAAGATAAAATTCCTGATACGGCGAGCTTTCCTCCTTTTTCATTCGCCTCGTGTAATCTCGTCAAAAGATCGGAACTCCGATGCGCTTTTATTACAATATTTTGGTTATACCCATCACCTGTACTGACGACCTGACCAAGATTGTGGTAGTTGCTAGCGTCAAAATAAACAACCTCTTTACCCAATAATTGTTTCGCTAGATCCCATCTATCAGAATAGTTGTCATCCAAATACCCATAATCTGTCTTATTATCGATAGAGCTGCAACTCATCAAAAACAATAAACTAATCGCGATAACTGATGTCTTTATCCAACGAATTTCCATTTTTATGTCCCTAAAAGCGCTAGATTTGCAGAAACTACCTTCCTTTATTCAATAGAGAAAATTGCTCCTGCAAAATCAGAAACTACTTATTATCGGAAACTTTTGAATCAGCCGCCAATTTAAATTGCAACGTATAAATAAGATCTTTTTGTCCATTTTCCGTTTTAAATTTCCATTGTCGAACAGCACGCAATGCGTCATTTTCAAAAATGCCCTCTGGACTAGCATTAATAACTGAAAGTTCATATGGAAACCCGTTGCTATCAAGATCAAATCTAACTTTAACCCATCCTTCGATTCCTTCCATCGCAGCTTTTCTAGGATATCGTGGATTGGTGATCACCAAAGGGATTGCTTCATTTTCACCAATTCCATCCGGCTTAGCCATCACCACCCCACTAGTCAACCATATCGCACCTGCTGCAAGAATGCATGCAACCCACGAATGCCATTTTTTTGCTTGAATATTATTTAACATTTTTACTCTCTCCTTTATTAACGATTGATATTTCCACTGACTTACTAATCTGTTTTGAGTAACTCCCGCCACAGACTCTAACAATACCTTCGCGTAGATTGCTCTACCTTCTGGTTTTGAATTTTCTAACACTCCTAAATCACAGGATATTTCCTGATCGGCTTCGCAATATCTATCCGCGATATAAAATAACGGATTAAACCAAAATAAACTTTTGAATAGCACTCGAATAAAATTGACTCGATGGTCGTTACGATTAAGGTGATAAAGCTCATGACTTAAAATCGCTTGTTGACTTTGTTTTGGTAAACCGAAAAATGATTTTGGCAAAATAAGATAAGATCTAAACAATCCAAAAATTGCGGGCACATCAATTAATGGACTAGTGACAAGTTGCAACTGGGTATTGCTACCATTTTCTAAATACCTCGCATATTGAGAAATATTCTCTTGGTCGATGTACTTTAAACTACCAATCAAGCGGCGATATTTAAACAAAAAAATCATCGTGCTTATAATAAAACCAATCGCCCAAATAATTAAACTCCAACTCGCTAAAAGGTTTTCCGCAAAGAAACCTTCCTCGATCAAATCAACGGGTAAGTTTTCTGTACCAAGGAAAAAAGTCATCAGACCACCAGTTGAGCTAACCTCAACGAAGTTAATTGGTAACAATAAATAAATCGGTAACATTAACCAAAGTCCATAGGCAACTCTAGCGTTCATCCATTTGAGAATCATTGGACGAATAGCAATAATGAGAATCAACAAAGCAGCACTACCAATGCTTTTTAAAACGAATATTTCAAATATTAAATCAATCATTATTTCTCTCCATGCGTTCGTGATACTCGTTATTTTTCGATTTCATTGATCAACGCCTTTAGCTCAGCAATATCTTTAGCTGTTAATTTTTCTTGTTTTGCAAAAGAAGCGACTAACGAAGTGACACTTCCATCGAAAACTCTCTTCAAAAAGCTATCCGCAGCGACTTCGACATAATCTTGTTCCAATAAAATCGGGTAATAGAGATATTCCCGCCCCTTTTTATGAAAAGCTATCGCCTGCTTTTTCAACAAGCGACTCAAAAGCGTTTTAACGGTTTTGTTGTGCCAGTCCTTTTTTTGCGAGTCCTTGTTTTGCGGTTCAGAACCACTTTTGATCCCCTGAATGATTTCTTTGGCGGAGATAGGCGCGTCGCTCGATGATGATTGCCATAAAACATCCATCAAGACTTTTTCTGAATTACTTATTTGCATAAGAAGCCTCTTTTGTATCTAATTTAAGAACCAAACAATAGATTACAAGCGTAATCACAGCCTAAGTATTACAGTTGTAATCGATAAAATCAAGTATGTTATGTAAAATAACAATAAATTATTAACTTGTTACACAAATCAATCGACTATACTTATACACATGGGATATTATATGGTTCGACCAGTTGGCTGGTTTTCGCCGCCGAGGTCATCAGTTTTCTTTATAGACAATCGAAGGTAAATCATGGAAATATTATCAGCTGTTGGAATTATTGTTGCTGCAGTCGCAGGTTTCTTATTTGGTAAAAAACATTCTTCAAGCGAAGTAGAAAAGAATCGACTGGAAAAAGAACTAAAAGAAAAAAGTGCTGAGCTCGAGACTTTTCATTCTAAAGTGAATACTCACTTTGAAAAAACCGCTGAACTATTTAATCATGTATCTGATAGTTATCAATCTCTATACGATCACATGGCAAAAAGCTCCACCCAACTTTGTGCCAGCGAAACTTTTCAGGTTTTACCCAAAACATCAGAGTCAGCTACAGATAAAATTACTCACGCGACAACTTCTGAAACGCCTGTAGAAGAAAAAGAAACGAAAGAAGAGTTATTTGATGCGAATCATCTATATAAGGCTCATGAATATCGTAATCAAACCTCAGATGAAGAAAAACCAGCAGAGGTTAAATTTAATGATAACAAAGTTGTTGAAATAGCCACCGCCAAAGATAGCCAGGATGCGCAGGCTTTGGATTACGCGGTAAAAGAAAAAGGCGTCATCAACCATAATAGCCTTGATGTTGAAGGTGTTAAAAACTCTTAATCATACGATTTACTGTGTTCCCTCAATCATAAAATAGCTCTGCTTGGGGCTATTTAGTCTCTCCCTGAAAACCCGAGAAAATTCAAGATATTGCGAGCAGATGCGCTTTTGTTATTGTCGAATCAGCTTGGTTGATTTAGTATGTAGCCACATGACATGAGTATAAACCAATCGAATGCGACTTGACCTATGAAATTCCTCGCAAATATAATCTTTATTATCAAGTTCGCCGTGTTAGGAGCAATAACTGGTTTTGCGGTTTTATTTTTCATCCCAAACAGCCCGATGGCATTTAATTGGCAAGAGGCTAAAAATGCTTGGGATTTCTATCAAGATGAAAGTAATAAACCAGCAACCGTCGCAACCATTACCAAGCAAGAGTTTTCCTTCGCCGATGCAGTTCAGAAATCAGGTCCTTCAGTCGTTAGCGTCCGAGCATTTCGTAAAGCGCGTGCGCGCCCTGCTAAGGACGGTCGACAAGGTGATATGTTGGTCGATTTTTCGATTGGAGTCGGCTCCGGCGTCATATTTAACCAAGACGGATACATAGTCACTAATTATCATGTAATCGCTGGGAGCATAAAAGTAGCTATTCATTTTTCAGATGGCAGGCGAAAATATGCTGAAATAGTCGGGTTTGATCAGCAAAATGATATCGCGGTTTTAAAGGTAGACATTCCTACTCCGCAAGTTGCTGAGCTAGGCATTTCAAGCAAAGTAAAAACGGGCGATCTGGTGATGGCGATTGGCACTCCGTTTGGATTATTTGAAAATTCAGTGACCTTAGGTATTGTCAGTGCAATTGAAAACAACCCCATTAAACCAAGATTTCAAACCGATGCATCGATCAACTACGGTAATTCGGGCGGCGCGTTAATCAACGCAACAGGACAGGTTATTGGGATCAGTAGTGCTAAATTTACCCTCGATAGAAATGACGAAATCGGGATCAATTTTGCGGTTCAAATTGATATTGTAAAAGAGATCTTTGACGAAATAATCAAACATGGCCGGGTGGTAAGGAACTGGATAGGGATCTCAGGAGGGACTTTAACTAGAGCCGGACACCGAAGATTAAACCCTGGGGTGGAATTTGGAATAGGGTTGTTTATCGACGGAACTGAGATTGGTAGTCCTGCTGAAGAAGCTGGACTTGCGAATAAAGATCTTATCACTCATTACGAAGGTGAATTAATCACCAGTCCCGAGCATTTCAGAAAACTCTTTATGGCAACTCCTATCGGTAAAAAAATTAAGATCCAAATTATCCGAGAAGGTCAGTCGATGGAGCTTCATCTTCAATTACGGGAAAAACCTATAAACGAGACTAAAAACTAAACTCGCTTAATATTCGCCCCCATTAATTGAAGTTTTTCTTCGATACACTCATAGCCGCGATCGATATGATAAATTCGGTCAACCACGGTAGTGCCACTGGCAACTAACGCGGCAATCACTAAACTTGCAGAAGCTCTAAGATCCGTTGCCATCACTTGTGCTCCGTTTAGTTTTTCCACACCCGTGCAAATTGCGTTATTTCCTTCTATTTGAATATCTGCTCCCATTCGTTGCAATTCACTAACATGCATAAATCGATTTTCAAAAATAGTTTCGGTTATCACGCCAGTTCCTTCTGCCACCACATTGAGTGCGGTAAACTGGGCTTGCATGTCGGTGGGAAAACCGGGATAAGGAGCGGTTTTTATATTCACTGCTTTGGGACGTTTGCCTTTCATATCTAGCTCAATCCAATCTTTACCAGTTGTGATTTCTGCACCCGCCTCTTGCAATTTTAGCAGTACCGATTCTAATATTTCAGGATCGGTTTCTCTTACTTTAACTCGCCCTCCAGTAATTGCAGCGGCGACTAAATAAGTTCCCGTTTCAATGCGATCAGGCAGTACGTCATGATGCGCACCAACTAACTTTTCAACTCCTTCAATTGTGATGATATCCGTTCCTGCACCTTCTATTTTTGCCCCCATCGCAATCAGATAATTGGCTACATCAACTACTTCCGGTTCTCGCGCTGCATTTTCTATAATGGTTGTACCTTTGGCTAAAGTCGCTGCCATTAATAAGTTTTCAGTCGCACCAACACTAACCATATCCATACAAATACGCGCGCCTTTTAGTCCATCTTCTGCTCTAGCTCTAACGTAACCATCAGTCACTTCAATATCAGCGCCCATGGCTTGCATTCCCTTAATATGCAAATCGACGGGTCTTGATCCAATTGCACAGCCGCCAGGTAGTGAAACATCAGCCCGACCAAATCTTGCTAATAGTGGTCCTAAAACTAAGATAGATGCTCGCATGGTTTTCACGAGATCGTAAGGCGCTTCAAAGGTTTTGATAGTATTGGTGTTGATCTCCACAGTCATATTTTCACCGAGAGTCATTGAGTTACCCATAACTCCAAGCAGCTCAAGAGTAGTGGTAACATCGTTTAAATGAGGAACATTGCCGATAGTCGTTGGTCCGTCAGCTAGCAATGTCGCCATTAAAATCGGCAATGCAGCATTTTTGGCACCAGAAATACGAATGCTGCCGTCTAAACGATTACCACCAATTAACTGTAACTTATCCATAGAAACTCCCAATACTCTAAAATATGCTTATTATTGTTATTGACATGATCATAAGGGTTGTTATTAAGCTTTGTTATTAAATATTGATCTAACTAGCTTCGTCTGGTGTCATGGTTTTTAATGAAATGGCGTGCAACTCGCCGCTGGATATTTTCTCTTGCAAGGTGGCGTAAACCAATTGTTGTCTAGCGACTGGTCTTTTTCCCGCAAACTCCTCTGATATAACGAGTGCTTCAAAATGATGCCCATCTCCCGCCACCTCTACCGATTGGCAAGATAGCCCTTGTTCGATCATTTGCTGTATTTCTAGTTCCGTCATATCATTTACTCAAGATTTTGGGGATTCCAATCAATTAGCTGCGCATTGTACCTGAATCCCCCCAAACTAAGAACAATTGCTCGACATTTTTGGCATTTTTAACGGGTTACTTTTTAACGTCAGTTACGTATAATGTGCCGCTTTATTTTTACGTTGATATATCGTAAATACCTCGTAAGGGCTGATAGTTAACGACTTGATACAAAGTTTTGCTTGCTTGGGCAGGTCATAAATACCATTATAATAAAACGACTTAATATTAACTTTGTCTAATATTAGTCCAATTTTGAATAATTCAGCTCAATTTTGGATGATATTGATAGCTTTTGAGGTTTCACTAACGACATGCTTCTTTATTTTGCGATGGTCATCTGCGGTATATCGTTGTTGGTGTGGAGCGCTGACCGATTTACCGATGGCGCGGCAGCAATCGCAAGAAATCTTGGCATCTCGCCATTAATCGTCGGCTTAACCATTGTAGCAATGGGGTCTTCCGCTCCTGAAGTCGTTGTTTCTATCAATGCAGCAATAAAAGGTACACCAGGGCTTGCTATTGGCAATGCGATTGGATCGAATATCGCAAATATTGCCATGGTTTTAGGCGTAGCCGCTTTAGTTACCCCCCTTCGAGTTCAGTCCGAAACCCTCAGACGAGAAATTCCAATCTTATTCGGCTTTATGCTGCTCGCCTTTGCACTGCTGTATGATTTAAGTTTATCTTTTGTCGATGGGTTAATTTTGATTATATCGTTACTACTCTATCTATTGTGGTTAACCAAAGCAGCAGTAAAATATCGCAATGACCAGGATATGATGTTAAAAGAAATCGTCGACGAATTACCCGATCAAATGCCAAACGGCAGAGCAATATTTTGGGTGGTGGTTGGTCTGATATTACTACAAGTCAGTTCAAATTTGCTGGTTCTTGGAGCGACTAATATTGCTCATGTCTATCAAGTCGATGATTTTATTATTGGTATAACTATTGTCGCCGTTGGCACCAGCTTACCAGAATTAGCTGCATCGGTTACCGGGGTGATGAAGGGAGAGCACGAACTTGCCATAGGCAATGTGATCGGCTCAAATATATTCAATTTATTGGCTGTACTTGGTATTCCAGGATTAATCCATGGGGTAACTATCAACGCTAGCATTCTGAAAATTGACTACGCCATTATGTTTGGATTAACGGTTGCTATGTCAATCATGGCTTGGGGCTGGAAAGGAAAGCCAGGTCAAATTAATCGACTGGAAGGCGGCGTTTTACTGGCAAGTTTTATTGCCTACCAATCTTATCAACTCTTTCTTAATAGCTAATCATTAAATGCTATCTGTGATTTGTATGTAAGTGGTCATCACAAATTAGATTTGTGGGTGACTAGTGATTCTTTAAAATACAGAGTAGATTGAGATTAAAAGTCAGGTAATATCTGATAAACTAGCGCTCAATAACTGGATCGCCAGAAAATATTGGATCAACTATGGTCAAAGATTCTTATAATTTTATCGCTCTCGGTAAAGCAGTAGTGCGAATTGAGCAAGACGCGATTTCTTTATTATCAGATCGAATCAATCATCATTTCGCCAAAGCTTGCGAACTGTTACTGAGTTGCAAAGGTCGTATTGTCGTTATCGGAATGGGAAAGTCGGGGCATATTGGCAATAAAATTGCTGCAACTCTCGCCAGCACTGGCAGCCCCGCGTTTTTTGTTCATCCAGGAGAAGCCAGCCACGGCGATTTGGGTATGATCACTAGCCAGGATGCAGTGATCGCCCTGTCAAATTCTGGCGAAACCAGTGAAATAACCAGTCTATTGCCGGTGATAAAAAGACTTAAAGTTCCGCTTATCAGCCTGACTGGAAATCCCACATCAAGCTTGGCTAATTTTGCCGATGTCAACTTAGATACCAGTGTTAAAAAAGAAGCTTGTCCAATGAACCTGGCTCCGACCGCATCGACGACCGCAGCGCTGGTCACGGGCGATGCGCTTGCAGTTGCGCTGCTCGAAGCAAAAGGTTTTACCGAAAATGATTTTGCCCTGTCTCACCCGGGCGGCAGTTTAGGTCGGCGGTTATTATTAAAAGTTGACGATGTGATGCATACGGGAGATGAAATTCCAATTGTTGGCGAGCAAACAACCATCGGTGATGCGCTACTTGAAATGACTAACAAACGACTAGGGATGACCTGCGTGGTAGATAAATCTGGTCGTCTGTCTGGCATTTTTACTGATGGTGATTTAAGGCGCAGCCTAGCCAAGCGTGTTGATCTCAATTCAACCGAAATTTCAAAGGCTATGACCGTTAACGGCAAAACCATTGTCGCTGACAAACTTGCCGCTGAAGCTCTACAAATAATGGAAGAAAATGCTATCGGCGCTTTGGTGATCGTTGATCAAAATCATAAACCAATTGGCGCGCTGAATATGTACGATTTGCTAAAAGCAGGAGTAGTTTAATGGCAATTAATAAACAAACCTCTGCGCCCGAATACCCAAGCTCGTTGCTAGAAAAAGCACGCCATATAAAACTACTGATTTGTGATGTCGATGGCGTGTTAAGTGACGGCAAAGTTTATTATTCCAATCAAGGCGAAGAGCTTAAAAACTTTAATATAAAAGATGGCTTAGGCATCAAGCAATTACTAAACAATGATATTCAAGTAGCCATTATCACAGGACGAAAATCCGCTATCGTTGATAAACGAGCCAGAGAACTTGGCATCCCTTTTATTTATCAAGGCAAAGTCGATAAACAATCCAGCTATCAAGATATTCTTGACCAGATGAAAATTGAACCCCAACAAGTCGCGCACATTGGCGATGATTTGCCAGATTTACCTTTAATGCAACAATCAGGGTTAGGAGTTTGCGTCGCCGATGGTTATTATCTGGTAAAACAACATGCGGATTGGGTGACTGTAAACCCCGGAGGACAAGGTGCGGTGCGTGAGGTATGTGACGCGCTACTGAGCGCACAAAACAAACTTAACAGCGTCCATCAAAAATACTTAACAGGGCTAACGCAAAAGCGATGAAACGATTAAAACTAAATCGCTGGTTGATTGCTTTATTAGCGGTAATAATGCTGTTTTTAGTCTTTAGACCGGAACAAACTCACGCGCCGGTGGTCGTAGAAACAACCATTCCTGATTCAGACTTTTTTATGGAGAATATTGTCATCCACCAGTTCGATGAGGATGGCAAGCAAATCAACACTTTGGCGGCAAAAAGAATGGAACATTCATCGAAACTTGATCTGTCAATTTTAAAAATGCCTTTGATAACATTTGGAAAAACAGCCCAGGGCAATTGGCAACTAAGCGCAAAAGATGGCAAGTTATTGGATCAAAACTCTACCCTTTTGCTGGAAGAAAATGTCAAAATACGTGAACATAAAACCAACCAGGCGCTCCATACTGAAATTTCTACCAATGATTTGTTGATTAAATTAGCAAATAATAGCGCGACCACTGATGGAAAAGTATTTGTAAAAAGCCCTAACTATCAGACACAAGGTAAAGGTTTGGATATCGACTTTGTAGAGCAAACATTTACTTTAAAATCCAATGTAATCACTGAAATTTTTCAGTAACTTTTTAACCAGCAAGCTGTTTATAATAAAACTTTGTTATTAATATCACGATACTTGAGACGATAAAAACTATAAAAAATGAAACTGTTAATCAAATTCACTCAACTTATTTTAACGTTTTTCTCTCTCTGTGTGTTTTTTGTTCCCGCAACATTAAGTGAAGAAAATATTGGGCTAGACAAAAGCATCAATAAAATTCAACTCAGTAGTGACCAATTTAAAATTGACGGCAAAACTGGCATCTTCGAACAATGTGGTCACGCATCCTTAGTTCAAGCAGGTTTAACTTTATCTGCTGAATGTATCACTGGAAAGCAAAATAAAGATGGAACTTACGCCTACATTATCGCATCGGGTAATCCAGCCACCCTGACACAAGTTAATCTGAAAAAGCAGGATAAGTTGATAGTTAAAGCCTCAAGAATAGAGTACAGAGTGCCTAAAGAACAATTCATCATCAGTGGTAACGGTGAATTGGAACTCACCAATCAACAGCAAGATAATGTCATTATCTCCGCTGAGAAAATAAACCTTGATAACCGACAACCTTTAAATCGAGATATTCACGCAACCGGCAAGCCAATACAAATAGAAGTATTTAAATCTGGCGAGTCTGATTTAAAAGCAAAATCAAAGAATTTGCATTTTAATACCGGAAGTTACAACCTGAAACTATCAAAAGATGTAGTTGCAAATCTAGCGCAAAAACAAATTAGTGCGGGGGTATTTAATTACAACAGCAAAACGGAAGTCTCCAGTTTTGAAAAGCCCAAAGATAAACAAATCGAAATTATTCAAACCAAGAAGCAGCCTTAAATGACCACCTTAGCAGCAAAACATTTAGCCAAAATTTACTCTGGAAAAAAAGTCGTATCTGACGTTTCATTTGAAGTCAGTGCGGGGGAAGTCGTGGGGCTTTTAGGGCCAAATGGCGCAGGAAAAACCACCTCATTTTACATGGTGGTTGGATTAGTCCAATCAGATGCTGGTGAAGTTTTTCTAGGAGAAAAAAATATTACCATTAGTCCGATGCACGAGCGTGCAAAAATGGGGATTGGCTACCTGCCGCAAGAGGCCTCAGTGTTTAGAAAGATGACGGTTGAAAACAATTTACTGGCGATATTGGAGCTGAACCCATCCCTCAACAAAGAACAGCAGCGCGAAAAAATGCTAGATTTGTTAGATGAGTTCCAAATTAGTCATATTAAAAGTAATCTCGGCATGAGCCTTTCCGGAGGCGAGCGGCGAAGAGTTGAAATAGCACGTTCTCTCGCCAATGATCCTGATTTTATATTGCTCGACGAGCCTTTCGCAGGCGTCGATCCTATCTCAGTGGGCGAGATAAAAGAAATCATCACCCACCTAAAAGACCGAGGCATCGGCGTATTGATCACCGATCATAATGTTCGGGAAACTTTAGATGTTTGCGAAAGAGCTTACATCGTTGAATCAGGTCATATTTTGGCAAGTGGTACACCTAAAGAAATACTCAAAAATAGCGATGTTAAAAAAGTCTATTTAGGTGAAAATTTTAAGATTTAGCGGTTAACCTTGTTATTTTACTTTTCCTCTCAATTTGTCACTTTAACCAGTTGATTTATAAGTATAAGTTGTTCATTCCTTTAATTGTAATTATGTGTAATTTTTAGTTGAATTGTCACTCAGCAATCTCCATACTAGTAACAGGGTAGGTGCAAAAGCCAATTGAGTATTTCGTCAAATAAAACTGCTCAAATTACCCAATTAAATGCTATAGTTAATAGGGAAAGAGGCTCGATTTCTCCTCTGGAATATAAAAATAAATGAAGCAATCTTTACAGCTTAAAATTGGTCAGTCGTTAACCATGACACCACAGTTGCAACAAGCAATCAAGCTGTTACAACTGTCAAGTTTAGAGCTAGAAGCTGAAATCCAGGAAGTCATAGAATCAAATCCACTACTGGAAGTAGAACAATCTCAAGAAAGATCAGATAGCCTCGACAAAGAATCACATCAGCAAATCGACGAACCAAGTGCGAACACCAGTGGCGATCAAGAACAAACCGCACCTGAAGAAAAAAACACCAGTGATGCGATCAAAAACGACAAAATTGAATCAGAAATGGTCGCAGATACCCAATGGGAAGATTGGGGTTATGGTGGGCAGAGTAACCCTTCCAGATCCGATGATGGCGCTGGTTATGAGTACCAGGGTGAAACTTCCGATAGTCTTCGTGATCAACTACTTTGGCAAATTAATATGACAAAGCTGTCTGATACTGATCGTACTATTGCCATGATTTTAATCGACTCAATTGATGATTCAGGCTTTATGAAAGCCGATCTAGACGATGTTGTACAGATGTTAAACAAACCTGATGTGAATGACACCAATGTCTCCACAGAAACGACTCAACCGAGCTCACAAAATGATGATGAATCACTGATCTCTATTGACGAAATAGAAGCGGTATTACATCTTATTCAAAGTTTTGAACCAGCAGGTATCGCAGCCAGAAATCTTCAAGAGTGTTTGCTTATTCAACTCAAACGATTAAATGAAAATCACGATTGCTTGCCATTAGCTCAAACCTTGATCAATACTCAATTTGAGCACCTCGCGAGTCGAAACTATCGCCTGATACTAAAAAACCTTGGCATCAACGAAAAACAGCTCAAACAAGTAGTCACTCTTATTCAAACGCTCGATCCGAGACCAGGTAATCAGCTGAATCAAAATAACGCACAATATATTAAGCCCGATGTTTACGTCAAAAAAAATAAGCATGGTCAATGGGTAGTAGATCTGAATTCCGATAGCACTCCAAAACTATCCATCAACCAAACATACGCATCAATGATAAAACGAGCAGACAACAGCTCTGACAACCAATTTTTAAAAAATAATTTACAAGATGCAAAGTGGTTTATTAAAAGTCTACAAAGCCGCAACGAAACTTTGTTAAAAGTAGCTACCTCCATTGTCGAAAAACAAAATGCTTTTTTAGATTACGGTGAGGAAGCGATGAAACCACTGGTATTGCACGACATCGCTGAAGAAGTCGAAATGCATGAATCAACTATTTCAAGAGTCACCACCCAAAAATTTTTACATACGCCTAGAGGCATTTTTGAACTGAAGTACTTTTTTTCAAGCCATGTAGGAACAGACTCTGGTGGTGAGTGCTCATCTACCGCAATCAGAGCTGTCATAAAAAAATTGGTTGCCGCTGAAAACCAGGTAAAACCATTAAGTGATAGTAAAATTGCGACCTTATTAAAAGAACAAGGCATAAAAGTAGCCAGACGGACTGTTGCCAAATATAGAGAGAGCTTGGCAATTCCTCCGTCAAATGAAAGAAAAGCTCTCTTGTAACATTAACAATTAAGAAGATCCCTTTCCATCCACAATAGAAGGAAACGTACTATGCAAATTAATCTAACTGGTCACCATCTTGATTTAACTGACGCGTTACGAGATTATGTGAATGAAAAATTTCAAAGATTAGAACGGCATTTCGATCACATTAATAACGTCCACGTTATTCTAGAAGTCGATAAAGTTCGTCAAATCGCCGAAGCTAAACTCAATGTTAATGGCGGAGAAATTTTTGCAACCAGTGAAGAAGAAGTTATGTACGCTGCAATCGACTCACTCGTCGATAAACTCGATAGGCAGGTCATTAAGCATAAAGAGAAAATGATCCGTCATTAGCTTGTCATAATATAGACCTTTATTACGCACGCGTTACCAAGCAACCATTGGCTAGTGATAGCCGATGGTTGAGCTTGTTTGTTTACAAGTTTTTATTACAAAATCAAACTTTTTCGATGCGTTCCACAGCAGGTATGTTAAAATTAGTTGAAACCTCGAACTGACGTTTCCTAAACTAGCTTATTTCAATGAATATTAGTCAATTACTTTCACCCGCTTCAACGTTAGTGTGTGAAAAAATGTCCAGCAAAAAAAAAGCGCTAGAAAAAGTCAGCGAAGTCATGGCAGAATCTATCGACTGTAGCGCTAAGTGTATTTTTGAAAGCCTTTTTACTCGCGAAAAACTTGGAACGACAGCCCTGGGGAATGGGGTTGCTATACCACACGGCAGGGTCGAAAAGTGTGAGCAAGCAACTGCTGTTTTTATGCTGCTTGAAACGGGAGTTGATTATGATGCCCCCGATAAAATACCCGTTGATATTATTTTCGCAATTATGGTGCCAGAACAAGCACATCAGGATCACTTAAGACACCTCGCTAAAATTGCGGAGATACTTTCCGAAAAACCACTGGTATCACAAATAAGACATGCCCACTCAAGTGAAGCGCTTTATGAAATACTTGAAGAAGCAGCCAACCGAATTGAATAGAACCAATCAATAGGAGCTACGCAAGTGAAAAGGATCTTTGTTAGCGGTCGCTCAGGCTCCGGTAAAACCGTTGCCCTCAGAGCTTTAGAAGATCAAGGTTTTTACTGTGTTGATAATATCCCTATAAAGCTCATTTCATCGCTATTATCGGAGACTGAGGATAAATATCCAGAATTAGCAATTGGTGTCGACTCTCGCAATATCCCCTCCAGTGATAAAGAATTCGATGAAATCATGCATTTTCTGTATCGAAAAGATAAAGAATTCCAAGTTATCTACATTGATGCCAATGACTCGACATTACTTAAACGCTACAGCGAAACCCGCCGTCGACATCCTCTCACTGTGGAGGGTTTATCACTATCCGAAGCTATCGCCGAAGAGAAAAAGCGACTAGAGCCAGTGCATCGCTACGCGCAATTGGTCATCGATACTAGTTCCAAAACGCCACACGAATTATGCAAGACAATCATTAAACGTGTTATTGGCGAAAAAGAAGCGCAAATGAGCATTCAGTTTAAATCCTTTGGGTTTAAGAGCGGCGCTCCCACTGATGCTGATTTTGTATTTGATGCCCGATGCCTACCTAATCCATACTGGGAAGAAGAATTACGAGCCTTTAATGGCAAAGATCCAGAAATCATTAACTATCTAGATGAACTTCCTTATGTGCAAGAATATTCCTGGCAATTAAGAACTTTTTTACAAACCTGGATACCTAGAATTGAAGAAGGCAACCGTAATTACTTAACGATTGCCATAGGCTGTACTGGCGGACAGCATCGGTCAGTTTTTATGGTCGAAAAACTCGCCAAATATTTTTCGACATTATACGAAGACGTGCAGATCAGACATCGAGAATTGAAAAGCAAAAACTAAAAACAGAAAAAACGAATCTGAAAACACTATCCGAATGAGTAAACCGGAAAAAATTATCGAAAACTACCAGGTAATCAATGTAAAAGGGTTACATGCTCGTGCTGCGGCTCAAATTGTTGAAATATCTAGCCATTTTGAATGTCAAATAACCCTACGCCACAAATCTAAATCAGCTTCCAGCTTAAGCCTGATTAAACTACTTACCTTAAACGCACCGCAAGGTTCAATTATCGAAGTATCAGCACAAGGAAAAGATTCCATAAAAGCGCTCCTTGCCATTAAACAGCTATTTTTATCTGGCTTTGGCGAGCTCGATATTTGAGCTTAAATTGACATTTTTATATCAAATATCGAACATTGAAAATACAATCAGCCACTCACAATTTGACCGAATACCGCCCTTCTCTTGGCAAATAAAGATTGGATTTATTAAAAGAAATTACCACGCTTTCTGCTCGTCCAATCAACTCAGATCTTGGCACAAACCCTATTACTCTCGAATCTGCGCTATTGTCTCGATTATCACCCATCACCCAGTAACTATCTTCTGGGATCTCAATCGCTGGGAATGATGAGCCTCGATCAAATCGGTCAGTTCTGATCCGGATATCATGAGAAGTCATGCTCAATTGTTCAGTCTCAAGAGATTCTCGATAATAAGTTGCTAGATGCCTATCATTTAAAAATTGGTCAAAGCTTGCAGGATATTCTATTAACTCAATATTGACTGGCTCATGATTGATATAAAGTCGATTATTTCTTAGCTCTACTATATCTCCAGGCACTCCAACGACTCTTTTAATTAAGCGATTACCCGAAACTTTTGAATCAAATACGATCACATCACCCGCTTGAGGTTCAGCATGACGATTAAGGTTAATATCAGTGAAAGGGATCTTCACATCAAAGGCAAGTTTATCGACATAGACCCTATCACCTATCAGAATCGTTGGTTGCATAGAGCCAGAAGGGACATGATACCAATCAGCAATGGCACTTCTAAAAAATAGCAATAAAAAAATAAAAACAATAAAGCCTTTATTGTTGTTCCAAACCTTCGCCAACTTTTTCATTAACGCAACTCCAAATTAGTGCTTTTAGTCAGTTAAGTACTATGAGCTTTCAACGTTTATATTTTCAGCTCCTCTATCTAGATTAGTTCGACAAAATTCAGATTTATTACAAATTGATTATAATTTAAGTCAAATTAAGTCAAAAATTTATAATTCGCCATTTTCTAAACGCACCGTTTCCACCAGCCAATCCATAAACGCCTTTATTTTAGGACGATCCGCCGACTCAATAGGACACACCACGTCGTAGGAAAATTCACTGTCCATCATCATCTCAAAAGGCTGAACTAACCTGCCAGACATAACTTCCGCTTGAGAAAGTACGAAATGTCCCATCGCTATACCCTGCCCAAACATTGCTGCTTGCAACACCATACTGGTATGGCTAAAGACTGAACCTCGATTTAAATCTACGCCCTTTACTTTTGCCAGTTTTAACCACCTTTGCCAATCTTGGGTATTAAAATCATGCAATAAGTTGTGGTGTTTTAAATCTTCAGGTTTATTCAGTGGCGTATTCCCCTCTAATAACGAAGGTGCGCAGAGTGGCGTCAACCGCTCGTTTAATAGTGTCACACTATGCAACCCCGGATAGTTGCCTTTTTCATAATAAATTGCAACGTCAATATCTTCACGTAAAAAGTCGACTAAATCGTCTGTCGCCCTCAACCTCACCTCAATATCCGGATAAATATTACTAAATCGAGATAATCGTGGAACCAACCAAGAAGTCGCAAAAGTTGGTACAACGCTCACAGTTAATGGACCTCCTGCCGTTTGAGATTTAACTTGCTCAGTGGCAGCAGTTAAATTTTCAAAAATATCTCTTATTTTTGGCCAATAATTCTGCCCTTCATCAGTAAGTAGTAACTTACGGTTTAGCCTTATAAACAAAGGGACTCCGAGAAACTCTTCGAGGGATTTTATCTGGTGACTGACCGCTGCTTGAGTAACAAACAACTCATCTGCCGCGCGAGTAAAACTTAAGTGTCTACCTGCGGCTTCAAATGCTCGTAGGCTTTTTAATGGTGGGAATTTTCTAAACACAGGCTGAACCTAATAAAATTTTCGTAAATGCGAACATTCGGATTAACATTTCTAATCTGAAGCATTATAAACGATCGTTTGAATTCGCTCAAATTCGGCGTATAGTACGCCCATAACTTGTTAGGGCATAGTTAGCGGTAGCCAACTAAGCCGGTATTTTTCAGGTTAATATTTTCATGTAGTGGTCGACGGTGAGTTTGTCAGTCATGAAAATGAAGTTAATTTGTTTAACTTCATCCTTGGATGGTCGGTTGTTTATGTGTCAGCCAATTGTTCACATGGAGTCTCAAGCTCCATATTTGAGTGTTATTTTATATTCTGTTTTTACAGATTTTATTAGTAAGGATTGACTCCCTACCCTTTCGGTCCAAAAGAGTCATATCAGATTTGCTAGTCCAGCCCACTACTTAGTGGGCTTTTTTTTGCCTGATTTAAATCAAGCTATAGTTAAAAGTTGATAAATTCAATATTTTTTTTAAGCATAAATTCGACTCTTCACCTAAACCAACTTAACCCGCCTCTTCTATTTCCGGTAACGAAGGTATTACATCTTCTCTCTCATAAACTCATTGCCAGCGAACAAAACTTTAAGATAGACTAAACAGCAACACCTCCAAAATTCCAATATATAAATGCAGTCCACAAACTTCAACCAGTCCCAAACTACCAACTCAGTCACCATGGTTCGCCCTATCGATTTTTGTTTTAATGAGCAAACGGGAATAGACAATGAATTCCAAAACCGCCCTGATAATAGCGAGCTAGAGAGTCTTTCCAAAAAAACTAATCGCGAATTTGATGACACGGTTGAATGTTTACAAAAACTGGGCGTTGAAGTCTTAACTCTAGAAAAAAACCATACAAACCAGATTTTGCCCGATGCTGTTTTTCCAAATAATTGGTTTTCAACACAAGCCAATGGTCGGATCATTATTTACCCAATGAAAACAGCAAACAGACAAGCGGAAGTGCAACTCCCTCAACTAAAAAATCTACTTACTTACGCTGGATATAAAATATCTGAAATTTGTGACCTGCGAGAAAAAAAGTCTAACTCTGAAGTTCTCGAGGGCACGGGTTCATTAATATTTCATCACCCATCTAATCAACTTTTTGCAGCCCTTTCTGAAAGATGCCAGCAAAATGCACTAATAGACTTTGCGAATAAATTTAACTATTCACTCAATCAGTTTGAAACATCAAGCCGTTCGGGTTCGCCGATTTATCATACCAATGTGTTGATGTCTTGCGGAAAAGATTTCGCAGTCATCACAGAAGAAGTTATTTCTGAAAAAGATAAGAATAATGTGGTAAAAGAGCTACCAAATTACGTGAACGATTTACTAATCATCACTGAGCAACAAATGACAGAACATTTTTGCGGTAATATTTTGCAGCTCAACGATAGTAGTCAACAGCCTCTTATTGCAATGTCACAATCTGCTTATAATGGTTTCACAGCGCCTCAGCGAAAAATTTTAGAAAATCACGGAAGTCTTGCAATTTGTTCAATCCCAACAATTGAAAAAGTTGGCGGAGGAAGTGTTAGGTGTATGTTGGCAGAGAATTTTTTACCATCTTAGAACAAGTAAATGAGTTACCACTCTGAAATTAAAATTCCATTTCCTAAACGGCAATCTTTACTTCGCCACCGTACCAGTAAGCTTCCATTGAGACACTTCCAGCGAAGTTTTTGATCTTTTATCACAGGTTCCAAAACAATCGTTTGATTTGCCACTGCCCATTCTCCGCTTGAAAAAGTCAAAATCACATGTTGTGCCAACACTTGCATTTTCACCGTTAACCCAGTTTGCTCAACATTAATGAGATAAAGAGTTTTCGTTGAAGGAGGCAGCGAAGCGTTCTTCTTAAAGTGTTGCTCAAGCAGCTCAGCATTCTTCGCGAACTCGCTAATCGCTTGATCAAATGCCCGCTTTGACTCTAGTTCAGGATCAGAAATAACAGTAAAATAAATACCTGCAGCCACAACAGTCACTAAAAGCGCCAAAACAATGAAATTTTTCATTCTATCTTAACCTTACTCGCAAATAGACTAACTGTAATCTATCAATTATAGAGTAAATACAAAAATCTCACCAAAAATGCGGAAATACTCGTAAATCGCAGCTAAACTTAAAGCCAAGCGGTATGAAAACTAACTCAACGATAAAACTTAAAAACAATAGTAATCAATAACTTATGCCATTACCCCTACTCAAAGGATATGAAATTGAGCAACAAATTGCCGTTGGTGGAATGGCTAAAATTTACACGGCAATCCAAGTTTCGCTAAATAGACCAGTCGCAATCAAATTTTTGAGCAAAAAGCTGCTCGATCATAGCGAAGCTCTTTCGTTGTTTGAAAGAGAATCCTTGATTATTGCTCAGTTGAATCACCCCAATATAGTGCAAGTCATCGACAAAGGGATATCCTCGGATTCACAACCATATTTTGTGATGGAAAAAGTCGACGGGATCGACTTAGAAAAACTAATTGGCGGCGCAGAACTTCCATTTAATAAGAAATTAGATCTCGCCATCCAGACTTGTAAAGGACTCTCTTATGCTCATAAAAATGGCGTCATCCATCGTGATATAAAACCAGCTAACATTATTGTCGATCAGCATGGTAATGCAAAGATCTTAGACTTCGGAATTGCGTTGACTGAAAATGAAAATAATAAAAAGCAAAAAAAATCATCTGTTATTGGCACTCGGGGTTATATAGCACCAGAGCAAGAAGAAGACTACACTCACGCCACAGTTGCTAGTGATATTTATTCGTTTGGAATGTTATTACAAAGTCTTTTTATTCAAGATATTGAAGATAAATCAGACAGTAAAAGTAAAAGAGAAAATCTACCTAAGCTTCTCATAAAATTGATTGATAAATGTGCCAATCCCATACCCTCAAAAAGATTTTCATCTTTATCCGAAGTAAGAGACCGTCTGCTTGAGTTTTCTCAAGGCAGCCATCTTGCAAAAACCAAAATTAAAGACGCAGAGAAAGATACTCAGGATTTAAATAGTAAATTTAACTTACTTGATGTGTTATCTAAATCAACTCAAAAACGAGTTTATCTTTTTCAGAAAAAAAGTAATCAACAACTTATTGTAATAAAGCGATTACTCGGAACGACTCAAGGTTTAAAACAAGCGAAAATATTATCCAGCATAAAACATCCCAATATCATTCAGGTATACGCTGCGGCAAAAAGCGGTAGCAACTTTATTCTTATCACTGAGTATCTTTCTGGAGGAAGTCTTGCTAATCAACTCTTACAAGATATGAGTGAACAAGATTTTCTAAATCAAGCCAACCAAATTTGCTCAGGAATTTACTTCGCTCATCAAAACAATATTCAACACAATAACCTGTCACCAGAAAATGTACTTTTTGACAACAAGCAAAATATTAAGGTTGGAGACTTCGGACAAACGAGAGTCGATGCAAATACTCATGAAATTCTGAGTAAGTACCACCCGCCAAATAATCAAGCCTTTAGTGAACAATACGATATCTACTGTATGGGCGCGATTTTTCATCATATGCTATATGGAGTGCCGGTAGGAGAAGCAAAACCTGAAAACCAACGTAAGCTGTCTTTTCGGCTAGAAAAACTTATTGACCAAATGCTCGCCATCGACCCAATTAACAGACCGACCACTGCTCAACAAGTTCTAGTTGAATTACAGAAAATTGCCAGAACAGGCAATAACAAAAAACGCAAATCTAATATTGCTCAAAATAACCAACAGGCGCTTTCAAAAAAAAAGGTGACTAAACATACACACCATAATCAAACAAGCAAAGACAAGTCTAAAACATTATCTATTGCCCTTACGGTTTGCGTTATTTTGATCATCGCACTGATCGCCAAAGACTTTATTTCATTCTAATTTATTTTAATTGTCTACTTAAACTACGAAATGCCTTTCAGAGAGCCGTTACCCAAAAGTTCCTTGAGTATAAGCTATTACAGCTGCGACTCCACCTAGAATCAAAACCGCCAAAAAAATTTTAGATAGATTAGATTTTTTACTTTGAGGTTTATAATAACTGCGTGGAACTTCACCTTGAGATTGGAATTTTAACTTAGTTCCTCCAACAACAATTTCATCGGCATCATGCAAAATCGCTCGAATTTGCATTCGACCATTTACTAGCAAACCATCCGAAGCACCATTATTAATAATTTCCCAACCTAACTCTGTTTCGCTCAGGTAAACATGGCGAGCAGAAACGCTTTTTTCACTGGTGGATAAATGATGCCCCAACATTTTACTTAGATGATTTTTTGTACGAACGATTTCATAAACTTTCCCAGTAGAGTGCTTATCAATATCGTGCAAAAAAACTGTTTCTGTCGCGAGATCTGGTTTACTTTGTGTTTGGGTTGTTGACTTTTTCACTCGGTCAAGCACTTCTTTATTCTCGCGAACCACAGTTCTTGGTTTGCGTTTTTCGACCACTTCTGGGCCAACAACTAGAAAAGAGAATTCATCTAAACGAAACTCGTCACCGTTTCTTAGCTCACATGACTTTATCTTTTCATCATTGACAAAAGTACCATTCGCGGAATCAGCATCTTCCACGTAAAGCTTGTCTTTTTTTAGTTTAAATTTAGCATGAATGCGAGAAACAAAACTAAGTGGAACAACCAAATCAGCTTTGTCATCACGTCCAATTGAACAGCCGTGATTAATTTGAAAAAACTGTCCCGTGAGTGGTGCTGAATTGGCTTTTAACATCCAGGCAGAAACCACTGGGCGGATAACGGTTTTACTCGATTGAGATATAGGCGGCGGACTAGCTCGCTCCTTAAGCGGGTCAATGATTTCAAGTTCAGTTGTACCCAATCTAATAACATCCCAAGGTTCCAACTTTTGATTCTTAATTACCGGAATGTCATTAACTTGCACACTGCGTTTCTTGCTTAGGTTTTTTAAAGTAATCTCGGAGTGATCAATCACCAGTTCACACTGAAGACCATCAACTTGTGGATCGGTAACCACTATGTCACATCTAGGATCAGAGCCTAGCTTGATAGAAGAGTCTACCAACCACATCGCTGGTTTTCGGCGATCTTTGAACTGAATTTTAAGCATTGATCAAACGCTTCCTTTAAATCCTTGCGCTATCTGATGGCAAAATTATAAAACCGACTTTATACATATAATAGCGACTAAATAGCAAGAAGAAAAACAAATTTTACCAAACCGTCATTTTATTGTTATTTATTTGAAAATCAACCAGTTAAATACCTGCAACATGCATCAATATATAACCACAAAATAGTGCGGCAAAAGTACCCATCGCATAACCTAGAATAGCCAATAAAACTCCCACAGGTGCTAAAGATGGATGAAAGGCTGTTGCAACCACTGGCGCGGATGCAGCACCGCCCACGTTAGCCTGGCTGCCAACTGCCATAAAAAATAATGGCGCTTTTATCAATTTCGCCACGCCTAACATTAATAATGCGTGGATAACCATCCAAATACCACCCACCGCAAATAACCATGGTCGCTCAGTAATCGCAGAGATATCCATATGCAGACCAATCGAAGCCACTAATACATAAATAAAGACTGAGCCAACTCGAGAAGCCCCCACCACCTCAAGATTTTTGACTTTAGTGGTGGATAAAATTAATGCGGTAATAGTCACTGTTACAATTAACCAAAAGAACTTACTGGCTATAGGGCTATTTTTCGCATCAGGCCAAGTATCAAGCACAAAAGGCACTACCGAATCAGCAACAATATGACCAAGTGCCGTAACGCCGAAAGCCACTGTGAGGATAAGCATCAGGTCAGTTAAATCAGGAATTCTGGCGTTGTCCTTGATGAACTTTTCCACGGTATGTTTAAGATCTTCAATTGCTGTGGTATCAGCGCCTGATTTTTCATCAATCTGCTTGGCGTTACCAGCCATAAATAACAATACAGCCATCCAGATATTCGCGATTATTACATCAACTGCAATCATGCTAGAAAATAGCTCACCAGATACTTGATAGACCTCTTTCATCGCGGCTTGATTAGCGCCGCCACCAATCCAACTACCTGCGACGGTCGTCATGCCGCGCCACACATCGCCCGCCACTACTTCTGGATTAATTGCAGACATGACCAATAAAGCGATTGGACCACCAATAACAATACCGATAGTTCCAGTAAAAAACATGACGAGCGCCTTCCAGCCTAACGCATATATACGTTTAAAATCGATATTAATCGTCAATAAAACCAAACTTGCTGGCAATAAAAATCGAGAAGCTACATAGTAAATTTGCGAACCATTGGCGGCAATCGTTTTCTCGCTCGGGTCGGTTGCGTTTTGACATTGTGCAAGCACACTCTGCCCCGCATCAATTGCGCCACTTAATATCTCAGTACACGGATAGTTATACGGAACAATATGAAAAGTATGCAACAATGAGGGGATGAAGTAGCAAAGCAATAAAGCCGGAACAAATTTATAGAAACGCTTGAAATAGATATGCTCGCTTTTGTGAGTATAAAAAATCCCACCTAAAATAACCGCTAAAATTCCAAAAACAACCGCACTATTGGTGACAAGATAAGTAATAGGTTCTTGCATTGAGCTTCCACTGGATTAGATTTTATTATTAGGCCACAAGATACCAGTCACGCAGCAAAAAAGACAGCACACAAAGCGATAGAATGGATATTTTTTTGAATATACCGGGATTTTAAGGAAACATCTCAAAATTACCCTCTTGAAGTACTGTCTGTTATACACAAATATTGAACTTTTTCTAAGACGTTAACAATAAATTACCATAAAAGCCTCCCCTGATCCCTCTTTGCAAAAGAGGGGAAACATATCACATAAAACCTTAACATCATGATTTTATTCAATAAGTTCTGATCAAGAGACAGATTGAAGTAAGTGGTTTTAAATTAGAAAGCTACCAGATTAATATCGAAAAAGATTTCGAAGTCGCAAAAACCATTATGGAAGAGCGGATCAGAGTCACTATCAAACAGCATATTGGTGGAGGCGATCAAAGAATTGAACCAAGCGAGGGGCTTTAATATGTCGCCCACCTAACTGTTGTGCTAACTGCTCAAAAACATCGAAAAGATATCATGTTTGATTAACGCAAGCAATACATCCATATTTTTCACTATCATCTTTCTTAATGAAATTATTCTTAAGCTCCTCGAACGCCTTTTTTTGGAACTTAAATAGTAGCTTCGACTCGATAGCATCAGATATTTGCTGCTCTTTGTTATTATATTCATATCCAAAACGTCGATTTAAAGTTGTTCCTATCACCGGAATATATTTTAACTTATCAATACCGATAAATTTACGAACAACTTTCATGATTACTCTTTCGTACCTGTATCTTGCCATTTCAAAAAAGTGATTGCTCTCTTCTTTATAGCGTTCTTTGGTTAAGTGCACTTTTTTACAAGACGGACATTTAAATTCAAAGCGTACTTCTGAACCTGCAACCCTTTCTTTTAATTCTTCAGAAATGCTTTGAGATTCTTTTTCTACAGATGTTTTTTGCACGGGCTTACCGTTTTCGATAATTTTTTTTAACGAACTTTCCATACTACTCTCCACGATTTTAGCTATCTAGTGTTGATTGGATTTTTAAAGTTTTATTTATGTTTTTTTGTGTATTCTAATTGTGACAAATAATCTCTATTATTTAAGGGGATCTTTTCTCCCGCTTTATAGGCTGAGTTTTTATCATGAGCATAAAGGCTGAAAGGTAACGCCTTAAACGTACCTACATCCGCATCTTCGATTTCTTTTTCTCCAAAATAAGCTCTATATTGATCCTTGGCGTAATTTGAGTTTTTAAAGACGTGAAAGTCGGTAAACGCTGAATCAATTACCTTGCCCTCAAAATAATAATTATTTTTATCCTTACCAAAAGCTGTATTTTCTAACAATACGAAACTAGAAGGTTCGGATCTATTGATATTATAACGTTCATAATAAACGTAATTTTTATCAACATTATAACTACTACCTGGAAGTCGCTTAAAGCTTGATCCATGACTATTGTAAATAACATTTCCACTAAAATATGCGTGAAGGGAATCTTTAGCGTAGTTAAACCCTAAAGATTCAAATGTTTTTCCATCGCTATTAATAACGGTACGTCCATAATGATAGCCATAAACAGAGCTTTTGCTATAACCAGAGTCTAATAAACTAAATGTCTCAGGTTTGGCTTTTTCAAGAACTTCAATACTGTTAGAGCGCTGAGTATAATAAGAGCCCCCAGTTAAATTATTATTATAATAATAAACTTGACTTTTATCTTTAGCATAGTTTCTATTAATAATTACAAAACTAGACCCGTCACTCATTGCGATTTTAAGCCCTTTGTAATAAGCACTTTTTTTATCTTTTGCAAATTGATTGTTAATTTGTTTAAAAGATGTAATGTCGCTCACATTGACTTTGGTCTTATTAAAATACACATTGCCATCAGACACATGATAAGCGCCTTCTCCACTACCACTGGAACAAGCACTTAGAAATGTGATAAAAAAAATCTCGAATGTGATTATTATATATTTCATACTGGGCATTTTTATAAATATTTAATTATAAAGTAATCGAAATAGGCAGACCTTTTTTGCCTTGTGCTTGCTTCTTTTTACTTGCTTTGAAGTACCCTTGAAACTCTCCAAACTCATCGCCAGAGAGAATGATAGTCTCCGAGTTATCACCTGCAGATGTTTGCCATTTGACAACAAGCTTGATTTTACTTTTATCTGAATTATAAAGAGAGTAATCGTAAATCAACCCTACTTTTGCTTTTTTAAATAACTTGGTATATTTATCAACCGCTTTTTTTAACTTCCCCTCAGTATTTTTGTCTGTAAATTCAACATTATGTCCTCTGGTCGTAATTTCTAAACCTAACTTATCTTGTTTGGACGATGAAAAATTTCCTTTATATTCGTCAAACTCATCTCGAACCAAGACTACATTTTCGGCTTGCTCTCCAGCTTTTGTATGCCATATAGTCGCAGCTTTAATCTTACTTTTATCCTTATTATATAAAGCTCTTTCAAGCTCAATTTTGACACCGCTTTTACTGAGTAATTGGCTATATTGTGAAATTGATGACTTAATGTTATCTGCTACATTTTTTTCAACTTCGACTGCTGCACTAATTTGAAGACTTAAAGTAAGTGCTATTGTGAGAATAAATGATTTAATCAAAATAATTTTCCTTTGTAATAGTAGGTTTGTGTTTTAATAAGCAATTAGAATAATTACCAACGCTTATTGTTTTATTTAACAAAATTAAACTGTCAAGCAAATAGTATACTGCTCAATACCCGCGATACCTCAAAAGGTTAAACAGGCGTTCCTCTGACCACCTGTTCATTGCGGATTATTGAAACTTAAAAGTATACCGATAACCTGTTCGCCAATTAATACCATCACTGGAGAACCAGACATCGTTGTTGTAATCGTTAACATCGTAACCGCCGATCAGCCATAGCTGGTTGTTGAAGGTCACGACTTGATGACCATAACGCGCCGAAAAAGCTGCACTGGTGGTTTGTTCGCTCCAGTTGATCCCATCACTGGAGGACCAAACATCGTTTGTGCGACCGCTATCATCACCGTCACCGCCGATCAACCACAGCTGGTTGTTGAAGGTCACGACTTGATGAAAATCACGCGCCGAAAAAGCTGCACTGGTGGTTTGTTCACTCCAGTTGATCCCATCACTGGAGGACCAGACATCACTTTTGGGACTGCCATCGCAACCGCCAAGAAGCCATAGCTGATTGTTGAAGGTTACAACTTGATGGAAATAACGCGCCGAAAAAGCCGCGCTGGTGGTTCGTTCGATCCAGTTGATCCCATCACTGGAGGACCAGACATCGTTTGTGAGATCGTCACCGCCGATCAGCCATAGTTGGTTGTTGAAGGTCACGACTTGATGGAAATAACGCGCCGAAAAAGCCGCGCTGGTGGTTCGTTCGATCCAGTTGATCCCATCACTGGAGGACCAGACATCGTTTGTGGGACTACCATCGTAACCGCCGATCAGCCACAGCTGGTTGTTGAAGGTCACGACTTGATGGAAATAACGCGCCGAGAAGCTGGCATTGGCAGTTTGTTCGCTCCAGGTGATCCCATCACTGGAGGACCAGACATCGTTTGTGGGACCGCCATGGTCACCGCCAATCAGCCATAGCTGGTTATTGAAGGTCACAACTTGATGGCCAGCGCGCTCAGAAAAATGGGCGAGACTCACGGTTAATGCAGCTTGCTTACTACCGTTTATCGGGAAGCTGGCACTAGCTGCAGCATATTGTGTATCCGCCACTTTAGCTGCGGTAATGGTGGTATTACCCGCTCCCACGGCAGTAAGTAACCCGGCGTTATCCACCGTGGTCACGTCTGGATCATTGGAGCTGTAAGTGATCGCGCCGCTGCCATCGCCCCCGCTGGCGATATTGGACTGAGTATCGCCAATCAAGAGATTAAATGGTCCCACTTGAGCGAAGTCTATGCTTTGGCTGATCAGGGGAGTACTATTGCTTCCGCCACAGCCCGTCAGGGAGACAATAAATATTATTAGGGTCAAGATCTTCAGGGAAGAACTAGGCATTTTAGAGTCCGTTGTTAAGGTTTTCACGCTATTTAGTAGCGTTTTTAAAAAGTTTATTTATGTCAATAACCATGTCAAATATTTTTGATAAGGGTTCAACAGCATGAAAACAAAGTACAGTTTATATACTTATAAATCAATTGGTTACCTAATAATGTCGTCGTGAGCACAACGAATGTCGCAGCCAGCACAATGAAACTCAAAAATAAATTATCGAGTATCTTAACGGACGATTTGTTAAAATTTTTACTAGTGAACTAAATTCAAAAACCTTACTCACGGAGATATTTGGCTTGTTCCGATTTTTGAAATTAAAACCAGTCTCTTTGATGCTCTATGAGAGAGAGTATATTCTTACTGTATTGTTGCTTAACTAATTTATGCTAAAATCCTGAAAACGTCTTACTCGCCCCCCCCCCATCAGCCTAGCATGACAAAAAATGCAAAAAGCAATTCAAAATTATTTATAGAATTTCCACTTTCTACAAAGTTCAGAATAATCATTATGGCTGGAGTCTGGTTAATCACAGCTCAATGTGTAATAGCTCAAACGTCTAATTTACAATTCGAGGTATTCTCTACAGAAAACGGGCTCTCGCAAGTTACCGCCTCTGCCATACTTCAGGATCAACATGGCTATATCTGGGTGGGAACTGACGATGGACTCAATCGTTTTGATGGGTATGAATTTAAAGTTTTTAGATATTCTTCCAGTCAACACGGCGCATTATCTGACAGTACGGTTTATTCGCTTTTTGAAGACCGTGATGGATACCTATGGATCGGCACCGCTAATGGACTCAACCGTTATGACAATCATAGGGAGCAATTTGAATCTTACAGCACCAACCGGTCAGGAACTTCCAGTCCGATTTATACTATTTTTGAGGATAGTAAAAGCAGGTTGTGGGTTGGTACTGAACAGGGACTCCGATTATTTGATAGGCAAAACAAAACTCTGATCGAGTTAAACCATTCAAAAGATGACAATTTAACTATCAGCCATAACCGTGTACACGTAATTTATGAAGATTCCTCAAACAACTTATGGGTAGGTACAAACAACGGCTTAAACCTCTTAAATAGAGAAAAAATGACGTTTACTCGACTTCTCAATAATCAAACTGAGGGGACAAAACTTGCTAGTGCCATTCAATCGATTTATCAAGATAAACAGGGAATTCTGTATATTGGCACTCGATACGGACTAAAAACTTTGAACCCTGAAACGCAAACATTCACTACTTACTTAGTCCCCGTTATTAGTCGACACGATGAGACCGCTCATAATTTCATCATTAAGATTTTTGAAGACAGTATGAATACGCTATGGATTGCAACCTATGGGGGTGGGCTTAAACGCTTTGACAGGAACAAAAAAGAGTTTACATCGATAAAAATTGGTCAGGCAGAAAACAAAAGCATTGAAGATGCTCATATAATTAGCCTGTTTGAAGATCGGAGTAATAGTCTCTGGGTTGGAACGCTTAACTCAGGCATAGCAAAACATAATGTAGCATCACGCAAATTTAAGCACTTAAAAAGTACCCCTGTTAATAGCAAAAACCTGAACAGCAGCTGGGTTGGACCAATTTTAGCAGATACTCAATCCAATCTCTGGCTAGGACTTACAGATGGTTTTGTGTATTTTGACAGAAAAAAAGAACAGATTAGAAAAATCAATGGCGCCAATGACGAGCTTAAAAATGACAATATCAAATATCTTCATATGAGTTCAAATGGCACACTCTGGCTTGCCACCTACGACAACGGGCTCTTATTTTTACAGTCAGATAATGAGACATTTGGAAAGGTCGAACCAGAAATAAGTGGGCCAAATATCATTGTGGAAGATGCAGACAAAAAGCTCTGGATTGGCACAACATCGGGGCTATATAGTTATGATCCTGAAACTAAAGAAGTAAAGCACCACCAATACGATACCGACTATAGCAAAACTAAAATGAATGACTCCAAGAGTGAAAATGGCAGCGACCATATTTACTCGCTAAGTTTTGACGACCAAGGATATTTATGGTTTGGCACCCTCAATGGAGAATTAAACCGAGTAAACCTACAGTCTGGAGTAAAAAAACAATACAAGCACGACCCAACCGTCCCATTAGGTTTTAGTGGCGGCTTTGTTTTTAATATTTATCAAGATTCAAAAAATAGAGTCTGGATCGGTACTAGTAACGGACTAAACTTTTATGATGCCAAAAATGACAACTTCATAAAATACACTAGTCTTGACGGTTTAGCTAACAATACGATATACGGTATTCTAGAAGATAATCAAGGTTATTTATGGTTAAGTACAAATAAAGGTCTCTCCAAGTTTAATCCTGACAATAAAACATTTATAAACCTAGACCCTAGTCATGGACTACAAGGAGAAGAGTTTAATATGTATAGTTATCACAAAGGAAAAAATGGCGAGATATTTTTTGGCGGAACTAATGGTTTAACTTCATTTTTCCCAAATGACTTTGAGAGAAACCCCGTACCACCCGAAGTTGTGCTAACCGATTTTATGCTATTCAATCAACCCGTTTCCTTTTCAAGTGACGCACTCAATTCGCCACTTCATCAAGCGGTTAATCAAACGAAACGGATCACTCTAACCCATGAACAATCAATGTTTACATTTAAGTTTTCAGCGTTACATTTTTCCAATTCATCTAAAAATAGCTATCGATACCAATTGCAAGGTTATGACAAAAACTGGATCGAAACAACCGCCTCAAATCGCAATGCAACTTATACTAATCTGGACTCAGGAAATTACACTTTTTTTGTAAAAGGAAGCAATAGTGATGGCATATGGAATAACAATGCTAAACAAATCAATATTACCATAATGCCTCCTTGGTGGAAAACATGGTGGGCATACGCGTTCTACCTAGCTGTATTGTCATTCTCGATAATTCTCATTATTCACTACCGGACTCGCGCTGCAAAATTGCGCGCTAAATACCTAGAAAATAAAGTAGCCAATCGAACTCAAGAAATCCGGCTATTATTAGAGCAAAAGGATCAACTTTTTGCCAATGTGTCGCATGAATTTAGAACACCATTGACTTTAATTTCTTCACCAATTAATGAATCGGTTAAAATGGGTAATACAACTTTTAATTTGAATATATTAAAAATGATCCAATTTAATGTTAAGCGATTAACAAGAATGGTAGAACAATTGTTGGATCTTTCAAAGTATGACGAGCAAAATCTTAATCACGAAAATAGAGTTATTAAGCAAGAAATCTATGATTTGCTACCCGTAGCAACCTTACTTGTTGAATCATTTAAACACGTTAGTGAAGAAAAAAAAATCAACCTAGAAACATATTTCAATTCGGATCGAATATATATTGATATAGAGAAAGAGTTGATTGAAAAGGTTTTACTGAATTTATTATCGAACGCGATAAAATACACTCCACCGGAAGGACGTATTACCTGTACTATTGAACTTGATAAGCAAGAATCAAACATATTAATATCTATCAAAGACAATGGCATGGGTATTGCTGAAGATAAGCAAATGCTAATTTTTAAACGATTTACGCGTGTCTCTGGTGAGCATACGGAGACTATTCCTGGCGCGGGAATTGGTCTTTCGTTGGTTAAAACTTTAGTTGAATCTAATGGGGGGAAAATAAGCGTTAATAGTCAGCTGGGGAAGGGGTCTACTTTTCAAGTAGCTTTCCCTACGCCTGACATGCAATTTTTTGACACGAACGATGAACCTGTAGAGAACAAAACAAATACTCAGAGTGGCAACTCGGCGAATAAACCATCCCACAATCTGGATCTAGAATTAGCGGCTTTAACGCCCTCAATCCTGCCAAGCCGAGTTGTTCCTAGTGATTTTTCAGCTTCACAAGATCAACGCTCAACCATTTTAGTGGTCGAGGACAACCTGGATATGCAATATTATATTATCAGTATATTAGACAAAGATTATGAATGCCTAACAGCCCAAGATGGTGTTATTGGACTTGAAATTGCCAAAAACAACTTACCTGATTTAATTGTAAGCGATGTTATGATGCCAAAAATGGATGGATTTGAGTTAACACACCAATTGAAAACCAATGAACTCACCAATCATATTCCGGTGATATTACTAACAGCAAAAAATGACAGTAAAAGCCGAATAAAAGGACTGTCCGAAAGAGCCGACCTATACCTCGCAAAACCATTCGATGCCACAGAGCTTCATTTACAGATTGAGAACCTGCTTTTTATGCAAGCTATATTAAGGAAACGCTTTAACCAGAACATATTTCCGAAAATCAAAGAAACTGCCAACGAAAGCCCAGATACTCTAACAGATGAAAGACAGTCGAAATTCATTCAAGCTGTTGATGTTGCGCTTTTAAAAAATTATGCCAACCCCGACTTTAATACTAATAGACTTGCCTCAAATCTGGCAATGACAAATAGGCAATTACAAAGAAAGTTCAAAGCATTGATAGGCTTAACTCCCACTGAATACACAAAATCATTTCGACTAAACAAAGCTGCTGAATCGCTGCTTCAGGGTGAAATTTCCAGTAATGCGGGTTTAAACTCTGGATTTACTAACCCCTCAAGCTTTAGTAAGGTTTTTAAAATGCAATTTGGTTGTTCCCCGTCTCAATATCGTGCAGCAAAGCAGGATTAAAAATTTATTTAAAATTCATTAGAACAACTCACTCTTCATCATCAATTTCAATTGGCTCAATTGATTTTTTCTTAGTACGACCAGATTTGCGTAGTGCATCTCTTAACACATATTCAATCTGAGCATTCACACTGCGAAGTTCGTCCTCAGCCCAGGCTTGCATGGCGCTAAGAACTTCTTCGTTAATCCTTAATGGATAGGCTTTTTTTGCCACAATTTACTCCACAATAGAATATTAAGACATATAAATCATGCGCTTGAGTCAATATTACTCAGTACAAGCTCCCTGCATTAACGACTGGAGATGCCGCTTCATCACTACACAATACCACTAATAAATTACTAACCATTGCCGCTTTTCGTTCGCTATCCAATTCGACTATTTCGCGCTCTGACAGCTGATGCAAAGCCATTCCCACCATGCCAACTGCTCCCTCTACAATGGTTTTTCGCGCTGCAATTATTGCCATGGCTTGTTGCCTTCTTAGCATGGCACTCGCTATTTCTGGTGCGTATGCTAAATGACTGATTCTAGATTCTATTACATGCACACCCGCTTTTTTGAGTCTGTCCTGCACTTCCTCGCGTAGCGCTTTTGATATCTCTACAGGATGACTTCTCAGGGATATTTCTCCCTCATGGCTATCATAAGCATAACTAGTGGCAAGATTCCTCAACGCAGCTTCGCTTTGAATGGATACAAAATCCTCATAATCATCGACTTCAAATACCGCTTCTGCCGTATCAACCACTTCCCATACAACCACCGCTGCGATTTCGATAGGATTCCCGTTATTATCGTTCACCTTCAGCTTACTACTTTCAAAGTTTCTTACTCGTAACGATACTGCCGACTTCGCATAAAAAGGATTCGCCCAACGTAAACCAGATAGTTTAACAGTTCCGATATACTTACCAAATAACTGCAAAACCTTACCTTCATTTGGAGCGACCATAAAAAAACCAAACCAACAAGCGAATATGATGATAGTCAAAAGGATGGTCACACCCGCCATAACACCGCCAGTTTTACCAAGGGTAATGACCAGAGCGACACTGGCAATTTGCGCAGCCAAGAGTACAAAAATAAATGCTATGCCGTTTGGCGCTTTAATTTCTTTTTCGGTATACATAAAATTTCTCCTTAAAATCCAGCTATTTTTCTAAACACTTCGACATTTTCATTTGACGCCAAAATGATATCATTTTGACATCATCTATTCAATTATGTAAAAGTAACAGATTGTGACTCACTTGGATAAGCATAGGAATATTCATAGTGTTGCTTCGTTGGCTCTTTGCTATAATTCATACCTGATCCAACTACAGCGATCAGTTTTTAACTTATTCCCCAAGCTCAATCAGTGCTTTTACTTAAAATAGGAATCAATCATGGGATTTTTTGATAAATTACGCGGCGAATTCATTGATATTATCGAATGGTTGGATGATAGCCGAGACACCATGGTTTATCGTTTTGATCGTTTTGGCAATGAAATTAAAATGGGAGCGAAGTTGATCGTTCGCGAATCTCAAGTTGCTGTGTTTATCAATAAAGGTAAACTCGCTGACGTTTTTGAACCGGGTGATTACACCCTGGAAACTGATAACTTGCCTATTTTATCAACCCTCCAAGGTTGGAAGTATGGCTTTCATAGCCCGTTTAAAGCTGAAATTTACTTCGTTAATACCAGACGTTTTGTCGATCTTAAATGGGGAACGAAAAATCCCATCACATTACGTGATCCAGAATTTGGTCCAACAAGGATCAGAGCGTTCGGTACTTATGCAATCAGGGTTAACAATGCGGCAAACTTTATTAAAGAAATAGTCGGCACGGATGGACATTTCACCACCGATGAAATTACCGATCAACTCCGTAATTTAATAGTTTCAAGATTTGCCGATCTAATCGGCGAAGCAAAAATTCCAATTCTTGATATGGCGGCAAATTATGATGAGTTGGGCGAATTTATCACCGGAAAAATCCATGATGATTTCCTAACCTATGGTATCGATATTACTAAGATGTTAGTTGAAAACATCTCTTTACCGCCAGCCGTTGAAGAAGTCCTGGATAAAAGAACCAGTATGGGAATTATTGGTAATCTGAACCAGTACACTCAATTTCAAGCTGCCAATGCTATGGAAAAAGCTGCAACAAATGACGGTATGGCTGGTGGTGGAATGGGCATGGGAATGGGATTTGCCATGGCAAATCAAATGGGGCAAAGCATGAACCAACAAGCTGCGCCAGCGCCAACCGCATCAGCGCCCCCACCATTACCACAGCAAAAATCTTTTCATGTTGCGATTAATGGCGAATCAAAAGGCCCGCTGCCAGTAGCTCAATTGCAAGGTTTAGTTAATGATGGTTCAATGACCCGCGAAAGTTTAGTTTGGACAGATGGTATGGCTAACTGGCAAAAAGCATCCGAAGTTGATGATTTGAAAAAGTTATTTTCCGCTACGCCTCCACCTTTGCCACCAGGATAAAAGCTGAACATATAAGCCAAAATATCACTTTGCAAATAAGATCTAAGATATCATTGAAGGACTAATTTATGTCAACGCCACCGCCGTTAAAAACTGCTGACGACAATATTGATGAAAAAAATGACTCGCCAGCAACTCAAAGTGAGTTTAAATGTCAACAATGCGGCGCGAAGCTTACCTATGAACCTGGAACATCTGCGCTAAAATGTGGTTACTGTGATTTTGAAAATGCGATCCCAAAAGGTGAAGAGGATATTCACGAGTTAGACTTTCATCAACATTTACTGAAACTAAAAGACGGTGAAATCACCGAAGAAAAATTATTTATAAAATGCACATCCTGTGGAGCGGAATCCACTTCGGAAGCAAATATCACTTCTCAAAACTGCATGTTTTGCGATAGTGAAATAGTGACCACGGCAACCTCTAAAAAATTATTAAAACCTCGCTCACTTCTGCCGTTTAAGATAGACAGAAGAGTCGCCGAAACCAGCTACAAAGACTGGCTAAAATCTCTTTGGTTTGCTCCAAACGCACTCAAGAAAAAAGCCAAGCTCGATGTCGCAGTGAGCGGCGTTTATGTACCGCACTGGACCTATGATGCAGATACCTTGAGTTATTATACTGGGCAACGAGGCACTCATTACTACACTACAGAAATGAAAACTCGAACCGGCTCTAATGGTCAACGTGAAACCTATTCTCAGGTCGTCAGAAAAACTCGTTGGAGCTCTACTTCTGGAGCCGTCACTGACGAGTTTGATGATGTTCTGGTTGTCGCAAGCCGCTCGCTACCCAAAAAGCACATTCGAGAACTGGAACCCTGGGATCTAAACAATCTAACGCCTTACAAAGATGCCTATCTGAGCGGATTTAAATCAGAAAGTTACCAGATAAATATTGAGCAAGGATTTGAAACCGCAAAAAAAATAATGGAAGATAAAATACGAGTCACTATAAAACGACATATTGGCGGCGACGAGCAAAGAATTTCATCAATAAAAACACAGCACAATAATGTATCCTTTAAGCATATACTGTTACCTGTTTGGTTAAGTGCTTATTGTTACAACCAAAAAGTATACCGATTTTTAGTCAATGCCAGAACAGGCGAAGTTCAAGGTGAAAGACCTTGGAGCTGGGTGAAAATAGCTCTAACATCCATTGCTACGATTGGTCTGTTGGCAGGTTTATCTTATCTTTATTATATTAACGTATAGAATATTTGACCCTTGATACAAACAAGGGTCTTCAAAATTTTTTATCTCGCTGATAAACCAGCCCATAATTTGAAAATACCAAGCAACAAATTACGTTTTCTCAATACAACCGATACATCCATATTTTCCAGTATCTTCTTTCCAACTAAAGTTATCTTTAAGTTCTTCAAAAGCTTTTTTCTGAAATTTTAACAATAATTTCGACTCGATAGTATCCGACATTTGTTGCTCTTTTTTATTGTACTCATATCCATAGCGACGACTCAAAATAGTGCCTATTACCGGAATATATTTAAGCTTATCTATGCCAATAAAGTTACGAATGACCTTCGTGATGATCCTCTCGTACCTTAATCTTGCCATTTCAAAAAAATAATTACTTTCTTCTTTGTAATAGCCTTCAGTTGTGTGTCTTTTATCACAAGATGGACACATAAAACTAAAGCGAGCTTTCGAACCTGCAACCCGCTCTTTTAATTCATCTGAAATTGTTTGGGAATCTTTTTCGTCGAAATTTTTTGTTCAGGTTTACCATTTGCTATAATTTTGTTTAATGCGTTTTCCATACTACTCTCCACAATATCGGTTATTTTGTTTTAACTGGAAGTTAAAGTTTTTAATTAGTGTGTTTTCATGTAATCTAAATGCAATAAATAATCTTTGTCATTTAACGATATTCTTTTTCCACTATTGTAAGCCCAATCTTTATCTCTCGCATAGCGGCTAAAAGGATATCCAACGAATGTAGTTACATCGGCACCTTCTATTGCCTTTTCGCCAAAATAAGCTCTAAATTTATCTTTGGCGTAATTAGAATTCTCAAAGACATAAAAATCAGAGTGCGCCGAATCGATCACTTTCCCTTCAAAATAATATTTATTTTTATCTTTTCCAAAAGAAACATTACTTAAAAGCTCAAAGCTTTTTGGATCGGAATGTTTTATATTAAACCTTTCATAATAAATATAATTTTTATCAACATTATAACTACTCCTTGGAACAAGCTTAAAGCTCGCACCGTGACTCTCATAAATCTCATTCCCGTTGAAATAAGCATGCTTTGAATCTCTAGCATAATTAAACCCGATAGATTTAAACGTTTTCCCATCACTATTAATAACTGTACGTCCATGGTGATAACCATAAACCGAGCTTTTACTATACCCATCCTTCAGCAATTGAAAAGTTTCAGGCTCTGCCTTTTCAAGAATATCAATAACACTAGAACGTCGTGTATAATAAGAACTTCCGCTAAGGTCATCATTATAATAGTAAACGTGAGCCTTATCCTTCGCGTAATTTTTGTTAATTAGCACGAAGCTCGAACCATCACTCGATGCTATTTCATTGTTTTTGTAGTAGGCACTTATCTTATCTTTAGCGAACTGATGGTTGATTTGTTCAAAAGAACTAATATCTCTAATATTTACTATTGTTTTATTATAATACACATTGCCATCGGCTACGTGATAAGCCCCGTTGCCACTTTCGCTTGAACAGGCACTTATAAATATAATCATCAAAACTTCAAATGTTATCGCTATATATTTCATAGTGAACACTTCTCTTATAAACTAAATAATTATAAAGCGATTGAAATCGGCAAACCGTTATTCCCTTGCTTTTGTTTCTTTTTACTTGCTTTGAAATAACCTTGATATTCATCAAACTCATCGCCTAAAAGAACGATCCTTTCTAAGTTATTTCCGGCTGATGTTTGCCATTCAACCACAAGTTTTATTTTAGTTTTATCCGAATTATAAAGAGAATATTTGTAAACCAAGCCAACTTTGGATTTTTTAAACAACTTAGCATATTTTGCAACCTCTTTTTCGAGTTTTTTCTGAGTTGCTTTGTCAGTTTTAACTATCAATTTACCTCTCGCTGTAATTTCAAGACCTAATTTATCTTTTTTAGAAGAGGAAAAATTACCTTTATACTCATCAAACTCATCACGAACAAGTACCACATTTTCAATCTGATCTCCCGCCTTTGTGTACCACGTCGTTACCGCTTTAATCCTACCTTCTATCTTTGTTATATAGCGCTCGCTTAAGCTCAACTCTGATGCCGCTTTTACTTAACATTTTACTGTATTGTGAAATTGAAGATTCAATATTTGACGCGACGGACTTTTCAACCGGCGTTGCAGCACTGACTTGAAAGCTTAAAACGACTGCTAACGATAGAATAATTGATTTAATCAAAATAGTTTTCTTTTAGAATAATACGTTAATGTTTTAATAAGTGACCAGAATAACAGGCATCAGTTTGTTTCAATTCAACAGATTCAAACTCACGAATGCATAATAAACAGCTTAAACTTAACTAAAGCTTAACAGCAATTATCGTACACTCATTGATCTATGTCTAAAGAATTTGAATTAGCACTCTACTAACGTCACCACAACAAGCGAAATCAGAAATTGTTTTAATACGCACGAACTCGCAGCTTCAGTTAATTGAATGAATCGTTACCCCGTTTTGTTTTAATGGTGTTAGTATACATCAACTTTTTAATCATGCATCCGCGAATATTAAGTAAATATAGCGTAAAATGAGGTTGATATCATGATGGAAAATATGCAGGCGTCTAAACCCTTCTTGCACAAATACAAATTCATTAACAGAAAACTTGCCATGGTATTAATGGTTCTATTTATAGTTACCGCTGTTGGTTTAACAGTTTTTGGACTGATTCCATTACTAATATTGACTGATTTATTTGGCGATTTTGAGCCGTTGTTCTTTGGCCTTCACATCTGGCTAATTATCATGATAGCCACCGCTTTAATTTTAGCCTGGTTAGTTCGTACCCTCATGAATGAAAAAATTGATCCCAATGTCAAACCTAGCCAGGAGGAATCATCTGATATTGAAAGGGGAAATTCTTCAAATAGAGTGCTGCCGTTAGCCATTGTCGGAATGGTTGCTTTAGTGATTTTCTTTAGTGGTGTTTTAGAGGAGAAGGCTATAGATAATCACGACATTAGCCCCGAAGTAAATACCGACACCTCCATCACGACCAAAGAAGCTAGCCAAGAAAACGTTTTAGACGACTCACAAAACATCCCATTAGCGACCAACGAATTTGACTTTAACCAGTTTCTTCAGAGACTTCCGCTTGTTTCAAAGCAATTCAACACCCGAGATCTTAGTTTAGAAAGTATTAATGAAGATATGGCATTTTATCAAGAAATTAACCGAGAATTATTTTCTGACTTAAACCTAAATAGAATAAGTCAACTCGACATAGCTTCTAAACACCATATATTAGGTAAGGTCGTCTATGCAGAGAATACTGGCGTATTTGTTTCTCAAATCATGGATGATGAAGCATCAATATTTTTCGTTCTATATAACTCGTCTATGCAGATCACCGATTCTCTAAAAATATTTAATGATGACTCAAGTTATACAAACCCTTTTTATGGCAGAATACATAATGATGCTGTTTTGATAACGCTACGTGAAACAGCTCAACGAGAAAAGGTCGAAGATATCTCTTATAACGTGGGCGACAATGGAAAATTTAATCTAATTAGTAAAATAGTAAAGGCTGAAATTATTAATTATAGTGAATATGATTTTGTTTCATCTGAAGGGCAAAATCCCTGGAATGATAACTTTGAACCTATTGGGAAACCTATCGTCATGGGTACCACTTTGGAATCAAAAGATGAGCATTCTAGCATAAAGAGTATTATGGATTACAATATCCATACTGCATGGATAGAAAGTGAACAAGTGAAAGGCGTTGGTAGTAAATTTGGATTTAAATTGGCAGCCATACCTAATATTCGCCCCCTCACAATATTCGAGGGAAGGTGCTATGTTATGAATGGTCATTACAATACTGAAAAAACCTGGAACGAACACTCACGCGTGAAAAAACTACAAGCCTATTTGAACGATGTGTCTCTTGCTGTCATAGAACTAGATGACTTCCGAGGCGTTCAAGTATTTGATCTTTCGCCATTTTATCGACAGAGCGAAAATGAGCCTAACAAAAAAAATCGACCTTTAATTAAAGAAGGTGATATTTTAAACTTTGAAATTTTAGAAGTCTATCCTGGGAGCAAGTACCAACAAACAGCAATTAGCGAGTTTTTTACAAACGGAGCGACTCAATAGGCGCTTTTAGGTTTTCACACAACCTGAATCGTTTACGAACCATTTTAATTATAAGTTTGATTATAACTTTCATTACCAATGACGGGCACTAATCCCCTTTTTAGTTACTCTATTTTTAATAGCGGTGGCATTGATACTATTTTTTCTACTCGCCCTCACTTTAAGAACCTCTGATTATTTCTTTTATTTGACTTTCTGAATATTCAAGTTTTTGTAAAATTTCTAAAGAGTCTTCACCCAATTTTTTTCCAATAAAAAAGTCCCGCCTATTTTCAGAAAATTTTAGTGCTGATCCTATTTGCTTAACTTTATTTTTTTCGTCAAGCTCTATTTCAAGAATCATATCTCGCTCTTTAAACGGAGAAAGTTCCGCCGCCTCGGTAATGGATAGAACGGGTTCGACACATGCATCGACTTTTTTAAAAAGATCGTTCCAATGTTGAAAAGACTGTGCTTTTATAATTTTAGCGATTGCTATTTTCAATTTTTTTTGTTCATTTGGCTGAAAGGCTTTTGTTAACCACTCAGGATGTCCAATCGTATCGAAAAAGATTTTTGCAAACTTGGGCTCTAATGCCCCAACGGACATATATCGAGCATCATTTGTTTCATAATAATCATAATAACTGCCACCATTTAGAATTTGGTCTTCGGGTTGCGGATCATCTCCGGTTGCAAGTGCCGCTGCGCCAAACATTGTGTTAAGACTAAATGCTGCGTCACGAATGCTAATATCTAAATGCTGTCCCACTCCTGTCGAACGCCTGGAGATATCAGCTGCAAGAATACTCATTACTGCATGATGTGAACCTCCGGCTAGATCAGCTATTTGAGTGGCACTTAATGAAGGACCACTTTCTTTTTTTCCGCTATAACTTGCTAGTCCACTTAATGCTAGAAAATTAATATCATGACCAGCTCTATTTTTCAGATCACCAGTTTGCCCATAACCAGTTATCGAACAATAAATAAGCTTAGGATTAATTTTACTTAAGGCTTCAAAATCAAGTCCGAGTTTTTTCATCACTCCGGGGCGAAATTGTTCTACTAAAATATCGTAGTCCTGGATGAGTTTAAAAATGACTTCCTTCGCTTGATTTTCTTTTAGATCTAAAGCCAGTGAGCGTTTATTTCGATTAATTGTATAGTGAGCATAGGAGCAATCTTTAAACTTCGGTGGTGTTTCTTTGAGCATATCAGATCGATCTGGTGACTCAATTCGGATAACATCTGCGCCCATATCCGCCAACAGCATCGTGGCATAAGGTCCGGGTAATAGTGTCGAAAAATCTAATATCTTTAATTGTTTAAGTGGTCCAGTCATCGCAAATTTTTCTACGTTACTATTGATTGAATAATGCGCGAGAAATAATTAACTTCATCACTTCGCTAGTTCCGGCATAAATTTTTTGAACTCTCGCATCGGCATAAGCTCTAGCGACTGGGTATTCCCACATATATCCATAGCCTCCATGCAACTGCAAACATTCATCTATCACGCGACATTGAACTTCAGTCGCTAATAATTTGGCTTTTGCGGCGGTAGCAACATCTAATTTTCCATCGAGATGTAACTCTATACAGCGATCAACAAAGACCCGTGCAGAACTCACTTCAACATCGGCTTCAGCTAATTTAAATTGAGTATTTTGAAAACGGGCTATGTTTTTACCAAAGGCTTTACGGTCAGTGACGTACTCGATCGTTTGCGCCAGAATTGATTCGACATTTGCCATTGCATAAATCGCTACCGATAATCTTTCTTGTGGTAACTCACTCATCAAATAACCAAATCCACCACCCAAATCTCCTAACAGATTTTCCTTCGGAACTTTAACTTCGTTAAAAAACAACTCCGAAGTATCTTGCGCTTTTAAGCCAACTTTCTCTAAATTGCTACCTCGCTCAAAACCATCACTCTCAGCTTCAACTAAGAATAAACTAATACCTTTAGAGCCAACAGAAGGATCAGTTTGCGCGACTACAATGACTAAATCAGCGAGCTGACCATTGGTGATAAAAGTTTTTGAGCCATTAATAATATATTGCTCACCTTCCAAAATTGCAGAGGTTTTTATTCCTTGAAGATCCGACCCCGTACCTGGTTCCGTCATCGCTATGGCGGTAATGATTTCTCCAGATACACATTTAGGTAAATATTTTTTCTTTTGTTGTTCACTTCCATAATTGATAATGTAGGGCACAGCGATATCCGAATGAAGTCCCCAACCAATTCCAGATAAACATAGTTTAGCAAACTCTTCGTGTACAATGGTGTTAAAAAGAAAATCAGCGTTAACGCCACCATAGTCTTCTGGTACGGTGGGACATAAGAACCCTTGCTCCCCTGCTTTTAACCATAAATTACGATCAATGTGACCTTGTTTTTCCCATTCTGAATGATAAGGAACCGCTTCAGTCATTAAAAACTTATGAACCGTATCTCTAAAAAACTGGTGGTCACTGTCGAAGAGTGTTCGAGGAATCGAATTACTAGTTGAGTACATAATTAAAAACACTCTCCATTTTTCAGCTTTTCCTTCAATAACTCGGGAGGCTCGAATCGGCTTCCAAACTGAATACTAAACCTTTCTGCTCTGGCAGCAAAAGCTTCAAGTCCTACGTGGTTTATAAATTGTAAAACACCACCTGTCCATGCTGGATAGCCAATTCCAAAAATTGAGCCTATATTTGCATCTCCACTCGATTCTATCACCGATTCTTGCATACATCGAATTGATTCAAGCGCCATTATATAAAGCAATCTATCTTTAATCGCTTGCAGTTCGGTTTGAGCTTCCGCTTTATAAAAGTGTTGCTTGAGTCCAGACCAAAGATGCTTAACTTGTCCTTCGGGATAGTCATAAAAACCTGCACCACTTAATTTTCCTTGTCGGTTAAATCCCATCATTTGATCGACGACCTTATCTGCCGGATGAGGGGGTATTGAGCTCCCTTCTGCGCGACAGTCTTTTTCAGTTTGTTTTCTTATCTTATCAATCAAGGTCAAACTGACTTCGTCAGAAACTGCCAATGGACCAACGGGAAATCCGGCTAAACTAGCAGCGTTTTCGATTGATTCAGCGGCAATCCCTTCACCTAACATCGCTATGCCTTCTTTCACAAAAGTAGCAAAAACTCGCGAAGTAAAAAATCCCCGACTGTCGTTGACAACGATGGGTATTTTGCCAATCTGCTGAACAAAATCATAACTTTTTGCAAGAGCCGTTGTTGAAGTTTTCTCTCCTTTGATAATTTCGACTAATGGCATTTTATCGACTGGTGAAAAAAAATGCAGACCAATAAAATTCTCGGTCTTTTTCGCCGCTCTTGCCAAACCGGAAATCGGCAAAGTGGAAGTATTAGAAGCAAAAATAGTTTCGTCAGATAAGTATTGTTCTGCCTCCTGGGTCACCTGTGTTTTTAAATCCCGATTTTCAAACACTGCTTCAATAACTAACTCACACCCTTTCAAATCAGTGGCACTTGCTGATGTCTGGATCAAGCTTAATATTTCTCGTTGCTTTTGCTCAGATATCCTGCCGTGCGATACTTTTTTACTCAAGAGTCTTTCACTGTATTGCTTACCTTTTTCCGCTGCTTCAAGACTAATGTCTTTCAAAACTACTGATATTCCCTTATTTGCACAAGCGTAAGCAATGCCTGCTCCCATCATTCCGGCACCAAGAACCCCAACTTTATTGATTGCTTGCTCAGGACAATTAGCCGGTCGGCTAGTACTCGCCTTAATTTGATTAAGTTGATACCAAAATGTATTTATCAAATTTTTACTCACTTGAGAACAAGCAAGTTCCACGAAATATCGACTTTCTATTTGACTGGCTGTATCAAAATCAACTTGCACCCCCTCCACCATTGCCGCCAAGATTTTTTCTGGTGCGGGCAATAAGCCAGCAGTTTTTTGTTTTAGAATAGCAGGCGCGATCATCACCACCTGCGCAATATTTGGTTTGTTCAAGTTACCACCAGGAAGTTGAAATCCCTTTTCATCCCATGACTTACTGACTCTCGGATGATTATTAATCCACTCGATTGCCAGTGGTAACAATTCGGATTCTTCATCTACAAGACTATCGACCAAACCCAATTCTAATGCTGCTTTGACTTTAATATTCTTGCCTTCGGTCAAGACCGGCATCGCCTTTTTTAAACCAAGCATACGAGTTGTTCGGATAACGCCACCCGCACCTGGGAGTAGCCCCAAAGTCACCTCTGGAAATCCAACAACTGTCGATTTTCTATTTAATGCGATTCGATAATCAGCGGCAAGTGCAATCTCCATTCCTCCACCAAGTACCGCACCTTGAATGCAAACAACCACTGGTTTACTCATAGTCTCCAGTTGCCTCAAACTTTGCTTGATCGACTCAACCATCGCAAACAATTGTTCGGCATTTTCTTGCTGGGTTTTATATAACAGATCTATATCACCACCAGCAAAAAAAGCTACTTTAGCTGAACGAATAATCACGCCGATAAAATCATCCTGCATAAGTTTAGAAACACATTGAGCTAAATCTCGGCAAAATTCTTCATCCATTAAATTAGCTGAAGCATCGGATTTATCTAAAATGAAATGAACGATTTTGTTGCTATCTTTTTGATAAATAATCGCGTTCATAAGGGCTTCCTGTAATTTGGCGGCTTTCTCTTCATACCCGTTCAATAATGGTTGCAATCCCCATTCCACCGCCAACGCACAAAGTAATTAAACCACGTTTAAGTTGTCGTTCTTCTAACTCGTCCAAAAGAATTCCAACCAACATAGCACCTGTCGCACCTAGCGGATGTCCCATAGCAATTGCCCCACCATTTACATTTATTTTTTCATCGGGAATACTCATTTCTTTTTGGAAGTTCATAACGACTGACGCAAATGCTTCATTTACTTCAAATAAGTCGATATCATCAGTTGTAAGCTTTGCGAGTTCTAGCGCTTTTTTCGCCGCTGGCGCAGGTCCGGCTAACATGATCGTTGGATCGCTACCGACCAACGCAGTGGAAATGATTTTAGCGCGAGGATTTAAATTAAATTGCTCTGCAATGTTTTCATTGCCAACTAGAACGACCGCAGCGCCATCGACAATTCCCGAAGAATTTGCTGGTGTATGCAAATGATTAATTTTTTCGATATAGTGATATTTTTCTCGCGCAATGCAGTCAAAGCCCATTAATCCCATCCTCTCAAAAGAGGGAGATAAGCTGCTGAGTGTTTGCATATCACATTCAGGACGAACCAATTCATCATGATTTAGTAATTCAAAACCATTCGAATCAACCACTGGTATCACTGACTTTGTAAACGCTCCTCTTTGCCAGGCATCGGCAGCTTTTTGATGCGAATGCATAGCAAATTGGTCGACTTCTTGCCTGGTCATTCCTGCCAAAGTAGCAATTAGGTCGGCTCCCACTCCTTGAGGCATAAACCCTGTAGCGAGATTTGTTTCAGGATCCATTGCCCAAGCGCCGCCATCGCTACCCATAACTACTCTGGACATAGACTCGACACCACCAGCGACCACCAACTCTTCCCAACCAGATCGAATTTTCATCGCTGCGAGATTAACCGCTTCTAAACCTGATGCACAAAATCGATTTAATGTTACTCCAGCTGTATTTTCACTCCAACCAGCAAGCAGGCTAGCAGTTTTTGCGATATCTGCACCTTGATCGCCAATTTGAGTGACGCACCCCATCACAATATCGTCTACCACTTGTGTATCAAATTGATGTCGCCGCTCCAGAGTCTGTAAAAGTCCTGCTAAAAGACGAATTGGTTTAACTTGATAGAGCGAGCCGTCTTTTTTTCCTTTTCCTCGCGGAGTGCGGATCGCATCAAAGATGTAGGCTTGTTGAGTCATCACTAACGTTCCTTATCAGCGATTTATAAAATTCACTGACACAAAAGATTGAACTGTCATTGTATGATATTAGAATTACTGATTAATAGTGAAAAATTCCAATTGTTTGGTTAGTTTTCTGTAAAACTGGAAGACATTGATACCCTGAGAATTATTAAAGAGTTTGACAACCTAGATTTCACTAAATAAAGATTGCCTTACTCAAAAAAGAACTTTTCTATACTACTCCTTCTTCGCCTTTGGTTTCGCCTTCGCTCTCGGCTTGGCTTTTTTTGGACGCATATCTTGAAGCGCTTCGTTAACTTTAAATAAAACAATCATCAACTCACAAACAACCCGTGATAACACAATCCCAAGAATAATGATCCCAATACCTCGCAATGGAGCACCACTAAATAAGGTTGAGATCCCTTCATAGATGCTACCGATGATTAACAGCCAATAAACAAGGGTAATAATTTTTTGGGTGTGTAGAATGTCAAAAAATAAGAAATCTCTTATGTGGGACTTCTTAAAATCATCCATTTGTTCTAAAACGTGTTCTTTTACTTCATTGCGAGCTTCTTCGCCTTGTTTTTTTTGGTCTTGGGTATCGTCTGACATGAAATATCCCCTTAGTAAAGGTAGTTAAGTAGCATAAAATACACAGTTCAATCGACAAATATTGCTATTTACAATCGAATAACAAGGCTACCGCCAAACTCACCACAAATCAATGCTCTAACTCATGTTTCAATGTGCAGGATAATCTTCACCAAAATTTCACCTACCTAGTCAATAATCACTATATCGCTTTCACTTCTACCAAACGTCTCTGGATTATACATTTCTTCAGCTCGAGCAGGTGCAACAATAAAACGCCCTGGAGTGGTCGCTCTTGCTAAATAAGAATACTTAAATTCTCCGCCCCATAATTGATCGGCAAAAGCTTCGGCTCTTTCGTCACGCAAGTTTTGATGAGTAAACCAGTTTCGACTCCAAAAAACATCCAACGAATCACCATTAATAGAGCCCGCATGAGGTCGTGTTGCCGAATTCGCCAAGCTCGGATTAAGCGCTTCTAGCCCCGCCGCCAAAGGATCAACCAGAGCAACGTAATAGCGCTGTCCCGGTACTTTCATAGTTATATTGACTCTCACTAGCGCTCCTGCTTTGATATGCCAACTATCACCTGATTTTTTAACCGCATTTAGATCATCTTCCGCTGATTCAAAAGAGCGTTCCACAGTAAATCCCTGAGTGCGAGCATCAATTTTATCTTTATTCAGCGCATAATCGATACCCACTCGGTAATAAAGTCGCCCCTCACCTTGTTTAGAAATCGTTAAAGGTTGGTTACCGGATTCAATCAATTTTTCTGGAATAACAAGTTCTTTGGCGACGGTACTACGCTCTTTGAAACTTGAACTACCAGCAAAATTTTTCCCTAGCCAAGTTGACGCAACAAAGTTCGGCGCTACTTTTTCATACTGGTTAAAATATTTTAATGCTGAAAGCAATACGAATACATTTTCTTGAGTATTGTACCAGCGACCTTTGATCCGCTTATCCATCAGTCCGCGCATAAATTTGCTGATCAATTGGTTTTGTGGCTGCTGCCGTATTAATGCGCCGAGAACTAGCGCATCATTTTTACGGGTACTCGCCATGTGGGTGTAACCATCTCTGGTAAACGCGCTACCAACATGGGCAGAGCTGGTCGTTTGGTCAGTATGATTGCCAATATGCCGGATTAATTCATCTCGTATCTGGTCGAAATCATTTTTCTCGGGTAATGCGGCTAAAAGCCAGGCTACTGTCGCCAAAGATTGCGTTTCTAACTTAGACTTTATTTCTGCAAAAAGCTTTTTGCTCTCTGACTCGACTTGACTACCATCGAATAGCGAAGCAACGTAAAGTGCATAAGCGCGAATAGTTTGCTTAGCCTCAATCGAGTAATTTTTATTAATATGCTTTTCAATCTCTCTTAAATACTCAATACCTTTTTGCAATTGATTTTTGTCTACTTCGATATTCAGCTGTTTGGCATAAAATAATGCATGTATCACATGAATAGACGCATAGCTATGCTCACTCGACTGTTGTGACCACAGACCAAATGAACCGTTATGTTTCTGCCTCCCGAGAAGAATCTTGATGTCTTGTTTTAAATGACTTAAACGCTCTTCTTTTGATTGTTTATTGGTCACATTCAAATTATCCAATAAGTCCCCTAACGCTGATACAGATAAAACCCGAGAAGCAATTTGCTCAGTACAACTATAGGGATAATCTCTAAGATAAACATAAGCATCTCCGAGAGTGTTCAGCGCAGTCGCAGAAGTTTTGATATTGATCCCACCAAAATCCGACACCGCATTTTCTGGAAAGTCGATAGGGTAAGCATGAACGCCATCGACAATTTCACCATATATCGCCTCGCTTTCTTTGGCTAATGGTGTCCAAACTGGAAAAGAAAAATGTGCTGCATCAAAATGCTCATCACCATGAATAACAACATCCCCTTCGGCCGTTCCAGAAGAGTTTGGTTTTACTGGAAAGCGAACTTCAACTCTGTCGTTCGCAGGAACTTCAATGGAATAACCGTTAGCTTTTTCCAAATGCAAGTTTTGCGCTCGCAACGCAATTTCAGTTTCTATTGGCTTGTCAGAAATATTTTGGATCACTATTGGTAATTCAAATTGATCACCCATATTGATAAAACGAGGCGGCATCGGGCGAACCATTAAACTTAGCTGGGCGGTAATGTTATTTTCGCTGTAAGCAAATCGACTCGCATCTTTTGCAGCAATAGCAGTGATACGATATCGAGTCAAAGAGTCAGGCAAAGTGAATTTGATTTTTGCCTCGCCATCTTTATTGGTTTGCGTAATTGGCGCAAAAAGCGCCAAAGCTGAGAAGTCTTTTCTGACTGAAACTCCATCCTTGGTAGCTTGAGCCGAAGGAGCAGGAGTCTTCGCGCTTTTCATCCTTCGCTGAGCCATATCTTGTGAAGCCATCATTTCTTTCATTTCAACACCTAAGTTTTCCAACTCTTCAGATGTTGGCGGTATTTTTATATGGGCGCGCAATTCATCACTCGCGATACCCGCATCGCTATACCGGTGAAAAACCTCTAACGGATCTGGTATGCGGTAATCAGCGGTTGCTAATACTGCTTCATCAACCACAAAGACCACCACTTCAGCATCCTTAACAGCGCCTTGTGAATGTGTCGCTTGAATGGTCAATTCCACTTCACTACCGGGGGACACAATAGCATTTCCAGTTGATACTTTTAGCTTAAATATTTCACTATCAGGGCTAACTTTATAAACTTGACTTCCGCTTGCATAGCTTGGTTTATCGCCGCCACCAACGGCATGAGCACTTAATTCAAAGCCCGGTGAATGACGCTCATCTAAATTAATGCTGACCAGTTCCGAAGTAGTTTCCATCGAGATGATTCTGTTTTCTATAAACCCTTCTCGCGAAATATTCAGCATGATCTGCGCTGGTGCAAAAGGTGATTGCAGCATAACTCTTAGCTCATCGCCTTCATGCAGATTTTCTGTGTTACCGATAAATTTTATTGCTTGTCCATCGACACTTTCACCCGGAAGATCCGCTCCCGCAACCCACACATATTGGCGAGCTAAATGAGTTCGACCTTGTTGATCTTGAGTCGTTGCCTCAATGTTATATATGCCGGATCGATCCATCTTAGTTTCGCAAGATTGAACTTTTTCACTCGATTGCAGTTGACAAACGACAGGTTTGAATGAAGACCCATATGAATCATTGGCTGAAATTCGGATATTAATCGGTTGTGCAGACAATAACTTTCCATCAAGATCGGCAACGATAGCTTCTATTTTTAAAGTCTCACCTAAATTATAAAATTGCGATTTAGTTTTGATACCTACATATTGTGACGCGGGATGGATCAATGCCGAACTAGCGCCAGTAAAAGTCTGCCGATTGACATCGGAAACTGAACCTTGCACATCCAACAGCATTGGAGAGTTTGACTGAATTGTTGTCAACTCAAAAGATAAACTCGCCTCGCCACGACTATCCGTTTTACCTTGAATTGAATGCCCGGAAGGAAAAACATCATGCGAATAATGTCGGTGAAAATGTTTCCACCAATTTTCTTGTTGACCAAAAAAATAATCTTGCCTGTTGGGTGGAGTAAAATAGCCTTTTTTTGACCACACATTCCAGTCGACCGCTGCATTGGCAAGTGTTCCTCCCGCGAAGTATTTTGCGGTTAAATTAAATTGAATCGATTGTCCTAATATATGAGCGCCAGCGTGCGGAATATTTTGTGAGCCTGATTTTGAACCAACCAACACTTCAAACTCCGGACGTCTGAATTCTTCAACTCTAAAATAATGATAGTGCTCGCTTCTTTTTCCTGACAGTTTTAGTTTTAAAGTGCAATGACCTAGATTCATATCTTGAGGCAAATTAAATTCAAAATCGAAACCAGCTAGACCAGAAATATCAGTTTTACCCTTTCCTATTTCTTGCCCTTGCGCGTCGCTGAAAATATATTCGATGGATTGATTTTGACTTCCAGATAAAGATAACTGTCCATTATTCTTACGATGGTAATTTCGCAGCCAACCTTTAACCGCTATTTTTTCACCTGGACGATACAATTTTCGATCATCAACAACGTACCATAACAGAGAATTATTCTGAGGAGACGACCACATCCCAGAACCATTCCAAGGCAACAGCGCTTTGTCACCACCTTTACTCGCAATAAGCGCAAGCGAATCTTGATGTTTTTTTCGGGTTAGATTGGCTATACCATTTTCATCACTATTAGCGACGATATCTTGACCAAAAACATTTACTTGCACATCATTAAGCGGTTCTCCAGTTGCGAGATCACTAGTTAAAACTCTGCCAATAGATGAATCATTAATGCTGCTGATACCAATATTGGTTTTTTGTATCCAGATAACTTTGCCACCTGGTTTATTACTGTTTTTTCGAGGCTTATCGGCTCGTAGCACAACCATTGCGTGACCCAGGCGACCTTCAAAGGCATCGTCAAGTTTCAGGGCGTGTGCAGTAAACTCAAGTGGATTGTCTATTTTCAATCGTGATTCATAAACCAACTCACCCGGAGGTTGTTTATCACCACCCCGGTCAATTGAACGATGAGACTGCAAATAACCTTCGTATTTTTTGTAAAATGCCTCGGCGAATCGATAATATTGATTAAAATCTTCTGGTTGAACTTTATAGATCTGAACGCTTACTTCTGCTACCCGATTGGTGAAAAAAGAGTAAAGCGATGGAGAGTAACCAGGAATTACCGCAAACTCGTCGGCGACAATGGACTCTCCCCAATAATCATCGACTGTTGTTGTAATTTGAGCGCTACTGGTCGCATTAATTTGGTTTCCAAAAATATCGCTAATCGTTCCATGTACAGAAACACGATATCGAGTGTTTGGTTTTTTATCGCCATTAATATAAATTTTATTGTCGTGGACATTAATACGCATGCCTTCAATCGAAGGTTCTACTTGGATCCGTTTGTCTTGCTCAACGTCCTCTTCGGTACTTTGATCACTCCCACCAAAACTTCCGAAAGGTTCAAGCAAACCAGGTCCCCCTGACGAGCCACTCTCAAAATCGTCCAATAGCACATTGCTAAACTCTGCGACAATCGCATCCCTAGGACGACAACCATTATCACTATAGCCGCAACTTAGTTTTACAAATTTGAGTCCTTGCTCAATCTTAATCGAAAAACGCTTTCCCTCTTCACTCACAATATCACCAACCTTTGGTTTAACACCGGAAAGGAGGTTAACCTCGTAAGCTTCTCCTTTTCTCAACTTCTCTAGCGGAACGATAGTGATAGAGTTTTCATTACTCGCATCTACCCGTTGTTTGCGGAAAAGTGGATCAGCGGAAAAATCAGTTTCTGTTGCTAAACGAAAATAGATTTTATTTTGCGTCTTCGACTTACTTGTCGATTTTTCTTCTAAGTACACCTTGTCGAGCAAGCTGTTCGGATCAACGGGCGTAGAAAAGGTTAATAACACAACAGGCGTTTGTGACACGGAAGGATGATTATCGGGAAAATAATAATCTAGCTTTGGTGCAGGAGTTTTAAATTTGAACTGGTATTTTTTTTCTAGTTGATTGCCAGAGTGTGCTTTTAAGCTATCAGATATTTCAACTGTGTAGCTGGTCGCTTGAGCAAAACCAGGCTGAGCTTCAAAGCGCAGCAGTCTGGTATCTAACCAGGTAAAATTCCCGTCTACGGGAGGATGGATACTAACGTTTTTTTCACCAGACTCTCCAACTTGCTGCCCTAGCGCGTACATATCCTGAGAAAATCGGATCTGAAAAGTGTTCACATCAGACACTTTGCCGTTAGGGGTGGCACTCAATATTGTTAGCGGTGAAAGATCCTTTGGTGCTGTTGGCAATTCGCCAGGTCGCCAGTCTTCTATTTTTCTAAGTTCAGTATCAGATGGTGGTCTGGGACCTTCTCGCCACGCAAATTCCGGTTGAGCGGCTTGTTCAATTTGCTTGGGCAACGCTGATAACAAATTCGCTGTTTCTTCAACCGATAAAGAAGTCAACAATGTGGAATCTTGTTTGGAACTGGTTTGCTGTTCGTGATTCCCACTGTTGCCAGAGAGGAGCTTTACCGTTAAATTACTGAGCTGAACTAAATCATCATCATTGCCAAAATTCATCTGATTATCTCTTGTTGTAAGGCTAGTCGCGGAAACCGATTTTTTGTTTTGCTCTGCGGCTTTGTTGTGAAATCCATAGCTCGCCAATAACAAAGCACCTATAAACCCAATAGAATAAATGATCCGTTTCGTATTTCTCATAGTTTTGCAGGTAACACGTTGGTTATATTGCGGTATCTGACCGCAGCTTTGTTCAAAATACTAACAATGGCATCTATACAAATCAACCGACTAGACAGCAAGTTTACCGATTGTTTACCTTCCGCCGATTTTAATATTTTTCTTGTTTTTCAACATATTAAGCCACAAATAGCGGATACAGAGCGTAAATATTCATGGTGCAGTCAATTGTAAAACTTGAACGGCTTTACACTTTGTTGCAAATGATCCCAAATTATTCATCAAAATTACCGCTAATGACTAGTAAAAACCTCATAAATCAGGTAAAAATGCAGCCCGAAATTAAAATCTCAAAACAATTTAAGAAAAACTGGAAAACAAGGGTCGATTATATGTCGCTTCAAGATAAATTCGCACAACTCCAACATAACTTAAGCCTACAGATTATTGGTCAGGAAAGGCTTATCGAGCGGTTAATGGTAGCTCTTTTAGCGGATGGTCATCTAATTGTGGAAGGCGCACCAGGTCTTGCCAAGACGCGTGCAATTAACGCCCTATCTCAAGGAATTGAAGGCAATTTCCACCGAATTCAGTTTACCCCGGATCTATTACCAGCTGATTTAACTGGTACAGAGATCTATCGTCCACAAGATGGCACTTTTAAGTTCGAAAAAGGACCAATTTTTCATAACTTGGTTTTAGCTGATGAAATCAATCGCGCACCAGCCAAAGTGCAATCCGCGCTGCTTGAAGCGATGGCAGAACGGCAAGTCACCGTGGGTAGTCATACTTATCCGTTAGAAAAACTATTTTTAGTTATGGCAACCCAAAACCCAATTGAGCAAGAAGGTACTTACCCGCTGCCAGAAGCGCAACTTGATCGTTTTTTAATGCATGTCAAAGTTGGTTATCCAAATGCGGCGGCAGAAGCCAAAATACTGGAACTCACGCGCTCCGAAGCCCACAAAGATTTTACTCAACATGAGTCTGTGGATTTAATGCAAGATGACCTTTTTACCGCGCGAGATCAGGTACTCGATATTCATATGTCTGAAGAATTACAGGCTTATATTATTCAATTAATTATTAATACCAGAGAAACCAAAACGCTAGATAAAGACCTGGATCGCTGGCTTGACTACGGCGCAAGTCCTCGCGCAACCATTTCACTTGACCGCTGCGCACGAGCTTCTGCCTGGCTTGCTGGGCGAGACTATGTCACCCCGGAAGATATTCAAAACATGGCCTTCGATGTGATGCGCCATCGCTTGATATTAACCTATGAAGCAGAAGCAGAAGGGATCGATAGCGATATGGTGATTGAGAAATTGATCGCGGTAACACCTGTCGCGTAAATCAAAAAGCGAAAGAATATTTATGGCTAACTGGTCAAACTTATCTCATCACTTTGCATCCGCTTCGGTAGATTTTGACGATCCTGATTTTCGCCCAGGGATCGATCTCACTTTAAACCAACTACTCGAAACCCGAGTTAAACCGGTTATCCAATGGCTTGCACCTGAATCAATGGTGAAAACTAACCGCGTGGGTGGATTTCGCTCTCGCTTTAAAGGGCGCGGTATGGATTTTGACGAAGTCAGAATGTATCAAATTGGTGACGATATTCGCAATATCGACTGGAAAGTCACCGCGCGAACTGGAGAGGCTCACACTAAACTATTTAAGGAAGAAAGAGAACGTCCCGTATTTGTCGTTTTAGATCAAATGCCTAATATGTTTTTTGGAACAGCTCAAGTTTTTAAATCATTAATCGCCAGCCATATTGCCGCTCAACTCATGTGGAATACGCTAAGTAACGGAGATCGTTTTGGTGCTTTGCTGTTTAGTGAACAGGCGCACTTTGAAATGAAACCTTCGGGAAATCGTCGCAATTGTATGCGGCTTTTGAACCGCATCGTTGAAAATTATAATACGACTTTAGCTGAATGTTTTACTTTAAGTGAAACCAATAAATCGTCCAAGCCGCATCCAAAGTCAGATGCGCCTGAGAAAAATCCAAACCAGATAACTAATCAGTTCGAAGATACCTTAAAAAGACTCCGCTACCTGGCGAGACCAGGAAGCGTGATCCATGTCGTTAGTGATTTTAGTCTATTCGATGAAGCCTGCGAGAAGCAGTTGAGTAAATTATCACAGCACGCCGATATTCATTGTGTTTTGGTTAGCGATCCAATCGAAAGCCAACTTCCTCCCGCAGGGCTATACGGAATTACCGACGGGCTGGAAAACGGTTTACTGAATACGGCTCAATCGGGATTGAGACAAAATTATGCGCAAGCCTTTGAAAATAAAGTTGCTCGTATAAAAGATTTTGCGATCAGTCATCGAGGAATATTCACCTCAATTGATACCAATTATAAGCAAAATGGCAGCAGCCAGGATCATTCGAAAAAAGCTCAACGAAAAACGAATAACTCACCAAAGCAAGGGGTGGGATTATGAGTAAATTGTCGAATGTCGAGGGAACAACAATAGCTCAGCCTCCAGCAGTCGCACAACCCGCAATGCAGCCGCCCGCCGAAAATCCACTCGATCAATTACGCGACATTCATTTGCCTGATCAAATCGATCAATTTCCTTATGCTCCAGGTTGGTGGATTTTGGTAGCCTTTGTCTTAATCTCAATCGGGTATTATCTGTTTAGGCTGTATCGATATCGCCGCGCGATCAGATTATTGAAACCAGCTAAATTTGAGATCTCCCAATTAAGATCCTTAAAAAACGACGAATTAGATGCTCATTCAATTGCGAAACTTTCTGCACTTTTAAAACGAGTTTGCTTACTCTATTTTCCGCGGAAAACCGTGGCATCACTTAGCGGAAAAAGCTGGCTTGATTTTTTAAACCAGCAAGCAGAAAAACACCAACTTGATACTGTATTTTTTTCTGGTGACGATGTCGAATTATTTGCAGGCGCTGCCTATCAGGCAAAACCAAGCATACCGCAAACTGACTGGCTTAGATTATTGCAATCAAGTGAAAACTGTATTGAAACTATCATTCGTAGTGCCGCAAAAAATAATCCCCAGCATTCGACAAAAGGCGGAAGACGATGATTCAACTGCTCTATCCGATGTTACTGGTTGCCTTGCCTATTCCGTTAATAATTTGGTTTTTTAGTAAGGCAAAACAGCCACAATTAGCAGCAATCAGGACACCTCTGTATTCTAACTGGAATGCTATCCAACAAAGCCAACAGTCATCCAACTCAAAACAATTATTAAGTAAATTAATCACCTTCATTATTTGGAGTTCAATCGTTATTGCCTGTGCCAGACCTCAGTATGTTGGCGAGCCGATTGAGCTACCGACCACGGGGCGAGATCTATTATTAAGCATTGATATCTCCGGAAGTATGGAAGAAGAAGATCTTAAACTTAAAGGCAAAAGAGCGAATCGCCTGCAAGTAGTTAAATCAATTATTTCAGAATTTATAGAAAAGCGCGAAGGTGATAGACTCGGTTTAGTTTTGTTTGGCGAAAAAGCCTACTTGCAAACACCTCTCACTTTTGATCTCACTACTGTTCAATTTATGTTAGATGAAACCGCGATAGGTTTAGCAGGGGCATCTCGAACCGCTATAGGTGATGGAATAGGCTTATCAATAAAACGACTTCGAGAACGCCCTGCCGAAAACCGAGTACTTATTTTACTTACAGACGGGCGAAATAATTCAGGTGAGTTAGATCCGATTGAAGCTGCAAAACTAGCCACTCACGCTGGAATAAAAATTTATACGATTGGTGTTGGTGCGGATAAACAAATTAGACGTTCATTACTTTTTGGCACAACTACATTTAACCCGTCTGCCGAGCTCGATGAAGAAACCTTAAAGCAAGTTGCTAAATTAACCGGCGGTCAATATTTTAGAGCACGAAGCAGTGAAGAACTTGCCAAAATATACAATTTATTGGATCAACTTGAACCTGTCGAAGATAAACCCGAGATATACCGTCCCATTACTGAATTATTTTATTGGAGTTTATCGGTCGCGCTAGCCTTGTTGATTTTACCTCTTTTAATCAATTTGCTCGGCTCCTTGTTTAAATTAATTAGTTCTGATTCTGACTCGAGCAAACCAAGAAAAGGTAATATCGCGGGAGAGCAACATGCCAATTGATTTCTCCGAATTTCATTTTATTCGATTTGATTTATTGTGGTTGTTTATACCGCTCATAATCGCCATGTACGGAATTCGTCACTTGGCAAAAAAACAATCCTCCTGGCAAAAAGTTATCTCCCCTCATTTACTTAAATTTTTGATGGTATCGGGCGAAAAACAAAAATCGCATGTAAGTTTTTGGTTAACAGGAATAATAGCCGTGCTGATTATATTTGCCATCAGCGGTCCATCATTCAGGCAAATCAGTGTCCCAGTATTTCAAACGGAAAGTGCGCGAGTAATTTTGCTCGATCTTTCGTTATCGATGGATGCTACTGACGTCAAGCCTGCGCGCATAGATAGAGCCAAACATAAAATAATGGATCTTTTAGACAAGAATAAAGAAGGAACGATTGGTCTAGTCGTTTATGCTGGGGATGCTTTTATTATCAGCCCATTAACATCCGATGCCAATACCATTGCATCAATGATCCCAACACTATCCACAGGGATCATGCCTGTTTTAGGCAGCAGACCTGATATCGCAATCAATAAGGCAATCTCTTTGCTTGAAAATGCCAGCCAAACGAAAGGACAAATTATCTGGATCACTGACGGAATTGATTCTGAATACCATGATGAAATAATTGACTCGGTCAAACGCGGAAATCACTTACTTTCTATACTCGCAATTGGTACCGAGCAAGGCGCTCCCATTCCTTTACCCGATAATAGCGGGTTTCTAAAAGACAGTACTGGAAATATCATTTTACCCAAACTGGAATCAAAAAACTTAAAAGAAGTTGCAGTTGCTACCAATGGGCAGTATGTCGAACTTTCTGCCAGCTCTGATGATATTGATTTTCTTCTTTCAACTCTAGCAAAGGATTCAAGCGAAGAGTCATCTGAATCAGATGAGCGAATTAATCGTTGGATTGATGATGGTTATTGGATATCCTGGTTGGTTCTTGTATTAATGTTTGTCAAATTATTCAGGCGAACTGATGCTCAACTTATGAGTAATGCGTCTTTAATTTTTGCATTCATTGTTATTGCATCTTTATCGCCTCAACAAGCTCAAGCGAGTGGTTTAAATAATTTCTGGAATGATCTCTGGAGTACTCGCGATCAACAAGCTAGCAAGGCGTTTAACAAAGAAGATTATAAAAGAGCTACCGAGCTTTTTGAGAACGAGCAATGGCAAGGAGCTTCCAGTTACAAGCAAGATGACTTTACTACGGCTGTTCAGCAGTTTTCCAAATTTGACGATACTGAGTCTATTTATAACAAAGCCAATAGCTTAGCCAAATCACAGCAATTTGAACAGGCCATCGAGAACTACAATCAAGTTTTAGAACGTGAGCCTGACCATGAAGACGCTATATTTAATAAAAAAATAGTCGAAGATTTACTCAAACAACAACAAGAACAACAAAAGCAAGATCAAGAAAATCAGGATCAGCAAGATCAGGAAAATGAAGAACAGCAAGACTCGGAATCAGACTCCGAATCAAAACAGGAACAAGAGTCAGAAGAAAACTCTGAAGAACAAAAGAACTCTGAGCAACAAGAACAGCAATCCAAGGAAGAATCCGAACAAGAAGCCCAAGAAAAACAGGCTCAACTAGAGGAAGATCAAAGAGATAAAAGTGAGAAAGATCAAGCCTTAGAGCATTGGCTAGAAAAGATCCCCGATGACCCGGGCGGACTATTAAGACGGAAGATGTATCGAGAATATCAACGTCGCGGAAGACAACAAAAAGAAAAGAAAATTTGGTAAACATAATGACTTATCTTAAAACAAACAGTTCAAATCAGTCGAATTCTTCATTGAAGATTTCAACAATGAAAATCTTAGCGTTTTCGCCCCTTTTTCTATTTTTAATTTTATCGATATTTTCATCAAACGCTCAGGCCGCGTTAACTCAATCAATCGATAGACACGAGATTCATGCTGGAGAAACTTTTTTATTTACCATACAAATAGATGAAGATGCTGGCGCAGAGCCGGATCTTTCTCTAATTCCTAAAGAATTTACTATCGTTTCAAACAGCCAGTATCAGCAAGTAAGTTACGCTAATGGGCGAAGCAGTGTAGTCAAAGGTTGGAAGTTAAAGTTAAGCACTCTTAAAACTGGAAAAATTATTATTCCGTCAATCACTGTCGGAAACGATGCCACTAAGCCCATCACGCTTTTCATAAAAGACACCAGCGATCGAGTTGAATTAAATGGAAAAGAAAAGGCTATATTTTTAGAATCGGAGGTCGACTTAAATCAGGTTTACGTTCAACAACAAGTGTTATTAACCATTAAACTTTATAGAGCTGTCAATACTCATTATGCGAGGTTAACCGAACCAACTGCTGGTGATAGCATTGTCGACAAACTCGGTGATGATATTCAATATGATAAAACTATTAACAATACTCGTTATGTAATCACCGAAAGAAAATATGCCATCTTTCCGCAGCAAAGTGGCGAGTTAGAAATTTCGAGCGTTAATTTTACAGCCGATGTTAATGACTCGAGCCAGTCGGGTCGAAATCGTTTCTTAAATACCACCCGACCTATTAGCGTCAACAGTAAAGTAATAAAATTAAAAGTAACCCCGCAACCAGCTCAAGCAGCCAATCCGTGGATGCCCTCATCAGAAGTAGTACTTGCAGACAAATGGAGCACTGGCAATAATGATCTAGTGGTTGGTGAGCCTGCGACTTGGACATTGCTGTTATATGCGCAAGGATTAAGCGAATCGCAACTGCCGGAAATTTTATTACCCAAAGTTGATGGCTTGCAATGGTATCCAGATACCCCACAAAAAGATCGCCAGGTCAATGAAAAAGGGATCTTAGGTCAAAGGGTCGAAAAACTAGCTGTGATTCCATCCAAAGAAGGAACAATCACTATTCCTGAAATTCTGTTAAAGTGGTGGGATACGAAATCTGATAGTGAAAAAACCGCTACAATAGCCTCTAAAACTTTTAATGTGTTACCTGCGGTTGGAACTGCTGAAACAGTTATTCCACCTCAAATGATTGGACCGAAAGTAGAAACAGAAACACTTGTCGATAATTCACAGACGATGTTATGGAAATTTATCGCTGCTGGAGCGATTATATTGTGGTTGTTGACCTTGATTGCTTATTTTCAAAAAAAGAGCTCGCCAATACAACGGAACAAAAACAAAGAAACCGTTGAACTATCACCCAAACAATCAGCCCTACAAAAAATATTATTAGAATCTATCAAGCTAAATCAGATAGCTAAAATTGAAAGTTCTTTGCTAGATTGGAGTTCCAGCTTATCTGAAACTCGCTATCACTCATTAGGTCATTTACTCCATCGCATCAGCGATCAAGATATAATTAATAAAATTAACAAACTCGAAATCCAAAGATACGCTGAAAACAAAGATGACTATCATTGTGATATATCTAAGTCAGATCTTGAAAAATTAAAAGCAGAATTAGCCTCACCGATTGACAATTCAAACAATAAACAAATCCCAGAGCTTTACGCGAGATAAACTAAACGCAAGTTACACAGGTTTACAATTTAAGGTTTATTCTTATAAAAATTCTCGGCCGCATCAATTGCAGGTTGAATAATCTCCAGCGCCGTTTGCTCGCACTCAGGTAATTCAATATTAGACTCAGCGACAGGCGTCACTCGTTTTCCCCAACGGATCAGCCCTGCACCACAAGTTAAACCTGCACCAAAAGCAGCCATTAAAATATTCATATTAGATTTAATTCGTCCAGATTCTAGTGCTTCACATAATGCCAGTGGAATGCTGCCAGAAGAAGTATTGGCATATTGATCAACGCAAACTACAACATTTTGCATATCAAAATCCATTTGCTTTGCCAGCGTCTGAATAATACGAAGATTAGCTTGATGAGGCACAAAAAAATCGATTTCATCTTTGCTAAACCCTGTTCGTTTTAGCACCGACTCACACGCTTCTTTCATTCCACGAACTGCATTTTTAAACACGCCTTGTCCGTTAAAATTAATCGTATAGTAAAAATCTTTGAGCTTTTCTCGCGGGATATCCATTCCCAATCCAGGTATTTGGATCATTTCTCGGGTATCTAATACGGTACTCAATTCGGCATTGATAAGACCCAACACATCATCCGATGCCTGCAAAACAACAGCGCCGCCACCATCGCCAAATAAAACCGCTGAATCCCGTTTGCCCCAATCCATAAATCTCGACGCTTTTTCCATTCCAATCACTAACGCCGTTTGAATCGAACCTGCTTTGATCATATCGGTAGCAATATTGAGGGAGTATAAAAAACTAGTGCAAGCTGAATTAACATCAAACCCCGCCGCATTGACCGCGCCAAGTTGATTCACAATCAAACTGGCACTATTGGGAACCATTTCGTTTGGACTGTTGCTGCCAAATATAATGAGATCAAGATCTTCCGCTTTAATTCCCGCGCAAGCAATGGCTCTTTCGCTTGCCACACGCCCCATTTCAGAACAAGGTACGTGACTGATGTGGCGCTGCTTAATTCCGGTGCGCGAAAAAATCCATTCATCGGAAGTATCCATAAAAGTAGCGATATCGTCATTTGTCAGGATCGCGGGAGGAGCACATTTACCCCATCCGATAATTTCTGCGTACATGAAAGTGTCTATTTACTGAAGGTATGCTAATGATACTAGGTGATCACTTAAAAAAATACAATATAGACTCGCTAGCCGAACGGATCAAATTCTAATCCTGGTGCGCTGCTAGTATCGACTTGCTCAGCTACTATTGATCTCTCAAAGCCCGTTGACCAATCGTTTATGGATGAGTTGGCTAAATTGCAAACAAACTTCATGGTCAACTAACAAACAAATCTTGTCATTGTTTTCGCTGATATAAATCTCAATTAGCTTGTCCGCAACTAGCTCCTTAACTAATTCTTCTACCCTTTCTACCCACTGAGTATTCGCTCGATCAGCTATTATCGTGATAAGCGCATGACCAATTGACGCCCTCACTGAGCATCTTGCAAAAGCTTTGAACATCTCTGGAAAATCTGGGTGAGGTTTATCACTGTTAACATAATTTGAGATCAGATGATAATCATCACCTTTTTGGCAAAATAATAGTTGATCAAAACCTAATTTAGCCACACTTTCATGAACAATTTCCACACTCGAACCATCCACTGGTGGACTAAAAACAAAGTGAGCTGTTCTCGACTCAAATACAACCGCCTTCGCTTTGATTACTGTTTGATTGAGCGGCTCTTCATCTGCGACATTTGAACTAATCCACGTCCCCTCATGTTCAGGTTTGCTGGTACATCGAACATTAATTGGAATATTCAAATCTTCAACTGGCTTTATAACTCTAGGGTGTAGTACCTTGGCACCAAAACGCGCCAGAATAAGCGCCTGCTGATAACTCAATTGTGGCAGATGAACGGTGCCTGCAATCTCCCGTGGATTAGAACTGAAAACTCCCGTCACATCAGTCCAAATTTCAAGACGTTCAGCCTTTAACATTGCTGCAAAATACGCTGCTGAGGTGTCAGAACCCTCTCGACCTAAGAGTACCGTATCACCATTTTGATCTGATGCAATAAACCCTTGAGTAACAATAATTGAATCTTGCTGCAAGCTCATGGAACTGATGTTATGTCTCAAGATTTCAGCGTTTAGATAGTCACACTGAGTACTAGTATAGTGATGCCAGGGATCGCTTTGATCATTTGATTTTAAAACTTCTCTTGCATCCAGCCACTTCAGATCAAAACCCTGGTTTGACAGATATTCTGCTCCAATCGAACTAGATAATAACTCGCCGACCGCTAACACTTTCGCATGACTTCGCGGACTGATAGATTTGCTTTGGAATATGTCTAAACAATCCTCTTCTAACTGCTCAAACCAGTGATTTAAACGAAGATTTAGCTTTGAGCCCAGTTGAAGATCCAGTTCTAACTGATTGGCAAAACCCAAATGTAACTCCTTTAACTGCGCGATGGCCACAGAATGTACTCCCGCCAATGCTTGATGAAGAATCGCTTCAAGCAGGTTAGAAACATTCTTTAAGGCTGATAAAACCAGTAGAGGGCGAACACCACGATCTAAATTGAACTGCATTTGATTCGCAATTGTCTGCCAATGAGCTGCGTCAGCGACGCTACTACCGCCAAACTTTAATACGATATTTTTTGGTAAATATTGAGGGCTTGTCATCGGTCTATTTTTCGTCCATCTGATTACAGGCAAATAGCAAAACGAATAATTGATACTTTAGCACTTTTTTAGCTTGCGAGTAACTCGGAAAATTTTGTGACAAATTACCTGTGAACGAGCAAGATTCCCCCTACACACCAGATAAATTAAGCGCACCTAATTTAATAACAATTACAGTCTTTTTTAATTAAAAATATTTCGATTTTATGCTTTACATTTATCAGCCCCACCTATATATTGTGTACCCACAAGCAGAACGACTACAAGATATAGTATATTGTTGATTTCTAACGAAAATTAGTTATCCACTTTTTTTGTACTAATTATTCACTGGTTATTCACAGAGTTTTGCCTGACAGACTGAATTTAGAACCTATTAACTGAGATCTTGTTTTTTTCTTGCGCAAATCACTTGCCCAATAAAAGCATGAATCAGTCAGCAAAAATAGCACAGTAAAGTATTTTATAAGCAAGATTATTAAACGCAATGGAAGCTAATAGAAAACATACCTTTTAGCTAAAGCAATTTTGACAATAAAAAAAATAATTTCGAATGATTCATGACTAAACGCAATCAATTTGCAAACAAGTATGCTCAACTCGGAATATATGTAGTTTCAGAGGGAAACTGTTAATGACAGCATCATTAAAGCAAACAAAAACACCAGAAAACTTCCAAATTGACTTTCAAGATACTTCCGTCGATATTTGGGAAACAAAATACCAATTAAGAACTAACGACGGTGACATAGTCGACAAATCAATCGATGAAACTTATCAAAGAGTCGCCAAAGCAATCGCTGAAGTAGAAGATGAAGACAAACAAGATGCAATCCACAAAGATTTTCTTTGGGCTTTGCGTCATGGCGCCATTCCTGCGGGTCGGATCGTTTCTAATGCTGGCGCGCTAGAGCACAAACCTGCAACTTCTACAATAAACTGTACTGTCTCAGGTTCGATTACTGACTCAATGGATGGTATTTTAGAAAAAGTCCATGAAGCTGGTCTAACTCTTAAGGCCGGTTGCGGAATTGGTTACGAGTTTTCTACACTCAGACCAAGAGATGCATTTGTCTCCGGCGCAGGCGCTTACACATCAGGTCCTTTATCCTTCATGGATATTTATGACAAAATGTGTTTTACCGTTTCTTCTGCAGGCGGCAGACGTGGCGCGCAAATGGCAACTTTTGATATCAGTCATCCTGATGTTTTAGATTTTATTCGCGCGAAACGTGAAGACGGCAGACTGCGTCAGTTTAATTTGTCACTATTGATAACCGATGAATTTATGCAAGCGGTTATTAATGATGAAGATTGGAATTTAATTTTTCCAATTTCTGATCATGATGTCGAATTAGAAACTCTTGATCTCAACGACACTTCAAAAGTCATCTGGCGAGAATGGCCTATTACCGAAGGTTATATTTCAAATGATGTCGGTCAAGTGGCTTGTCGAATTCATAAAACAATTAAGGCTTCAAAATTGTGGAATCTGATTATGTCATCCACTTATGATTTTGCGGAACCCGGTTTTATTCTGATCGATCAAGTGAACGATAAAAATAATAACTGGTTTGGCGAAAATATTCGTGCAACCAATCCTTGTGGCGAGCAACCACTTCCGCCTTATGGTTCTTGTTTATTAGGTTCAATTAATTTGACTCGATTTGTCAATAAGCCTTTTACCGACCAAGCCGAATTTGATTGGAAAAAATTTAAAAAAGTAGTCAAAATTTTTACTCGAATGTTAGATAACGTGGTTGAAATTAACGGGCTACCACTAATTGGTCAACGTGAAGCGATCAACTCAAAACGCCGTCACGGAATGGGCTACTTAGGTTTAGGCTCAACCATTACCATGCTATGTCAAAAATACGGCTCTCAAGAATCCGTCGAATTTACTGAACAAATCACACGTACGTTAGCCATTGAAGGTTGGAAAGCGGCGCTTGATCTTAGTAAAGAAAAAGGCGCTGCGCCAATCATGGAAGAAGAGTTTAAAATCTCAGGTGAAATGCTACACAAACGCCCAGACATGGTGAAGGATGGCTTTAAAGTCGGTGATAGTATCAAAGGTAAATTATTACACGCAAAATATAGCCGTTACATGCAACAAATCGCCAAAGTAGAACCAAAACTGGTTGAAGAATTAGCCAAACATGGAGCTCGTTTCACTCACCATTCATCAATAGCACCAACGGGGACGATTTCGTTATCACTTGCCAATAATGCTAGCAATGGAATTGAACCGAGCTTTGCTCACCATTACGCGCGCAACGTGATCCGCAAAGGCAAAAAAAGTAAAGAAAAAGTCGATGTTTTTTCATTTGAATTACTTGCCTACCGCGCGTTAGTTAATCCTAAAGCAATGCCATTTTCTGAAAAAGAAGGTGAAAAATTGCCCAATTATTTTATCACCGCTGATTCAATTACTCCGACACAACATGTTGATATTCAAGCGGCAGCACAGAAATGGATCGACTCATCTATTTCTAAAACTGCAAACGTACCAACGGAATTTCCGTTTGAAGAATTTAAAGATATTTATCTTTATGCTTACAAAAAAGGCTTGAAAGGTTGTACCACTTTCAGATTTAATCCAGAAGTATTTCAAGGAGTGCTGGTGAAAGAAGACGATCTTAAAAACACCACCTACCAATTCACTCTTGAAGATGGCTCAACCGTCGATTTTCAAGGTGATGAAGAAGTCGAGTACGATGGTGAAACTCATACAGCAGCGAATCTTTTTGATGCGCTAAAAGAAGGTTATTACGGCAAATTATAACTTTTAAGAAAAACAAATTTTACGGATATTAAAAACAAATGGCAAAGAAAATCAATCAATCAATTATTGGTTACAAAGTAAAATCAGCAGAAAGTGAAGAAGCGCCTCAGGAAAAAACTGAAGTCACTTCAAAAAAACAATCGGCTGACATCGTGCAAATGCATGAGAGTGTTAAGCGACCAGAAATGTTGCTTGGTTCAACTTATAAAGTAAAAACGCCGCTTTCCGAGCACGCACTTTATATGACAATTAACGATATTGTTTTAAACCAGGGGACCGAGCACGAACTACGCAGACCTTTTGAAATTTTTATTAACTCAAAAAACATGGATCACTTTATGTGGGTGGTTGCGTTAACGCGGGTCATTTCAGCCGTTTTCAGAAAAGGCGGCGATTGCACTTTCTTAGTTGAAGAATTAAAAGCGGTATTTGATCCTAAAGGCGGTTACTTTAAAGCTGGTGGAAAATATATGCCTTCACTAGTCGCTGAAATCGGCGACGCCATTGAATCACATTTAAGAATGATCGGCTTACTTGTCGACGAAGGCTTGGATGAGCATCAACAAAAACTAGTCGATGAAAAACGCGCTGAGTACGATGCTATGCAAAGTGGCGAAAATGGAAATACCGCTGGTGATTATCCTGATGGCGCACAAATGTGCATGAAGTGCATGACTAAAGCATCGATCTTAATGGACGGCTGCATGACATGTTTAAGCTGTGGCGATTCTAAATGCGGTTAATGATTTAATCATGCGGTAACAAAGCTCAGCAATTATTTAAACATCGGTAAAAATAAAATATAACAAACGGAAGGTTATACCAATGAGCAAATCGAAATCGAGCACACGGAAAATATCTAAAAAGCAAGTTCAAAAAGAAACCGCCGAGCTCGATCCTAATTTGGAATTATACCAAATATTAGAACCTGTAAATTTGCCACCACTTTTAAGAACTCAGGCGAAATGAGAGTATGCGAAAATAACCAATAACTTTGCTAATCTCTGCCGAGTTTAGCGCTTACTAGGCCTGATGTTTTTTATCAGGCTTTTTTTTGCTTCATAGAGCATTAACAAATTAACCAACAAACCGATCAGGTAAACAATGCAATATTCAACTCTCGCACTCGGCGGCGCGATTATTTTTTACGCCATTTATATTATCTACACCAGCATTAAATCTCCAGACGAATTAGTTAAGCTAAAATATATGCGCACAAAGCTCGGAAATAAAACTGGAATAATTATTCACACCTTTGTTTACTCCATTGTACCATTAATTTTTGGTTGCTTTGTTCTGACCGCAGGGCTTGATGGAGTCACCATTGGAGAATTTATTACGGGGCGTAAGTAAACAATATTTAAAGAAACGATCAAGCCTGTTGTCTCAGTATTTTCCAATAGACAAATGAGTCTGAAAGAGGTTGAGTCATTTAAGCTATATTTCTATCTGGCTCAAAGATCTGGTCAAATAATTTCCTTCGCTCTTTTTGAAGCAGATCAGCAGCTTCAT